>CAJIAT010000093.1_pt1 | contig 24803 bp, 21 predicted proteins | sample 9199161 | NCBI WGS metagenome assembly CAJIAT01 (sample SAMEA7708281, study PRJEB35096) | sediment metagenome | biome: marine neritic benthic zone biome [ENVO:01000025]; feature: sediment [ENVO:00002007]; material: shallow marine sediment [ENVO:03000034] sea grass bed [ENVO_01000059] ... | reverse complement strand
CGATGGCGGCGACGTCGGCCTCGAGCGCATCGACCTCGCCGGCGTCCACCACGGTGCTCACGCGATAGGCCGTGCCCATCGTCGCACCCTCGATGATGGCCACGCGCTGGCCGCGCGCCATGCAGCCGCCGAGAGCCAGCGCCGCCGGCGGCGCGCCGAGCCGCGCGATCAGGCCGAGATGGGATGCGAGATACTCGCGCCGGTTCATCGACCGCCTCCTGCTCCGTCCTGCGGGTAGTCGTCGCCTGGGTGGAGTATATCTCCTCTCCCCCCTCCCCCACCGGACCGCGGGCACAGTTCCACGGGCCTCCGCAGGGCGTCCTCCGGGGGCGTCCCGGCGCCCTCAGCGCACCGCCGAGTAGGCGGTCGGTGCCAGGATCTGGTTGGTGAAGTGGCTGATCAGCGGGCCGTTCTTCTCGGTCTCCGCCCGCGCGGCCAGCCATTCCGGATCGCTCATGAAAGCGCCCCAGCGCTCCTCGCGCTCGGCGAGGCTCTCCCACTCCAGCAGATAGTAGAGATCCTGATTGCTCTGGCCGATGAGCACCGTCCAGAATCCCGCCTGGCGAATGCCGTGCTTCTCCCAGATCTTCAGCGTCACGTTCTCGAAGCGTGCGTTGAGGTCCGGGAGCCTCCCCGGCATGCAGTGGTAGATCCGCAGCTCGTGAATCACCTGTCCTCTCCTCCTCCCGTTCCGATCGGGCCCCGCCCGAGGGGGGCGCGCGCATTGTGCGCGAACCCGCTCGCGGCTGGCCACACGACGCCCGTCCATCGCCACGGATGGGCCAGCGGATGAGCCACTCGATCCCCCGCGCCGCCGCGTGGACCGCGGGCACCCTGGTCTCGTTCCTGCTCATGGCGCTGTCGGGCCGCGAGCTCTCCGCCGAGCTCTCCCTGTTCCAGATGGTGCTCTTGCGCAACGCCATCTGCCTCGCGATCGTCGCCGTGCTGCTGACGCGCCTCGGATGGGGCCTCGCGCGCACGGTCCACCCGGCCAGGCACGTGGCGCGAAACACCGTGCACTTCGCCGCGCAGTACGGATGGCTGCTCGGCATCGCGTCGATCCCGATCGCGGAGGTCTTCGCGATCGAGTTCACGACACCGATCTGGACCGCGCTGATGGCGAGCGTCTTCCTCGGCGAGCGGCTGACACCGGTGCGCATCGTCGCGGTGGCCCTCGGCTTCGCGGGCGTGCTGGTCATCCTGCGCCCGGGCCTGCAGATCATCCACCCGGCCGCCTTCGCCGTGCTCGGCGCCGCCCTCGGCTATGCCTGCACCTACACCATCACCAAGAGCATGGTCGGTCACGATGCGCCGATCACGATCCTGTTCTGGATGAATCTGGTGCAGCTCCCGCTCGGCCTGGTGCCGTCGCTGTGGCTCTGGGTGACCCCGTCGCCGGCGCTGTACCCCTGGATCGCGCTCATCGGCGTGACCGGCCTGACCTCCCACTACTGCCTCTCGCGCGCCCTCGCCCACGCGGACGCGACGACCGTGGTGCCGCTGGACTTCCTGCGCCTGCCGCTCGCGGCGGTGGTGGCCTGGATGCTCTACGACGAGGCGCTCGACCCCTTCGTCTTCGCCGGCGCCGCGCTCATCATCGCCGGCTCCTGGCTGAACCTGCGGCGCGGCTGAGCGGGCTCCTTCAACCCCCGTAGCCGAAGCGCCGCGGCAGCCACAGCACCGTCTCGGGCACCAGCACCATCGTGAGCAGCGCGAGGAGGAGGATGCCGAGGAAGGGCCAGATCTCGCGGATCATCTCGCGGAGGGCGATCCCGGTGATCCCGTTGATGACGAACAGCAGCACCCCGTAGGGCGGCGTGATGAGCCCGATCATGATGTTGACGACCACGACGACGCCGAAGTGCACCAGATCCACGCCGAGCGCCCGGCAGGTCGGCAGCAGCAGCGGCACGAGCACGAGCAGCATCGTGGTCGCATCGAGCAGGCATCCGACGAGGAGGAAGAGCACGTTGACCAGCAGCAGGAAGACGAGCGGTGAGACCTCCTTGGTGCCGAGCCAGGCGGCGATCACCTCGGGGATTCGCTCGGCGGCGATCACGTAGTTGAAGACGAAGGCGCCGCCGATGATCAGCGCGACGACCGCGGTCGAGCGCGCGGAGTCGCTGAGCAGCCCGGTGAGATCGCGGAGCGAGACCGTGCGGTAGAACACCATCGTGAGCACGAGCGCGTAGGCCGCGGCCACCGAGGCCGCCTCCGTCGGCGTCGTCGCCCCGCCGTAGATCCCGCCGAGCAGGATCACCGGGAGCATCAGCGGCGGCAGGGCGCGCGCCGTGGTGCGCGGGAGCTCGGCGAGCGGCACCCGCTCGTCGGCCTCGAAGCCGCGGCGCCGGGCGATGATGGAGATCGCGCCCATCAGGAAGGCCCCCATGATGAGCCCCGGGATGATCCCGCCGAGGAAGAGGTAGCCGACGGAGGTGCCCGAGACCAGCGCGTAGAGGACCATCGGGATCGAGGGGGGGATGATCGGGCCGATCGTCGCCGAGGCCGCGGTAACGGCGGCGGCGAAGCCCGGCGAGTAGCGCCCGCCGCGGGTCATCATCTCGATGATGATCTTGCCGATCCCCGCGGCGTCGGCGATAGCGCTGCCGCTCATCCCGGAGAAGATGAGGCTCGCGACCACGTTCACGTGCGCGAGGCCCCCGCGGAGCCGTCCGACCACTGCCAGGCAGAAGGCGAGGAGCCGGTCGCTCACGGTGCCGGCGTTCATCACGTTGGCAGCGAAGATGAACAGCGGCACCGCGAGCAGCACGAAGCTGTTGTAGAGCCCGTTCAGGATCTGCTCACCGGCGAGCCCGACGTCCTGCCCGGTCGCGAACAGGTAGACGATCCCGGAGACGATCATCGCGTGCGCGACGGGCATGCCGATCGCCCCCGCGGCGACGAACATCGCCAGCATGGTGACGAAGGGCAGGCTCAAAGGGCGTCCTTCCAGCGCCGCGAGAGCAGCCTGCGAAGGCGCGTCGCGGCGCGCACGACGACGGCGACCATGAACACGATGAACACCGAGAACACCAGGTCGAAGCGCAGCTCGAGCACCCATGTGGTGTCGATGCCCATGAACTTCACGAAGTCGAAGGTGGCCGGGAGCGCCGCGGCGAACCCGGCGCCGATGACCAGGGTCGCGATGACGGCGAGCACCCGCCGCGCCGGCGGGCGGACCCCCGAGTAGACGAGGTTGAACGCGACGTGGTCGCGCTCGTTGACGAGGAAGGCGGCGCTCCAGAAGGCGATCCACACATAGGCGATGAGGCACACCTCGAGAGTCCACTCGAGGGGCCGGTTCACCACGTAGCGCATGAAGACCTGCAGGACGAACGCGCCGAACATGACGGCGAAGAGCAGCGCCGCGACGATCTCGGCGCCGCGCCTGAGCCTGCGCCCGAGCACCAGCATCCCGCGGAGCCCCCGTGAGCGAACGCCCTCCCCGCGCCGGCGGGGAGGGCTGGAGTCCCGGCGCGCGGCGCCTGCGCTCGAGCGCCGCCGCCGGCTCCAGAGCCTAGGTCACGCCTACTGGACGGCGTTCACCCGGTCGACCATGCCCTTCGGCCAGTCCTTCGAGAACTCGCTCTCGAGGTACATCTTCTGCACCCGCGAGCGGAACGCGGCGACGTCGGGCTCGTAGACGCTCATCCCCTGGTCCTTGAAGAAGGCCACCAGGTTGGCCTCGTCGCGCAGGCGGTTCTCGTTGTTGAACTGCGCGGCGGCGCGGGCGGCGTTGCGCACCAGCGTCTTCTGGGTGTCGCTGAGCTCGTCCCAGGTCTTGCCCGACATTGTGATGAAGACCCCGTCGACGAGGTGGCTCGTCAGCACGATCTGCTTGGTCACCTCGTAGAACTTGGCGGCCTTGTCGGTCGGCAGGGGGTTGTCCTGCCCGTCGACGGTCCCGGTCTGGAGCGCCGTGTAGACCTCGGTGAAGGCCATCGGGGTCGGATTCGCGCCGAGGGCCTTGCCGAGGAACTGCCAGGACTTCGAGCCCGGCATGCGCAGCTTGGTGCCGGCCAGATCCTCGGGCGTGGCGATCTTCTTGTCATCGCGCAGGTTGAGCTGGCGGGTGCCGAGGTAGGCGACGGTGAGGATCTCGAGCCCCATCTTGTCGCGGACCTTGGCGAACATCTCCTCGCCGATCTCGCCGTTGAAGACGGCCTGCTGGTGATCGGGATCGCGGATGAGATAGCCGGCCGTGAAGATCGACCACTCCGGGATCTGCTTGGAGATGTCCTGGGCGGAGATCAGCGCCATGTCGAGGTTGCCGCGCTGCATGGCGGCGGGCTCGGTGCCCTGCTTGAACAGGGTCGCGTTCAGGTGCACCTCGACGTCGAACTCGCCGGGCGCGGAGCGCTCGAGCCAGTCCTTGAAGACGTAGAGCATCTGCGCGTGCCAGTCCTGCTCGACGGCCGGCGTCGAGATGCGCACCTTGATCGCCTCGGCCGAGGCGAGAGGCCCGCCGAGGAGCAGGGCTGCACCGAGGGCGGCGCAGAGCAGGCGGGGTGGACGGATTCTCGTTGGCATGGGGACTCCTCCTCGCGGTGGGCGTGCCGGCGATGGTAGATCAGCACCGGGCCTTTGAAGAAATCGCTGCGCGCACAGTAACCTGTCGGTCGGCTCGGGCGCACGAGGACGACAGGTTTGACCGAGGACGACCAGAGGCCCGCCGGCGAGCTGAACTGCGCGATCGCGACCCCGCTCGCGGCCGAGGGCGCGATCGACCGCGAGCGGCTCGCCGGGCACGTCGGGTGGCTCCTCGCCCGAGGGGTCCGGCGCGTGGCGCTGTTCGGCACCACCGGCGAGGGCCCGTCGTTCACCCTCGAGGAGCGACGTCAGGCGCTCGAGGGCCTCGTCGACGCCGGCATCGCTCCCGCGCGCCTGATCGTGAACACCGGCTGCGCGGCGACCCCCGAGGCCGCCGCGCTGGCGGCACACGCCGCATCCACGGGCTGCTCGGCCTGCCTGGTCATGCCGCCGTTCTTCTTCCCGTCCCCGGACGATGCCGGCGTCTTCGGTGCGCTCGCGCCCGTGGTCGAGCGCCTCGCGGGCAGCGGCACGCGCGCGATCCTCTATCACATCCCGTCGATGACCGGCGTCGCGCTCGGCCCCGAGCTCGTGCATCGCGTCGAGGAGGCCTTCCCCGCCGTGGTCGAAGGGGTGAAGGACAGCGGAGCCGTCCTCGCCGACACCCTCCGGCTCATCGAGCGCTGTCCCCGGCTGCGGATCTTCGTCGGCAACGAGCCGGACCTGCCGGCGGCGGTCGGTGCCGGCGGTGCCGGCACCATCAGCGGGCTGGTCAACTGTGCCCCCGGGCTCCTGGCAGCGATGCTCGCAGGTGACGAGACGACCCACGAGCCCGTGCGCCGGCTGCAGCGTGCGGTGCTCGGGAGGTCCGTCGTCCCGGCGATCAAGGCGCTGGTCGCGCAGGTGCACGGCGAGCCCGGGTGGCGTCGGGTCCGGGCACCGCTCTCGGCGCTCGACGCCACGGGCGCCTCGGCCCTCGTCGCGGAGACCGCCGGGCTGCTGGAGGGCGCCCGCGGCGCGCTCGGCGCATGAGCGATGCACGCGCAGGCGGGCGCACGGTGCCGGGCGGCAGGCACGCCCCGCTGCGCGCGACACCCGCGGACTGCGACGACGCTTCGCTGAAGATGCGTCTCTCCGAGGACGGCTATCTCTGGCTGCGCGGCGCGCTCGACCGCGCCCTCGTTCTCGCCGCGCGCGAGGCGCTCCTCGCCCGTCTCGCGGCTGTCGGGGAGATCGCCGAGCCCTGCGCCGAGGCCGTCGCGACCGGCACCAGCCGGCGCGCGGAGCTCGCGCCGGACCTCGGCGCGTTCTGGCGCGAGCGCTCGGAGGCGCCCGAGCTCCGCGCGATCACCCACGGCGCACCGTTGCGAGCGCTCTGCGCACGGGTGCTGGGTGATGCGGCAACGCCTTTCGACTTCCTGTGGCTGCGCGCGACGCCGCCGCGCCGCGCCAGCCCGCTGCACTTCGACCATCCCTACATGGGCCGCGGCTCGGCGCGGGTGCTGAGCGTGTGGATCCCGCTCGGGGACGTGGCCCTCGAGGAAGGCCCCCTGACCGTCGTCGAGGGCGGGCACCGCCTCGAGGACCTGATCGCCGCGTTCCGCGGTCACGACGTCGACCGCGACTCATCACGGCCGGGCTACGTCGCGACCGACGCCCTCGAGTTCGTCGAGGCGCGCGGGACGCGGCTGCTCGCGAGCGACGTCGCCGCGGGCGACGCGATCCTCTTCGCACCGTTCACCCTTCACGGCTCACTCGACAACGCGTCGCGCCGGGTGCGGCTGTCATGCGACGCGCGCTACCAGCCGACCGCCGATCCCCGCGACGAGCGCTGGTTCGGCGATCCGCCCCTTGGGCACGGCGGCGGCGGCTACGGCGCGCTCTCCTCGGCCCAGCCTCTGGACGCGGAGCCGCCGCGGCGCTGAGCGGCGAGACAGGGCGGCATCAGCGCGCCGTGTCGCCCGGCATTCGTGGTCGGTTAAGCGGCTCCCCGGGCGTCGACCGGCCCGGTACGGGCTGCGGGGACACGCCGTGAATACGTCCCTGTAGGCTCGACGGCCGCATCCCTGCGGCCGACGGTCCCCGCAGCCCGCACCGGACCGGCCCTATCCGAACACCGATGCGTCGCTCGGTGCGCTCACGGCGCCACGGGTGGCTACCTGCTCGTGAGGCGACGACTTCCATCCCACCCGGGGGGCGGCGGATCCGCGGCGCACCGCCTGGCAGCCTCCGACATCGTGCGCGAGGGCCCGTCGTCCGCCTCCAGATCGTGCCATCGCGAAGCGGCCTCGTCGAAGCGCCGCGCGCGGTACGCGGCGAGTGCCGCGGCGTAGGCCTCGGCGAGCGCCCGTTGCCTCGCGGACTCGGACCCCTGGTACGCCAGCGGCTCGTAGATGCTCAGAGCACGGTCGTTGCCCTTCACGACGACCATGTCCAGCTCACGACAGAACGCTCTGTCGCTCACTCGCCCGTGGAGTGCGGGCCCGATGACGATCGAGCAGCCATACGCACCCGGCAGACCCTCGAGGCGCGAGGCGATGTTCACGGTCTTGCCCACGGCCGTGTAGTTGTAGCGGTGCTCGGAGCCGACGTTGCCGACGATGGCCTCGCCGGACTCGAGGCCGATCTTCACCCCGAACCGCTCGCCTTCGCCGGCTCGCGCGCTCTTGTCCGCAACACGCTCTGCGATTCGCAAGGCGGCGTCCAGGGCGTGCAGCGCGTGCTCGGAGTCGCGAAGCGGCGCCCCCCACATCGCCATCACCGCGTCGCCGATGAACTTGTCGACGTAGCCATTGGTCTCGTCGACGGCGGTGGCGATCAACGCCAGGTACTGGTTCGTGATCTGCACGAGCTCCTCGGCAGGCACCCGCGTCGACATCGCCGTGAAGCCCGAGAGGTCCGCGAACATGATCGTGACGTCGCGGAGATCTCCTCCGAGTCCGAGCTCACCCTCGTCCGCGAGCTGCTCGACCACCGACGGCGCGAGATAGCGGCCGAAGGCGCGCTGGATCTGCTCACGCCGGCGTCCCTCGAGCACGTACAGCGCGAGATAGGCGGCCGTGGCGGCGCCGAGGGCGGAGAGCGCTGCCGGCAGGGGCGCAAGCCACACGCCGAGCTCGAGCGCCAGCGTGGAGAGCCCCACGAGAAGGGCGCCGAGTGCCGCGAGCGAGACCAGCCCCCAGATCGGGCGCAGCACGCGGGCGAGCGCGAAGCCGAGGAACGCCCCTGCGGCCGCCAACGCAGCCGACGCGGCGGGCGGCAGCGAAGACAGGGTGTCGTCGCTCAGCACGGCCTGTGCCGCCGCGGCGTGCAGGAAGACGCCGGGCACGGTCCGAGCGTCGCTGGCCGAAGCGATTGCCGGCTCGAGCGCGCACCCTGGCGCGCCCTCGCCCCTCGGAGTCGTCGGTCGCGGCAGCAGACGCGTCGCGCTCCTCACCCGGTCCTCGGTGCGAAGCGACGTGCCGATGAAGACGAGGCGCCCGTCGAAGACGGGTATCAGCTGTGCCCGACCGCTGGCCGATGACGCGCACCCGAGGACGTCGACGAGCGAGTAGGCGGGCAGGAGCTCGAGGTGGCGTGCGCGACCCAGTCGTATCGAGTCCGGTAGCTCCGACACTCCGGCCAGGGTGAGCGCTGCGCCGGCGAGGGTGAGGGCGACGCCACCGTCGGTGGTCGGCGGCTTGAGGTGGATCTCGCGCACGACGCCGTCGCGGTCCGGCCGCAGCTCGGTGAGCCCGAGCGAGCCGGGCGCGAGGCCCAGAGCACCGAGGAAGGGGGGCGACGGCACCTCCCTGCGCTCTCGACCACGGCCGAGCACGACCCGGCCCCGGTGCCGGTGTAGCGCCTGGAGAAACGGTCGGTCGTGGCCGGGCGAGAGAAGACCGCCGCTGAACTGGAAGATGACGTCGAATGCGACCGCCTTCGCGCCGGCGCCGAGCAGCGCGTCGACGAGCTGTCCGAACTCCGGAGCGAAGAGGGTGCGCGGGCGGCCGCGCAGGCGCTCGCTGTCCAGGCTGCGCTCGTCGATGAGCACGAGCGCGACGTCGTCGTCCTCGCCGTCACCCCGGGCCAGGACGAGCGCTCTCAGCAGCGTCGCGACGTCCAGGAGCGCGTCATCGAGCAGCGGGATGCGGCCATCGGCGAGATAGGTGAGCCCGGACGCCGTCAGCGCGCAGGCGAGCGCGAGCGCCCGGAGCACCGACCGACGCTCGCGTGCACGCAGCTCGGGCCGGACGCTCGATGCCTCGTGCGCGGGCACCGCGTATCAGAGCCTGTGAATCAATCGTGCGCCGTCGCGAGGACTTCTCTCGTCGCGCTCGGCAAGGCGCGGGGGTGCACAACATCTGGGAGCGTACTGAAGTACGTGACCAGATGTTGGGAGTCCCCGCAACGCCGCCGAGCGCGACGAGAGAAGTCCGCAGCAGGCGTACGATTGATTCACAGGCTCTCAGTCGAGCCGGATGATCGTCATCGCCTGGCGTCCACCACCGGACACCACGAAGGGAATGCGACGAGAGCCGTCGCCCTCGGTGCCCACGAGCTCGAGCGAGTAGTCCGTCCCGACGGTGAGCGGGTCACGTTCCTGCGGCCAGTCGATCTTGGACGACGCGACGCGCCCTTCGCCGAGCGGCACGTCCTCGCGCAGGATGCGCCAGCGACCGAGGCGTGCGGGCGCATCGCCGACGAGCACGAAGCTCGGGTACGGCCCGACGACGGTGGCGCGAACGGCGCGCATCGTCAGGCCAGCCACCTCGCCGTCCCAGGGCAGCGAGATGCTCTGCGGGCAGCCGACCTGCGTCTCACGCACCACCTCACCCTTTCGCACCAGGAACGTCTGCTCGGTGAACACGACCAGTCCGCCGCGAACCAGCACCTCCCGGCACGTCGGATAGTGACTGAACTCCAGCATCGCGTCGTCGCTCAGGGTGAGCGCGACGCCGGCGGTGATCTCGGTGAACGGCTCACTCGCCGGGTCGACGGCGCCCTCGACGCCGAGGATCAGCGCGACCGCCGGCGGCGGAGCCGCATGGGCCGGTAGCGCTGCAGCGAACCCCAGTGCAAGGACGACGGCGAGAGCATGGGCGAGGGCGAGCGCGAGGAGCACGGGCAGCTTCGGGAGCGTCATTGCCGCGTCTTTGCCCTGGCGAACGGAGGGCTATAGGATAGCGGCGGCGCCCAGGGCAGCCAACGCTGGCGCCGTTCCCGAAAGGCAACGGGGGCCAAATTGGATAACGCGCCGTCCACCGCCATCGTCCTTCGCGCCCTGCATTTCGGCATGGCGTTCCTGTGCCTGTCGCTCGCCGGCGAGGCACGTACGGCCACCGAGTTCGGCGCCTACCGTTCCCTCGTCATCGGGGTGAACGCCTACCGGCACATCACTGCGCTCGAGACCGCGGTCCACGACGCGACGACGGTCCACGCGGTGCTGCAGCGCGACTATGGCTTCGAGTCGGAGCTGGTCATCGATCCGGATCGCTACACGCTGGTGCGCAAGCTCGACGCGCTGCGGGCCGAGACGTTGCCCGACGACAATCTAGTCATTTACTTCGCAGGACATGGCTTCCTCGACCGTGAGACCGGTGAGGGATACTGGCTCCCCGCCGACGCCGAGCAGGACAGCCAGGCCAACTGGGTGCCGGTCTCCACGATCACGCGCACGCTCCGGGCGATGGCCGCCAAGCACGTGCTCGTGATCGCCGACTCGTGCTACTCGGGCACCCTCACCCGGGACGCCCCGGTCAGGCTCGAGACCGGCGCAGATCGGATCGAGGAGCTGCGTCGCCTCAGCCGCAAGCGCGCGCGCAAGGCGCTGACCTCGGGCGGCCTGGAGCCGGTGGTCGACGGCGGACGCAACGGCCACTCCGTCTTCACCGGAACGCTCCTCGACGTGCTGCGCGACGCCGCGGAGCCGCTCGACGGCTTCTCGCTATACACGAAGCTGCGTCGCGGCGTCATCGTCAACGCCGACCAGACGCCGAGCTACGGCGACATCCGCCTGTCCGGGGACGAGGGCGGGGACTTCATCCTCGTTCCGGTCGCGGCCCGCCTCGCGCCAGCCCCGCAGACGAGGCCTGCGGCCCCGGACACCGGGATCACGCGGGCGCCCGAGACCGCGACCGAGCTCGATCTCGAGCTCGCCTTCTGGCAGTCGGTCCAGAGCAGCGAGCACGCCGCGGACTACGAGGCTTACCTCGCCCAGTTCCCCGACGGCGCCTTCGCGGCGCTGGCGCGCTCGCGTGTCGAGCTGCTGTCCGGGACCAGCGTCGTCGCCGGCGGCCCGCGGTACGCGCCCGGGGTGGACCCGATCGAAGTCGAGCCGCTGTCTGGGCCGTACGTCGCCCTGTCCCAGACGAACGTGCGTACCGGGCCGACGTCGGACTCGCCCCTGGTCAAGACGCTGACCGCGGGAAGCCGGCTGACCGTCAGTGGCAAGGTCCCGCAGCGGAACTGGGTGCAGATCTCGGAGGAAGGCCAGGCGATCGGGTACGCCTATGCCGTGGGGCTGCGCCCCGCGGCCGCCGTGGAGGCAGACGAGCAGCAGGCCCGGGCCGAGCAAGCGGCCCGGCAAGCAGCCCAGCAGGAGGCCGAGCGGCGGGCCGCGGCGCAGGCGCAGCAGACGCGGGCAGAGCAGGAAGCCGCCTTCCAGCGATACCAGAACGCCCAGAATCGCAAGGACGCGCTGGAGCTCGAGCGCGAGCGGATCCGGCGCGGCCACATCTATCCCTATGTCTATCGATATCGAAAGTATCGCCACTGAGCCGGAGTTCGAATGGAATCGACTCGTCAAGCGGGCGCGCAACCGTATTTCGGTCGCCCGGATTTCGACCTGATCCATTCACGATGATCCATCCACGACACGGACGCACTCCACACGTCACGGACGCGATGCAAGGAGAGGCCAGATGAAGACCAACGCGCTCGCCCCAGACCGCAACGACAGCGCAAGACGCGCCTGCCGATGGCTCGCATCCGGCCTCGTGGTCGCGATGCTGCTGTCCACGTCCGACGACGCGCGCGCCGAATACGAGGACTCGAATCAGAGTCAGAGTCAGAGTCAGGCGGGAAGCTCGAGCGGGGGCTTCAGCTTCTTCAAGAAGCCCGGTACCAAGACCGAGGTCACGAGCGGCCACGGGAGCCCCGACATCAGCCAGGCCAGGATGGAGGCCTACGACGGCCCGAAGGCGAGGATCGCGGTCTCCCGGTTCACCGACAAGACCGGCACCGGCTGGTGGTCGGGCGGCATCGGGGACGGGATGGCCGACCAGCTCACCACCGCGCTGTTCAACTCCAACCGCTTCATCGTGCTCGAGCGACAGACGCTCGCCGACGTGCTCCAGGAGCAGGATCTCGGCGCGTCGGGTCGCGTGCGCCAGACCACCGCCGCTGCGATAGGACAGATCGAAGGCGCCGAGCTGCTGATCACCGGCGCGGTCACCGAGTTCGAGGGTCGCGCGGCGGGCGGCGGCGGCGCGATCGGCGGCGGCTTGTTCGGAACCGCGGGCCGGCTCCTCGGCGGGCTCGCGAGCGGCTACAGCAAGGCGCACATGGCGATCGACATCCGGGTCATCGACGCGACCACCTCGAGGATCGTGGCCGCGACGAGCGTGCAGGGAGAGGCGACCGACGTCGACATGGGCGCGGCGCTGCTCGGCGCGTCGGGCGGAGGCGCGCTTGGGGGCTCTCTCGCCGCCTGGCAGAACACGCCGATCGAGAAGGCGCTGCGCATCTGCATCAACGAGGCCGTGAAGTTCATCGTGTCGAAGACGCCGCCGCAGTTCTACCGCCACGGTGGCACCACGATGGCGAGCCTGCCTGCGGCCCCCGCGGCCCCCGCGGCCCCCGCCCCGGCCAAGGCGGCCAAGCGCGTCGTTCCCGACTACCAGCCGGGGATGGTCGCTCAGGTCTCCTCGAGCCGCCTGAACGTGCGCAGCGGCCCGGGGACCGGGCACGGCGTCACCTTCGTGCTCCACCAGAGCGACCCGGTCCTCGTGCTCGACAAGAGCGGTCAGTGGATCCAGGTCAAGGACCAGCAGCAGCGCACGGGATGGACCGCCGCCTGGCTGACGAGCCCGGCCAGCTCGGTCAGCCCGGAGATCTTCGAGGGCGCGAGCCCACCGGTGGCAGCGACCGTGGCAGCGCCTGCGGCGGCGCCAGCGGCAGCACCGGCGGTGGCCACCGTCCCCGCCAAGGCACCCGCCGGGCAGCCCCAGACCGAGGATATGGGCGGGCCGATGGCGCGACTGAAGCGGGTCGAGATGCTGCGCCAGCAGAACCTCATCACCGAGGAAGAGTACAAGCAGGCCCGGGCGAAGATCCTCGCCGAGCTCTAGGGAACCTCTGATCGGTTCTGGGCGGCGCTGAGCGCCGGAGAGTCGCGCCTGCGCGGTCGGGCGCCTCTCGAGCATCGCAAGCGCTGTCGATGAAGGCGTCCGGCGCAACGGGTGGGCCGATTCTGGCAGAAGACGAGCGGTCGACACGATCGCAGAGACGCTCCTAAACTGCGTCGACTCTCGCGGACGCGGACGACTCCATGCGCGATCGCATCGCGGCGCTCCCGAAGGCGGAGCTGCACGTCCACATCGAGGGCTCGCTCGAGCCCGAGCTGATGTGGACCCTCGCCGAGCGCAACGGCGTCCCCCTACCCTACGAGTCCGTCGAGCAGATCCGCGCAGCCTACGAGTTCACCGACCTCCAGTCCTTCCTCGACATCTACTATCAGGGCGCCGAGGTGCTGCGCACCGAGGAGGATTTCCGCGACATGGCGGCGGCCTATCTGGCCCGCGCCCACGATGACGGGGTGCGCCACGCCGAGATCTTCTTCGATCCGCAGACCCACACCGAGCGCGGCATCGCGTTCGAGACGGTGCTGGACGGGCTGCACGCGGCGCTCGTCGATGCCGAGCGCGAGCGCGGCACGAGCGGCGCGCTCATCGCCTGCTTCCTGCGCCACCTCCCAGCGGAGCAGGCGATGGCGACGCTCGAGCAGGTGCTCGAGCACCGGGATCGGATCCTCGGCGTCGGCCTCGACTCCTCCGAGCTCAACTTCCCACCGCGCGGCTTCGCCGAGGTGTTCGCGCGAGCGCGGGCGAGCGGCCTGCGCTGCGTCGCCCACGCGGGCGAGGAAGGGCCGCCGGAGTACATCTGGGAGGCACTCGACGCGCTCGAGGTCGAGCGAGTTGATCACGGCGTGCGCTGCATCGAGGATCGGGCGCTCGTGGAACGGCTGGTGCGCGAGCAGGTGCCGCTCACCGTGTGTCCGCTCTCGAACGTCAAGCTCTGCGTGTTCCCCACGCTCGCCGAGCACAACCTCCCGGCGCTCCTCGATGCGGGCCTCCTGGTCACCGTGAACTCCGACGATCCGGCGTACTTCGGTGGCTACGTGGCGGAGAACTACCTGGCATGCCAGCGCGAGCTCGCGCTCACCGACCGGGAGCTGGTCGCGCTCGCCCGCAACTCGATCGTCGGCTCGTTCGCGCCCGATGCGCGCAAGCGCGAGCTCCTCGAAGCCCTCGTAGCGGCCACCTGAGCGCTGGCACCGGCGCGGCCGAGCAGGGATCATGGCGTGCACACTCGCCCGCGAGCACCGTCCGCGATGCACCTGGCCAACGCCCTGCGCTTCGTCGTGCCCGTCGCCGTCGGCGTCGCCGTCCTGGTGCTGGTCGTGCGCAGCGCCGATCCGCCTGCGCGCACCCCGACCGCCGAGCGCGCGACACCCGTGCGCACGATCGTCGCACCGGAGCTGGCGGTGGTGCCGCGGGTGCGCGCCTACGGCACGGTACGCCCGAAGCGCGCGTGGGACGCGGTGGCCGAGGTCGGCGGGCGCGTCGTGGAGATGCACCCACAGCTGCGCGAGGGTGCCTTCATGCGCGCGGGCACGCTGCTGCTGCGTATCGACCCGCGGGACTTCGAGCTCGCGATCGCCCAGAGCAGCGCCGACATCGAGGCGGCCCGGGCGCAGCTCGCCGAGGTCGCGGTGCGCGAGGCGAACGCACGGGCGTCGCTCGACATCGAGGAAGACTCCCTGGCGCTCAGCCGCGCCGAGCTCGAGCGAGTCTCGCGGCTCTCGAAGCGCGGCGCGGTGGCGCGCTCCGACCTCGACGTGCAGGAGCGCGCCGTGCTCTCCCAGCGCCAGGCCGTTACGACGCTCGAGAACACGCTGCGCCTGATCCCCAGCGAGCGCCGGCTGCTCCAGGCGCAGATCGCCCGCCACGACGCGCAGCTCGACGTGGCCAGACGCGATCTCGAGCGCACGCGCTTCGTGCTGCCCTTCGACGCGCGCATCGCCGTCGTGGAGATCGAGCAGGATCAGTCCGTGCGCGTCGGCGACGTTCCGGTCGTCGCGCACGACATCAGCGTCGCCGAGGTGCTCGTCGATCTCGACCTGCAGCGCGTGCGTCAGGTGATGCGCACGCGCTCGCGGCCCCTCGAGAGCCTGCCCGAGGGCGACGTCGGCGAGCTCCTCGGCGTGTCGGCGACGGTGCGCCTTACCGAGTTCGACCTGGAGTGGCCCGCACGCTTCGCGCGCCTGAGCGCGAACCTCGACCCGAGGACCCGGACCATCGGTGCGATCGTCGAGGTGGACGAGCCCTACCGCGGGGTGATCCCCGGCGTGCGCCCGCCGCTGGTCAAGGACATGTTCGTCCAGGTCGAGTTCCGCGGCGCGCCGCGCGAGGGCGCCGTGGTGGTGCCGCGCACGGCGGTACGCCAGGGCCGGGTGAACGTGGTCGGAGCCGACGAGCGCCTCGAGATCCGCGAGGTGGAGATTGCCATCGTGCTCCCCGAGGCGGTCCAGATCGCGACCGGCGTCGCGGCCGGGGAGCGGGTCGTCGTCTCCGAGATCGCCGCACCGGTCGCCGGCATGCGCCTCGCTCCGGTGGCGGACGAGGATGCCCTTCGCCGCCTCGAGGACGAGGCCCGCGGCGAGGGGCCGGCGGAGCGAGCCGGCGCCGGGGCGGACGCCTCGTGATCCGCTACTTCGCGCTGCACCCGACGGCGGCGAATCTGCTGATGGCGCTCCTCGTCCTCCTCGGGCTGAGTGCCCTGCCGACGCTCCAGCGCGCGACGCTGCCGGACTTCACCGCGCTCGAGGTCGAGGTGCGCGTCGTGTACCCCGGCGCGAGCGCGGTGGACGTCGAGGAGGCCGTCTGCCTGCGCATCGAGGACGCCCTCGACGGCATCGCGGGGCTCGCGGAGGTGCGCTGCGAGGCGCGCGAGGGTGTCGGCATCGCCACGGCCGAGATGCGCGAGGGCGCGGACTTCGCGCGCTTCCTCGACGACGTGAAGACCGAGGTGGACGCCATCGACAGCTTCCCCGACCAGACCGAGCAGCCGGTCGTCAGGCAGCTCGGGCGCACCGACCCGGTCGTCTCGATCGCGATCACGGGCGTGGCCTCGCCGGTGGCGCTCAAGGCCCTCGCCGAGCAGCTCAAGACCGGGCTGCAGCGCCTTGCCGGGGTCTCGCTGGTGAGCGTCGACGGCTTCTCCCAGCACCAGTACCGCATCGCGCTCGACGAGGGGGCGCTGCGCGCGCACGGCCTCGGGGTGCGCGACGTCGCCGATGCGGTCGCGAGGCAGAGCCTCGATCTGCCCGCGGGCGCAGTCGAGACGCGCGACCTCGACGTGCTGGTGCGCTTCACCGATCTGCGCCGCAGCCCCGACGCACTGGCACGCCTCGTCATCCTCGGCGAGCCGGGGCGCTCCGGCGAGGTGCTCCTCGGCGACGTCGCCGAGGTGATCGACCGCTTCGAGCTCGACGAGGCCAAGGTGCTCCTGGACGGGCGCCGCGCCGCGGTGCTGCGGGTGGAGAAGAACAAAGAGGAGGACGTGCTGACGGCGCTCGACGCCGTGCGCGCGTTCGTCGAGGCCGAGCGCGTGCGCCTGCCGCCGGGCGTCGAGCTCACGCTCACCTCGGACCGGGCGTCAATCGTCCGCGAGCGGCTGCAGCTCCTGGTCCGCAACGGGCTCCAGGGCGCCGTGCTCGTGTTCCTGGTGATGTGGCTGTTCTTCGATGCCCGCTTCTCGTTCTGGGTCACGATGGGCCTGCCCGTCAGCTTCCTCGGCGGCCTGTTCGTGATGAGCCTGATGGGCCTGTCGATCAACATGCTCTCCATGGTCGCGCTGCTGGTGGCGATCGGGCTGCTCATGGACGACGCGATCGTCATCTCGGAGAACGTCGCCACGCGGCTCGCCCGCGGCGAGCCGCTGCACGAGGCGGTCATCGAGGGCGTGCGCGAGGTGATGCCCGGCGTCGTCTCGTCGTTCCTGACGACGGCCGCCGTCTTCGGTCCCCTCGCCTTCCTCGCTGGAGACATCGGCAAGGTGCTCCAGGTGGTGCCGATCGTGCTCGTGATCGTGCTCTCGGTGAGCCTCGTCGAGGCATTCCTCATCCTGCCCAAACACCTCACCCACTCGCTCGCGCACGCGGGCGAGCCGAGCCGCTTCCGTCGCGCCTTCGACGCGCGCCTCGAGCGCCTTCGCGAGCAGGTCCTCGGCCGAACGGTGGATTGGCTGGTCGACCGGCGCTACGCGTTCGTCGGGACCGTCGTCGCGCTCTTCCTCGTCTCGGTGGCGATGCTCGCCGGCGGGCGTCTCGGCTTCAAGGCGTTCCCGGATCTCGAGGGCGACACGATCGAGGCCCGCGCGCTGCTCGCACCGGGAACGCCGCTGGCGCGCACCGAGGCGCTGGTGGCCGAGCTCGTGCAGGCCCTCGAGCGCGTCGAGGTGGCGATCGGCGAGCAACCGGGCGGCGCACCCCTCGTGCGTCACGTGACGACCACCTACAACAAGAACGTCGACGCGCACGAGTCCGGCCCGCACGTGGTCACGGTGAGCGTCGACCTGCTCGGCTCGGAGCGACGGGACGTCGCGCTCGACGAGGTCGCGAGACGATGGCGCGAGGCGCTCGGCACGCGACCGGACGTGACCGCGCTGGCCTTCAAGGAGCCGACGATCGGGCCGGCGGGCAAGGATCTCGAAGTGCGCCTCGGCGGCGAGGATCTCGCGGCGCTCGACGCTGCGTCCGGTGAGCTCCAGTCCTGGCTCGCGAGCTACCACGGCGTGTCCGACGTCTTCGACGATCTGCGCCAGGGCAAGCTCGAGCTGCGCCTGCGCATGAGGGAGGGCGCCCTCGCCCTCGGCGTCGACGCGTCGAGCGTCGCGCGCCAGGTGCGCGCCGCGTTCCAGGGTGAGACCGCGGTGGAGATCCAGGTCGGGGTTGAGGCCATCGACGTCGACGTCCAGCTCGCGGCCGCCGACCAGTCGACGCTCGATGACCTCGAGTACTTCCGGGTGGTGGCTGCCGACGGCTCGCTGGTGCCGCTCGGCGCGGTGGTGGAGGTCGAGACCGCGCGCGGCGTCGCACGGGTGCACCGGATCGACGGGCGCCGCGCGGTCACCGTCGAGGGAACGGTGGACTCAGGGGAGACCAACGCCGCGGAGATCACCGCCGACACCATCGCTCGCTTCGTCCCGGCGCTGCGCGAACGCTTCCCGGGGGTCGACATCGACTTCGAGGGCCAGCAGCGCGAGGCGGCCGTGACCGGCGCCTCGCTCGCGCGCGGGTTCCTGATCGGACTGGCCGGCGTCTACCTGCTCCTAGGCTTCACCTTCCGGAGCTATGCGCTGCCGGTCGTGGTGATGCTGTCGATCCCCCTCGCCTTCATCGGCGTCGTCTGGGGGCACGTGGCGATGGGGATCGATCTCTCGATGCCGAGCATGCTCGGATTCGCGTCGCTGGCGGGCGTCGTCGTCAACGACTCGATCCTGCTCGTCCAGTTCATGGCACGCAGACGCGAGGCGGGCGCAGCGCTGCGCGAGGCGGCGACCTCGGCGAGCCGGGCACGCATGAGGGCGGTGCTGCTGACCTCGCTCACCACCATCGCGGGGCTGCTGCCGCTGCTCTCGGAGCGAAGCCTCCAGGCCCAGGTGCTGATCCCCCTCGCGACGAGCATCGTCTTCGGCCTGCTCGTCTCGACGGTGCTGATCCTCCTCGTGCTGCCGGCGGTGCTGTGCATCCTCGACGACCTGGGCCTGGCTGAACGCGGTGCCTCGCGCGAGGACGGTGCGGCCGGCACCGACCAGCGCGCAGCCGGGCCGATTCGACCAATGACGTCCCGAACGTGACGGTGAGGGGCGGTCCAGACCACTGCTCCGGGTGTCGGTCTTTCTTACAGCGTGTTGGCGGGTGGTGGGAAGCAGAGTCTGGTCACCTCACCAACCCGTTGATTCTCAGATATGTTTCCTTGTTGTGGCAGGAAATTTGCATCCTAAGAACCTACCTCCTTCGCAGGACCGACCATGCGTATCTTCGATTCGACCCCGCGCCGGGTGAAGGGCGCTCTCAGCGCCGCCGCCCTCCTCCTGGGCTCACATCAGGCCGCCGCCTACGTCATCGACGTCCATCAGGTCGACCTGTCGGGAATCGGCTCGCTCGCCGCAGCCGACGCGGTCATCGCGGCCCCGGGCTCGCTCATTGCGACCGGGACGGCGAGCATCCTCGAGCTCGACGACCTCGGCGACGGGACGCGCGGGGCCTTCTCGATAGACAACCCGTGGCCCGGCGGGGCGACATCGAGCTTCGCCGCTCACGTGACCGGCAGCTTCTCGACGGGCGCCGGCGCGTTCACCTTCGGCGTGAACCACGACGACGGCATGCGGCTGATGATCGACGGCCTCGTGGTGGCCCTCGCAGACGGCGTCGTCGACAACAGGGACACCTTCACCGCTCCGCTGGTCCTCGCGGCGGGAGCACACACCCTCGACATCGTGTTCTTCGAGAACTTCGGCGGCGCCTCGCTCGAGTTCTTCAAGCTGGAGGCGGACGGCAGTCGGACCCTGGTCCCGTCGATCCCGGAGCCGGTGACCATCACACTGCTCGGGCTCGGCCTCGTCGGCGCCGGTCTCAGGAGGCGTCGACTCGCGATGCGTCGCGAGCCAGCGTAGCGGCGCTTCGCGCGGAGCTGCCTGCAAGGCCCTACTCGGGCCTTCGCAGGTAGTCGTCGTCGATCTCGGTCGCGTAGAGGATGTCGACCCTGTTGCTGCGCAGCTGCGCAGGAAGATCCCCGAAGGCAGTCTTCCCGCCCACGGTGTAGAGGTCCGGCGTCGGCATCAGGGGGCGGCCGGCGCAGCCGGCCAGCAGCAGCGCGGCGGCGAGGACCGCCGGAAGGCGGAGCGTGCAGTCGATCATCGATGACATCACGGGGCGGGCCTCCCGGTCTCGTGAGCGACCACCGAACATCGTTCAGGCGCGGCCGGGAAGTCAAGACTCAACCGCGGCCGCGCAGACTCACGAGGTTGTGCACGTGCACGTGCGCACCGGACGCTATCGGTGCGGTCGCCTCGCCGATCACCTCACCGTACTTGTGCACCGGGCTCCCGGGGGCGAGCTCACCGAGCGCGATCTTGTGACCGAAGGCGATGTCCTCGAGCGCCTGCACCGTTCGCACTTCCGTACCCGTCCGCACCCGTACGGCCTCGCCCCGGGCGAGGTCCCGGAGCGCGGTCGGGACGTCGTCGCGGGCATCGAGTGCCACGGCGTCGTGTCCCGTGTCCGTCACAACGACGCGCCGTAGCGGCTGAACGCCGTGCCGCCCTCGCCGAGGATCTCGCCGAAGGTGAGGGTCCCGGAGGCGACCTCGAGCACGTGCTCCGAGAGGCGCTCGGCGGCGGCATCCAGCGTGCCGTCGCCGAGGATGACCTCGGGGCATGTGAAGTCGAGCTGCTCGGTGAGCCGCTCCGCGGCCCGGGGATTCGCGCTCACCTTGATCGTCGGAGCCAGGGCGTTGACGTAGCTGTTGCCGACCCCGGTCGTGAACAGCACGAGCTGAGCTCCCGCGGCGACGAAGCCGGTGACGGACTCCGGCGCGTAGGCCGCAGCATCCATCGCGTGCAAGCCGGGCGAGGCGGGACGCTCGCCGTAGCCCACGACGCTCTCGATCGGCTGGCTGCCGCTCTTGGCGATGGCGCCGAGCGCCTTCTCCTCGATCGTGCTCAGTCCCGCAGCGATGTTGGTCGGACCCGGGTTGTTGCCGAGCAGATCGATGCCGCCCGCGACCGCGAGACGCTCGCGCCCCCGCGCAGCCTCGACGATGGCATCGGCGACCTCCGGGCTCGCGGCGCGGCGCGCGAGCAGGTGCTCGGCGCCTAGCCACACGGTGGTCTCGCCGAACACGACGGTGCCTCCCGCGGCGACCACCCGGTCCGCGACGAGACCGAGGAGCGGGTTGGCGACCAGGCCCGAGGTCGGGTCCGAGCGCCCGCACTCGAGCCCGAGCGAGAGCGCCGGGAGCTCGGCCGGCTCGCGGCGGGCGCGGGAGATCTCGCGCGCCAGCCGCGCGCCCGCGCGCAGGCCCCGGTCGGTGAGCGCGAGCGCGTCGTGCCCGCAGTCGTCGAGCAGGACCACCGTGCAGGGCCGACGGGCGTCCGCGAGCGCGTCGCCGATCGCCTCGCCGCGGGGCCGGTCGCCGGCGAGCACCAGCGCGGCACCGACGTTCGGATTCGTCGCGAGGCCGGCGAGGACGCGCTCCTGGACGCGGCGATCCTCCCCGAGGTGGCCCGAGCCATAGGGCATGTCGATGACGACGGAGCCGGCGATGGAGGCGCCGATGCGGCGCGCGCTCGGACCGGTGAGGCCCGTCGCGGAGAGGACGAGCAGGTGGTTGCGAACGCCGACGGAGCCGTCCGCTCGCAGGAAGCCGGCGAAGCGCTCCGGCGCGCTCATCACTCAGCCGGTCGGCGCACCGATCAGGAAGCCCCCCCCGGAAGCGTCGAGCATGCATCCGGAGATGAAAGAGGCCTCCTTCGACAGGAGCCAGAGGATCGGCGCGGCGATCTCCTCGGCCGCGGCCACCCGACCGAGCGGGATCGTCGCAGAGACCCTCGCCCGCATCGCCGGATCGTCGCGCACCGCCGCCGTCATGTCGGTGATGGTGACCCCGGGACGAACGACGTTCACGCGGATCCCGACGCTCCCGACCTCCTTGGCGAAACCCTTCGTGAAGCTGTCCACGGCGGCCTTGGAGGCCGCGTACGCGCTATTCCCGGGACGCCCGCCGATGGTTCCCGCCATCGACGAGACGTTGACGATGGCGCCGCCGGCGCCGCCGAGGTCCGTCGACATGCGACGGGCAGCCTCGCGGCAGCAGAGCATCGTTCCGACGACGTTGACGCGCATGAGCACGTCGAGCACCGCAGCGTCGAAGTCCTCGACCCGCGAGTGACGGCCGCTCACGCCGGCGCAGTTGACGAGCGCGTCGAGCGCTCCGGCCCAGGCGACGGCCTCCTCGAACAGGCGCACCACGTCCGACTCGACGGAGACGTCGGCGCGCACCGCGGTGGCGCGCGCACCGCTCGCGACGAGCTCGGAGACGAGCGCATCGGCCGCATCGGAGCGCTCGCGATAGTTGACGATCACGGCGAGACCGGCGCTCGCAGCGCCCCGCGCCGTCGCAGCGCCGATCCCGCGCGCACCCCCCGTGATCAGCACCGTACCGGCCATGCGCCCCCCTCCCGTGTCATCGAGCGAACGCGCTGTGACCTTTGTTGTCTGGTCGGCGCATCGCGGGTATGTTGCGCGAGTCGCCCGCGCGTTTTCAATCGTGCCGATGCGGCTGCGCCGTTGCGGCCCTTCGCGAGACGCCGGGTACTGACCGGGCGCACGAGATCGCCGATGACCCCCGCGCAGACGGTGGGCCCGTGCGCGCCCGGGTCGCACGCCAGCAGTCGTCTGACACACGAACGAGCGCCGGAGCGCCGAGAGCGACGACGGCCAGACCAGGAGGGGTCCGCATGAGCAAGCCGAAAGACACCGTCTCACGCCGCAAGGTCCTCAAGAGCGCCGGAGTGGTCTCGGCCGCCGCAGCGACGAGCGTCGCCTTCCCGGCGCTGGTTGGGTTCGCCAAGGAGTTTCAGGGCGTCACGCTGCAGGGCGCCTCCTTCGCGAGCACGTTCTTCCAGTATCTGAAGGGGTACTTCCCCGAGTTCGAGGAGCGCACCGGCATGAAGGTCAACTTCGTGACCAACGCTTTCCCGGTGTTCAACCAGCGCACCGATCTCGAGCTCTCGACCAAGGGCAGTGCCCTCGACGTCATCAACGTCACCTTCATCTACTCGGGTCGCTGGATCGGCGCGGGCTGGGTGGAGAATCTCGAGCCCTACGTGGCCGACCCGAACCTAACGCCGGACGACTGGGACGCCAAGGACTTCGTCGGCGGCACGATGGCGTCGCTGCAGGACAGTGACGGCAATGCCCACGGATTCCCGTGGGAGGCCGGTGCGATGATCATGGCCGCGTCTCGCGCGGACCTCATCGACAAGGCCAACAAGAAGATGCCGACCACCTTCGACGAGCTGATCGACGTCTGTGACGCCGTCCACGGCCAGGAGCGCATGGCCGCGTTCACCGCCGACAAGCTGCATCACTGGAACTGGATCCCGTACCTCATGGGTCACGGCGGGCAGGTGTTCAAGGATCCTCCCGGAAATCTCACTCCCACCTGGGACACGCCGGAAGCGGCGAAGGCGGCAGACTACTACGGCAACCTGCTGACCAAGTACGGCCCATCGGGCATCCTGTCCTTCACCGACGACCAGTCCATGCGCACCCAGAAGAACGGCCGCGCGAACATCCGCACGCAGGCGATCACCTGGATGGTGCCGCTGGCCAAGGATCCGGACAGCCGCGTGAAGGAATCGGTCCGCTACTCGCTCATGCCGGGCGGCCCCGCCGGCAACTTCCCGGGCTCGAACAGCCACGGCTTCGGCATCCCGGTGGGCTCGAAGAACAAGAAGGCCGCCTGGGAGTTCATCAAGTGGGCGGTCGGCAAGCAGATGACCAAGACGCTCATCGAGAAGCACGGCTATCCGAGCGTGTGCCGCCGCTCGCTCATCGAGAGCGAGGCGTTCAAGGAGGCGATGACCCTCAACGGCCAGGACGTCGCCTCGATCTTCCTCGAGGTGCTCGAGCTCGGCGGCAAGTCCGGCTACATGAAGTACCGCACCGTGCCGCAGTTCCCGCAGATCGGCGACAAGATCAACAAGGCCATCGAGCGCGTCGCCACCAATCAGCAGAGCGGCGTCGAGGCGATGGCCCAGGCCCAGGCGGAGGCGGTGGCGGACCTGAAGAAGTCCGGCGTGAAGATCGACGCCTGAAGCGATCGTCGCGAGGCGGGCCCGGGCCGGGCCCGCCTCGCGGCCATGCGCTCACCGGTCACGGGCCGCTGGCGCGTGGTACGAGCCCCGCAACCGCGAGCCTGACGCGAGCCCGACCGCGAGCGATGTCGACGACCGCCGAGCCTTCTTCTGCGAGTGTCAAAGCCGGCGAGCCGAAGCGCGACCCGGCCGCGCTGCGTCGTCTCTTCTACTGGTACTGCCTGTGGCCGTCCTTCGCGGTGCTGATGGTCGTCACGCTGCTGCCGACCCTGTACCTGCTCGCGACCAGCCTCACGCCGCTCGACCTCACGCGCCCCGAGACCGCCTGGGACTTCTCCTCGCCGCTCGGCCAGTACAAGGTGATCTGGGAGGACAGCCGGCTGCACAACTCGTTCTGGGTGCAGGCGAAGCTGTCGTTCTGGACCGTCGCGTGGCAGCTCCTGCTCGGCTTCGGCTTCGCGCTGCTGCTGAACATCCGCTCCTCGATCCTCGAGGCGCTGCGCACCGTGTTCCTGATCCCGATGGTGCTGCCGCCCATCGTGGTCGCCATCATCTGGAAGGTGCTCTACACCCCGGACATCAGTCCCTTTCACTGGGCGGCCGAGGGTCTCGGCTTCGTGGTGCCGGCGCTGATTACACACCCGGACTGGGCGTTGTGGGCGATTATCATCGCCGACATCTGGGAGTGGTTTCCGTTCGTGATGCTGATGATTCTGTCGGCATTGCAGATGATGCCGCAGGAATACATCGAAGCGGCGAAAATCGATGGCGCCAACGTCTGGCAGATGACTGTGTACGTGACGTTGCCTTATCTGAAGGGCGTGATGATCGTCGCCGCACTGTTCCGTCTGGTCGACAGCATTAAGGCGTTTCCGCTGATATACATCCTGACCGACGGTGGGCCCGGCACACTCACCGAGGTGACCAACTACTACTCGTTCATGCAGGCGTTCAATTTCTCCTACCTGGGCTACTCCAGCGCCATAACCGTGACGCTGGTGATCGCGACGGTGCTCCTGAGCTGGGGAATCATTCGCCTGGTCGGCTGGGGGAAGCCCATTGACTGAAGCAGTCCTGGCCCTGCGCCGCCACCACGTAAACAGATTGCGTCGCGAGCGCACCATTCT
>CAJIAT010000292.1_pt1 | contig 24932 bp, 21 predicted proteins | sample 9199161 | NCBI WGS metagenome assembly CAJIAT01 (sample SAMEA7708281, study PRJEB35096) | sediment metagenome | biome: marine neritic benthic zone biome [ENVO:01000025]; feature: sediment [ENVO:00002007]; material: shallow marine sediment [ENVO:03000034] sea grass bed [ENVO_01000059] ... | reverse complement strand
CTAGCCCGCATATTGCACCAGGCCGGCAGCGAGCCGGCTGCAACTGACTGACTCGCCGAGGGAAACTCTATCGGTGCGACGAGCTGTAGTGGCGACGTTCTGTCCTCGGCTCGCTGCCTATCGCAGACCTGGCTTGTCCATGCACGCCTGGGCTTGCTGTTCGCGCGAGCGATAGCTACGGCTATCGCTCGCGCTCCACAGAGCGGCGCCCACACGCACCTGTCCTGCGCCAGCCCCGCGATGCCTGGTGCAACATGCGGGCTAGCCCGTCACCGCGATGTTCGCCTCGAGGTGGACCGGCGCCGACAGCGAGTTGGTGATCAGGCAGCTCGCCTCCGCCTTCTCGAGCAGGCGACGTGCCTTGCCCTCATCGGTGCCCGCCGGGACTCCCAGCTCGGCACGCACGGTGAAGTGCGTGAATCGAGTGCTCCGCTCGGCGCGGTCGAGAGTACCCTCGACCGCACAGTCCAGCGAGTCCCAGGGCAGCTTCGAGGCCCGGGCTATCGCGCGAAAGCTCAGCACGAAGCAGTCCGCGACGGCCGCCACCAGGAGCGACTCCGGGGACCAGCGATCGCCCGGCCCACCGAACTGCACTGGAGGTGCGGAGGGCAAGGGCTCGGCCGCGTCGCCGTGCAGGAGCACTTCGCCCTCCGTGCCCGCCGTCGCCCGTGCCAGGTAAAGGTGCGGGAATTCTTCCATCGCGCCGCTCCGAGGTGATCAGTCGAACGGCGCAGATCCTGCCTGGGATTTCAACCGCGCACCGTGACCCGACGCCATTCGGGGGCGCTCCCGCGATTCGCCAGCGCGGCGCGCTCAAGGCCAGGCGCGCAGGGCCTGGGCGAGCAGGACGAGCGCGGCGGCGGGCCGCGTGAGCGGGCCCAGGGCGGCGAAGCCACGCACCGGCAGCCTGGCCAGGAGGTCGAACCGCTCGGCCTCACCGGCAACCGCCTCGGCGAGGAGTTGCCCGGCGATCTGCGACAGCACCACGCCGTGCCCGCAGAAGCCGTGCGCGTAGAGGCCGTTCGGCGCAACCCGACCGAAGCGCGGTAGCCGGTCCCGGGTCACCGCGACGTGCCCGGTCCAGGCGTGCTCGATGCGCACGCCCTCGAGCTGTGGGAATACCCGCAGGAGCCGCGGCCTGGCCAGACGCGTCGGGTCGACGATCGCCCGCGACCCGAAGCGCTCGCCGGCCCCGAACACCAGCCGGCCGTCCGCGCTCACCCTGAAGTACTCGGGCAGCGCATCGGTCGAGCACACGCAGCAGCCGGCCGGGATCGGCGACGGTCCGTCGAGCGGCTCGGTGGCCACCTGGGCCGAGGCGACCGGCGCCATGTGGGGGGCGAGCGCCGGGACGAGCCGGGCATTGGCGAGGTGCGCACAGAGCAACGCGTAGCGCGCGCGCACCGATCCCCGCGGGGTGTGCAGCGCCGTGCGCAGATTCCAGTCGATGCGCTCGACGGGGGAGCGCTCGAGCACCTCGACCCCCGCCTCCTCCGCCGCGGCGGCGAGCCCGAGGACGAGCGACAGCGGGTGGACGTGGCCGCCCCCCGGGTCGTAGAGCCCACCGTGGTAGCGGCGGGTCGCAACGGCGTCGCAGACCTCTGCGCGTCCGAGCACCTGCATCGACGGTGCGTCGTACCAGCGTGCGAGGTGCTCGGCCTCGGTGCGCAGGGCATCGAGGTGCCGGCGCCGGGATGCGGCGAGCAGGGTACCGGTGCCCTCGCTGCAGGCGATCCGGTGGCGTGCGATGCGCGCCGCGAGCAGCGCGCGGGCCTCCTCGGCGAGCTGCCAGAGCGCCCGAGTCGCGTCGCGGCCGAGGAGCGCCTCGAGCTCGAGGACGCCCCGCCGGTGCCCGGACCAGAGCTGGCCCCCGCTGCGCCCCGACGCCCCGTGGCCGACGCGCTCGGCCTCCAGCACCACCACCGAGCAACCCTGCTCGGCGAGGGCGAGGGCGGCGGAGAGCCCGGTGAAGCCGCCGCCCACGACGCAGGCATCGACGGCCCGGTCGCCCTCGAGCGGGCGGCGCAGGGGCCGCGGGCCGGCGATCGCGGCGTCGAGGGAGGTCGGATAGAGCTGCGGGACCGTCATTTCGGTGCCGGCGGCCGACCCCTGAGAGCCGACGAGCACGCGCACGGGTTCGGCTACTCCGCCTTGAACCGCTCGATGCCTGCCAGGATCTCCGCCTTGGCCTCGTCCGGGCCCGCCCAGCCGTCCACCCGCACCCACTTCCCGGTCTCCAGATCCTTGTAGTGCTCGAAGAAGTGGGCGATCTGGGCGAGCTGGGAGGACGGCAGGTCGCGCAGCGTCTCGACGCTCGCGTACAGGCCGGTCAGATCGTCCGTGGGCACGGCGAGGACCTTCGAGTCCGGTCCCTTGTCGTCGGTCATGCGCAGCATCCCGACGGGTCGTGCGGTGATCACCGAGCCGCTGATGAGGGCGTAGGGAGTGATCACGAGGACGTCCACGGGGTCGGCGTCCTCGCTGACCGTGCGCGGCACGTAGCCGTAGTTGCACGGATAGTGCATGGCGGTGCCCATGAACCGGTCGACCACCATCGCCCCGCTGTCCTTGTCGACCTCGTACTTGACCGGGTCGCTCAGGTAGGGGACCTCGATGATGACGTTGACCCGGTGCGGGACATCTGCCCCGGGGGTGACGCGATCCAGGCTCATGGGGAATGCCTCGTGGCGGGCGTGGGCGGGCGTGGGCGGGCGGCTGGCGAGTATATCAACGCCCGGGGCCCGGTGGCCCTGGCCGAGATTGTCCGGGTTCGCCGGATACCTTATAGTGCTGCGGTTTTTTTGCGGTGCGGCATGGCCTCCCGCCCGCGCCACCTTCGCCGGCGGCCCGCCTTTCGCGGGCCGTCCAGTGACACGACAGCTCGGGGGAACTTCTGCAATGAGTGGCAACGCTCTGTGGCCGGCCGTGCTCGGCCTGCTCGGTCTCGGCACCGCCTGGTACATCTACGGCAAGGTCAAGGAGTACCCGGAGGGCGAGGCGCGGGTTGCCGAGATCGCCGAGGAGATCCACCTCGGGGCGATGGTGTTCATGCGCCGCGAGTACAAGATGCTCGCGTGGTTCTGCCTGGTCCTGATCGTGCTGCTGTGGGTCTACCTCGGCTTCCACACCGCGATCGCGTTCCTGGTCGGCGCTCTCGCCTCGGGCGGCGCCGGCTACATCGGGATGAGCACCGCGACCCGGGCCAACGTGCGCACCACCACCGCCGCCCACACCAAGGGTCCCGCCGAGGCGCTCACCGTGGCCTTCTTCGGCGGCTCGATCATGGGCCTCGCGGTCGCCTCGCTCGGGCTGCTCGGCCTCGGCACGCTGTACCTGTTCTTCGGCGGGGACCCACACACGGCGCACGCGATCCACGGCTTCGGCATGGGCGCGTCCAGCGTCGCGCTGTTCTCGCGCGTCGGCGGGGGCATATTCACCAAGAGCGCGGACGTCGGCGCGGATCTGGTCGGCAAGATCGAGGCCGGGATCCCGGAGGACGACCCGCGCAATCCGGGGGTCATCGCCGACAACGTCGGCGACAACGTCGGCGACGTCGCCGGCATGGGCTCGGACATCTTCGAGTCCTACTGCGGCTCGATGATCGCCACCATCGCGATGGCCTCCACGATGGCCGCCGACGTCATCGATCCCCTCGGTGAGCGAACCGACCTGATGTTCCTGCCGCTCGCGCTCGCCTCGGCGGGGCTCCTGTGCTCGATCACCGGCATCTTCATGGTCCGCCACTTCTCGAGCAGGCAGCCGGAGGTGGCGCTGCGCATCGGCACCATCGGCGCGACGGTGCTGTTCATGGTCGTCTCGTACTTCGTCATCGTCGGGACCGGGGTCTCAGGCAAGGTCTGGGGCGCGGTGCTCTCCGGAGCAATCGGAGGCATCGTCATCGGGCTGGTGACCGAGTTCTTCACCTCGAGCACCCCGGTCCGGGAGATCGCCGAGGCCGGCGAGACCGGCCCGGCGACGGTGATCATCACCGGCCTCGCGGTCGGCATGAAGTCGGTCGCCATTCCGCTGCTCACGATCTGCGCGATCATCGCGGTCTCGAGCGAGCTGGTCGGCGTGTACGGCGTGGGCATCGGCGCGGTCGGGATGCTGGCGACGGTCGGCATCACCATGGCCATCGACGCCTACGGGCCCGTCGCCGACAACGCCGGCGGCATCGCCGAGATGGGCGAGCTCGGCCCGGAGACCCGGAAGATCACCGACTCGCTCGACGAGCTCGGCAACACCACCGCGGCGATCGGCAAGGGCTTCGCCATCGGCGCGGCGGCCCTCGCAGCGCTCGCGATCATCGCCGCCTTCGTCGAGACGGTGACCGCCCGGGTCGCGGGCTTCTCCCTCGAGCTGAGCAACCCGCACGTGCTGATCGGCCTGTTCATCGGCGGCACGATCCCCTTCTTCCTCGGGGCGCTCACGATGGAGGCGGTCGGCAAGGCCGCCTTCGAGATGATCCACGAGATCCGGCGCCAGTTCCGCGAGATCCCGGGGCTCCTCGAGGGCAACGCCAAGCCCGACACCGCGCGCTGCGTGGATATCGCCACCACCGCGGCGCTGAAGAAGATGGTCCTGCCCGGCGTGATCGCGGTGGCGATGCCCGCGGTCGTCGGCTTCCTCATGAGCGCCGAGGCGCTCGGCGGGATGCTCGCCGGCGCCCTGCTCGGCTGCGTGCTGCTCGCCCTGATGATGGCCAACGCCGGCGGCGCCTGGGACAACGCGAAGAAGCACGTGGAGAAGGGCCACCACGGAGGCAAGGGCTCGGAGACCCACACGGCGACGGTCGTCGGTGACACCGTGGGCGATCCCTTCAAGGACACCTCCGGGCCGTCGATGAACATCCTCATCAACGTGATGGCGATCGTCAGCCTGGTGATCGCACCGCTGCTCGCCTGAGAGCGGCGAGAGAGCCGGGAGCCGGCTCTTGCGCAGTGCGTCTCTGCGGCTTCGCCGCGGAGACGCTCAGAGCTTGAGGTCGAAGTCCGTCCCGAGGCGCTTGGGCACCGGCTCGTTGCGGAGCGTCACGTACTTCGGCAGGCCGTTCTCGTAGGGCGGGTAGTCCTCACCGCCGATGAGGGGCGAGAGGTATCGCCGGCACGCCTCGGTGATCCCGAAGCCGTCGTCGGTGATGAACTGGGGCGGGACCTTCTTCTCGATGTTGGCGACGTCGGCGAGCGCCGCGGAGCCGATCTCCCACGTGTAGGGCTCGTCCGAGGTCCGCACCACCACCGGCATCTCCCCGTTGCGCCCCTCGATGGCCAGATCCACCGCGGCGCGGCCGATGGCGTAGGCCTGCTCGACGTCCGTCGCCGAGGCGATGTGGCGCGCGGCGCGCTGGAGGTAGTCCGCGACGGCCCAGTGGTACTTGTAGCCGAGCTCGCGGCGGACGAGGTCGGCGACCACCGGCGCGGCGCCGCCGAGCTGCTTGTGACCGAAGGCGTCCTGGGTGCCGGCGTCGGCAAGGAACTGCCCGTCCGGGTTGCGCACGCCCTCGGAGACGACGATCGCGCAGAATCCCCTGCTCTCGACCACCTCCTGGACCCGGGCGAGGAAGCGCGCCTGGTCGAAGTCGACCTCCGGGAAGAGGATGATCTGCGGCGGGTCGCCCTCGCGCTCCGCGGCGAGGCCGCCGGCCGCCGCGATCCAGCCCGCGTGGCGTCCCATCACCTCGAGGATGAACACCTTGGTCGAGGTCAGCGCCATGGAGGCGACGTCGAAGGAGGCCTCGCGGATCGACACCGCCACGTACTTGGCCACCGAGCCGAAGCCGGGGCAGGTGTCGGTGACGGGGAGGTCGTTGTCGACGGTCTTCGGCACGCCCACGCAGACGAGCGGGTAGCCGAGACGCTCGCTGACCTGGGAGATCTTGTGCGAGGTATCCGCCGAGTCGTTACCGCCGTTGTACAGGCAGTAGCCGACGTCGTGCGCCCGGAACACCTCGATCAACCGCTCGTACTCGGCGCGATTCGCCTCGATGTCCTTGAGCTTGTAACGGGCTGAGCCGAACGCCCCGGAGGGCGTATGGCGCAGCGCCGCGATGCTCTGCGCCGGCTCGGCGCTCGTATCGATGAGGTCCTCCGTGAGCGCGCCGATGATCCCGTTGCGGCCCGCGAGCACGTTGCCGATGGCGTCGGGTCGCTCCCGGGCGGCCTCGATCACGCCGGCGGCGGTGGCGTTGAGCACGGCCGTGACGCCACCCGACTGGGCGTAGAACAGGTTCCTCGGCATGTCTGGCGCTCCTCGGCTGGATTTAACCGCGGGCGCCCGTGCGTGAGCGCGACGCGCGGCGGTATGATTGGCGGCCCGCCGCAGGGCGCGGGGGCCGACCCCGGGCCGATGGTAACGACGGGCCTCGGCGACGCGCAACGCGCCGGGCCCGGCTCTGGAGCGACTGGACGGCTGATGAGAACACCGACGGCACGACAGGGGCGCGGGCTCGCTGCGCGCGGGCGCGGGGCGCTCATCGGGGCGGCACTCGGCGCGCTTGCCGGCGGGCCTGCCGCGGCGCAGGTGAACCTGCCGGATTTCGGCGACCCGACCGGCGGCGCCGTCTCCTCGGTGGACGAGAAGCGCCTCGGCGAGGCGTTCATGCGCCAGGTGCGCGCGCAGCTCCCGATCGTCGAGGACGCCGACGTCGAGGCCTACGTGCAGCGCCTCGGCGGCCGCATCGCCAACGAGGCGAGCCACTACGCCGGCGGCTTCTACTTCTTCGTGGTGGCCGACGACAGCATCAACGCCTTCGCCGCCCCGGGCGGTTTCGTCGGGATCAACTCCGGGCTCATCCTGACCACCGAGTCCGAGAGCGAGCTCGCCTCGGTGGTCGCCCACGAGGTCGCGCACGTCACCCAGCGCCACATCGCGCGGATGATCGACATGCAGAGCAAGTCCGGGATCTACACCATCGCCGGGATGCTGGCCGCGGTCATGATCGGCATGGCCGGGGGCGGGCAGGCGGGCTCCGCCGCCGGCGCCGGCGTCATGGCGGCACAGCAGCAGCGCATGATCGACTTCACCCGCGCCAACGAGAAGGAGGCCGACCGCGTCGGCATGCAGATGCTCGAAGGCGCCGGCTACGATCCCCGGGCCATGCCGGTGTTCTTCGAGCGGCTTCAGAACGCCTCGCGCTACTATCGCCGCCCGCCGGAGTTCCTCTCGACCCACCCGGTGACGAGCTCGCGTATCGCCGACAGCCGCGGGCGCGCGGAGCAGTTCCCGAAGCGCGAGATCGAGGACAGCTTCGCCTATCACCTGGTGCGCGCGAAGCTCACGGTGCTCCTCGAGCGCCAGCCCGAGGACGCGGTGCGCAAGTTCGAGGCGAAGCTCGAGTCGCGCGAGTACGCGAGCCTGCAGGCGACCGTCTACGGCTGGGGGCTCGCGCTCAGCCGCGCCGGCCAGCACGAGCAGGCCGCAGAGGTGCTCTCGCAGCTCCTGGAGACCTATCCGAACGTGGTCGCGTTCCGTGCCGCGCTCGCCGAGAACTCGCTGCGCGCGAACCGCGTCAACGAGGCGCTCGCGCTCTATCGGGAGGGCTACGAGCTGTTTCCCGACAACCGCGTGCTGGTCCGCGGCTACGCCCGGGCCCTGCTGCGTGCCCGCCAGGCGCGCACGGCGCTCGAGGTGGTCGACGACTACGCGCGGCTCTATGGCATGGACGGCCCGCTGCACCGCATCGCCGCCGAGGGACACGAGCAGCTCGGCCAGCAGGCGCAGAGCCAGCTCTCGCTCGGCGAGTTCTACTACTCCAACGGCCAGCTCACCCAGGCGGTGCAGCAGCTGCGCCTCGCCGCGGCGGCGCCGGACCGCGACTTCTACACCGGCGCGCGCATCGACGCGCGCCTCAGCGAGCTCGAGGCGGAGCTCTCGGAGACCCGCCAGCGCCGCTGACCCGTCCGATTCCCACGCCGTGCACGGCGCGCAGCCCCTGCTATATTTTTCTCGAAGGCGCCGACCGTTGATGAGCTGCCGTGCCCTTGAGAGCCATCGTCCTCCTCCCCCTCGTTCTCTCGTGCGCCGGATGCATGGGTCCGGAAATCATGCTCGCGTCCAACCTCGCGCAGGCCGCGGTCCGCACGGCCATGGAGTACAACGAGGCGAATGCGCCGACGCCCGAGGAGCTCTGGGAGCAAGAGCAGCGCGAGCTCCTCGAGAGTCGGGCGGCCAGGGGCGACCTCGAGGCGCACTACGAGCTCGGTCGCGTCGCCGCGCGAAAGGAGCAGCGCGACGCCGAGCACTGGATCTGCATGGCGGCGAACAAGGGCCATCCCAAGTCGCTCCTGCAGATGGGGCACTGGTACAACGAGGATCGCGACGACGAGGACCTGTGGCCGTACATCGCCATCTCGCCGGACAACCGCAAGGCGTGGGTGTACTACAGCCTCGCGGCCGAGCGCGGCGAGCTCATGGGCGCCGCCTATCGTGACGCCCTGGCCCAGGGCGCGATGAGCGAGAGCGAGCTGCGGGTCGCCGAGCTGCGCCTGGCGGGCTGGAAGCCCGTGACCTGTCCCTACGTGGTGGCGGTCCGCGAGCCGCAGCGACCCTTCGACTCCACCGAGCGCTGATCCGGCGCCTGCCCGCGGGCAACGAGCGTCAATACTTTTTCTGTTCCTCGTCCGCGAACGCGCTTCGCTTGACCGAGGACCGCGCCCTCCGGTAAACGACCCGGATGCGCCCGAGCAAGCTCCAGCCCGGGGACGCCGCTGAGCGACGCGGTCCGGACCGCCGCCGGGGCAGCTCCCTGCGAAGTCGATGGACCTACGCGTTCCGCGGCCGCCGCCGTTCCCTGCGCCGTACCTCGGACCGGCGGGGCGGCGGGGCGATGGTCGACTGGTTCGGCCCCCACCTGCTCGTGCTCGCCATCGCGGTCTGCATCCTCAGCGGCTGCGACGCGGCCTTCACGCTCACCCTGATGAACCACGGCCTCGTCGAGGAGGCCAATCCGCTGATGCGCTACCTCATCAGCCACGACATCGAGCTGTTCGTCGGCGCGAAGATGCTGATCACCGGACTGGGCGTCGTGAGCCTGGTCGCCTACTCCCAGATGCTCTTCCTCGGCTGGCTTCCCCTGACCCAGGTGCTGGTCGCCATCGCGCTGTTCTACGTCTTGCTCGTCGGCTACGAGCTGAGCCTGCTCGCGTTGATCTGACACCGGCTGCCCGGCGCCACGGGCCGACCCGCCCGACGCCGGGCGCGACCGCGCCGCGGGCCCGGCGCCTACGCCCCCGGCGTCGCCGGTCGATATCACCCCTCACACGCATCGCGCACGCTCCATTCCGTGGCCCGAGCGGTGGCCGGACAAGGAGCAGGCACGATGCACGGAAGCATCTCTCGCGCGGCGCTGGCGGCGCTGGCGCTGTGGGTACCGGCGAGCAGCGCAGGTGTGCTCTACGAGTCGGACTTCTCGGCCTACGAGGGCGCCGGCCTCGCGCCCGGAGCGGTCGGCGGGACCCTGGACTCGAACCGCTGGACGGTCATCGGCCTCTCGGACGGAGACAGCGCGCCGGGCGCCACCCTGCTCTCCGGCGACCACGCGCGCGGGCTCTCCGCTGGCGGCGTCGGCACCGGTGGCCTGTACGGGTTCCTGATACCGGGCACGGCCGGCGGACGGGCACCCGGCGTCCAGGCAACGGGCAGCGACATGACCCCGGGCGCGCTCTTGCTGACCCTGGACAACACCCTCGGCGCAGCCCTCCATGCGATCACGGTGTCGTTCGACCTGCTGGTGCGCAACGACGGGGCCCGCAGCACGCGCCTGAGCGTCGACCTCGGGGTCGGCGGCCTCTGGGAGCCGCTGCTCGGGTTCGTGACCCCGCCGGCGGCCTCGACCGACGGCTGGCTCGGTGCCGGGCTCTCGGGAAGCGCCGAGAACCTCGCCCTGGAGCCGGGGGCCCCGCTGGCCTTGCGCTGGCGCCTCGAGGATGCAGGAGGCAGCGGCGGGCGCGACGAGGTGGCCTTCGACAGGATCCGCGTCCTCGGCGTGGCAGCCGGACCCGTCGCCGTGCCCGAGGCGCAGACCGCGCAGCTCCTCGCCGCCGGGCTCGTGCTGCTCGCGCTCGGCAGTGGCTGGCGCCGGTTCCGGGCGTTACGAATCGTTAATGCGGGTGCAAGCGGAGGGTAACCGCTCGCGCCCTATAGTCTCTCCCACGGAAGCGGCATCGCTTCCCCTCCCCTGAGGGCCTCCCCCGGCCCGTTTTCGCGGCCCCGCCCTTCCCCCCGAGGGTGGGGCCGCCCTTTCCTTCTGGGTCGCCAGCCCGGACAATCCGACCGATCCGCGGGACGATCGCGCAGACCCTTGAATCCACACGGGATTCGGCGAGCGCAGGACATCCAGGGCGTCTCTCCAGGCTCGTCGAATCCCGTGTGGATGGACGAGCGCGCGCGCGTGCGATCGGTGAGCTAACCCACCACGCCCGCGGTCTCGTAGACGGCCGTGCGCCATTCGGGGCGCGCCGCGTCGAGGCCGGTGACGAGGTCGCGGTAGCGGGACTGCAGCTCGCGCACCACGGATCCCACCTCACCGTCGCGGACGGCGAGGCGGTCGATGCCGACGACCGGCGTCACTTCCCAGGCGGTTCCGCAGAAGAACGCCTCGTCGGCGCCGACGAGCTCGCTGCGATCGATCTCACGCTCGACGACCTCCATGCCCATGGCATCGCGCAGCAGCGCGATCACCGTGTCCCGGGTGATGCTCTCGAGGATATCGCTGGTCACTCCCGGGGTCACCGCGACTCCGTCGCGGATCATGAAGAAGCACATCCCGGGCCCCTCGGCGACCTTTCCGCGGGCGTTGAGGATGAGCGCGGTGTCGTAGCCGTCCGCCCGGGCCTGGAGTGCGGCGACCCGGCCGTTCTGGTAGTTCGCGTTGCACTTGATCCGCACCGGCATCGCATCGTCCGGGAGCCGGCGCCAGGAGCTCACCTGCACCGTGCAGCCACTCTCGGCGTAGCCCGGCCTGACGCCGGTTGTGGTGACGATCGCGAGGTCGACCGGCTCGCACACCGCGGGCCCGCCGAAGCCGCTGACGTAGACCGTCGCCATGATGTGGACCGTCTCGCGCAGCTCGTTCGCGCGGATGAGTGCGATGGTCCGCTCGGCCACGTGCTCGGGCGGATAGATCGCGCCGAAGCGCATGAAGCGCTGGGATCGAACGAGCCGCTCCAGATGCTCCTCGAGGCGGAACAGGTACATCTGGCCCTCGGACTCGTTCCAGTAGCCCCGGATTCCCTCGAACACGCCGGTGCCGAACTTGAACCCGACGCTCGAGACGTGCACATGAGCGTCCTCCCAGGGTCGGATCTCACCCTCCAGGAATGCGAAGCGCGCTCTCGACGCCATCGTTGACCTCCTGCTCGGCCCCCGGCGTGGTGCTCACGGGCGCGGCGCAGTGTACACGGGCCGACGAGACGGGCAGGAACCACGAGGCGGGGCTCGGAACGGCTCCGTCCCGGTCCCCGCGTCGCTGGACCTCGTGCCTCGTCACGGGGCACGAGCCGCACCGCCGTCCGGGGACCGGGGCACCCGGGAGCGATCGGGGGTCCCTGTCGGGACCGGCTTGTCGCGTTTGGTGACGCGTGCACTACAGTGCGAGGGCACCGGGCCGCTATCCTCGTTGTGTTGAGCAGGCCGCCCGGGCCCCGGCGCTGCTCCCATTGGAGGCTCCGCGCGTCGATGCCCCTTTCCAGGCAACTGCTGCTGATCGTCTCGGCCGTGCTCGCGCTCGGCTTCGTCGGCGCGCTGATCATCAACGTCCACGACACGCGCGAGTACCTGTCGCGGCAGCTCGAGTCGCACGCGCAGGATACCGCGACCTCCCTCGGTGTCACGCTGTCTCAGCACCTCGCCAGCGGCGACGTCGTGCACGCCGAGTCCTACGTCGACGCGGTGTTCGACCGCGGCTACTACCGCCAGATCGTGGTCGAGGGCCTCGACGGCGAGCATCTCATCGACCGCGTCGTCCCGGTCCGCGTCGACGGGGTCCCGGACTGGTTCGTGCGCCTGCTCCCGCTCACGACGCCGCAGGCGAGCGCTTCGGTCCAGGCCGGCTGGGCCCAGATCGGGCAGGTGGCGGTGATCAGCCACCCGGGATACGCCTACCAGAACCTCTGGGCCGCGGCGCTGAAGACATTCTGGTGGTGCCTCAGCCTGTTCGTCGTCTCCGCCGGCGTCGTGACCCTCGCCGTCCGGTCGCTGCTGCGCCCCCTCGCAGCCGTGGAGCACCAGGCGATCGCGATCTCCGAGCGCGACTTCCGGCGCCTGGACATCGCCCCGCGCACGCGCGAGCTGGCCCGGGTCGTGACTGCGATGAACGACATGGTCGGGCGCGTCGAGGGGATGCTCGAGGCCCAGCGCGAGCAGGCCGAGCGCCTGCGCGAGGAGGTCTACGTCGACCCGACGACCGGGGCGGGCAACCTGCGCGCCTTCGAGCGGGACGTTGCGAAGCTCGTGAGCCGCCACGAGGAGCACGCCTTCGGCGCGGTGGTCGGCGCGAGCGTCGGCGGCCTGCAGGAGGTCAATCGCGCCGGCGGCTTCGAGGCCGGTGACGCGCTGCTGCGCCAGGCGGGCGAGCGCCTGCGCGCAGTGCTGGAGGGTGAGAGTGGCTCGGTGGCGCGCCTCGGCGGCTCGCAGTTTGCGGCGGTGCTGCTCGATGCGGATCGGGACGAGGCCGAGCGCCTCGCGGACGTGTCGATCGCTGCCCTCAATGGTCTCTCCGCACCTGGCATCGACTTCGTCCCCGTGCACCTCGGCCTCGCGTTCTACAACGGCGCGCAGGGAGCCGAGGAGCTGATCGCGAACGCGCAGGCGGCGCTGCGAAACGCCGAGCGCGAGGCCTCCGGGACCTGGCTCGCCTACGCGCCCGCAGAGACCCCGGACGGCCCCGAGCTGTTCGAGGAGGAGCGCTGGCGCCGGCTCCTGGAGCAGGCCATCGACAAGGTCCGCGTCACGCTCCTCGCGCAGCCGGTGCGCAGCGCCGATCTCGGTGCGACCCTGCACGAGGAGATCCTCGCCCGGCTCAAGGACGAGGAGGGCCGGACCGTTCCCGCGGGCGTGTTCTTCCCCATGGCCGCGCGTCTCGGGCTCACCGCGGCGCTCGATCGAATCGTCGCCGAGGCGGTGCTCTGGCACGTGAAGCGCAATCCGGACGGGCGGCGCTTCGCGTTGAATCTCGCCCACGCCTCGGTGGTCGACGCGCGGTTCCGCTCATGGCTCCTGGAGCGGCTCGGATCCGAGCCCGCGGCCACCCGGGCGCTCTCCTTCGAGGTGACCGCGCACACCGCGCGCAGCGCGACCGACGAGGTGCTCGAGCTCGGGGCGCGGCTACGCGCCCTCGGCGCCTCTCTCGGACTGGATCGGGTCGGGGCCGCCGAGCTCGGCTTCGACGCCGTGCGCCGCCTCGCCCCGGACTACATCAAGATCGACGGCGCCTTCGTCCACGGCATCGGCGGTGACCGGGATCGCCAGGCCTACCTTCGCTCGCTCGTCGCGGTCGGCCAGGGCCTGGACAGCCGGGTGGTCGCCGAGTACGTCGAGAGCGCGGAGGAGCTGGAGACGGTCCGCCGCCTCGGCTTCGACGCGGTCCAGGGCCACCACGTCGGGCCGCCGAAGGCGCTCGGAGGCGGCGCTGACGCCGGGACGAGCCGACCCACGAGCGTCGGCGCAGCGCCCCGCCCCAGAGGCCGCCGCGCCGCAAGCTAGATACGGCTGACCGGTCGATCTCTGGGCGGCCTGGAGCTACGGGCGTCGCGACGAGGACTGGTGCAGTCGAGCTACGCCGCAGGATGCGCGCCCGCCGCCTCGCCCGGCGCCGGTCGCCGCCGGTTCCAGGGCATCACCTCGAGCAGCCGGGCCATCGCGCAGATGCCGCTCACCCCGGCGAAAACCAGGCCCGCGCCGACGAAGGCACTGAGGGCGTGGAAGGCCGGCGCGACCAGGAAGCCGAGGACCACTCCGAGCAGCACCAGCGATCCGGCCACGATCTGGACCTGGCGCATGATCGGCATCGGCGCGCGCGGGTCGCGGACCGTCTCGAGCCGCGCCGCCCGCCAGCCCTGCAGGCCGCCCCGGAGCTCGTGTACGGGACCGAGCCCGTGAGCCTCCAGCCGCGCCGCCGCCTCGCGTGAGCGCGTCCCGCTCGCGCAGCACAGGACCAGCGGTCGGTCGGCCGAGTGCTCAGGCAGCGACTCCGGCCGCAGCTCCCCGAGGGGCACGCTGAGCGCCCCGGCGATGCGCTCGCGGGCGTGCTCGTCGCGCTCGCGCACGTCGACGAGAACGCAGGCGCCGCGCTCGAGCAATGCGTTCAGCTGCCGGGGGTCGATCCCCGTGTCGTTGACTTCGTGGGTCATGTGGATGCTCCCTGGCGCCCATCGGCGCCGCAGTAGGTGTCGTGGAGGTAGGCGACGAGACCGGCGATCTCCGGCTGCGCCAGCGAGTAGACGATGCGCTGGCCGTCGCGCCGGGTGTCGACGAGTCCCTCCGCGCGCAGCCGGGCGAGCTGCTGGGACATCGCCGGCTGGCGAACCTGGAGGCGATCGGCGAGCTCGCCGACGGTGCGCTCGGACTCGACGAGCTGGCACAGCGCCAGCAGACGCTGCTCGTGGGCGAGTAGCTTGAGGAGCCGGCAGACGTCGCGCGCCGCGTCCCGCATGGACTCTATATTCATATCTGCGAATATATGCATATCATGGCTCCGCCGCAACCCCCGGGACGGGCCCGCGGGCGGGCCGTAAGATGGAGCCGTTCCCAACGGGGGGTCGACGTGTCGAGACGCGCCATCGTGACCGGCGCCAGCCGCGGGATCGGGCGCGCCATCTCGGCGCGGCTCGTGGCGGACGGCTGGTCCGTGGAGAACCTCGACCGCGAGGCGCCGGACGAAGCGCAGCCCGGCGTGCGCTGGCGCGAGGTCGATCTGGCCGACGCCGACGCGATCACCGATGCGCTCGAGGCCCTGCTCGCCGACGGCCCGGTGACGGGACTCGTCAACAACGCCGCCATCGCGCTCGACCTGACCCTCGAGGAGTCCTCGGCCCGGGACTTCGACCGCGCGATCGCCATCGACCTGCGAGCGCCGATGCAGCTCGCCGCCGCGCTCGCCCCGGGGATGCGGGCGAGCGGCTTCGGGCGCATCGTCAACATCTCGAGCCGGGCCCACCTGGGCAAGACCCGACGCACGATCTATGCGGCGGCCAAGGGTGGTCTCGTCTCGATGACGCGGGTGTGGGCGCTCGAGCTCGCGGGCGACGGCATCACCTGCAACGCCGTGGCGCCGGGCCCGATCCGCACCGAGCTCTTCGAGGCGGTGAATCCTCCCGACAGCCCGCGCACCCGGGCCGTGGTCGGCGCGGTGCCCGTCGGACGCCTCGGCGAGCCGGAGGACATCGCCAACGCGGTCGCCTTCTTCTGCGACGAGCGCTCGGGATTCGTGACCGGGCAGGTCCTGTACGCCTGCGGCGGCATCACGCTCACCCGCGGGGGCAACTGAGGTCGCGACGCCGCCGGGCCTGCGCGCATGCACAGGGCCGCAGCAAGGGTCCGCATCGATGCCTCGGGGGTCGTGCGGATCCAGGGCCGGGGAGCTGGCCGATGGGCACGCGTGGACCCGGAGGAACGCGCGCGCGGTCGGTGACCGGGTCTCGAGGGGATCGCCCACGCTGGCCGGCGTGGAGCCCGTGTTGCATAGTCGCCGAGCCATCATCGCAACAAGGGGAATGCCATGAAGGTCGCACGCGCGATCGCGAAGATGCTCAAGGCCGAGGGCGTCGAGTTCCTGATCGGCTATCCGGTCAACCCGATCATCGAGGCCTGCGCCGAGGAAGGGATCCGCACGATCATGGTCCGCCAGGAGCGCACCGGCCTGCACATGTGCGACGCGGTGAGCCGCACCACCTCGGGCGACCGGATCGGCGTGTTCGCGATGCAGCACGGGCCGGGAACCGAGAACGCCTTCGGCGGCGTCGCCCAGTCCTATGGCGACTCGGTCCCGATCGTCGTGCTCCCCGCCGGATACGCTCGGCGCATGGCGGGCGTCGAGCCGAACTTCAGCGCGCTGCGCAACTTCGGGCACGTCACCAAGTCCCTCGAGCAGGTCAACCTCGCCGGCGAGGCGGTCAACGCGGTGCGCCGCGCCTTCACCCAGGCGCGAAACGGCCGCCCGGGCCCGTGCATGGTCGAGCTCCCGACGGATCTGCTCGCCGAGGAGATCGAGGGCCCGCTGCGCTACCGGCCCTCGATCCGCACCCGCAGCGCGCCGGACCCGGACGCGGTGAAGGAGGCTGCCGAGATGCTGGTCGCGGCGAAGCGTCCGGTGATCTACGCCGGTCAGGGCGTGCACTACGCCCGCGCCTGGCGCGAGCTCGAGACCCTCGCCGAGCTGCTGGAGTCGCCGGTGACCACCAGCCTCGAGGGCAAGAGCGCCTTTCCCGAGACCCACCCGCTCTCGCTCCAGTCCGGCGGGCGCACGATCTCCAAGGAGCTGCACACCTTCCTCGGCAAGGCGGACGTGGTGCTCGGCGTCGGTGCGAGCTTCAGCAACACGAGCTTCGGCATCAAGTGGGGCCAGTACCTGGCGCGCACGAAGCTCATCCAGTCGACCATCGACACCCTGGACATCCACAAGGATCACCCGGTCGACGTCGCGCTGGTGGGGGACGCGAAGCTCGTGCTCGACGCGCTGGTGAAGGCGGTGAAGCGCCTCGTCAAGAAGCCGCGGGGGCGCGGGGACGCGGTCGCGAAGCAGATCGCGCGCCTGCACGCCCAGTGGATCGCCGAGTGGCGCGAGAAGCTCGAGTGCGAGACGACACCGATCAATCCCTACCGGGTGGTCTGGGATCTCGCCCGCACGGTGGACCCGGCGAAGACGATCATCACCCACGACGCCGGCAGCCCGCGCGACCAGATCTCTCCCTTCTATCGCAGCACCTCGCCGCTGGGCTACATCGGCTGGGGCAAGACCACGCAGCTCGGAGCCGGGCTCGGCCTGGCCATGGGGGCGAAGCTCGCCCATCCCGACAAGCTCTGCATCAACTGGTGGGGCGACGCGGCGATCGGCTTCACCGGCATGGACTTCGAGACGGCGGTGCGCGAGCGGATCCCGATCCTCTCGGTGCTGTCGAACAACTTCTCCATGGCGATCGAGCTGAAGATCATGCCGACCTCGACGCGGCGCTATCGCAGCACCGACATCTCCGGGAACTACGCCGAGCTCGCCCGCTCCCTCGGGGGCTACGGCGAGCGGGTCACCGAGGTGGAGGAGATCGTGCCTGCGATCCAGCGCGGCATCGCGCAGACCGAGGCCGGCGTGCCGGCGCTGCTGGAGTTCATCACCAGCAAGGAGGAGGCGTTCTCGCTGTACTGAGCGCTCGCGCGGGCTGGCGCCGAGGCTTCGCGAACCCGCCAGCGAGGCGGACCGCCGGGCGTAGCGAGCCTGGGCGCAATCCGGTCGAGGACTCGACGGACGGCGCGGCCACCCGGCGCCCGGCTCGGTCTGCGCACGGGGCTCGAGGGCGCTCGCTCTGAACGCTCGCGCCGGACCCGTGGCCGTCCAGCGATATCCGGGCGAAGCACCTCGTCCGAATTGCGGGACTGCGCGGTGGTGGCCCTGACCCGATCGGGTCACGGCATCGAGCGCGACCTGCGACCCGGAGCTGGCATCAGTCCCTCGGGCGAATCGCCAGCCCCCGCTGTTTCATCGACTCCGAGGCGCCCGCGACGATCCCGACGCCCCAGTCGAACAGGAAGCGCAGGCGCGCCTCCTCGTCGAGGGACGGATCGTTCCAGGCGCTGAGGAAATGCAGCCCGGCGGCGTCGCAGGCGGACTTCACCACCTGGCGCGCCCGCTCGAGCTCCGGCGGGTACGGCGGGTCGTGCGCGTCCGCAAAGCCGAAGGACATGCCCATGTCCCCCGGCCCCCACTCGGCGAAGGCGAGCCCCGGCACCGCCGCGGACTCGGCCGCGGTGTCGAGACACTCGCGGTCCTCGAGCTTGAGGCCCAGCAGGAGCTCGCCGCGCGGGTTGAGAGGCCAGGGATCGGCGACGGCAACGTACTCGCTCGCCGTCAGTCCCCAGACCGCGGCCGGGACCTCCTGCGCCCCCGAGCCCCGCTGGCCCTGGCCGAGTCCGGCGTCGCGGCCGATCTCCTGGAACGGGAAGCGCACGGCCTCGACGAAGGCGCGCACCGCGTCCGGGTCGCGGGCGTGGGTGTGCAGGATGCCGTGCACGCCGCAGGCGAGCACCTGGCGGAGCTGCCAGGCGTTGACCTCGACCTCCGCCCGGCTCCGGCAGTTCGAGGGCACCACCGCGATCACCGTCGGCATGCGGTAGCCGTCGGGGGTGGGGCCGCCGTCGACGAGCCCGCGCATGAAGGCCTCGAGCCCCACCACGTCGAAGGGCCGGTGCTCGAAGTCGATGACGAGGTAATCCGCCCAGGTCGAGGCCTGGCGCCTGCCGTCCTCGTAGCCGAGCGGCCCGGCGTCGGTGTAGTAGATCGGATGGCCGGCCTCGAGCAGGTCGATACAGCGGTTGATGCGCTTCGCGCCCATCCGAGGAGCCGTCAGCTCCCGCCGCGCAGCATCGGCTGCCAGCGCCGGAGCTTCGTGCGCGGCAGCACCTCCGGGTTCACCGCGCTCCTCGGCCAGCGCCCGCCGAGCACCGTGGCCAGCTCGCGCCCGAGGCGCCGCCTGGCCTCGGGCATCATGCGCGCCGTCGCCGACGCGACGTGCGGGGTGGCCATCACGTTGTCCATGTGCAGGAGCGGATTCGCCGGGTCGACGGGCTCGTCGTAGAACACGTCCAGCCCCGCCGCGGCGATCTGGCCGCTCTGGAGCGCGGCGATGAGCGCGGGCTCGTCCACGGTCGGGCCGCGGCCGACGTTGATGAACACCGCGCTCGGCTTCATCTGCGCGAACTGCTCGGCACCGAGCATCCGCTCCGTGCTCGCGTTCAACGGCACGTGCTGGGAGACGTAGTCCGAGCGTGCGAGGAGCTCGGCGAGGGTGGTGACCGGCTCGACGCCCTCACCGGTCATCACCAGCTCGGAGACGAAGGGATCGTAGGCGATGACGTGCATGCCGAAGGCCTTGGCCCGGCGCGCCATGGCGGTAGCGATGTTGCCGAAGGAGATGAGCCCGAGGGTCTGACCCCAGATCCGCGCGATGTCGTCGAAGACCGGTCGCCCCTTGCCCCACTCCCCCTCGGCGGTGAGCCGGTGCATCAGGCGCAGGCGCCGGTACGAGCCGAGGAGCAGGGCCATGCCGTGGTCGGCGACCTCCTCGACGAAGACGTCCGGGACGTTGGTGACGACGATGTCGCGCGCCGTCGCTGCGGCCACGTCGACGTGATCGGTCCCGACCCCGACGACGCCGATAGCCACGGCGCGCTCGAGCCCGTCGATGATCGCCGCGGTGATGCTGCGGTTGCGCGCGATGACTGCGTCCGCATGGCGAGCGCCCTCGACGAACTCGCGCTCGTCGGCAGCGTCGATCTCGACGATCTCGGCGCCGATAGGCTCGAGGGCCTCGCGCTCGATGGACCAGCGCTCGGCGACGGAGCCGGTCGCACCACTCGCCTTCTGCACCACCACGGTGTACTTCGCCGCCTCGGCCATCGGTCTCTCCAGCTCAGCTCGCACCCGGAGCGAGTCGCGAGGGACCGACACGCAGGTCGGTCGCCGCGCGGACCCCGCGCCGACTGGCTACGCCCGCACGCAGCGGGACAGGGGGGCGCGCTCGCCCGTGGGGGCCAACGCGTGCTCGCCTCAGACGACCCGGTCGGACTCCGGGTCGAGCAGGTGCATCTGGCTCATGTCGGCGGTGAACTCCATCCGCTGTCCTACCTGCGCGACCGCCTTCAGCGCTGCGCGCGCGCAGATCTCTTCGCCACGCACGGAGAAGAACACCATCGTGTCCATCCCCATGGGCTCGAGCACGACCACGTCGGAGCCGAAGTCGACCTGGCTCTCGTTCGTGTGCGCGCGCTTGTCGGTGAGGTGCTCGGGCCTGATGCCGAACAGCATCTCCTTGCCGACGAAGGGGCGATAGCGATCGGAACGATCGCCCGGCACCTCGAGCGTCAGGCCGTCGTCGAGCTCGACCGAGAGCCCGGAGCCCGACTCGGTGAGGCGACAGGCCATGAAGTTCATCGCCGGCGAGCCGATGAAGCCCGCCACGAATCGCGTCGCCGGCTCCTCGTACATCTGCTGCGGCGTGCCCACCTGCTCGATGATCCCGGCGTTCATCACCACGATCCGATCGGCGAGGGTCATCGCCTCGACCTGGTCGTGGGTGACGTAGACGACCGTGGTCTGCACGCGCTGGTGGATCTTCTTGATCTCGGTGCGCATCTGCACCCGCAGCTTCGCGTCGAGGTTGCTCAGCGGCTCGTCGAAGAGGAAGGCCTGCGGGTGGCGAACGATGGCGCGGCCCATGGCGACGCGCTGGCGCTGCCCGCCGGAGAGCTGCTTCGGGCGCCGCTCCAGGAGCTCGCCGATATTGAGGATCTCCGCAGCCTCGTTCACGCGCTGCTTGATCTCGTCGACCGGGAGCTTGCGCAGCCGGAGCCCGAAGGACATGTTCTCGAAGACGGTCATGTGCGGGTACAGCGCGTAGTTCTGGAAGACCATCGCGATGTCCCGGTCCTTCGGCGGCACCCGGTTGACGACCCGCTCGCCGATGGTGATATCACCGCCGGTGATCTCCTCGAGCCCGGCGACCATGCGCAGCGTCGTGCTCTTTCCACAGCCGGACGGGCCGACCAGCACGACGAACTCGTTGTGCTCGATGTCCAGATCGATGCCGCGCACCGCCTCCGTGCCGTCGTAGCTCTTGCGCAGCTTCTGTAGCGAGATCTTCGCCATTCGTCGCTCCTAAGGATTCCTGCCGTGCTTACCGTTCTCTTCGCGCCTTGCCGCTCTCACCCCTTCACCGCCCCGGTCATGCCCGAGACGTAGTGCTCGACGAAGAACGAGTAGATGAACGCGATCGGCACCGAGCCGAAGAGCGCGCCGGCCATCAGCGCGCCCCAGAAGAAGACGTCGCCCTTGATGAGCTCGCTGGTCACACCCACCGGGATGGTCTTGTTCTCCGGCGAGTGGATGAACACCAGGGCGTAGAGGAACTCGTTCCACGAGAGCGTGAACGCGAAGATGCCGGCGGAGAGGATACCGGGAATCGCGAGGGGGACCACGATCTTCCACAGCGCCTGCAGGCGCGTCGCCCCGTCGATGCGCGCGCACTCCTCGAGCTCGCGCGGGATGGTCTGGAAGTAACCCATCAGCAGCCAGGTGCAGAAGGGAACCAGGAAGGTCGGATAGGTGAAGATCAGCGACCAGGACGTGTCCTGGAGCCCCATCCCGGTCACCACGCCGGTGAGCGGGATGAACAGCAGCGTCGGCGGGACCAGGTAGGTGACGAAGATCATGATCCCGTAGAGCGTCGAGCCCGGGAAGACGAGCCGGGCGAGCGCATAGCCCGCGAGCACCCCGGCGAAGAGCGACATGACGGTCGAGGCGATCGCGACCCACAGGGTGTTGATGGCCCAGTGGATGAACAGCGTGGTGCCGAACAGCGTCTTCCAGTGCTCGAAGGTCGGATCGCGGACGACGAACGGGGACATGCGCGGGTTGTAGAGCTCCGGGTCCGGCTTCAGGGACGTGATCAGCATCCAGAAGAACGGGAAGAGCATAGCGAAGACGAACATGAACAGCGGGATGTAGAAGATGATCAGTCTTCTGAGGTACGTCTCGCCGACCCGTGCCTGCACCTTGGCTGCCCTCTGCTCGCCTGGATTCCTAGCGCACGCCTTCGCGCCGCAGGTACCAGAGCTGGAAGACGATCACGAAGAACAGGATCGGCAGCATGAACAGAGCCACGGCAGCGCCCTGCCCGATGTTGCCCGACTGCATGCTCAGCTGATAGGCGAGCGTCGCGAGCAGATGGGTCTCGTTGTTCGGTCCTCCCCGGGTGAGGATGTAGACGAGCTGGAAGTCCGCGAAGGTCACCACGATCGAGAACACGACCACGACGATGGCGACCGGCTTGATGAGCGGCAAGGTCACGTGCCAGAACTTCTGCCAGCCCGAGGCGCCGTCGATGTCCGCTGCCTCGTAGAGCTCCGGTGGAATGGTCTGGAGCCCGGCGAGGAAGGAGATGGCGAAGAACGGGAGCCCGCGCCAGACGTTGACCAGGATGATCGAGAACATCGCCCAGTTCGGGTCGCCGAGCCAGAGCGGTCCACGGAAGAAGCCCCAGTTCTCCTTGAGCAAGATTCCGAAGGGCGCGATCTCGACCTGCCACATCCAGCGAAGGGTCCAGTTGAACACGCTGAAGGTCGCGTCGAACATCCACAGCCACGCGAGCGTGCTGAGCACCGTGGGCACGATGAACGGCAGCAGCACGACGGCCCTGGTCAGGTTCGCGAGCCTGAACTTGCGGTTGAGCAGCACCGCCAGCCACATGCCGAGCGCGGCCTTGAAGATCGTCGCCACCGTGGTGAAGAACACCGTGTTCCACGCGGCGGTGTGGAAGATGTCGCTCGCGAAGAGCTTGTCGTAGTTGCCGAGCCCGATGAACTCCCCCGGCGTGCCGACGAGCTTGTCGGTGAGCGACATCCACACGCCGAGGCCGAACGGGTAGGCGACGAAGACGAGGATCAGGATCAGGGCCGGCGCCATCAGCACGTAGCCGAGGACCCGCTCGTCCTCGAGAGCGGCCATGATCCTGGCGCGTAACGTGGCCGGCGAGGGCTCGGCCCCCGCCGTCACGGTGACCTCGGTTTCAGGCTGGGCGGACATCGCGGACTCTTCGCGTCGGCGTCGGCGGTTGCGAGCAGCGTGGCCCGCGATCGCTCAGGCGATCGCGGGCCGCGTACCGTCGCGTCGTCAGCCGTAGACGTTCTTCAGCTCGTTCTGCGCCCAGGCGGTGATCTTCTTCGGGTCCTCGCCCTGCACCGCACGCGCGAACATGTCGACGATGATGTACTTCTCCGCCGCCTCGCCGGATGCCCGGTTCCACGGACCCGCGTGACCGTAGCTGCGGCCGAACTTCGCGTTGGTGCTGAAGACCTTCAGCGCCGGGTCCGAATCCCAGACCTCGTGGCTCTCCCACTTCGGCGTCAGACCCTGAATGTACCCGCTGTTGACGGTGATGAAGTTGGACAAGTTGTCGTCCTGGAACAGGAAGCGGATGAAGTCCGCCGCCGCGTCCGCCTGCTTCGAGTGCTTCATGATGCTCGGGCTCCGGGGCCCGATGACGTGGAAGCGCCCGGCCGGCCCCTCGGGGTTGTTGATGTGGGCGAGCTTCACCGCGAGGTCCGGGAACTTGCGCTTGGCCACGAAGTAGATGCTGGCGCCGTTCAGGGTCGCGCCGATGGTCTGGCCGAGGAAGGCGCGGTTGTTGCTGCCGTCGTCCCAGGCGAGGCCGCCCGGATCGCAGGCCTTCTCCCAGAACTCGCGGATGAACGCCAGGGCCTGGCGCGACTCGTCCGAGTCGACGATGACCTTGCCGGACGGATCGACCTCCATGCCGCCGAAGCTCCACAGGGCCGGGTAGGCGAAGGACGGCGCGTCGCCGAAGGTGTGGCCGAGCGTCTGGCCCACTGGCAGGTTGGCGTTCTTCATCTTGGTGCCGACCGCGAGGTACTCGTCCCAGGTGTTCGGCGCCTCGAGCCCGAGCTCGTCGAAGACGTCCTTGCGGTAGACGATGGCGTTGCCGATGTTGAACAGCGGCACGGCGCGCGCGACGCCGTCGACCACGACCGCCCCGCTCGCCCAGTCGTACATGTCGCTGCCCGCGAGCTCGGCCATCAGCTTGTCGTGGTCGGCCAGGCCGTTGGCGAACAGGTGCGGCTGGTTGTTGATGAGCAGCGCGACGTCCGCGCCGGTGCCGCTCTCGATCGCCGCGGTGAGGCGCGGCGTCATGTCGTTCTGGGCGATCAGCTCTTCCTTGACCTTGACGCCGGACGCCTTCTCGAACTCCCTGCACTGACGCCGGATGTCCTCGTCCGCGTCCGGGATGAAGCTGCTCCACTGGAGGTAGTGCACCTCCCGGCTCTGGGCGAACGCCGGTGGCTGACCACCGAAGATGCTGGCGCCGGTGGCGATCGCGGCGCCGGCGGCGGTCCGGCCCAGGAACTCGCGTCGCTTGACCTTGCCGGATGAACGCCTGACCTTGTCCGGGGAAGAATTGCGCTTCATGGGTGCTGCCCTCCTTTGGGATCGACCTGTCGGTGCCTTCTTCTCACGGGGCCGAGGCCCCGGTCGCGGGCATGCGTCGCCGTTTGACACGACGTGTCGCTTCGGCGTTGTGTAACGCATTTTCTCGCCCGAGGCCAGCACAATCGCCGCGCGGCGTCGCGACGGCGTGGCCGGCCGCGTCGGGTTGTGCAACGCAGCACGCCCGTCGTGCGGGCACTGGAACGAGGAGGCTGGAAATGCTGTCGGTCGCAATCCAAGGCGAGAGCTGGCTCGTCGACGGTGCCGTCATCCACCCCGGGCGGGAGTATCGCGGGCACCGGGTGGAAGGGCTGCTGCTCAACAGCCGCATGGCCAACGGCGTCTTCGACGACGCGAACCCGCTGACCCGCGACCTGTGGCGCTATCCGGACACCGACGCCTGGGACGCCGAGCGCAACACGGACGAGCTCGTCGCGATGCTGCCCACCTACCGTGCCCACGGCCTCGACGCGATCTGCGTCAACCTGCAGGGCGCCTCGCCGGTCGGCTACTACCTCAGCAGCGAGGAGGGGGTCGCCGAGCTCGTCGAGCGGGTGCACCGCCACCATCCCGGCGCGGACGTCGCCGCCATCTGGTCGGGGCTCGAGCACGGGGTCCGCTCGCAGCCCTGGGACAGCGGCGCCTTCGAGCCGGACGGCGCGCTGCGCCCGGCTTACCTCTCGCGCGCGGAGCGGCTGATCCGGGCGGCGGGGGATACCGGGCTGGTGGT
>CAJIAT010000002.1_pt1 | contig 25037 bp, 20 predicted proteins | sample 9199161 | NCBI WGS metagenome assembly CAJIAT01 (sample SAMEA7708281, study PRJEB35096) | sediment metagenome | biome: marine neritic benthic zone biome [ENVO:01000025]; feature: sediment [ENVO:00002007]; material: shallow marine sediment [ENVO:03000034] sea grass bed [ENVO_01000059] ... | reverse complement strand
GCGGGAACCACCCTGTAACAGACCGGATCGCCAGGTTGTATGTTGGCCGAGCTTTTCCGGAGTCCGGCACACGCAGGAGAGACGCACCAGACAACGAGAACGTCGAAGGAGCGTTTGCGATGTCCGAGGGAACGAAGAAGAAAGCCATCGGCCGCCGCCGGGTGCTTCCTCGCCTATCGCCACATCGGGCTGCTGGACACGCTCACCGGCCTCATCATCATCTACCTCACCTTCAACCTCGCGCTCGTCATCTGGATGATGCAGACCTTCTTCGAGAGCGTGCCGCTCGCGCTCGAGGAGGCGGCGTGGATCGACGGCTGCGGCGTCTGGCGCGCCTTCGTGAAGATCACCCTGCCGCTCGCCGCGGCCGGGCTCGCGGCGACGGCGGTGCTTTGCTTCATCCTGTCCTGGAACGACTTCTTCTACGCGCTGATCCGCTCGCGCACGCAGGCGCAGACCGCGCCGGTGGCAATCGTCAGCTTCATCCAGTACGAGGGGTGGGAGTGGGGCAAGATCGAGGCCGGCGGCACGCTGGTGATGCTGCCGGTCGTGATCTTCACGCTCATCGTGCGGACCTACCTCATTCGTGGCCTCACCGCGGGCGGCGTGAAGGACTGATCCCCGCGTGGGCACGACGCTTTCGCAGGTCCACCGGGCGAGAGCCCGGGAGCCGGAGCACCCACGAGCGCCGAGGGGACACGCGAGCTCACATCTCCCGAGCCTCCGATCGCGTCCGGCCATACCGGGTGGGACTTTACGTCCTCGAAGCTATCCGCTATACATCGGCGCTCGCAGCCGCGTTGCGCAGGGTCGCGATCGAGGGGTCGCGACGAGACACGCCCGCGCGCTGGCCGCAGGGGCAATCCACGACCGGACACGGCGGTTGTTCCGACGGCGTGCCGAGCGCGCGGAGTTCTCGACGCCATGAGCCAGCCGCAGGCCACGGTCCGGCGCGAAGCGCATCCACGGAGAGGGACGTGAGCAGCCGAGCGCTCACCGCGGAGCAGGTGGAGTCCTACCACCGCGACGGCTTCGTCGTCGCCCGAGCGATGTTCGACCCGGAGGAGGCAGGGCTGGTCCTGGCGACGGCGCGGCGGGACGCGGCCGTGTCCGAGCATGCGATGGGCTGGCCCGATGGCCGCGGCGGACTCAGCAAGATCACGGTCTGGAACCATCCCGGCGACGACGTATATGGCATGGTCGCGCGCTCGGAGCGGGTCGTGGAGTCGATGCGATCGCTGCTCGACGACGAGGTGTATCACTACCACTCGAAGCTCATGATCAAGGAGCCCGAGGTCGGCGGCGCCTGGCTGTGGCACCAGGACTACGGGTACTGGTACCAGAACGGCTGCCTGTATCCGGCGCTTGCGAGCTGCTTCGTCGCATTGGACGCAGCGACGCGGGAGAACGGCTGCCTGCAGGTGCTCGCGGGCTCCCAGGCGCTCGGTCGGCTCGAGCACTCGGTCGAGGCCGGGCAGCTGCGCGCGGATCCGGAGCACGTCGCGGCGGCCCTCAGGCGTCACGAGCTCGTTCACCTGGAGATGGGGCCCGGGGATGCGGCGTTCGTGCACTGCAACACGCTGCACTGCTCCAGCCAGAACCGATCGGCGGCACCGCGCTGGACGCTGATCTGCTGCTACAACGCGCGACACAACGACCCCTACAAGCCGAGCCAGCACCCCGGCTACACGCCCCTCACCACCGTGCCCGATTCGGCGGTGCAGGCGCACGGGCACCGATCGAGCGCTGCCGACCAGGTGTTCATGCGGGTGAACGACGATATCAGCAAGGAGCGGACCGAAGCGCGTCGAGCCGCGCACGAAGCGAATCGCGGCTCGTCGCATACAACGAGGAGGGAGAAGTGATGAACCGACACACTCGAGAGAGATCGTTCGGTGGCGCGATCGCCGGTGCGCTCGCCGCATTGGCCATCGGTACGGCCCCGGCCGTTTCGAGCGCCGCGGAGATGGTCGAGGGATCGGATTGGCTCCATCGCTGGGATGGTGTGAAGCTGACGCTGTCCTCGCACACGGGCCCGACGACCGATGCGGTCAAGGTGATGGCCGCGAAGTTCGCCGACCTCACCGGCGCCGAGGTCGAGGTGATCGACGAGTCGTGGACCGATCTCCTGTCGAAGCACCTGGCCGACGCGGCTGCCGGCGGCGGCACCTACGACATCCTCTCGTGGCCCTATATCTGGACCGGGCACTACGTCGAGGGTGGGCTGGTGGAGGACCTGAACGGCTGGTTCGCCAAGTCCGAGCTCGTGGACCCGCGCTTCGACATCGATGACATTCCCGAGGCAGTGCTCGAAGTCTACGGCCGCTACCGGGGAGCTGCTTCGCCGAACCCGGATGGGCTGTGGTCGGTACCGTACAAGTTCGACGTGTACCTCGCGCAGTACCGGACCGACCTCTACGAGCAGGCCGGCATCGTCGACGCCAACGGCAAGGCGAAGCCGCCGGAGACCTGGGCTGAGCTGCTCGAGCACGCGAGGATCCTGTCGAAGAAGTTCCCGGACATGAAGCCGGTCGTGTTCCCCCTCGCGGTCGACGACCCGATGGTGGCGACGTTCCTGCCCATGATCGCCGCCTACGGCGGAACGATCCCGATTCCGTGGTATGACGCGAACCTGTACCCCACGTTCCAGGAGAAATCGGGTATCGACGCGGTTCGAACTCTTCTCGAGCTCAAGGAGTACATGCCGGCCGACGTGCTCGACATGGACTACGACCGCGTCAACGCGCACATGGCGCAGGGACTCGCTGCCTACGCGCTCAACTGGAACGCGTACCTCCCGGTCCTGCTGGATCCGGACGCATCGAAGATCTACCAGACCGTTGCGTTCGACGGCACGCCGGGCGGTCCCGCCGGCCGATTCAGCGGTCTCGGGGGGTGGCAGATGGGAGTGTCGAGCCAGTCGCAGAATCGCGAAGCAGCCTTCCAGCTCCTGCAGTATCTCGCGGGACGCGAGCGGGGTGTCGAGATGGCGCTGGCCGGCGGCTCGGTCGCCAGGTACTCCGTCGCCAAGGACCCGCAGGTCATCGCGAAGTTCCCGTACTACCCGCTCCTGATGGACGTCCTCGAGGGCTATGCGGCGCGCGGCATGGATCGCTCCTGGGCGGAGCTGCAGCGCACCATCGGCGTCGGACTCAACAAGGTGCTCCTCGGCGAGGATCCGCAGAAGGGCCTTGTGAGCACGGCCGGGCAGGCGTACGACCAGGCGACCCGCGCCGGCTACTCGCCGTCGAAGACCGGCCCTCGCCCGTGAGCCGCAGGTAGCTTGGCCCGCGGACCGGCATCTGCGGGGGTAGCGCAGCGGCGCTACCCCCGGCTCCTCGTCGCGCCGGCGTTCCTCGTCCTGTTCCTGCTGACGATCTATCCGTTCGGATACATGCTGTGGATCAGCCTGCACCAGTGGCCGATCCTGCCGACCCTGCCCCGCCCCTTCGTGGGCCTCTCGACCTATCAGTTCATCTTCGCCGACGAGGAGTTCTGGAACTCGGTGCGGGTGACCGCGATCTACATGACGGCGAGCGTCTCCGCCCAGCTCGTGCTCGGGCTGTTGCTCGCGCTCCTGCTGCAGACCCCGCATCGCGCGGTGCGGCTGTTCCGCCTGCCGTTCCTGATCCCGGTATTCGTCTCTCCCGTCGTCGTCGGGCTCATCTGGAAGTTCATGTACGGGTACGACCTCGGCATCATCAACTACCTGCTGCGCAGCGTCGGGCTGGAGGGTGTGAACTGGCTCGGCGACCAGACGACCGCAATCGTGTCGGTCATCATCGTGGACATCTGGCAGTGGACGCCGTTCACGATGCTGATCATCAGCGCGGGTCTCGACAGTCTGCCACCAGAGCCGCTCGAGGCTGCGGCGATCGACGGCGCGACGCGCTGGCAGGCGTTTCGATTCGTCACGTTTCCGCTCATCGCACCGATCTTCACCGTCGCGATGCTGTTCCGCGTGCTCGACGCGTTCAAGCAGTTCGACATCGTCTACATCCTGACTCGCGGCGGGCCCGGCAACGCCACCAACCTGCTCGCATACAACATCTGGCGCAAAGGCTTCTTCGAGAACCAACTCGGCTACGCCGCGGCGCTGTCGGTGATCATGATCCTGATCGCGACCGTCCTCGCGTTGGTGCTGATCAGGCTCATGTCGTCCCAGGTCCGAGACTGATGCCGGGACAGATCTCCAGGGTGGAGCTCGCCATCAGACTGATGGTTCTGACTGCGTTTCTCGCCTTCTTCCTGTTCCCTTTCTATTGGATGATCGCGACATCGCTCAAGACGCAGGTCGACGCGTTCGCCATCCCTCCGAAGTGGACCTTCGAGGTCACCTTCGAGAGCTACGTCAAGGTGCTCACCGAGACAACCTTTCTGAAGGAGGCGCGCAACTCGCTCGTCGCGGCGCTGCTCAACGTGGTTGCGACCATCGCGCTCGCGCTCCCCGCGAGCTACTCGATGTCGAGATACAAGACGGGGGGCAAGGATCTGCTCTTCTGGTTCCTGAGCATCCGGATGATCCCACCGATCGTCGGCGCGATCCCGCTGTTCGTGCTCGCCGCGAAGTTCCGGCTGATCGACACGGTCGCAATCCTCCCCATCCTCTACATCATCATCAACATGCCGTTCGCGGTATGGATGCTGAAGTCCTTCATCGACGAGGTGCCGAAGGAGATCGAAGAGAGCGCCCAGCTCGACGGCTGCTCGCCGCTGGGCGTCGTCTGGCGGATCGTTCTGCCGGTCATCCGCCCGGGGCTGTTCGCGACCGGTGTCTTCTGCTTCATCCTCGCGTGGAACGAGTTCCTGCTCGCGAACATCTTCACCCGGCGCGAGGCGGTGACGCTTCCGGTGGCGATTTCCAGGTTCATCACAGAGAAGCAGATCCTCTGGGGCTACATCACCGCCGCCGCGACCCTCGCCACGCTGACCCCGATCGCACTGCTGGTGCTGTTCAGACGCAATCTGGTGCGCGGCCTCACCGCCGGCGCAGTGCACTGACCGGAGTGCGGCTGCCGTCCGGGGCGAGGGAGCGGACGCGGGGGTACGGTGACCGGACGCTCGTACGTGATGGCGAAGCTCGCGGGCGTCGGCGTGCTCCGGCAGCGGTTCCGTTCGCAGGCGCGACTTCGCCGGCGTCCGCGTCGGGGCATAATGCCCAAGAGAACACGACCTTGCAGGTAACCGTTGCAATGGCCGGACTCGTTTGCTGGAGCTGCGGCGGCGGCCTGCGCCGGGTGCCGCGGCCCATCCGCCGGCTCACCCAGTGCCCGGCGTGCCGCTGCGATCTGCACGTGTGCCGCATGTGCCGGCACCGGGCGCCCGGCACGCTCGGCGAATGCGACCACGAGCGCGCGGATCGCGTCGTCGACAAGGCCTCGGCCAATTTCTGCACCTATTTCCGCCCCCGTCCCGACGCTCACAGCCCGCCCGGCGACGGACGGGCCCGCGAGGCCCGCGACGCCCTGAACCGGCTCTTCGGGGTGAACGAGGGCGAGTCAGCGAACGCGCCTGCGGCGCAGGTCGGCCCGCGCGAGAAGACTCGCAAGGCGGCGGACAGCGCGCGGCGGGCGCTCAACGAGCTGTTCGACCTGCCGGAGAAAGAGGTGCCAGGGGACGAGATGCCGGAGGACGAGGCGTCGTCCGAGCGGCGCGACGACAAGGAGCCGGCGTGACCGAAACGCGGACGCCCCGCGAGCCCGGGTCACCGCGTGACGCGGGCTCCCCCTCGACGGCGCAGACGCTTCCGACCTCGCGAACCGGGTCGGCCTCGCGTCCAGCGATGCCGACGGACCGGCGCGCCCGGGATGGGACGCCGGGGAGGGCCAGGTGACGGGGCAGCCGGTCGAGCACGGCTGGCAGGGCCCCCTCCTCGGCCCTGGCGATCCGCTCCCCTACGAGGTGCTACGGCCCGATGCCGACTCGCCGTTCTTCCTCACCTGCGACCACGCCGGACGGCGCATCCCGGAGCGCCTGGCCACCCTCGGCCTGGGGCCGACCGAGCTCGGGCGTCACATCGCCTGGGACATCGGGGCCGAAGGCGTCGCCCGCCGCCTCAGCGAGCTCCTCGATGCGACGCTCGTGCTCCAGCCGTACTCGCGCCTCGTGGTCGACTGCAACCGCTCCCCCGAGGCGTACGACTTCATCGCCACGCGGAGCGAGGGCACCACGGTCCCGGGCAATCTGGACATCGACCCTGCCGAGATCGAGGCTCGCACGCGCGAGATCTATCGCGTCTACCACGACATCACCGAGGCGGCCCTGGACCGGCGCGCGGCGCACCGGCTGACGACCGTCCTCGTCGCCGTGCACACCTGCACCGACGTCTACGAGGGGGTGAGCCGGCCCTGGCACGTCGGCGTCCTCTACGATCGCGACGACCGCTTCGCCCACATCATGCTCGATCTGCTCGCCCGGCACGGCGAGCTGACCGTCGGTGAGAACGAGCCGTACGAGCTCTCCCACAAGCGGGACTACTCGGTCCCGGTTCACGGCGAGGTCCGCGGCCTGCCCCACGTCGAGTTCGAGATACGCCAGGACCTCGTCGCCACCGCCGAGGGCCAGGCCGCCTGGGCCGAACGCCTCGCGCCGGTCCTGCGCGAGGGGTTGGAGCGGCTCGACTCCTAGCCCGCATATTGCACCAGGCCGGCACCGAGCCGGCTGCAACTGACTGACTCGCTGAGGGAAACTCTATCGGTGCGACGAGCTGCAGTGGCGACGTTCTGTGCTCGGCTCGCTGCCTATCGCAGACCCGGCTTGTCCATGCACGCCTGGGCTTGCTGTTCGCCCGAGCGATAGCTACGGCTATCGCTCGCGCTCCACAGCGGCGCCCAGATGCACCTGTCCTGCGCCAGCCCCGCGATGCCTGATGCAATATCCGGGCTAGCCCGGAGGAGCGCCGGCCGGGCGTCGGCCGGCGGAGCGCAGTGGCCGCGGCGGCGCAGCGCTACTCCCGGAATGAGATCACCCCGAGCTCCGGGTTACGGTTCCAGCAGCGCACCGCCCCCCGGCCTCGCGAGCCGCGTCGGATGCCCTGACCGATCCGTGGTGATACCTTCGCGGCCATCATGAAACCGAGCGCCGCTCCCCGGTTCGGCATCGCCCTGCCGCAGGTCTTCGTCGGCGAGACGCTCGATCCGGCCGCCGTCGTGCGATTCGCCGAGCGCGCCGAGCAGCTCGGCTACGCCGGGCTGTGGACCCAGGACCAGCTCATCGGCTCGGCGCCGGTGCTCGAGGCGGTCAGCCTGCTGGCATTCGTCGCCGCCAGGACGGCCTCGGTCGGGCTCGGGGTCTCGGTGATCGTGCTGCCCCATCGCGACCCGGTGCCGCTCGCCAAGTCGCTGGCGACGGTGGACCAGCTCAGCCGCGGACGACTGGAGCTCGGCCTCGGCCTCGGCAATCCGACCCGACACGCCGCCGCCTTCGGCCTCGGCGCAGAGCACGGCCCGGGCCGCCTCACGCGCTTCCGCGACGGGCTCGCTACCATGAAGGCGCTGTGGAGCGACGGACAAGCGACCGTCGCCGGCACGCCGTGGCCGCTCGAGGACGCCCCCATGGAGCCCAAGCCCGCGCAGCGCCCCCGGCCGCGTCTGTGGTTCGGCGGCCGACACCCCAACGCGCTCCGCCGGGCGGTGCGCGAGGCCGACGGGTGGATGGGCGCGGGGTCGAGCACCCTGGAGGAGTTCGCCGCCCAGCGCGCCTCGCTGCTCGAGCAGCTCGACCGGGAGGGCCGCAGCCCCGAGGCGTTTGCCGTGGCCAAGCGCCTGTATCTGGCGATCGACGACGACGAGGCAAGGGCGGAGGGCCGGCTGAGGCGCTGGTTCGAGAGCTACTACGGCAACGCCGACCTCGCGAATCGGGTGTGCGTCTGGGGGTCCCTCGCCAGGGTCGTCGACGCGGTGAACACGGTGACCGCCGCCGGAGCGCAGATGGTGCTGCTCAACCCCGTCTTCGACCACCCCTTCCACCAGGAAGCGCTCGCCGAGGCGCTGGGCATCGGCGGTGGGCGGACCTCGTGAGCACGGTCTCACGTGGCGTCGATCCCGTCTGGCCACCCGACGGTGCGCGGGACGTGGCACCTCGTGACCGGCAGTGCTCCGCACGGTCATGGACCGAGGGCCTCGCGCGCGCTCGACCGCTCGCGCTCCACAGCGCCGGCGCGCCGCCGCGCCGGCACCGCCACACACGGGAGATAGCGCATGCCGATCATCGACCACGCGAGCTGCCCCGAGATCGAGATGCGCCCGGGGATCCGGGGGCGATTCCTCGCCAATGCGGAGCTCGGCTCCACCGCGGTCAGCCTGCTGGTGAACACCGTCGAGCCAGGCGCCGAGGCACCGCTGCACATGCACACCGTGGAGGAGACCATGCTCGTGCTGGAGGGCACGCTCTGGGCCCGCGTCGGCGACGAGCGCTACACCGTCACCGAGAACCACACGGTCGTCATCCCGCCCAACACGCCTCACGCATGGGGAAACGCGGGTAGCGGGGTCGCGAAGCTGCTGTGGGCTTTCGCCGGCGCGGACCCCTTCGGCGATGCCACCTATCTCGAGGGCGAGGCGCCGAGGCACCGAGCCGAGGACTGAAGCCTGCCCGCCTCCGGCGACGCCCGGCGGACACGCAGGGAGGCCGAGGGTCGCGCAGCGGGATGCGCTTCCGGAGCCGAACGCCGGACCGGCGAGGTCCGTGGAGACGTGACCGATCCAGGCGCCCGTCTCCGCCCGCGGTTCGAAGACCACGAGAGCTGGCACGCTCGGACACGGAGCTGCCCGGGCATCCGCGGGCGAGACTCACTGGCATCGTCAGGTGCACCCGTCCGCCGGACGGGCCGGCGGCTCGCCCGGAGTGAGCCGCTAGAATCAGCGCGACGGCGAGACGCCGCGTCGGCCGCTCGTATGCGGTCCCGCGGGTCTCACTTGCAGGTTCTCGTCCGCCAGGGGAGTCGGGGGATCGCGTGATGCAGTCCGACGACACCGCAGACATCGGGGCCGCTACGGGTCCGGTGTTCCTGAGCTACGCCGGTGTCGACGTGGACGTTGCCGAGCGGATCGCGGAAGGGCTCCGCTCGGCCGGCGCGGACGTGTGGTGGGATCGGGGAGGGATCGGCTGGGGGGACAACTGGATCGACAAGCTCCAGGACACCCTCGGGAGCTGCCGCGCCTATCTCATCCTGGTCGGCCGGAGCGGCGTGCGGCGCTGGGTGAAGGCCGAGCTGTACATCGCCGTCAAGCGGCACTTCGGGGAGGATCTGCCGATCTTCTCGCTGCGCCTGCCCGGCGTCTCGACCGAGGACCTGCCCCCCTTCCTCGGGATCTTCCAGTCCCGGTCGCTCCCCGAGCGCCTCGAGGGCTTCGACTTCGCGAGCCTCGCCGAGACCCTGCGCGCCGCCGGCGTCGGGGCGCAGAGCGCGGAGCGTCTTGACCCGGAGACCTGCCCGTTCCCGGGGCTCGAGGCATTTCGGGAGAAGGACGCGCGCTTCTTCTTCGGCCGCCAGAGCGAGACCCTCGACGCGCTGCGCCGGCTCGGTCCGGGCCTCGACGGCGTGTACCGCAGATGGCTGCAGGTCGAAGGCGCGAGCGGCGTCGGCAAGTCCTCGGTGATCCTCGCCGGCGTCGTTCCCGCGATCAAGCGCGGGTGGATGGACGAGAGCGCGCGGGGTAGCGGCCGGCGCTGGCTCGTCGCACCGTCGATGCGTCCCGGCGCCGATCCCGTCGAGAACCTCGCCGAAGCGCTCGCCCGCGCGCTGAGCACCGAGTCGCTGGCGAACTCCATGGGGTCGCTCTGTCAGGCCCTCGGACGCCCGGACGAGCCGGATGCGCTTCGCCATCTCCTGCGCCAGCACGTGCCGACCGATTCGGGATTCCTCCTCGTCGTCGATCAGCTCGAGGAGGCGTTCACCATGACCGAGGCCCCCGAGCGCGCGCAGCACTTCGCAGCGCTGCTCGCCGCGGCGCTCGACGACGGCGACGGGCCGCTGCATCTGATCACGACGATCCGCAGCGACTTCATGGCGCACTTCGGCGCGCTGCCCGCGCTGCAGGAGCTCCTCAACGAGCGCGCCGCGCGCTACCTGCTGCAGCCGATCGGCGCCGCGGGGCTGCGCGACGTCGTGCGCACACCGGCGCGGCTCGCGGGCCTTCGCTGGAGCGAGGACACCCTGCCGGACCTGATCCTCGAGGAGGCGAGCGCCGAGCGCGGCGCGCTGCCCCTGGTCGGCTACCTGCTGCGCCTGCTGTGGCAGCGGCGCGAGGGCGCCCAGCTCAGCGCCCGCGTATACCACGAGCTCGGCGGCGTCGGCGGCGCGCTCGCCCGAAGCGCCGACGCGCTCCTCGAGAGCCTCGGCCGCGAGGGCAAGGAGTGCGCACGAAAGCTCCTCCTCGAGCTGGTCAAGCCCGGCCGGGAGAGCCAGGACACGCGGCGCACGGTCGCGCTCCGCGCGGCCATGGAGGCGGCGGGCTCGGGGCCCGACGATGCGCGAGCGCGAGAGGTGCTCGATCGGCTGAGCGGGGTGCGCGACCCTACAGCCCCACGCGGCGCCGCCGCGACGCCGAGGCTGGTCGTCGTCTGGAGCCGTGAGTCGCAGCACGAGGGCGGCGAGGCCGACACCTTCGTCGACCTCGCCCACGAGGCGCTGCTGCGCGACGACCGCAGCGGCAGGCCATACTGGAAGACCCTGCGCGAGTGGGTGGACCGCTACCGCAAGCAGCTCGAGGAGCGCGATCTCCTCGACGCCCTCGCCCAGGCCTGGCACGACCGCGGGCGCCCGCGGCTCAGCGGGCTCGCCTCCGGGCGCCAGCTCCGGGAGTTCCACCACGCCGGCACGCGATCTGCGATCTCGCGCGACTACCTGCGCGCGAGCGGCCGCATGCAGTGGCTGCGGCGCGGGCTCGCCGGCGTCGTCGCCACCTTCGCCGTGGCCATTGCGGCAACCGCCGCGTGGCTCAACCGGGAAGGGCTGACCGTCGAGCACGCCAGGACCCGGGTGCTGTTCTCACTCGGCATGTATTCGATCCTCGAGCCCCAGGTGGTGGAGATCGTTCCTGGCTCGGACCTCTTTCCCGAGACGGCGATCGTCGGCTCGCCGGAGGACGACGTGCAGGGCGAGTGGAACGAGCGCCCGGCCCACGAGGTTCGATTCGCGCCGTTCGCGATCGGCGTCTACGAGGTGACCTTCGAGGAATACGACGCCTACGCGTACGCCGTAGGGCTGCCGCTTCCGGCGGACCAGGGGTGGGGACGGGGGCGGCGCCCGGCGATCAACGTCTCCTGGGAGGACGCGGTGGCCTACGCCCGGTGGCTGTCGGCGAACACCGCCAGCCGCTATCGCCTGCCGAGCGAGGCGGAGTGGGAGTACGCGGCGCGCGCCGGCACGAGCACCAGCTACTGGTGGGGCGACACGGTCGGGCGCAACCGCGCGAACTGCGACGGCTGCGGCAGCGAGTGGGATCTCGACCGCAGCGCGCCGGTCGGCTCCTTCGCGCCGAACCCCTTCGGCCTGCACGACACCGCGGGCAACGTCTGGGAGCTGGTCCAGGACTGCGCGCACTCCAACTACGACGGAGCGCCGGTCGACGGCAGCGCCTGGGAGGATTCCAGCGGCGCCTGCAGCGATCGGATGATGCGCGGCGGCTCCTGGCAGAGCCGGCCGTGGAAGCTGCGCTCCGTCGCACGGTACAGCACGCAGCCGGACGCACGCGGGCGCAACCTCGGCTTCCGCCTTGTCAGGGAGATCGAATGAGCGTCGGTGGACATCCGTGCGACGCCCGGCACGCCCGAGGTCGCCCCGTCTCGCCGGGCGCGCCCGTGAAACGCTCGCTCCACCCTTCCGATGTGACGAGGAATTGATCTCGCGATGAGCAGTCGCACGTAGCCGCGGCGGCGTTGGGCTAAGGTTTGTGTAGGGAAGCTCGGACGTGGGAACGAGGCTGACTGGGTGCTGGAGGCGCGAACATGGACGCTCGGTGCCGAGACGTTCGACCGGTCGCCCGGGGGGACCGCAGTCGGTCTCGTCGGCGCGGCCGTGTTCATCGCCACCGTGCTCATCCTCGCCCAGTCCTCTGTCCGCGCTGACGCCGAGGCGCGGGTCGGCCAGGTGGTCTTCGCCTTCAAGGAGGCGTTGGTCATAGACCGTAAGGGCGAGCGGCGCTGGCTCGAGAAGGGCGGCGTCGTGCATCGCGGCGACACCCTGGCGACCGTGGAGGGTCGGCTTCAGATCCGGCTGGACGACGGTGGGACCCTGTCCCTGGACCGGATGACACGCGTCCGGGTCACCGAGTACGCACCCCCTGGGGCGGCCGCCAAACTGTCGATTAGCCTCGTCGACGGTAGCATTCGGGGTCAGCTCGGCACGATCGGTCGCGGCGTCGACGAGCTGTACCGCTTGGAGTCGGGCCAGGCGGCGGTCGGCATCCGCGGTGCGGCCTACGCGGCGCGGGTCTATCGGGAGACCGACTCCGTGGTGTCCGACGGGGGCGGTGCGCCGGCCGGCTTCTACGTCCGCACCGCCCCCGGCACCACCGTCGTCACCGCCGGTCTCGACCCCTTCGACTGCTCCGCCCGGGAGTGCCTGGTCCAGCCGATCGAGGGCGACGTTGCGGGCTCCGTTCCCCGCGTCGCGATCGTGGCGGTGGTCACTCCGGACGAGAGCGCGAGCGGGGTGCCCCCGGACCGCGAGCGGGCGAGCGACCGGGATCTCGGCAGCGCCGGCCTCCTCCCGCCTGACGAGGTCGAAGAGCTCGTGGAACGCTGGTCCTCGAGTAGCGGCGCGGGCGGCGATGCGCGCGGCGCGCCGGCCATTGTCTCGGATGGAGTGGTCGCCGGGACGGCCGGCACCTCGGGTCTTCCGCAAGACTCCGAAGGCGACACGCGCGTGCCGCTCACCGGGCCTTTGGACACCCCGGTGCCCGTGGGCGCAGGGAGAGACCTGAGAGCGCCGGTGAGGGCAGGACCCGTGGGACCCACCCCCAGTGCGACCCGCGAGCTCCCATCGACCCACCTCGGTCCTCCGGGGACACCGCTCTCGCCCCCCGAAAAGGGCTCGATGCTCCGTGCCCCGACCGCGGGCGCCCCCTCGCCCTGAGCCCGTTGGCCTCCGCCGGCTCTTGAGCGAGGGCGCTGCCCGTGCGCAGCCAGGGGAAGCGGGCGACGAGCCGCGCATCCGAACCACGCGAGAGCTGGCGCACGCGGACACGGAATTGGCGGGCCGTGGACTAGATGGAACCCTACGGCGTGCTGGTTCGACCAGCCCGTCGGCCATCGTCCCCGATACACCGACTTCGTGATCCTCCATCCCAGCCGCGGCCTCCTCCTGCTCGAGGTCAAGGACTGGAAGCGCGACACGACCAAGAGGATCAACAACGAGAGCGTCGAGCTGCTGACGAACGCGGGCCTGAAGTTCGTAGCCAACCCCCTGGCGCAGGCGAGGCAGTGTGCCTACATGCTCGTCAACGGCCTCGAGAAGGATCCCCAGCTCGTGAAGCCCGACGGAAGGCACCGGGGCAAGCTCATCATGCCCTACGGCTTCGGCGTCGTAAGTACGACCTGTACGTCCGGCGCTCGCCGAATCCGCCGTGGATCCACTAGAGCGAACCAACGCCGTCGCCTGAGCCGCCGCGCGCGGCCGGCCCCTCGCGGTCTCGGCTCCGGCCGGTGCATGGACGAACGCGTCAGCCGGGCTCGAGCGCGAGGCGGTGCACGGTCGGACCGGGCAGGAACGGCAGCGGCTCGCCGCGGACCCAGGCGTCGTGGCCGGCGCGGTAGTAGGGCGACAGGGGATGGCCGCTCTGGCCGGCGGGCATGTGGAAGTAGCCCTCGGCCTCGGCCCCGGGCGCAACGCCGAAGCGCTGCGAGGGGCCGTGCCGTGGCTTCTGCGCGAGTGGCATGTGCTCGTCGCCCGGCAACGGCGCGTGCTGCACGTCGAGCCAGCGCGATAGCCCCGGGACGGCACGGCTGAGCGGGTGGGCCACCGACACCCGGTTGATCGCTCCCCAGGTGCAGGCCGCGAGGTCGAGCCCGCAGGTGGCAAGGGCCGCGTCGAGCGCCTCGAGCAGCAGATCGTCCCAGCTCTCGTAGCGCCCGTGGAGCAGGTGGGGCGGGCGCTCGCTCACCAGCCGCCACGCCGGCGCCTCCGCCTCGCGCACGACGGCGAAGGCCACCTCCGCGGCGGCATCGCCACAGTCACGCAGCAGCGGGCCGAGGGTGCGCGCGAAGACCTCGGCGCGGAACGCGCGCACCAGGCGATAGCCGACCGAATCGACCGCCGCGCGGGCCTGCCAGCCCTCGATCCGGGCGAGCGCCTCGGCCCTGCGTTCTTCCGCCACGGCGCGGCGGCCGGCCTGAAGGGCCAGCCGGCGCCAGCGGGCGAGGAACCGGGCATCGTGATCGAGCTGCAGCCGGAGCATGTCGCTCACCGTTGCCCGGTCGAGCGTCATCAGCCCGGCGCGGATCTGGTGGGCGCGCGCGCCGAGGACGTAGTTGCCGTCGCCGATCACCTCGAGTCCCGGCCCGAAGACCATGCGCGCGTTGGCGCTCCAGATCCGGCCGCCGGGCGGATCGATCACCGCCGGGTAGGCGCCGGGCGGCTGCCAGCCGGTCCACAGGTCGCTGCGCTCCCGCCCCGACACGGGGAACCGGCCTGCGTAGCCGGCGCGCGCAGGGATGCGCCCGGCGATGGTCCAGCCGATCCGTCCCCCGGCGTCACCGACCACGAAGTTGAGCGGCGGCACGCCGGAGCGTTGCGCCACGGCGAGCGCCGCGGGGACGTCACGGGCCGACTCGAGACCGAGGATCCCCAGGTCGATCGCGTCGGGTAGGTGCGCGATCCAGCGCACGGCGCGCGGCGGGTCGTCGGGGAGCATCGGCCCCCAGCGGGTCGTTCGCAGGAGGAGCGTCCGTGCTGGCTCCCCGCGTACCTCGATGCGCTCCTCGACGCGCTCGAACGACCGGGGGCCGTCCGCCGTGGCGTAGCGGCCGGGGTCGTCCGGATCGAGATCGATCGCGACCACGTCGGTCCAGTCGCCGAGGCTGTTGGTCAGGCCCCAGGCGACGTGACCGTTGCTGCCCGCGACCACCGCCGGTGTGCCAGGCAGGGTCGCCCCGGTGACGTCGATCGCTGGCGGACCGCCCGGCGGGCCCACGACGAGCCGTGCGCGGAACCAGACGTTGGGCACGCCGAGCCCGAGGTGCATGTCGTTGGCGACGAGCGCCGCGCCGCCGGTCCGCTCGCCCCCCACCGCCCAGGCGTTGCTCCCGGGCGTGTCGGCGCCGTCGGGGGCCGCTCGCAGGCGCTCGCTCGCCGCGGCGACGCGCGCCGGCGCCGCCCGCAGATCGCAGTCACCTGCCCGGGGCATCGGCGCCGGCTCGTGCGGCGCGCCCGCGAGCGGCACGTCCCACTCGGTGGCGTCGACCACGAGGAAGTCGAGGACCGCCCCCGGCAGCACCTCGCGCAGATGCCCGAGGGCGCTGTCGTAGCTGCCGTCCTCGTCGCTGAGTCTCAGGAACATGGCGAGGATGGTGACGACGGTGTCCTCGGCGCGCCACGGCGCCGGCGGCGCGCGCAGGAGGAGGTACTCGACGGGCCGCACGGCGAGCGCGGCCAGTCCGGCGTTGACGCCCGCAGCGTAGGCCTCGATCAGTGCGCGCTCGTCGCGTGTCAGGCCGGCGAGCACGCGCCGCGCGACGTTCCGCAGGCGGTGCAGGCGCCTGGCACGGTCACGCTCGAGCGCCCTCGGACCGAGCAGCGCCGCCAGCTCGCCGGCGGTGTCCCGACGCAGCAGATCCATCTGGAAGTAGCGCTCCTGGGCGTGCACGTAGCCCGTCGCGCGGGCGACGTCTGCGCGCGTCCGGCCAGCGATGGTGACGACGCCGAGGGCATCGCGGGTGACCGTGACCGGCGCCTCGAGCCCGGCGAGGCGCTGCTCGCCGTCGAGGACCGGGAGGCTAGCGCGCAGCGCGAGCCAGCCGCCCGCGCCCGCGGCGACGAGCACGGCCGCGAGCACGGCCAGCAGCACGGCGATGCGTTTCATCGAACTCGAGACGGGACGGGTTGCGCCACGCGGTGGGACCGGGGCAACAGTCTACGGCGACTTCCCGCGCCCCGCGCTCGCGGCCCCGTCCCAGGGCGGCGACGAGGTCGAGACCGGCGAGCTCGGACCCGAGCGCGACGTCGCCGAGCTCATCGGTGCAACGATCGTGCTCGCCGCGGGGAGGATCCGAGGCCGTGCAGCGCGGGGCCGCGCGACGGGACCAGAGCCCCGGACCGGCCGCCCGGAGCGTTGGAGGTCAGGCTGTCGGTCAGGCGACCAGGAAGGCGTCCTCCCTCCGGGGCCGCCAGACGACCTGCAGGCCGAGTGCGCCGATCGACCAGCAGCCCGCCCGCTCCGCGACCTCGTCCGGGTGCAGCGCGCGTCCCTCGCGGTCAACGAAGACGCGCTCCCAGCCGCGCTCGAGCAGCCCGTCGAGGACGACGGTGGCCTCGGCGAGGGAGAGCGAGGCGTCGCCCGCGAGCTCGACGATGTCTGCGGTGGTCACGGCACCGCCCGCGGCGCGTCGCTCGAGGCCGCGCTGGAAACGGTCGTAGGCGGTCTGCGGGGGCATGCCTTCGTCGCTCCGATAACCTGTTCGCCGACCGTATCGGCCGCCGCCCGTCGGCCTTGACCCGGGCCCGGGCTCTGCGACCAGGCAGGCGCAGTGCAGCTCGCCGCTGGTCAGCGGTGCCGGCCGGAAGAGGCGCTCGGGCCAGGGCCAGGGGTCCGGGCGTCTCCCGGCAACGTCGCATCTTCCTGAATACTATGGAAAATCTCCCGGGGCTCTCTGCCCCGGCGTCGGAATCGAATTCCCGCACCGGAGCGACTGGTCAATAGTCATATATATGAATACTCTATACAGACTTTTGTCCTGGTCCGGGCCGGCCGCAGAGCCGTGGCCCCGGGCTCCGGAGGCGCGCGTGAGCGACGTCGAGGTCGGGCTGAGCTTCCAGCCCCTGTACCGCCAGGCGATCGAGCTCATCGTGCGCCGGATCGCGCTCGGCGAGTGGCGCCCGGGCACCCTCCTCCCGTCCGAGCCGCGTCTGGCCGAGCAGCTCGGGGTGAGCGTCGGGACGATCCGCAAGGCACTGCAACAGCTCGTCCTCGACGGGCTGGTGGAGCGGCGCCAGGGCGTGGGGACCTTCGTCGCGACGGCCACCCGCGAACGCTCGCTCTTCCGCTTCTTCAAGCTCGTCGAGGACAGCGGCAAGCGCGTGATGCCGGGCTGCGAGGAGATCGCCCGCGAGAGCGGCCCGGCGAGCGCCGCCGAGCGCGAGCGCCTCGGCCTCGCCGCGCGCGAGCGCGTGGTGCGGATCCGCCGCCTGCGTACCGTCGACTCGCAGGTCATGATGATCGACGACGTCGTCCTGCCCCGCTCGCGCTTCGCCGGGATCGAGTCGCTCGAGGAGCCGCTCCCCCCGACCCTCTACGACTTCTACGAGCAGCGCTTCGGCGTTACCGTGCTCCGCGTCGAGGAGCGACTGGGCGCGATCGCGGCCGGAGAGGACGATGGGAAGCTGCTGGGTGTCGTGCCGGGTGCGGCGCTGCTCGAGATCGCCCGGGTGGCCTTCAGCTTCGAGGACGAGCCCGTGGAGCTGCGCAGCTCACGGATCCAGACCGGTCGTTACTTCTACCTGAGCGAGCTCTCATGAGATGAAAGCACTTAGAGCCGTAGTCGACGTGCTCAGCGCGGTGAACACCGTCGTGCTGAGAATCGGTCGCGAGATCGCGTGGGTCGCCATGGCGGTCATGGTCGTGGTCATCCTGATCCAGGTCTTCTATCGATACGCCCTCAACGCCGCGCTGCCCTGGCCGGAAGAGGCGGCCCGGGCGCTGATGATCTGGATGATGGCGCTGGTGGCGCCGTCTGCGTACCGGTGGGGCGGTTTCGTGAGCATCGGCACGCTGCGCGACGCGCTCCCGGACACCGCGAGACGCGTGCTCACCGTGATCATGCTGATCGTCGCGACCGCGATCCTGGTCGTCCTCCTTCAGCAGGCGATCAAGCACTACAACAGCGGGTTCATCTTCCGCTCGAGCACCCTGAAGATCCCGCTCGCGTACATCTACCTGGCGATGTCGGTGTGCTTCGCGCTGCTGATGAGCGTCAACACCGAGCTCCTGCTGCGCATGCTCGGCCAGCTCTTCGGGAACCCGGAGGACTTCCCCGATCCCGTGCCCCCGAGCGTGATCACCGCGGAGTAACGACCGATGCTGCCGCTATTCCTGCCGCTGTTCCTGTTGTTCCTGCTCCTCGGATTCCCGGTGTTCTTCGCCATGCTCGCCGCGCCCGGGATCATGCTGTTCGCCGAGGGCATGGGCCGCGACGCCGCGCTGATGTACCGCAACATCTTCAACGGCATCGACTCGTTCCCGCTGATGGCGATCCCGTTCTTCATGCTCGCCGGTGAGCTGATGAACCGCGGCGGGATCACCGCGCGCCTGGTCGAGTTCTCGCAGGCGCTCATCGGCCACCTGCGGGGCGGGCTCGCGCAGGTGAACATCCTGTCCTCGATGCTCTTCGCCGGCCTGTCCGGCTCGGCAGTCGCTGACACCTCGGCGCTCGGCTCGATGCTGATCCCGGCGATGGAGAAGGAGGGCTACACGCGGCGCTTCGCCGCCGCGGTGACTGCCGCCTCGTCCGTGATCGGGCCGATCATCCCGCCGTCCGGGATCATGATCATCTACTCCTACGTGATGGAGGTCTCGGTTGCGGCCCTGTTCGCCGGCGGGCTCATCCCGGGCGTCCTGGTCGGCCTCGGTCTGATGGGGACGGTCACGGCGATGGCCAAGCGCGCCGGCCTCCCGCAGGCGAACGAGCGCGCCTCCTGGGCCGAGCGCGGGCGAGCGGCGCTGCGCGCAGTCCTGCCGCTGCTCACCCCGGTCATCATCCTCGGCGGGATCCTGGGCGGCGTGTTCACGCCAACGGAGGCGTCCGCGGTGGCGGCCGCCTACGCGCTCGTCATCGGCATGTTCGTGCTACGCACGCTCCGGCTCCGGGACCTTCCCTCGGTGTTCCTGAAGTCGGCGATCACCTCGGCGGTCGTGCTGCTCCTGGTGGGCGCCGCGATGGCATTCAAGACCGTGGTCAGTCTCTCGCACGTCGCCGAGCACCTGGCCGAGTGGATCCTGACGCTGACCAGCAACCCGCTGCTGCTGCTGTTCCTGATCAACGTGCTGCTGTTCATCGTCGGCATGTTCCTGGACGCGGGTCCGGCGATCATCATCCTCGGCCCGATCCTCGCGCCCATCTTCATCAGCCTCGGCGTCGACCCGGTGCACTTCGCGATCATCATGAGCGTGAACCTGACCGTGGGGCTGGCGACGCCGCCGATGGGGCTGGTGCTGTTCGTCGCGTCGAGCGTCTCCGGAGAGCGGGTGGAGACGATCTCGAAGGCGATTCTCCCGTTCCTCGCGGTCGAGATAGTCGTGATCTTCATGATCACGTATATACCGGCGATCTCGATGACCATACCCCGGCTGCTCGGCTTCGTGAGCGGATGAGTGGCCGCCGAAACGAAGCGTCAAGGAGGCAGTGCTCGTCTCGAACACCGCGGGCGGCCACGCATGGACTCAGCGCGCCGTCCGCGGCAATCAGTGCAACAGTGGAGGAGAAAGATGATGTCAACGAACAGACGGATCCTGGCCGGCGCCCTCGCCGCGACCGTGGCCTTCGGCGCGTACGCGACCGGTGCTCAGGCGGCCGACTACAAGCTGCGTGCGACGGCCAACTCCAACGAGAACGACGAGGACTACGACGGCCTGATCGTGTTCAAGGACTTCGTCGAGTCGCGCTCTAACGGCGCGATCGAGGTCGAGATCTTCATGGGCACGCAGCTCTGCTCCAAGGGTGCGGAGTGCCTGCAGGGCATCGCCGACGGGTCGATCGACATCTTCATCACGACCAGCGGCGGCGCGGCCGGCGCATTCCCGTACGTCCAGGTGCTCGACCTGCCCTACCTGCTGCGCGACGACCGGGTCGCGGAGCAAGCGCTCCAGGGCGAGTTCACCCGGGTCGTGCGCAAGATGGCGCTCGAGGACTCGGGCGGCACCATCCGCCTGATGACGATCGGCAACACCGGCGGCTGGCGCAACTTCGCGAACACCAAGCGGGACATCAAGCAGCCCTCCGACATGGAGGGTCTGAAGATCCGCACGGTCGTCGCCGACCTGCCCCAGGAGCTGGTCAAGGCGATGGGCGCGAGCCCGACGCCGATCCCGTGGCCGGAGCTGTTCACCTCGTTCCAGACCGGCGTGGTCGACGGCTCGAAGAACGGCATCACGGACATCATGGGCATGAAGTTCCCCGAGGCGGGACTGCAGTACGTCACCCTCGACGGTCACGCCTACATGGGCGCCCTGTGGTGGATGAACAACGATCGTTTCATGTCGATGCCCGAGGACATGCGGCGCGTCATGGTTGATGGCTTCAGCCAGCTCCAGCAGGCGACCTTCGCCTCGCCCAAGCGCAAGTCCATCCAGGCCTACAAGGACTTCGTGGCCGGCGGCGGCTCGCTGTACGTTCCGACGCCGGAGGAGAAGGCGAAGTTCAAGAAGGCCGCCGAGCCGGTCTACGACTGGTTCAAGAAGAACGTGCGCAACGGTCCGGAGGTCTTCGACGCGCTGGCCAAGGCGGCCGCGGATGCCGAGCAGAAGATCGACGGTGAGATCTCGGCGGATCTGAACTAGTAGCGGATCGGAAATACGAGCCACCGCGTCCGCACAAAGTGCCCGCCCCCCCGTTGGGGGGCGGGACACGACTGCATGGATGCAGGAGGTAGAGCAACGCATGGAGCAGTTGCCGAGGGTGGGGGGATGGGACAATACCCCGCTGGTCGGAGGCGGCGAGGTGTAGCGTATTTCCAGTCACCTATACGAGTTCCGCGCGGGTGGCGGGCCGGGCGGACCGATACCTCCGCCCGGCCCGGGTCACGCACGGGGCGTCACTCATCTGGATACAGAAATGCCTTGTAGTCGTCGATCAGCACGTGGGCCTTCTGGATCTGCTCGGGCGTCATCTTCTTCACGATCTCCTCCTGGGACATCGCCGCGTCCGGATCGCCGCCGATCGCCGAGAGGACGTACCACATGTATCCGCGCACGAGATCCGGCGCCGGCATGCCGCGCCCGACCTCGTAGTACCAGCCGACGCCCGACTGCGCGCCGGGGTGCCCCTTCATCGACGCGCGCAGGTACCACTCGAAGGCCCGGGCGTCGTCTCGCTCGACGCCGAGACCGAGCGCGTACATGACCCCGATGAGCTCCTCCGCGTCGGCGTTGCCGGACTGGGCGGCGGGAAGGAGCTGCTCCATCGCAGCGTCGAACTCTCCGGCCTCCATCAGCCGGCGGGCGTCGCGGATGTCGGCGCGGGCCGTGGCCGTTGCGACGACCGTGACCAGGCAGACGCAGAGGATCGCGGCGAGCCTTCCCATCTCGTCTCTCCGGTGGGCATGAGCGCGCCGACCAGCAGCGCAGCACCCGAATCATCGCGAAGGGGCGCGCCGCGAGGCAAACGCGCCGCGTGGTTGCCGCTCGTCGTCCTCGGCATCGCGGGCGCGGTGGCCGGCGCCGCGACGGCGAGCACCGGTGCAGAGCCGAGGATCGGTCTCCCGGCGGCACCGGACGACGCGAGCTACCGGTCCGTGTCCCCCGAGCGGGTCTCGCTCGGGCGGCTGCTGTTCTACGACAAGATCCTGAGCGGCAACCGGAACATCGCCTGTGGCACCTGCCACCACCACGACCACGCCTCCGGCGACGGGCTGTCGCTACCGGTCGGCGAGGGCGGGGTCGGGGTCGGTCCCGAGCGCACCGTCGGCTCCGGCGAGTCGATGATCGAGCGGCGGGTGCCCAGGAACTCGCCGGCCCTGTTCAACCTCGGGGCGCAGGAGTTCCGGGTCCTGTTCCACGACGGCCGGCTGTCGGTCCAGGGCGGCGAGCCGAGCGGCTTCGACTCCCCCGCGGGCGACGACCTGCCCTCCGGCCTCGCCAACGTGGTCGCCGCCCAGGCCATGTTCCCGATGCTCTCCGCCACCGAGATGGCCGGCGAGGTCGGCGAGAACGACGTCATCGACGCGGTCGAGGACGAGCTCGTCGAGCGCGACGAGGCGGCCGGCTGGGAGCGGCTCGCAACGCGGCTCCGGGAGATCCCGGAGTACGTCGAGCATTTCCGGGCCGCGTTCCCTGACGTCCGGCGGGCCGAGGACGTCACCATGGTCCACGCGGCGAACGCGATCGGCGACTTCGTCTCCTTCGAGTGGCGCGCCGACGGGAGTCCCTTCGACCGGTATCTGCGCGGCGAGGAGGACGCGCTCACCGCGCTCGAGCGGCGCGGGCTCGCGCTCTTCTACGGGAGCGCCGGGTGCAGCCGCTGCCACTCCGGGGCGTTCCAGACGGACCACGGATTCCATGCGATCTCGATGCCGCAGATCGGCTACGTGCGTACGCGCGCCTTCGACCCGGTGGTCCGGGACATGGGGCGCGTCAACGAGACCGACGCGATCGCCGACCGCTACCGGTTCCGCACGCCGAGCCTGCGAAACGTCGCGCACACGGCGCCCTACGGGCACAGCGGTGCGTATCGCACGCTCGAGGCGGTCGTACGCCATCACCTCGACCCGCGAGCTGCGTTCGCGGCCTACGACGCGCGCCAGGCCGTGCTGCCGCCGCACCCGGTCGAGTCGACACGCGATCTCCTCGTCGCGCAGAACGCCCGGGAGATCGCCCGCCTGCTCGCCGCGAACGAGCTCGAGCCGGTGGACCTCGGCGACGACGAGATCGCCGCGCTGCTCGCCTTCCTCGGCGCGCTCACCGATCCCGAGAGCCTCGACGGGCGCCTCGGACGTCCCGACTCGGTACCGAGCGGGCTGCCGGTGGACTGATCGGCCCGCTGCGCGACGAGCCCCACCCTGCACCACTCGTGGGAGAACACGACCGACCGGCGGCGCCGGGCCTACGTGTGCCGGTACTCGCCGGAGCCGATCATCGACCCGGCGACCGGCCAGCCTGAGCACTTCGCGAAGCGCCTCGAGGCGTAGCGACGCCGCGCGCCGTGGTTGCCCACCTTCGCCGAAGGCCACCGACGCGTTCAGCGAGATCCCGTCACGGGTCGCGGTGCGCGGCTTGGCCGACTCCACCGGGGCGCCATCGGCGCCCGCAGCCTGCAGGCGCAGCGGTTTGCGTCCGACAATCGCACGCTACCGCTGTTACGCTACGCCGGACGCCCGGGAAGGTCGCGAGCAGTCGAATGGCCGCAGCCGAAGGGAAGCTCGCCGTGATCCTGCACGCCGACGTGGTCGGATCGACCTCGCTGGTGCGCGCGGACGAGCGTCGGGCACACGAGCTGATGCAGGCCGCGTTCCGCGACCTTGCGGCCGACGTGGCCACCCACCGGGGGATCGCGCACGAGATCCGCGGCGACGCGGTCGTCGCCGAGTTCGCGCGCCCGTCCGACGCGGTCTGCGCGGCACAGCGCTTCCAGAGCGCGCACGGCGCGCAGGCCGGCGACGCACCGCGACTGCGCATAGGTATCGCGCTCGGAGAGGTGATCGTCGCCGACGGTACGATCACCGGCGCCGGGGTGGTCCTCGCGCAGCGGCTCGAGCAGCTCGCCGAGCCCGGCGGGGTGGTCGTCCAGGGGGCGGTCTACGAGGCGATCCCCGGCCGCCTGCCCTTCGAGTACCAGGGTCTCGGCGAGCAGGAGGTCAAGGGCTTCGACGAGCCGGTCCGGGCGTACGTCGCCCGGCTCGCCGAGGGCGCCACGGTCCCCGATCCCGACGGCGCGGCCGGGCCGCCCGCTGGGGACGACCTGCCCGTGCTGCCCGATGCCTCGACCCGGCCGTCGATCGCGGTGCTGCCCTTCGACAACCTCGGTGACGACTCCGAGCAGGACTACTTCGCCGAGGGGATCAGCGAGGACATCACCACCGAGCTGTCGCGCTTCCACTCACTGCTCGTCGTCTCCAGGCTCTCGGCGTTCGCGTTCCGCGGCTCCGGCGCGGACGTGCGCGAGATCGGGCGCGTGCTCGGCGCGCGCTACCTGCTGGAAGGCAGCGTGCGCCGCTCCGGGCAGCGCGTGCGCATCGCGACGCAGCTCGTCGACGCGAGGTCGGGCGGACAGATCTGGGCAGAGCGCTTCGATCGCGACCTCGAGGACGTGTTCGCGGTGCAGGACGAGATCGCGTCGACGGTCTGCTCGACGCTCGCCGGCCAGCTCGCGCGGGTCGACACCGAGCAGGCCAAGCGAAAGAGCACTGAGAACCTCACCGCGTACGACTACCTGCTGCGCGGCCTGGACCTGCACAAGAGCGGCAAGATGGATCATGAGACGGCCACGCGTGCCGTGGAGATGTTCTCGAGGGCCCTCGAGCTCGACGAGACGTCGGCGCGGGCACACGCCTGGCTGGCCTGCTCGACCGCCCGCCTGTGGTCGCAGTTCGACGACGACCTGCTCGAGAAGAACCTGGCACTCGTGCGGCGCGCCCTGGAGCTCGACCCCGACGAGAGCGAGGCGCACCGGATCGCCGGCGCCATCTACCGCTACAAGCGCATGTGGGACAAGGCGGACTTCCACATCCGGCGCTCGCTCGAGCTCAATCCGAACGATGCCCACGTCACCGTCAAGGCGGGCGAGTACATGTGCCACGCCTGCCGGCCGCACGAGGCCCGCGTGCTGGTCGATCGCGCGATGCGGCTGAACCCGCTGCACCCGGACTGGTACTGGGCCGAGCGGGCGCTCGCCGACTTCGTCGATCGCAGGTACACGGACGCGAGCGCGGCGTTCGAGCGGGTCGGCGAGCCGACGGCCTTCGATCTCAGCATCTGGGCCACCTGCTTGGTCGAGCTCGGCGAGACCGAGGCTGCGGAGGCGAAGGTGGCGCAGATCAGGGTGCTGGAGCCGGGAGTCACGCTCGAGCGACTTCCACGCCTGTACGCCTACCAGAGCTTCAAGGAGCCGTGGGTGCTCGAGCACGTGCTGGGCGCGCTCGGCCGGACCACGCTCGCCGGCTGACCGGGCGC
>CAJIAT010000514.1_pt1 | contig 25201 bp, 26 predicted proteins | sample 9199161 | NCBI WGS metagenome assembly CAJIAT01 (sample SAMEA7708281, study PRJEB35096) | sediment metagenome | biome: marine neritic benthic zone biome [ENVO:01000025]; feature: sediment [ENVO:00002007]; material: shallow marine sediment [ENVO:03000034] sea grass bed [ENVO_01000059] ... | reverse complement strand
GCACTCTTCCCCAGGCCGACTGGGACGCCATCGAGCGCGCGAACGCAGCGTTCGAATCGGCGTAGCGAAGCGGTGCTCGGGTAAGGGCGGTCCGGTGCGGGCTGCGGGGACCGTCGGCCGCAGGGATGCGGCCGTCGAGCCTACATGGACGTATTCACGGCGTGTCCCCGCAGCCCGTACCGGGCCGACCGACGCCCGGGTAGCCGCTTGACCGACCACGAATGCGTCTCTCGGAGGGACGGGCGACCCCAGGCGTCGCGTCGTCAGGTTGCAGGTTCCACGCGGGCCAGCACCTGGGTCCACGGGATCGGTGTTCTGACGCATTCGAGCTGCGCGCGCTGCGACACGAACTCGCGAAAGGCACGACTGCCCCAGTGTTGAATATGCGCGGGCGTGTTGCCCAGCTCGGAGAGGTACTTGAGGCGCGCCATGTTCAAGCATCGCCAGAGCGGCTCGCGTGGAACCGAGAGCAGCAACCAGCGGCGCGAGACCCTACAGAGCTCCTCCAGCGCCGCTTCCGGCCGCTCGAGGTGCTCCAGGACTTCCATGCACACGACGAGGTCGAAGCTATCTGCTTCATACTGCAGGTCGTAGACCGACCCGACGTTGATGGTCAGATCGGGATGACGGGCACGCGCCTTGCGCACGTGATCTTCGTTCAGATCGAGGGCTTCGTATCGCGTGTTCGCGGGTACGAACTGGAGTAGCTTCTCCGTTGCATAGCCCTCGCCGCAGCCGACCTCGAGAACGGATCTGAACTCCGCGCGAGCAATCAAGCTTTCCACCCCACTGAAGAAGCGCCGGAGCAGGAGCAGTGCGAGCGAAGATGACTGGCGGTATTTGGGGGCGTTGCTCATCGTGGTCTAGTTCGTTCTCTGGTTTTGGTCGTATCTCGCCTGGCCGCGATCAGTACGACCTTGACCGCATTGATCAGCGCGTCCGCTGCGGCACTTGCTGCCCAGCCGATGGCCCCGGCCGGCCAGCGATTCGGGTGTGCCGAGATGCACACCTGCGCGAATCGCGCCTCGGCCAGGCACGCCTCGAGCTCATCGGTCGTATCCACCCCGAAGTCCTCGACCGCGGTAACGTGGTCGCGGACGTTGTATCGATTCGGGTTCCAGGTCCTGCCCGTATCATTGAAGTACTTCAGCTGGGTGTAGTCGATCGACAGATACGCCTCGCCCAGGATGCCGCACCGTTCGAAGTCGAACTCGCTCCACAGCTCGCGACTGTCCCACGGGGACAGCGGGCGGCCGTGCATGCTGATGGTGGTTATCGGCGCGATCTCGCGAAATCTTTCGAGATTCCTCTGGAATGCGATGTACGCGGCGGGCTTGTCACCCTTGGTGTCGCAGAGGGTCTCATAGTGGTAGCCGATCTCGTGTCCGAGGTCTGATATGCGCCGTATGAGGTGGGGGAAGAAGACGGACCGCGTCGCGCGGAAATAGTACGTTGCCCGCAGCCCGAGCCCCGCTTCGGCCTCGGCCATTCGAAGCGCATCCATCGGTGCGCGATCCACGTCGTGACGGAGAACGAGCGTCGATGATTCGGGCCTCGCGCTCGACAGGAAATCGTGGACCGTGGCGCTCCTGTATCCCGCGTCGATGGCAGTGCGCAGCACTCTCACCCAACGGTTTAGCGTGAAGTCACGCGCGCTCGAGCCGGACGCAGTCGCCATGGTTGGAATATTCTAGACACCCGCGCCTTGGAGCGCCCGGCCGCTCAGGCTCGATGCTCGACCGCGCGAGCGGCGCCGGGAAGCAGGGGTCGATGCTGCGGGTCTCCAGACCCCGGGCAGTCGACTTGTCGAGGACGGCGCGACGTCCGGATGACCGATAACTCGCTGATCGGTATGGAAGTTCCAAAGCCAGTCTGCGACCGGTTCCGTTAGGCGCGGGCCGTCTCGGCGACCCGGCCCACCGAAGCGGTCGCGCCCGGGCATCGCCGGCGAGCCGGCCGGGGGGACGGGGCCGGCTACTTCAGCGCATCGACAGCCTTCAGCGTCCGGTCGCAGGCCTCGAGCTCCGCTCGGTCGTCGCCGGCCTCCTCGACGCACGCCTTGTACTCGTCGAGGCGCTTCATGCGCTCTTCCCTGGGCTCCGGATCCGCCTTCGCAGCCTTGTCCTGCCAATCGGCGGCCTTCTCCTGCCCCTTGGCGGCCTTGTCCTGCGGCGAGGCGCACGCCGCGAGCGCTCCGACCACGACGGCCAGCACGGTCAGGCGCCCGGGTCGCGACGACGATCTCCACGGAGTGCGGCCCCGACCCGACCGGGGCGCAGCCGGGACTATCGGATCCTCTCCGCGCAGGCCACGATCGTCCGCCGGGCCCGGCTCTGGCGCGCGGCCGTCGATCAGCGCACCGTCTCGCGCACGATGCGCCACTCGCCGGCATCGAGCGCCAGCTCGAGGACCTTGTCGACGGTGCTGCGCAGACGATCGGAGCGGTAGCTCTGCTCGAAGCGCGCGCGGGCGTAGCCGGTGCCGTCGACCTCGATCTCGACCGCGTCGACGTCGACCTCGATGTAGTCCGGTCGCCCGACACGCCTGCGCCGCTGGGCCCGCCAGGCCTCGCGCGACAGGCCGCGGCTCGGACGGAATCGCTCCGAGTAAAAGGACAGATAGGTATCGACGTCCTGCGCGGACCACGCTCTCGCCCAGGCCCGCACGCGGTCGCGAACGCGAGCGGTCTCGACGGCCCGCGCCTCGTCCGAGAGGGCCGTGGTCACCGGTGACCGAGGCACGGCCTCCGAAACGGGCTCCACCCGAGGCGCCGCCGCCAATGCCGGCTCCGCGGGCGCCGGTTGCACCGGCCCCGGTTCGGCGGGCACGGATTCCATGGGCGCCGTTCGGGCGAGCAAGGGCTCCGTCGGCAACGGTCCCGCGAGCGCCGGGACCGGCACCGCGGGCACGCGCGTCACCACCGTGGGGATGGAGCCGCGATGCGCCTCGGCGCGCAGTCCAGGGCTGATCGACGCGAGCTCGAGAGCCGTGGCCGAGGCGTCGGCATCGTCGAGGGCGCGGGCGTAGGCGCGCGCGGCCAGCGCGCCGAGCACCGCCTGCAGGTTGGCGTAGACGTCGGCGTAGGCAGGATGGGTGCGCAGCGCGGCGTCGAGCAGGTCCCGGGCCCGCTCGAGCTCGCCCCGGCGCGCGAGGAGGATCGCGAGCTGATTGTACGGTGCGGGGTCGGCGGGCGCGGTCGCGACGACCTCCTCGAGCACCGCCTCGGCGGCCGCGGCGTTGCCCGTGGACAGCAGCGCATCCGCGGTCCTCATCGCCTCCGCGACGCCGGGCTCGCCGCCGCGCGCCTGCCCGGCGAGCACAGCGCAGCCGAGCGCCAGCGCGCGCAGGGCGCGCCGGCTGCGGATCACTCCTCGCCCGCCTCGAGCAGCACGATCTTGCCGGCGAGCTGCTCAAACAGCGCGTCGATACCCTGGTCCTCGACGATGCTCACGAACTCGTTGCGCTGGATCCGGGTGCCGCTGACCCCGTCGTAGTACACGTCGACGATCTGCCAGGAGTCACGGCGCTTGTGCAACGCGTAGTCGAGCTGCAGCGTCTCGCCGTCGCCGCCGGTGAACCGGCCGCGCACCTGCATGCGCGTGCGCTGCAGTGGCTTCTCGAACTCCAGGTCGAAGCGCTCACCCTCGTAGCTGCTGAAGCGCGACGCGAAAGTCCCCGCGGCGTACTGGAAGACCAGCTTCTGGAAGCGCTCGTGCTGCGCCCGCGAGAGGTTGCGCCACTGGGTGCCGAGCAGCAGCCGGGAGATGTACGGGACGTCGAAGAGCTCGTCGAACTCGCCGGCGAGGCGGTCGTAACGACCGGGATAGCCGAGCTCGGCGCCGCCGCGCATCACCTCGATGAGGGCGTCGTGCAGCCGCTGCACGGTCACCATGGCGCCGCTGGTGGCGGCCGACGCCTCGGCGGTACCCTGCGCCCTCGACGGCGTCGGCGCGATTGCCGCCGCGGCGCCGATGCACAGGGCGACGAGTTGGAGGCGGGCGAGCCGAGCCCATGCGGGCGCGGGCGCACCAGTCACGGCGGACGGAGACATGGCGGGCCGGGGCGTGGCGGTCGGGGGCATGGCGTTCCTTGGGGGTTCCGTGGGCGTTCGTCGGAGCTGAGCCGCAGGCTCCGATGATACCGGAGCGCCACCGCGGGGGCTCGTCGAACGCCGCGTCGTCCCGCGTGGCGCCGGCACGCGCCGACACCCGGACCACGGCGGACCTCCTGGTCCCCGCTCGGGCGAGGTGCCGCTGGTCGAAGGCGCAGACGTGTAGCATCGCTCCGAACACCTATCTACAGTTGTCGACTCGCCGACGGCGACGCCGCACGGCCCCCCGAATCGAGGAGCACGACCGTGGAGACCGGCCTGGACGCGATCACGGGCTACCACGCCCACGTGTACTACGACGAGGAGACGCGCGGGCGGGCCCAGCGCCTGCGCGAGGCGGTGGGCGCCGCCTTCCAGGTGGGCCTCGGCCGCTGGCACGACCGGCCCGTGGGCCCCCACCCGCGATGGAGCTACCAGATCGCCTTCGACGCCGGGGAGTTCGCGCGCCTCGTCCCGTTCATCGCGCTCAACCGGGAAGGCCTCGCCGTGCTCGTTCACCCGCTGACCGGCGACGAGGTCGCCGATCACTCGGAGCACGCGCTGTGGATGGGCGAGGTGCTCGAGCTCGATCTCGACGTACTGCGCTGAGGGGCCACGCCATCGACATCTCGCGGATTACCGAGGTCGGGGTGGCGGTCCACGACCTCGAGGAGGCCACGGCGCTGTTCGTCGGGCTGCTCGGAGCGACCGCAGGCGACGTGCAGCTCGTGGAGCGCTACGCGATGCGCTACCGGATGTGTCGGGTCGGAAAGGTCGACTTCGAGCTGATGGAGCCGACCGGGGACGGCGGGGTCATCGCCGACTTCCTCGCGCGCCGCGGCCCTGGCCTGCACCACGTCGCCTTCGCGGTCGACGACGTCTCGGCCGGCATGGAGCGGCTCGCCGCGAAGGGCGTGCGCTTCGTCGACGAGCTCCCGGTCGAGCTCCGGCTCACGGGCGAGGACTTCGCTGGGCGGCGCTTCGATGGCGACGTCAAGCTCGCCTTCGCCCATCCGCGCTCGCTCCTCGGCGTGCTGGTCGAGTTCATCGAGTATCCGGCCGGCTACGGGCTCTGAGAGAGCTGTCCGAGGCGCAACGGAACAGGAATGCAGCTCGAATATCTCACCGATAGGTGATCTCGCGCACCGCGCGATGGGCCGTCGCGGCAATACACTAAAAATAATGCTCGAGACGCGAGGCTCTCCGTGGCGCGGAGCAAGCAGGCAGGGACGGGCGAGCCGGGCGCGGCGCCGCGTCGGAGACGCCAGCACGTCGCCGCCACGCTGGCGCTCGCGGCGATTGCAGCCCTCACCGGATGCGCCGGTGGCGCCGGCGGACGCGTGGAGCCGCAGGCGCTCGGCGCCGAGATCGAGGCGGGCACTGCTCCCGTCGTCCTCGACGTTCGCTCGAGCAGGGAGTACCGGTCGGGACACCTCCCGGGCGCCACCCACCTGCCCTTCCAGTCGACCTGGACCCGTCGCGACGAGCTGCCCGCATCGCTCGACGCGCCGATCGTCGTGTACTGCGAGCACGGACCGCGGGCCGCGCTCGCGCGCTTCGGGCTCGAGTCACTCGGCTACCGGGACGTGCGCATGCTCGACGGTCACATGTCGAGGTGGCGCGAGGACGGCCGCCCGCTCGAGCGCGGCGAGGCTCCCTGACTCGAGTCCCCCGAGTCGAGCCCCCGAGTCACGTTCCCTCGAGGCCGAGGGGAAAGCCCGAGAGCTGCTCCACGCCCTCCTCGGTGACGAGCACCTGCTCCTCGAGCTTGACGCCCTCGTGGCCACCCGCGGCACCGATGTAGGACTCGACGCATAGCACCATCCCGGGCTCGAGGATGCAGTCGTAGCCCCTGTGGTCGCGGTCGACGAGGTGGGCGATGGCCGGGTGCTCGTCGCACAGGCCCACGCCGTGAATGATCGAGCCGTAGCGGTTCGCGAGATAGCGCTCGGGGATCGGCCACGCCTGCTCGGCGAGCTCGCGCGCAGTCGCGCCCGGGCGGATCAGCGCGGTGTTGTGCTGGATCTGCTCGAGGGCTAGGGAGTGCAGGAGGCGCTGCTCGTCGCTCGGCGCGACGTCCCCGCAGATCCACGAGCGCGAGATGTCCGAGCAGTAGCCGTAGGGGCCGATGAGGTCGGTGTCGAAGCTGACCATGTCGCCGGCCTCGATGACGCGCATGCTCGACTCCTTGAACCAGGGGTTGGTGCGCGGGCCCGAGGAGAGCAGACGGGTCTCGATCCACTCGCCCCCGTTGGCGATGTTGGCCTCGTGCAGCTTCGCCCACAGGGCGTTCTCGGTGATCCCCGGATGCATGGCCTGGCGCATCGCCGTCATGCCGAGCTCGCACACGTCGATGGCATGGCGCATCAGCACGATCTCCTCCCACGACTTGATCGCCCGCGCCTGCTCCATCAGCTCGAAGCCTTCGTGCACCGTGAGCCCCTCGGCGACCAGCGCGTGCACGCCGAGCGGTCCGGAGCGGTCGAGCGCGACGCGGCGATTGCCGCCGCCGTGGCGAGTGACGAGGTCGGCGATCTCCCGGGCCCAGCGCGCCGCCATCTCCTCGTATCGATGCCCCGCCGCGAAGTAGTAGAAGGGCTGCGAGGGACGCACCTCGTCGACCGTCGGCACGTCCTCGGACAGGTGCGCGTGGTTGCCGTACTCGAAGACGACCACCGGCCCCTCGGCGGGCACGAACACGTAGCGGTGCTCGTTGTGCAGGCACCACAGCTGCATGCACGTCACGTCGGTGGCGTAGCGCGTGTTGAGCTGGTCGAAGAGCACGATGCCGGCGTAGTCGTGGCGCGCGAGGGCCTCGCGCACGCGACGCAGCCGGTACAGGCGCACGGCGTCGAGGTCGACCGGCGCCTCGGTGCCCTCCATGGCGCCGTGCTGGCGGACCACCGGGACGACCTGCGCGCGCGCGCTCATGGCGTTGCCTCCGTGTCGGCGCCACGATGCCGGCGCCCCTCTTTGGGTCGCAGGATAGACAAGCGGCGCTCACGTGCCGCGCCGTTTGCGACACCCAGTTCCCGCCCTGCGGCACCGCGTTTACTTCGCCCACGGGGCGTGCGATGGTCTGGCGCCGCGCATGCCCGGAGGGAAGGCCTTGGAGCTCGACACCATCCGCTACGAGAAGCGCGGCGCGGTCGCGCGCATCACCTTCGACCGGCCCGCCGCGATGAACGCGATCGACCTCGTCCTCGCGTCCGAGCTCCGTATGACGCTCGACGCGGCCGGCGACGACGCCGAGGTGCGCGCGGTGCTCCTCACCGGCTCCGGCCGGGCCTTCTGTGCCGGCGGCGACGTCGCGACCTTCCACGACAATCTCGACCAGCCGCCGGAGAGGCTGCGCGGGATCCTGGTGAACCTGCACGCGGCGATCGGTCGCATGGCGCGCCTCGACAAGCCGGTGCTCGGCGCCATCAACGGTGTCGCGGCGGGAGCCGGGATGTCCCTCGCGCTGGCGACGGACCTCGCGGTCGCTGCTGAGAGCGCCACCTTCGTCATGGCCTACACGGGGATCGGCGCCTCGCCGGACGGCTCGAGCACCTACTACCTCCCGCGCATGCTCGGCATGCGGCTCGCCCTCGAGCTCGCGCTGCTGAACCGGCCCGTCAAGGCGCCCGAGGCGCTCGAGCTCGGCCTCGTCAATCGCGTGGTCCCGGACGAGGAGCTCGACGCGGCGGCCTCCGAGCTGGCAGCGCGCCTCGCCGAGGGACCGACGCTCGCCTACGCGCGCACGCGGCGGCTGATCCGCCAGAGCCTCTCGCGGGATCTCTCCACCCAGCTCGACGACGAGGGCGAGGCCATCATCGCCATGGCCGGCACGGCGGACTTCCGCGAGGGCGTGAGCGCTTTCGTCGACAAACGCAAGCCCCGCTTCGCCGGGCGTTGAAGCTCGCCGGACGGGTCGTCGTCATCACCGGCGCGGGCGCCGGGATCGGTGCGGCCCTCGCCGCCCGCATCGCCCGGGAGGATCCGGCGGGGCTGGTGCTCGGTGACGTCGACGGCGCCGCGCTCGATGCCACCGCCGGAGCCCTCGACGCCCTCGCCGTGCCGGGCGATGCCGGCTCCGAGGGCGACGTCGCCGCCCTCGTCGAGGCGGCCCACGCCCGCCACGGGCGCGTCGACGTGTTCGTCGCCAACGCCGGGATCATGCGCGGCCGATGGGCTCCCGGCGAGGACGACCGCGCCTCGGGCGCGGGCGTCTTCGCCCCGGAGGCGGACTGGAACGAGAGCTGGTCGGTGAACGTGATGGGTCACGTCCGCGCCGCGCGGCTGCTGGTCCCCGAGTGGCTCGAGCGGGGCTCGGGCTGCTTCGTCGCCGTCGCCTCCGCCGCCGGACTGCTGAGCGAGATCGGCTCGGCCGCCTACACGGTCACCAAGCACGCCGCCGTCGGCTTCGCCGAGTGGCTCGCGATCACCTACGGGGCGCGCGGCGTGGAGGTCGCGTGCGTCTGCCCGCTCGGCGTCGAGACGTCGATGGTCACCGGCTCGGCGGGCGTCGAGCACCTGCGCGCGGAGATGATCGCCCCGGATGCCGTCGCCGACGCCGTCGTCGAGGGTCTGGCCGAGGGGCGCTTCCTGATCCTGCCCCACCCCCAGGCCCGCGAGTATGCGCGACGCAAGGCCGCCGACACGGACCGCTGGCTCGCCGGGATGCGGCGCCTGAGGGGCTCGATCGCGTCCGAGTAGCCGGCTCCGGCCGGGTCCGATCGCGTCCCCGCGCCTGGAGACGTTGCTCAGACGGCTGCGCGCCAGCCCGTGAGCGCGCCCGTGAACCGCTCGAGGTCGATGATCTCGATCCCCGGGCTCGCCTTCGCCCGCTCGCGCTCCGCAGGCGTGTTGTAGCCCCAGTCGGCGAGGAACAGGCCGAGCCCGGCGAGGGCGTCGACGCGGGCAGCGCGCTCGAGCGTGCCGAGGCGGTCCTCGACGAACCACACGTCGGCGGGGGCGAGCGCGTGCTCGCGGGCGATGCGCTGGAGGGAGTCGGTCTTCGGACCGGACTCGAGCCCGAGCAGGCGCCCAGGCGGGAGCGCGATCCCGTGGTGAGAGAGGATCTGCTCGATGAAGCGCGACTGCTTGGTGCTGATCACGTACAGCGTGCGCTCCGAGGCCAGGTGCTCGCGGATCATGCCGGCGACGCCCGGGTAGAGGGGCTGGCTCTCGAGCCAGGCTGCCGGGTCCCGGTCTCGCCAGGCGTCGCGGGCACGACCGAAGCCCTCGACCAGGGTCTCGCGACACAGCTCGTGGCGCCGCAGCACGTCTTCGCAGTGCCACTGGAAGCGCTCGAGGACGTCGCCCTCGTCGACGCCGTCGACGATGAGACGCACCAGCACGTAGTTCTCCCAGCCGGTCTCGAGCGCCGGGCGCAGCCGCACGTAGGCCTCGGCGTAGCCCGCGGGCGGCGTCCCCCCCGCCTCGGGCCACAGCGATCGGAACGCTTCCCAGGCCGTGAGCGCACTCTCGTGGGCCGAGTCGCAGATGACGCCGTCGAAGTCGAGGGCGACGAGCGCGGGCCCGGTCACGAGGCGGCTTTCTCGGCCGTCTCCTCCATCGCCGGCTCGCCCCGATCCTCGGGCCACACGAGGCTCTCCATGAGCGCCGGGCAGTTGCCGAAGACGAAGCTCGGACGGAACTCCCAGTCCTGCAGCACGCCCTCGTCGAACCACGTGACCACGTAGCCGTCCTGCGTGACGCCCTGCCAGCAGTATTGCCAGGACTCCTCGGTGCCGCGCCGGTGGACCTCCTGCGGGGCACCGAGCACGCCGCTCACCTGCACCGTGTTCATGCCCTGGCTGAGCCCCGACACCTGATCCTCGAACAGGTCCTTCGCGCAGCCCGTGAGCAGCGCGGCCAGCGTGCAGGCGGTGATCGTTCGCAGCATGTCGGCTCCCGGCGATGGCGTCGGCGCATTGTGCCTGAAGAGATCATGCTGGAAGAAATCCCGTCGGAAGACATCGAGCCCGAAGAACCGGGGCTGACCTAGCCCGGATATTGCACCGGTTCTCTGCTACGGCCGCCGATCCACCTGCATTTCCAGGCCGTACTCGCTCGACTCGGGCATCCTGCTTCGTTCTACCTCGTCCATCCATGGACTCGTCGACTCGGGCATCCTGCTTCGTTCTACCTCGTCCATCCATGGACTCGTCGGCTCGGGCATCCGACCTCCAGGGACCTGGATTGCCTGGAGCAATCCAGGCCTGCTTCGCCCTAGCTCGTCTACTGACCGCCATGGATGGCGGGAATGCAGCAGGCGTGCCGGGAGCACTCCCTGCCATGGACTCGTCGACGCCCTCGCGACGAGAACTGGTGCAGTATCCGGGCCGGGCGAGGCAAGGTCTCGCCGAGAGGCGCAAGATACTGGCGAAACACCCTGCTGGCGAGGACGGGTGCGGTGGGCGCGACTCGCGCTGCCACGAGGGCGCGGCGGCGTCCTACTGCCTGGCCGGGCGCAAACGCGGGTTCAGCGCCTCGCGAAGACCCTCTCCGAGGAGGTTGAATCCGAGCACGACGACGAGGATCGCGACGCCTGGCACGAAGAACAGCCAGGGCGCGTGGAAGATGTAGCTCTTGCCGTCGGCGAGGATGTTGCCCCAGGTCGCGAAGGGTGGCTGCACCCCGAAGCCGAGGAAGCTCAGCGCGGACTCGGCGAGGATCGCGCTGCCGACGGCGATGTTCGCGGTCACCAGCACCGGAGCCATCGCGTTCGGCAGGACGTGGGCGAGGAGCACACGGTGCTCGGGAAGCCCCATCGCCCGGGCCGCGAGGACGAACTCGCGTCGCCTGAGCGCCATGCACTCGGCGCGCACGAAGCGCGCCGTTCCCATCCAGCCCGTGAGCCCGATGACGACCATGACGTTGTAGATGCTGGGCGGCAGCAGCGCGACGACGGTGAGAATCAGGAAGAAGGTGGGGAAGCAGAGCATCACGTCGGTGAAGCGCATCAGCAGCGCGTCGAGGCTGAGCGGGCCCAGTCGCCGCGTTCCGTACAGGCCCGCGATTCCGCCCACCAGCACGCCGACGCCGATGGCGATGCTGACCGCGACGAGGCCGATCGACAGGGATACCGAGGCGCCCTGGAGCATGCGTGCGAGCAGATCCCGGCCGAGGTTGTCGGTGCCGAGCAGGTACAGACCGAGCGGCGGACGCTCGCCGGCGGGCAGATCCGGCGAGGGAGCGCTCAGCGGCGGTGCGAAGGTGTCGACGAGCCGCACCGTCGCGGGGTCGAGCACCGCGGTCCAATCCGTGAGCACCTTGCCTGCGAGGGCGAGAAGCGCCAGCGTGGCGACCACAAGCAGGCCGCCCATGGCGAGCCGGTCCCTCGCGAGCCGTGCCCACGCGGCGCTGAGCGTCGCCCCCTCGGCGCCGGGCAGGCTCATGGCTGGCGAACCCTCGGGTCCACGGCAGCGTAGAGGATGTCCGAGAGGAGCGTTCCGGCCAGGGCGAGCGCCGCCGCGAAGAGGTTCAGGGTCAGGATCACGGGGAAGTCGCGCGCCAGGATGGCGTCGTAGCCGAGACGCCCGATCCCCGGCCAGGCGAACACCTGCTCGATGATCACCGCGCCGCCGATGAGGCCGGGAAGCATCAGCCCGAACATCGTCACGAAGGGCAGCAGGGCGTTGCGCAGCGCGTGCCGGTAGACCACGCTCTCCTGCGGGAGACCCTTTGCCACCGCGGTGCGCACGTAGTCCTCGTCGAGCACCTCGCCCATCTGCGATCGCACGTATCTCGACAGCGCCGCGACGCCGCTCGCGGCCAGCATCAGCGAGGGCAGGGCGGTGTGCCAGAGCGCGTCCATCCCCCGTACGGCGAGCGGCGCTTCCTCGAGCCCGAAGGTGCGCATGCCGATCGCGGGCAGACCGAGCGAGCCCGCGGTCCAGGCGATCAGGAGATAGGACAGCACGAAGCCCGGAATCGCGATCAGCGCATAGGCGAGCAGGGTGCCTGCCCTGTCGACGAGCTGGCCGCGCCTGAGCGCGCCGTGGATGCCGACCGGGAAGGAAAGGGTCCAGACGATGAGCGTCGAGCACAGGAACAGGGGCAGTGAGTTCATGAAGCGCTCGCCGATGCGAGGCAGCACCGGCTGGCCGTCCTTGAACGAGCGCAGCTCCCCGGAAGCCAGGTCCCGCATCCAGTAGGCGTACTGCATGTGCAGGGGCTCGTCGAGGTGGAAGGCGGCGCGGATCTTCGCGACGTCCTCGGGCTTCATCCGCGGGTTGGTGGGGTCGACCTCGCTCGGCTCTCCCGGCGCGATGTGCACCAGCGCGTGGGTGATGACCGACACCACGAACAGGAGCGCGACCCGTGACGCAACGCTGCGGACGATGAATCCGATCACGGCGTCACGTCTCGGCGGACGCGACCGGTCACGGCGTCAGCGCCGACCCGGGCCGATGCCAGCGGTTCATGTGGACGAAGACGTTGGCGCCCTTGCCGCTGCGTACGGGGACGGTCGAGCCGTCCGGATCGACCATCGCCAGCGTCGCGTCAAGCGCATGCGTGACGCGCGGCGCATAGAGGAACGTGTAGGGTTGGTCGGCGGCGATCCGGCGGTGGAGCTCGCGGGCGAGGCGCTGCTGCTCGCGCGGATCGTACTCGCGGCGGATGCGCTCGATGAGGGCGTCGGCCTCGGGGCTCTCGTAGGCGACGAAGTTGAGCTGGTGGGAGCCGCTCTGACTCGAGTGCCACAGCTGGTAGAGGTCGGCGTCGATGCCGAGCGTCCAGCCCAGTATGACGGCGTCGAACTTGCCCGGGTTGATGAAGTCCTCGAGGAACACGGCCCACTCGAAGAGCTGGGTGTTGACCTTCACACCGATCCGGCGCCACGACTCCTGCGCGATCGCCGCGATCGACTGACGGGTGAAGTTGCCGTTGTTGGTAATGAGATTGAACTCGAGGCGCTCGCCGTCGCGGGCGAGCCAGCCGTCCGCGTCGGGGGCGTAGCCGAGGGAGCGGAGCGCGGCGACGGCGCCCTCCGGATCGTAGGGGACCGGGGCCACGTCCGGGTCGTACCAGGGCGTCTCGCGCGCGTAGGGGCCGTTCACGCGCACGCCCTGGCCGTGGACGACGTAGCGCACGATCTGGTCGACGTCGATCGCCATGGCCAGGGCCCGGCGAAGGCGCGGGTCGGCGAAGCGCTCCTGCCTCGCGTTGTAGCCGATGTAGGTGTAGCCCAGGCGCAGGCTGCTGAGCGCCTCGAAACGCGGATTGTCCAGGTATCCGGCGACCTGGTGCGGCTGGGGCGCGAACACGTCCACGGCGCCCGTGCGGAACTCGATCTCCTGTGCCAGCGGGTCCGGCAGCACCCGGAAGTGGTAGCTCTCGAGGAGCGGTGGGCCCTCGAAGTAGGCATCGTTGCGCTCGAGGGTGATGACCTCGTCGCTCCGCCACTCCACGAAGCGGAACGGCCCGGTTCCGACCGGCGCACGGTTGAAGGGCGAATCGCGCATTCCGAGGCGTTCGCGCGCCTCGCCCTCGATCCCGCGCTCGTCGAGCTCGCGCTCGCGAGCCTCCTCGTCCAGGAGGTGCTCGGGCAGGATGCCCATGGTCCACGCGTTGATCGCAGGAGAGAACAGGCGCTTGTAGACGACTCGGACCATGTGTGCGTCGACGATCTCCACCGCCTTGATCGGCTCGAAGTCCGAGGTCCTCGGTGAGAGGTTGCGCGGGTCCATGATCGACTCGTAGGTGAAGCGCACGTCCCCGGCGTCGAAGGGGTGCCCGTCGTGGAAGCGCACGTCGTCTCGGAGGCGGAACTCGATCTCGGGGTTGTGCTCGATGAGCGGCACCAGCTCGCGCAGCCTCTCCTCGTCCGGCAGCTCTCCCGCGTGCGAGAGCCACGCCGAGCGCGCGATGTCGGCACCGTAGTCGCGCCCGAGCACGGCGCGGATCCGTGTGAGCAGGTCCTGGTCGACGCCGTCCAGCCGGAGCCGGATCCGCGGCGGCAGGCGGATCTCGAAGCGTCTGTCACCGTCGGTGAGCTCGACGGTGCGCGCGTCCTCGATCTCCACGGCGGTGATCGGGACCGGGCCTCGCGCGCTCTCGCTCATGAGCGCCTCGCGCAGCACCGGCAGAACCAACGGGGTTTCGACGTGAGTGCCGTCCGCGAGGGTCGCGCCTCGAGGGTCGATGAGCAGATAGGCGGTCTCGCGAACGGTCCAGGCCGTGGCGAGCCGGCCGGTGATCTCCAGCGACTCGTCCAGGTCCAGCAGCCCGTCGAACACGAGCCCGGTCACACGCGAGCTCGAGCTGTCCGCGTTCAGGATCGGGTTGAGAATCTTGGCGTCGCCGATCGAGGCCTCGATCAGCTTGCCGGCGCGGCCCGGGGCCCGCGCCCCCCGGGTCTCGTAGCCGGGGACCCAGAGGGCCGATTGGACCAGCAGTGCGGCCAGGGCGAGGGGCACGAGCACCAGTACCCGTCGCGTGCTCACCTCGTTCGTCGGGCGCGGCCCGTCCGCGTCATAACGGCCCGCGCCGGGAAGCGCCGTTGGCGGCGGCGCTCATTCGGCCCTCGCGGACTCCGGTCAGGACTCGTGAACGATGCGCCCACCGGGACAGCGGGCGGCGCGGCGGATCCACAGCCTGCTCAGCTTTCCTTGACCCACTGGCCGAGGCTGCACTCGTAGGCGACACCGTCGCATTCGACCACGTGCCCTTCCTCGAACTCCTGTCCGTTCCAAACACAGACCTTACTGGCCGAGTCGAGCATCACCGTGGACTGCTCGTCGATCGGGCCGGCGATCGGTGAGTTCTCCTTGCCGGGGTCCATGGCCTGCACGACAGTTCTGTCCGCCATCGTTCTTCGTCCTCCGCATCGCCCGCGGGCGACGACTGGATCTGGTATCGGGCGCCCGAAGTCTAGCCCGCATGCCCCACCGATTCCATGCGATCGCCCGGGGAGGCGCGAGATATGCGGGCTGGGCCGCAATCCGTGCGAATCCGCGTGCGCTTCGCCCCTTGCGCAGGGGCACGCGCCGGCTCCCGCGCGCTTTAGTCGATGCGCTGGGCGAGATCGTCGCTGGTGCGGGCGAGTCGCGCGACCACGGTCTGCAGGAAGGCCTGGTTGAAGCGCAGCTGGCACGTCATCGAGGCCTGCTCCATCAGGCTCGAGTTGATCTTCAGGAGCGTGGTCTGCTCGAGCGCGGTCACCGTCGCGCTGCGTTCGGATCGGGCGACGAAGCCCATCTCGCCGAAGCTCTCGCCACGAGAGAGCACCGCGATCTGCTTGCCGCGCTTGCTCACCCCGACCTCCCCGGAGACCACGACGTAGAACGCGTGCTCGAGGCTGCCCTCGCTGACGATGCTGTCGCCGTGCTCGAAGCGCTCCCAGGCGCAGGCCTCGACGACCTCGCGGACCTCGGAGTCCGAGAAGCTCGCGAAGAACTCCAGCTCGCGCGCCGACTCGTACTTGCTGTCCTCGCTGAGCTCCTCCGGCGGACGGCCGAGCTGGTGGAAGGCGCCGGCGAGGTCGATCGCCATCTCCTGGGCGTCCCGATAGCGCTCGGCGGTGTCCTTCGCCATCGCCTTCGTCACCGTGGCCGCGAGGGCCTCGGGGATCTCCGGGCGCAGCTCCCGGACCGAGATCGGCTCCTCGTTCAGGATCTTCTGGATGAGGCCGGTGAAGCCGCGCGCGACGTAGGGCGCGCGCCCCGTGAGCAGCTCGTAGCAGACCACGCCGAGCGAGTAGAGGTCCGTCTGATGATTGACGTCCTCCTCGCGGGCCTGCTCCGGGGACATGTAGCGTGGGGAGCCGAGCATGCCCATGACCTGGGTCTGGTCGGCCTGGGCGTACTGCGCGATGCCGAAGTCGGCGAGCTTCGCCGTTCCATCGCGCGTGAGCATGATGTTCGTGGACTTGATGTCGCGATGGACCACGCCGCGCCGGTGCGCGTAGTCGAGCGCCTTGGCGCACTGGTAGACGATCTCCACGACGTTCCTCACCGGCAGGAGGTTGTCGCCGTCCACGTAAGGCTTGAGAGTCTCCGCGTCCTGCACGAACTCCATGACGATATAGGGCTGTCCGTCCTCCTCGCCCGCATCGAAGACGCGCAGGATGTTCGGGTGGTCGAGCGCGCCGGCGGTGTGTGCCTCGTTGAAGAACAGCTTGCGGATGAGGCGATTGGCCCCGGGATCCTCGTCCTGGTCGAAGATGCACAGCTTGATCGCCACGTCGCGGTCGGCGAAGGGGTCGTGCGCCAGATACACCGTCCCCATGGCGCCGCGACCGAGGAGATCCGATATCTCGTATTTCCCGATCTTCTCGAGAGCCATGCGGTGAGAGCGCCGTCCCCGGGGGACGCCCGGTCAGGCACCGAAGTATAGGTGAAACTCGTGGGACCGTCGGGCGTGAGGCCACGCCGGACCGCGACGTCGGCGCTCAGATCCCTTGTCGCGCGGGCGCTCTCACGGTCAGGCGTTGTCCCGGTCTGAGCGTGGCATCCGGAGCCAGCCCGTTCAGCGTCCTGAGCGCCGAGACGCTCACGCCGTAGCGACGGGATATCTCCCAGAGCGAGTCGCCACGCCGGACGGTGTGCTGGACCCGCGGCTCGGCGTTGCGGGGGGACGTGCTCACCGGCTGCACGCGTAGCTCCTGGCCGATGCGCAGCGTGTCGCGACGCGAGATCTGGTTCCACGTCGTGAGGTCGTCGACCGATACCCGGTGACGGCGGGCGATCAGCCAGAGATTGTCGCCGCTGCGCACCGTGTAGATCCCGGCGCCCCGGTGCGTGCCGGGGGCCCGGACCGCACGGGGCGTCGGCTTGCGTGCAGGCTCGTCCCAAACGACGAGGCGCTGTCCCGGGCGCAGCGTCGCGCGGGTGCTGATGCCGTTCCAAGAGGCGAGTCGACGCACCGACGTGCCGTGGCGTCGAGCGATGAGCCACAGGCTGTCCCCGCGGCGCACCCGGTAGGCGACCTGCGTGCCGCCGGGGGTCCCGCGCCGGCCCATCAGGATCTCCGAGCCTTCCGAGAGCGCGTAGCGCTCGGCGCCATGCGCGGCGACGGGGATGCGCAGCTCGTCGCCGACGACGATCCTCGAGCCGGAAACGGCGTTGGCGTCGCGCAGCGCTGCGACGCTGACGTGGTGCGCGCGGGCGAGCGCTCCGAGCGAGTCCCCCGCCTGGACGGTATGGATCTTCCATCCCATCCGCTCGTCGGCGGGCAGCTCCGCGAGCGTGGCCTGGACGCGATCCTCGTCCTCGGCTGGCACCAGGAGCCGGTGTGGCCCCGCAGGGTCGGTGGCGAACCGCTTCAGGCCGGGATTGAGCAGGTAGAGCTCGTCGATGCTCACACCGCTCGCGTCTGCGAGGATGGCGACGTCGATCTGCCCTTTGACGGGCACCACCGCGAAGTCGACGCGATCCTCGACGGGCGCGAGCTCGACGCCGTGGCCCTCGGGGTCGGCGACGATCGCGGCGATGGCGAGTAGCCGGGGCACGTAGGCGCGCGTCTCACGCGGCAGGCGCAGCGACCAGAAGTCGGTGGTCTTACCCGCCCGGCGGTTGCGGCGAACGGCTCGGGCGACGTTGCCCTCGCCCGAGTTGTAGGCGGCGATCGCCAGCAGCCAGTCGTCGGAGAACTCGCGGGCCAGGCGCTCGAGATAATCGAGCGCGGCGCGCGTCGACTCGATGACGTCGCGCCGCCCGTCGTACCACCAGGTCTGGCGCAGACCGTAGACGCGACCGGTGGAGGGCATGAACTGCCACATGCCCGCCGCCCCCGCCGGTGAGAAGGCGAAGGGTCGGAACGCGCTCTCGACGATGGGCAGCAGCGCCAGCTCAGTGGGCAGCCCCCGCCGCTCCACCTCCTCGACGATGTGGGGCAGATAGCGCCTCGCCCGCGCCGCGACGCGGTCCAGGTAGGTCTGGTGGCGCGAGAACCAGTCGATCTGCGCACCGATCCGTCGCCGGTCCTCGATCGGGAGCGACAGCCCGGCGCGGATCCGCTCCCAAACGTCGCCCGGGTCGGGCGCCGGGACGTCCTGGGCGACGCTGAGCACCCGCATCTCGGAGGCCCCGGCCGCGGGAGTCCTCGGGACGAAGCCGGGGTCCGCGGGCACGGCGGACGCAGTGCGCGCCGGCTCGGGCTCCTCGGTGCGCGTGGGCTGCTGAGCGCAGCCGGCGAGGAGGGCGACCAGGGCGAGGACGCTCGCTGCCGGCGCTCGGACGCTGTGGCCCGGGCCGGGCGCGGGCTTGGGGTGGAGGGACATCGCGAGGTCTCGTTCGAAGGGCCGTTGTGCAACGGGCGCGGAGAATCGTAGCCCGGATCCGGCGCCGATTCACCATCGGGTGCCCTCCTGGCATCGCGATCCTGGCCGTTCACGGGGCCCCGCGACCCACCAGGGCCGCCCGGTTCTGGCGGCCTCTTGCGAGCGCCCGCACGGAAGGGAAATACTAGCGGATGGGGCGCCGCCTTTCCCGGGGGGAGGACAGATGGCTGAGACGGCGAGCGGACTGGCAAGATGGGCCTGAAGGTCGAGGACGCGGGGCGCGCCGGTGACAGAGCGGCGCTGCGGGGCTGGTTCGAGCAGGCGCCGGGGCGCTCGGTGCTCGAGGCCGAGTCCGGTGAGCTCGAACGCACCCTGACCAACCTGTTCGGCTACCACCTCGTCCAGGTGGGCCAGCTGCCAGGGCCGGACCCGAGCGACCACAGCCGGATCCTGAACCGCGCGCTGGTCGCTCTCGACGGCGACTCCTGCCCGAGCGGGGCGCCGGTCACCCGCGGCGCGGCCGCCGCGCTGCCGATCGACTCCGACAGCGTCGACGTGGTGCTCATGCGCCACGTGCTCGAATTCGAGCCAGATCCCCATGCGGCGCTACGCGAGGCGCTTCGGGTGCTGGTGCCCGAGGGACATCTGGTGGTTTCCGCATTCAACCCCTGGAGCCTGCTCGGCGTGTCTCGAATGCTGCGCCGCGGCCGGCACGAGCCGCCGTGGGGCGGTCAGTTCCTCGCCCAGGCCCGGCTCAAGGACTGGCTCGGAGTGCTCGGCTTCGAGCTGGTTCGCCAGGCCCCCTGCTTTTTCGGCGTGCCGGTGCGAAACGAGCGGCTCGCCCGGCGCATGGCCGGGGTCGGCGCGGCGGCGGCGCGGGTGCTACCCGTGTGCGCGGGCTCCTACGTGCTGGTGGCGCGCAAGCGCGTCACCGCGCTGACGCCGATTCGCCCGCGCTGGCGGCCGAGCCGTCGGCTCATGGCGGTCGGCCTCGCCGGGCCGTCTGCGCGGGTCTCGGACCAGACGCGGGTCAGCGACGGCGAGTGATCGAGCCGTTCGAGGGCGACGCAGCCGTTCGCCGCATGCGTGGTGGGTGAAGCCGATCGCCCCCTCGGGCGCGGGGTGGAGATCTTCACGGACGGCGCCTGCCGCGGCAATCCGGGCCCCGGTGGCTGGGGCGCCCTGATGCGCTTCGGGGGGCACGAGCGAACGCTGAGCGGCGCCGAGCGCGAGACCACCAACAATCGAATGGAGCTCACGGCGGCGATCGAGGCCCTCGACGCGCTGACGCGATCCTGCTCGGTGGCGCTGACCACCGACTCGACCTACGTCAAGAACGGCATCGAGTCCTGGCTCGAGCAATGGAAGCGGCGCGGCTGGCGGACCGCCTCGCGGGCGCCGGTCAAGAACGTCGATCTCTGGAAGCGCCTCGACGCGGCGGCCGCGCGTCACCAGGTCGAGTGGCGCTGGGTCAAGGGGCACTCCGGCCATCCCGGCAACGAGTGCGCCGATGCGCTCGCCAACGAGGCTATCGATCGGATGCTGGCACGTTGAGGACCGCAGCGGTTGCCGAGGGTGGGAGGGATCGGCCGGGATTGCTCCGCACCCCGGCATTCGTCCCGTCCTGGGACTCGACGATACACCGCGAGTCGAAGGCGACGGCGTGTCCTATGGTTCCGAACACCTGTTTCAGATAGAGGAGGGGCGTGATGCGGCAGGTGGTGCTCGACACCGAGACCACGGGGCTCGAGCGCCGCGAGGGACACAGGATCATCGAGCTCGGCTGCGTCGAGCTGGTCGGGCGCAGGTTCACGGGGCGCAACTTTCATCGCTATCTGCAGCCCGACCGGGAGATCGACGAAGGGGCCCTGTCCGTTCACGGAATCACGCAGGTCTTCCTGCGCGACAAGCCGCGCTTCGCGGACGTGGTGGACGAGCTGCTCGAGTACCTGCGCGGCGCGGAGCTGATCATCCACAACGCGGCTTTCGACGTGGGTTTCCTCGACCACGAGCTGCGCGAGGCCGGGCGGCTCGACTCGGTCATCGAGCACTGTGCCGTGCTCGACACGCTGGAGCTCGCCCGCCGCCTGCATCCGGGACAGCGCAACAGCCTCGACGCGCTGTGCAAGCGCTACGAGGTGGACAACGCCAGGCGCGAGCTGCACGGCGCGCTGCTCGATGCGGAGATCCTGGCCGACGTCTACCTCGCGATGACGGGCGGCCAGACCAGCCTCGACCTCGCCCCGGTGGGTCACGACCGCGCGGCCGGCGCGCACGGGACCCGACGTCCCGTTGCCGGCCTGGCCCTTGCCGTGCTGCGGGCGAGCGCCGCGGAGCGCGAGGCCCACGAGCGACGGCTCGCCGCGATCGACCGGGCGAGCGACGCGGGCTGCCTCTGGCGCCGGCTCGAGGCCGCAGCCTGAGCTCCCCTCGGCTCCGCCGTGCTCTTCCCGCGAGGCTCGATCGCCGGCGCGCTCGGTGGAGATGTTCGGTGGCCCGGATAACCCACCGGTGTCGCGCGCCCTGCTTGCCCATTGAAATCCAAGGAACAAGCGAGGATTCGTGAACTTGGTGCAATATCCGGGCTAGGATCCGGCGATGGCGACGAGACACTATCTGACACTGCTCGACCTCGAGGCGCAGGAGGCGCGTGCGATCATCGACCGGGCGATCGAGCTGAAGGGCAGGCACCGGCGTCGCGAGCGTGATTCGACTCTCGACAGTCGGGTCCTCGGGATGGTGTTCGAGAAGTCCTCCACGCGCACGCGGGTATCTTTCGAGGCGGGCATGGCCCAGCTCGGCGGCCACGCCATCTTCCTCTCGCCGCGAGACACCCACCTCGGCCGCGGGGAGCCGGTGGAGGATACGGCACGGGTGCTCTCGCGCATGGTCGACGCGATGGTGGTGCGCACCTTTGCCCACGAGACCATCGAGCGATTCGCCCGGTTCTCCCAGGTGCCGGTGATCAACGCGCTGACCGATCGCTTCCACCCGTGTCAGATCCTCGCCGACATGCAGACGCTGCTCGAGCATCGTGGCGAGCTGGCCGATGCGCGCGTCGCCTGGATCGGCGACGGCAACAACATGTGCCATTCCTTCGTGAACGCCTCCCACCTGTTCGGATTCGATCTCGCGATCGCCTGTCCGCCCGGCTACGAGCCGGACGCGGGTCTGCTCGAGCGCTACGGCTCGCGCGTCCGGTTGGGACACGACCCGGCCGCCGCCGCCCGCAGCGCGGACCTGCTCGTGACGGACGTGTGGGCGAGCATGGGCCAGGAGGAGGAGCAGGCGGCGCGGGTGAAGGCCTTCAGCGGATTCCAGCTCGACGAGTCGCTTCTCGCGCTGGCCGATCCGGGGTGCATCGTCATGCACTGCCTGCCGGCCCACCGTGGCGAGGAGATCAGCGACGGGCTGCTGGAGGGGCCGCGCAGCGTCGTGTGGGACGAGGCGGAGAACCGACTCCACGCCCAGAAGGCGCTCCTGGAGTTCCTGCTGTCCTGACCGCTCGTGAGCCACTCGCCGAGCCTGCCCGCCCGTTGCTCCGTGCGCCGCGCCGCCTGCGTCGCCGAGCGTGGACCGCGCGGTGGCGCCGGGCGTCGTCTGCGTACCCCCCGGGGGCCTTGAACGGGCCGTTGCGATTCGCACCGCCGAGCGTGGGGGGCACCGCGCGGTGAGCGCGGCGCTCGAGCTCCGTGGCGTGAGCGCCGGCTACGATCGCACGCCGGTCGTTCGTGACGTTTCGCTGCACCTCGAGCAGGGCGACTTCGGCTGCCTGCTCGGGCCGAGTGGCTGTGGCAAGACCACCTTGCTGCGCGCCGTCGCCGGCTTCATGGCGCTGCTCGAGGGCGAGATCCGTCTCGCGGGACGTGTGTTCTCCGGTGGCGGAGGGACCGTGCCACCGGAGCAGCGCGGGGTGGGCATGGTGTTCCAGGAGAATGCGCTGTTTCCCCACCTGAGCATCGAGGCCAACGTCGCCTTCGGCCTTCGCGGCCGTCCCGCGGACGGACGGCGCGCCGCCGTCGGCGAGCTCCTCGACGTGGTCGGCCTCCAGGGGCTCGCACGACGCTATCCGCACGAGATCTCCGGTGGCCAGCAGCAGCGGGTCGCGCTTGCCCGAGCTCTCGCCCCGGCGCCGCGCGTGGTGCTCCTGGACGAGCCGTTCTCGAGCCTCGACAGCGAGCTGCGCGAGCGCATCGGGCGCGAGGTCCGTGACATCCTGGACGAGCGCGACACCACTGCGCTGCTGGTCACCCATGACCAGTCCGAGGCCTTCGCCCTCGGCGATCGGATCGGCGTGATGAACGAGGGGGCGCTCCTGCAGTGGGATACGGCCTACAACCTCTATCACGAGCCGGCCGATCGGTTCGTCGCCGACTTCGTCGGGCAAGGGGTCTTCCTGCGCGGCGAGCTGGTCGCGCCCGACGTCGTTCGCTCGGAGCTCGGCCTGCTGCGCGGCAATCGCGCCTACAGCTGGGCGATCGGGAGTCACGTCGACGTGCTGCTGCGCCCGGACGACATCCAGCCGGACCCGGGCGGCGCCATTCGCGCCGTCGTCGCCAAGCGCGCCTTCAAGGGAGCCGGTATCCTGTACTCGCTGAAGCTGTCGACCGGAAGCACGGTCCTGTCGTTGTTCCCCAGCCACATGAATCACGAGGAAGGCGCAGAGGTCGGCATCCGCGTCGATGCGGATCACCTCGTTGCGTTTCCATCCGGGTGAGACCTTGCGGATTCTCCTGAGCAACGACGACGGCTACCGTGCCGCCGGCCTCGCGGCGCTGGCCGAGGCGATGACGACGCTCGGCGACGTGAGCGTCGTGGCACCGGACCGCGACCGCAGCGGTGCGAGCAACTCGCTCACCCTCGACAACCCGATCCGCGCCTATACCGGCGAGAACGGCTTCACCTACGTCAACGGCACGCCGACCGACTGCGTTCACCTGGCGCTCACGGGGCTACTCGACACGGAGCCCGACATCGTCGTCTCGGGCATCAACGCCGGGGCGAATCTCGGTGACGACGTGCTGTACTCGGGGACCGTCGCCGCGGCGATGGAGGGGCGCTTTCTGGGCCTGCCGGCGGTCGCGATGTCGCTCGTTCTCGGCCGGGGCGGACACTACGAGACCGCGGCGCAGGTGGCGAGCGTCCTGGTGCCGAGGATCTCCAGCGTCGGTGTCCCGCCAGCCACGGTGCTGAACGTCAACGTGCCGGACGTGCCCTGGTCGCATCTGCGCGGCGTGCGGGTCACCCGCCTCGGCCACCGGCATCGGTCCGAGCCCGCGCTACGGGACGTCGACCCGAGGGGCCGGGAGCTGTTCTGGGTGGGGCCGCCCGGGGCCGAGCAGGACGCCGACGAAGGGACCGATTTCCACGCGGTGCGCTCCGGATACGTGTCGATCACGCCCCTTCACGTCGATCTGACGCGCCACGGCGCGATGAGCGACGTCTCGGTGTGGGTCGAGGAGCTGACGCTCCCGTGATCCACGCTCGCGAGGGGATCGGGATGACCTCGCGACGCACCCGGGCGCGGCTGGTCGAGCGCCTGCGCGCGGAAGGGGTCGGCGACGAGCGGGTGCTCACGGCGATGGGTGATGTACCGCGCCATCTCTTCGTCGACGAGGCGCTCGCGAGCCGTGCCTACGAGGACGTCGCGCTGCCGATCGGCGCCGGCCAGACCATCTCGCAGCCCTACATCGTGGCGCGCATGACCGAGGCGGTCCTCGGCGGCCAGGACCGCGCGCGGGTGCTGGAGATCGGCACGGGCTGCGGCTATCAGACGGCGGTGCTCGCGCGGCTCGCGCGGCGCGTGTTCACCGTCGAGCGCATCGAGTCGCTCCTGGACAGCGCCCGCGAGCGGCTCCGTGCCCTCGGTGTCGCGAACGTGCGCTACAGCCACGGCGACGGCTTCGCCGGCTGGCCGGCGCAGGCGCCCTTCGACGCCATCCTCGTCGCCGCCGCGCCGGCCGGCGTGCCCGAGGCGTTGCCGCACCAGCTCGAGATCGGGGGGCGCATGGTCATCCCGGTCGGCCCTCAGGGCGACCAGCAGCTCCTGCTCGTCACGCGTCGCGAGACCGGCTTCGAGGAGAGCGTGCTCGAGCGGGTCAGCTTCGTGCCCCTCCTCTCGGGACTCGGGTAAGGCGAGGCCGTGCGGGGAGCCCATGGGCTCGCGGGCGTGGTGGCGGGCGCGCCGAGGTCGCTCGCCGCGCTCCTCGCCGTGTGCGTCGTCCTCTCGCTCGGTGGGTGCGGAGCGGCCAAGGCGCCCGCCCCGGTGCGTCAGCCCGAAGGGAATGCACGCCAGGCCCCGCGTCCGGCGTCGAGACCGGCGCGCGCCCCGCGCCCTGCGATGCACGTAGTTGCGCGCGGCGACACACTCTACTCGATTGCCTTTCGATACGATCTCGACCATCGAGACGTCGCCCGGTGGAACGGGCTCGCCAACGCAGACCGCATCTATCCGGGGCAGCGCCTGCGACTGTATTCGCCGCCACGGACGTCGGCGCCGCGTGTGGCACAGAAAGCACCTAAAATCAAAAGCTTACCGTCGGAACCTGCGAAGCTGCGACGGCTCGAGCCAGCACCAGCGGCGGGCGCCCAGAGAGCGCCGTCGAGCGCGAAGAGACCGGCGACGGCCACGGCACCCAGGCCGGCCGTCCCGAAATCCGCTGCGCCAGCGCAGAAAAAGCTAAAGGTAACGCCCGGAAGTGACGATGCACCCCTGGGTAAGTGGCAATGGCCGGCGCGAGGGAACGTGATCCGCCGCTACGGCGGCGGGAGCCAGGGCGTCGACATCGCGGGTCGGGTCGGAGATCCGGTTCGCGCTGCCTCGCCGGGGCGCGTGGTCTACAGCGGAGGTGGACTCCGCGGCTACGGCAAGCTTATTATTGTAAAACATAATAAAAGGT
>CAJIAT010000172.1_pt1 | contig 25249 bp, 26 predicted proteins | sample 9199161 | NCBI WGS metagenome assembly CAJIAT01 (sample SAMEA7708281, study PRJEB35096) | sediment metagenome | biome: marine neritic benthic zone biome [ENVO:01000025]; feature: sediment [ENVO:00002007]; material: shallow marine sediment [ENVO:03000034] sea grass bed [ENVO_01000059] ... | reverse complement strand
CGCCGTAAGCTCCGCGCGCCAACTGCACCGATTCCCAGAGAATGTCGATGTTCTACGAGCCCGGACAGCACGAGGCCGCGGGCCTCGCGCACGACCCGTTCAAGGCGATCGTCGCGCCCCGACCGATCGGCTGGCTCTCGACGCTCGCCGCTGACGGGACCGGGAACCTCGCACCCTACAGCTTCTTCAACGCCGTCGCGGCGAATCCGCCGGTGCTGGTCTTCGGCGCGGGCTGCCGCGGCGACGGCACGCCGAAGGACAGCCAGATCAACATCGAGCAGACCGGCGAGTTCGTGCACAACGTCGTCTCCACGGCGCAGCGCGAGGCCATGAACGAGACCTCGATCAGCCTGCCCCACGGCGAGAGCGAGATGAGCCGGGTGGGTCTCGAGGGGCTGGCCTCACGAATGGTCCGGCCGCCGCGCGTGAAGGGCGCCCCGATCCACCTCGAGTGCCGCTACCTGCACACTGTCGAGCTGCCCTGCTGGGGCCCCGGGCAGCGCAACTGGGCGATCTTCGGCGAGGTCGTCGGGGTGCACATCGAGCAGTCCGTCCTCGTCGACGGCCTGATCGACGTCACCCGCTTCGAGCCCGTCGCGCGGCTGGGCTACTTCGACTACACGCGGGTGACCGACGTCTTCAGCATGCGCCGCCCGGGCTGATCGCGCCCGTGCATCGATTGAACACGCGCGTGCATTTTCTGCTGCACCGCGCGACGGGTCCGCCTCGGCTCATCCTGTAACCTACTGAATCTTATCGCTTTTATGGGCCGACCCGAAGTTGGCCCGTCCGTTGCTCTGTGTCCAGCGAGACATCACGAACCGCTGACACGAGGAACGACAGCATGAACTATCTCAAGCGTTGGACCGTGGGCCTGTTCTCGCGCATCGACGGGATCGTCGCCCAGGTCGAGAACCACGAGGCGCTGGTCTCCGAGGCCCTGCGCGACCTGCAGGGCGCGACGGCGCGCGCGAAGGTGCAGCTCCGGCGCGTTCACGAGGACGGGGCGAGGCTGCGCTCGCGGCTCGCCGAGGCGCGCGAGGCGACGGCCACCTGGCGCGAGCGCGCCCGGCGCAGCGAGGACGAGAAGCAGGCCATCGAGTGTCTGCGCAGGTCCAAGCACGCAGCGCGCGCCGCCGAGCAGCTCACCGAGCGACTCGCCGAGCACGAGCGGGTGCAGGGCCAGCTCGCGAGAGACGTCGAGGGGCTCGAGAGCCGCCTTCGCACGCTCAAGGACAAGCGCAACGTCATGCGCACCCGCCAGTCCCGGGCCGAGGCCCTCGGCGTCGTCCGCGGCACCGACGTGCAGCTCAGCACCGAGCTCGAGGACGTCTTCGACCGCTGGGAGACCCGCGTCACCGAGACGGAGTTCGCCGGCGGCGTGAGCGTCGACGGGCCCGACGACTTCGAGGAGCAGTTCATCGACGAGGAAGAGGCGGCCGCCCTGCGCGCCGAGCTCGAGGAGCTGAGGAGCGAGAGCGATGACTGATGCAGCCCTGGACCTCACCGGCCGTGTCGCGGCGCGGCCGCCCGCCGCGCTCGAGCCACGCGAGCCGCTCGAGCCCACCGTGGACCCCGGCGAGCGCGCGGAGCAGATCTCCCTGTTCACCCGCGTGCTCCGTGGGCTGGGCGCGGTGCTGGTGGTCGCCGCCGCGTCGACCTTCATGCTCCAGCACTGGAGCGAGGGCGACAACGTCGTGCGCTACCTGACCCTGCTCGGGATGACCCTCGGGCTCGCCGGGGCCGGGATCTTCTGCGGCATCGGCGTGAAGGAGAACCGCAGCGCACGCACCCTGCTCGGACTGGTCCTGACGCTGGTGCCGGTGCACTTCACGGTCGTCGGCGCCCTGCTCCGCTCGCAGTTCTCGATCGACGGCATCTTCAACCCGGACGCACCGTGGGCCGCCGCGTCGCCCGATGCGGCGGTGATGCTCGCGGGCCTCGGCCTGGCGGTCGTGGCGGCGCTCTCGATGCTGGCGATGCTGGTGATGGTGCGTCCACACGCGCGCCGCCTGACGCTGGCGCTCCTGGCCATGCACACACCGCTGCTGCTGCCGGTACGCGACCCGATGCTGATCGCCTGGCTCGTCGCCGCGATGGTCGCCCTCACGGCGGTGGTCGAGCGTCGTCTCGCCGGGCTCGGCTACGCCATGCGCACCCCCGAGGGCCGCTTCGTGCGCGCGCTGATGGCGGTCCCCGTGGTGCTCGTCGCGGGACGCACGGCCCTGTGGTACGACCCGGGCCTGTTCTTCCTCGGCATGGGCACCATGAGCGCCGGGCTCGGGCTGTACTGGCTCAGCGCCCAGGTCTTCCAGGACGAGGAGCGGGTACAGGGGCTCCAGGCACTGTTCGGCGTGACCAGCGTCCTCGGCATGCTGCTGGTGGCTGCGGAGACGGTCCACGTGCTGGCCGTGCCCGCCGAGGTCGCCGCGCTCTTCTTCGCGCTCCCCGCCGCGGCGATGCTGCTCGCGATGTCGGTGACCTGCGTCGGATCGGGCACCGCCTACCGCAGTCTCGCGACGATCGTGGCGGTCGGCACCTCGCTCGGGAACCTGCTCGTCCACTGGCACATGGGAGCGCTGTCCTTCGCCGGAGTCGCGTGCCTGATGGTCGGGCTCGCGAGCCTCGGCGCCGGCATCCTGTACCGCAAGCGACTGCCGACCCTGCTCGGCGCCGCCGGCACGGCCGCCGGTTTCGTGCAGGTGGTCGTCGCCGCCGTCGAGTTCGAGCACCTGGCGCACTGGGGCTCGCTGACCGCGATCGGCGTCGCCCTCATCTTCATCGCGGCGCTGTTCGAACGGCACGCGGCGAAGCTGATGGCGATGGCACGCGCCATGCACGCCGAGCAGGCGGGCTGGGAGCTCTGAGCCCGGCTCGCCCCTCGACGCCGCAGGCGCCCGGGCCGTTCGGTCCGGGCGCCTCGCGTTGCGAGGCGCCCAACCAGCTCGGTTCCGACGACGCTCGCGCGACGCCCTTCTCGTCGAGATCCGTCCCGGCGAGCGAAGGCGAGGAGCCTCGCCCGGAGCCGGTAGCGCGGCGCGCCGCCGAGGAAGAGCAGCCAGTCGGAGTCGAAGTCGCCCCTGATGCGCACGAGTCGGGGCCTCCCCGACGCCCCGCACCGATGCGGGTCGCAGGTCGCGCCCGGTGCACCACGAGCGCGCGACGAGCCGCGCCCGCCCCCGGCCTGGACGGCCCTGGTGGCCGGCACGCCTGTTGCAAAGGCCTTCCCGGGCCGGGACGTGGCCCCAGGTCGGGTGGACGGGCGACGCGGTGACGCGGATCAACTGCGGGCGAGACACGCCCGTGCGCCCGGCGCCGGTTCGATGTCTGATCGGGGAAGAGCTATCGGAGGTGCAGCGATGACCGCTGACAACGAGCACGAGATCCCCCACGGAATCGCGCTGGACACGCCCGCGCGCTTCGAGGAGCGCGTGGCGGCCGCGGCCGATCAGGTCGGCCGCGGACTGCCCCACGCGCTCATGGTCGTCACGGTCGAGCGTTTCGCCGACGTCGCCCGCGAGTGCGGGCCGGAGGCAGAGGCGGCGCTGCTCGCGATCGTCAGCGCCTCGCTCTACGAGCAGCTCGGCGCCGGCGCCTTCGGCGCGCGCCTGGCGACCGACAGGCTCGCCGTGGTGAGGCCTGCCTGCCTACCGCGCGACGCGCTGGCGCTCGGCAAGCGGATCCGGGTCGCCCTGGAGGGCGGGCAGTTCATCTGGAAGGGCCTCAGCTTCCGGCTGGCCGCGGCCGTCGGGGTACTCGAGCTCGGTGATGCGACCATCCCCCCGGCGGACCAGATCGCCGCCGCCGCGCGCGCCTGCGCGGCGGCGGCGGCCCTCGGCGGCACGGGCGTGGTCATGGGCGGCGGCCAGCGCCAGGAGCTCGAGCTCGCGGCCGAGGCGGAGTGGCGCGAGCACCTGCGCGAGATGATCTGACGCTCGCGGACCCACGACCTCGGAACCCGGGTCCGCACGTCGCCGGCGGCGCAAGATCCGGGTGGGCGGCACCCGCCGCGGCAGCGATCCTGTTCTCGAGGCCGACGACGGGGACGATCCGCCCTTGGATACCAGAGACTGGAGCCGCCTGCTCGCGCTGGGGGTGCTGTGGGGCGGGTCGTTCTTCTTCGTCGAGATCGCCCTCGCCGACCTGCCGCCGCTCACCGTGGTGCTCGCGCGGGTCGCCCTCGCCGCGCTCGCCCTGCACGCGCTCCTGCTCGCCACGGGGACCCACGCGGGTAGCGGGATCCGCCTGTGGCGACGCTACGCCGCGATGGGCCTGCTCAACAACGTCGTCCCGTTCACGCTGATCGTCTGGGCCCAGACGACGGTGACCGGCGGGCTCGCCTCCATCCTGAACGCGACCACGCCGCTGTTCACCGTGGTCCTCGCCCACGCGCTCACGCGCGACGAGCGGCTGACCGCGGGGCGCGCGCTCGCCGTCGGCACGGGGCTCGTCGGCGTCGTCGTCATCGTCGGACCGGAGGCGCTGCGGGGCCTCGGCGACGACGCCCTGGCCCAGTGCGCGGTGCTCGCCGCGGCGGCGTCCTACGCGCTGGCGGCGATCTACGGGCGGCGGTTCGCGGGGCTCGATCCGCGGGCGACGGCGGCGGGGCAGCTCACCGCCTCGAGCCTCGTCATGATCCCGATCGTGATCGTCTTCGAGCGCCCGTGGACCCTCGCCGCGCCAGGCGCCGGAGCGGCGCTCGCGATCGTCGCGCTCGCGGTCGCGAGCACCGCGCTCGCCTACGTGCTCTATTTCCGCATCCTCGCCTCGGCGGGCTCGACCAACCTCATGCTGGTGACGTTCCTGATCCCGGTCACAGCCGTCGCCCTCGGCGCCGCCTTCCTCGCCGAGCCGCTGGCCGCGCGTCAGGTCGCGGGGGCGGCCCTCATCGGCGTCGCGCTGGTCCTGGTGAACCCACCCTGGCGCAACGCACGCCGGCGCGCGCCCGCGAGCGCTCCGGGCTAGTACCTCGGGCAGTCGGCGCGCGCCTGGCGCACGCGGGCGAGCAGACCGTCCCCGGTCGGCGGTATGGTTCGCAGGCGAGACTCCGGCCCGGACACCCCTGTCTGCGATAACCGCGCCGGTCGGTGAGACCGGGGCTCGCTCTGCCCGGTCGAGAGCACGAGACGATGACCCAACCGGCCCCGGCGACCACGCCAGCACCACCCATCCGCGTCGGCGTGAGCGCCTGTCTCGCCGGCCAGCCGGTGCGCCACGACGGCGGCCACGAGCGCGATCGCTATCTCACCGAGGTGCTCGGCGCGCACTTCGAGCTCGTGCCGTTCTGCCCCGAGGTCGCCGCAGGCCTCGGGACGCCGCGCCCCACGATCCGTCTCGTCGGGGACGCCGACGCACCGCGCGCCGTGGGCGTCAGGGATCCGTCCCTCGACGTCACCGAAGCCCTTCGCACGGCCTCGCGGCGCGGGCTCGACGCGTGCGCCGATCTCGACGGCTACGTCCTCAAGCGAGGCTCGCCGAGCTGCGGCATGGAGCGGGTCAAGCGCTACGACCCGCGCAGCGGGATGCCGGCTGGTCCGGCGAGCGGCATCTTCGCCGCCGCGCTGCGCGAGCGGTTCCCGTCGCTCCCGGTCGAGGAGGAGGGACGGCTGAACGACCCTGCGCTGCGCGAGAGCTTCGTCGACCGCGTCTATGCGTCGCACCGCTGGCGCACCATGCTCGCCGCCGGACTGAGCCGCGGAGCGCTCATGAACTACCACGCGCGCCACAAGTACCTGCTCCTCGCCCACGACGAGGCGGCCACGCGCGAGCTCGGGCGCCTGCTCGCGCGCGCGGACGACGCGCTCGACGCGCTCGACGCGCGCTACCTCGCCGGGCTCATGCGCGCCCTCGCGAAGCCCGCGACCCGCAAGCGGCACAGCAACGTCCTCAGCCACCTCGCCGGGCACCTCAAGCGCCGCCTCGACGCCGCGGACCGCAGCGAGCTCGCCGAGCTGGTGGAGCGTTACCGGCTCGGCTACCTGCCCCTCGCCGCGCCGCTCGCCCTGCTCGCCCACCACTTCCGGCGAAACCCGGACGCTTACGTCGCGGCGCAGCACTACCTCGAGCCGCAACCGCGCACGCTGATGCTGCGCTGCGCGTCGGTCGTCGGTCCATGAGGCTGCCTTCGAGAGCTGCGGGCGAACGGGAGGTCGACGCCCCGAGGGCGACGGCGACCACCTCCGACTGATGAGCGGAACGCTGGTCTGGCTGCGCAGCGACCTGCGCCTGGCGGACAACGGCGCGCTCGTCGACGCGGCGCGCCGCGGCGAGCCCGTGGTGCCGATCTACATCCACGATCGCGAGAGCGAGGCCCCCTGGCGCCCGGGCGCTGCGAGCCGGGCCTGGCTGCACCACACCCTCGCCTCCCTCGACGCGGAGCTGCGCGAGCGCGGATCCCGCTTGACGCTCGCGGTGGGAGAGCCAGCGGACATCGCGCTGCGCGTCGTGCGCGCCTGCGGGCTCGACGCCGTGCGCTGGAATCGACGCCACGATCCCGAGGGCGCTGCCTGCGACGCGCGCGTGCGCCAGACCCTCGCCGACGCCGGGGTCGACGTCGCGATCCACGCCGGAGCGCTGCTCGCCGAGCCCGAGACCATCAACACCGGCAAGGGGGATCCGTACCGGGTCTTCACGCCATTCTGGAAGGCATGTCTCGCGCGTCCCGAGCCCGTGCGCCCGGCGCCGGCGCCGGACACGCTGCCGAGACCCCGTCGATGGCCCGCGGGCGCGAAGCTCGGGGCCCTCGAGCTGCTCCCGCGCCAGGGCTGGGCGAAGGACGTCCTCGCCGACTGGCGTCCCGGTCGGCGGGGCGCGCTCGAGGCGCTCGACGCCTTCGTCGACGGGGCCGTCGGGGCCTACGCGGAGCAGCGCGACCGCCCGGCGGACCCCGGTGTGTCACGGCTCTCGCCCCACCTGCACTTCGGCGAGCTGAGCCCGCGCGAGGTCTGGCACGCCGTGCGTCGCGCGGGACGCCCGGCAGGCGACCCGTTCCTGCGCCAGCTCGTGTGGCGGGACTTCGCTCACCACCTGCTGCACCACTACCCGCACACGACCGACGCGCCGATGGACCGGCGCTTCGAGCGCTTTCCCTGGACCCGCGACGCCGACGCGCTCTCGGCGTGGCAGCGCGGATGCACCGGCTACCCGCTGGTCGACGCCGGCATGCGCGAGCTGTGGCGCACGGGCTGGATGCACAACCGCGTGCGCATGGTGGTCGCCTCGTTCCTGGTCAAGCACCTGCTGGTGCACTGGCTCGAGGGTGCCCGCTGGTTCTGGGACACCCTGGTCGACGCGGATCTCGCCAACAACACGATGGGCTGGCAGTGGACGGCCGGCTGCGGCGCCGATGCGGCGCCCTATTTCCGGATCTTCAATCCCGTCGCCCAGGGCGAGCGCTTCGACCCCGCAGGGCGCTACGTCGCGCGCTGGGTGCCGGAGCTCGCCGCCCTCGACGCGAAGTGGATCCACCGGCCCTGGCAGGCGCCGGCGGCGGTGCTCGGCGAGGCCAGAGTCCGTCTCGGCGCGACCTATCCCACGCCGATCGTCGACCACGCGGCGGCTCGCGCCCGCGCGCTCGCGGCGCTCGAGACGATCAAGCGCTGAGGGGCGAGGTCACGGACCCGGCGCCGCCTCCCGTGGCCGTGCCACGTCGTCCCAGCGGGGCATGTCCGCACCGCGCCGGGTGCAGGTGACGGCTGCCGCGCGCGCGGCGAAGTCCAGCAGGTTGTGCAGCGCTGCGCCGCCGGTCGCGGCGAGCACCCGAGCGGGATCGCCCCCGCGCGCGAGCTGCTCGAGCAGCGCCGCCTGGAAGGTGTCGCCGGCGCCCACGGTGTCCACCACCTCGACAGCGGGCACGCCGACGGTGATCCGCTCGGCCGCCGTGAGGCCGTGTGCCACCGCGCCGCCGTCGGTGACGACCACGAGCTTCGGCCCGCGCGCGAGCCACTCGCGCGCGACGTCGTCCACCGGCCTGCCCGGGTGGAGGTGCGCGAGGTCCTCCGTGCTGACTTTCACCAGGTCGACGCTCGGGAGGAGCGATTCGATGCGCGCGCGCCACACCGCCATGTCCGGCTCGATGGTCGGGCGCACGTTCGGGTCGAGCGAGACGAAGCGCCGCGCCTCGCGCTCGACCAGTCGCGCGAGGGCGTCGGCGATCGGCGCCACCGCGATCGCGTAGGAGCCCAGGTGCAGGCCGGTGACGGCCCCGTCCAGGGCCGGGAGCTCGCTCGCATCGACGGACCGGTCCGCCGCGCCGGCGCCGTAGAAGGCGTAGGCGGGCTGCCCCTCGGCGTCGGATCCCACCACGCTCAGCGTCGTCGGCCGATCGCTGCGCACGAGGTAGCGCGTGTCGACGCCCTCGGCCTCGAGCATCGCCTCGAGACGCGCGCCGAGCAGGTCCCGCGAGACCCCGGCGAGCAGCCCCACCGCGCCGCCGAGGCGCGCGACGCCGACCGCGACGTTGAAGGGCGAGCCCCCAGCGCACGCATCGAAGCGCAGCGCCCCGGGACCGTCCTCCTCGGCGAGGAAGAGATCGAACAGCGCCTCGCCGCAGACCAGGATCACGGGAAGGCGAGGGCAGGTGAGGCAGCGTGGAGGCTGTCGTGGTGGAGCATCCCGGCGGCTCAGTGGTAGAGGCGGAAGTCATTGCGCCCGCAGCGGTCCTCGCCGCGCATGAGGAACAGCGTGCGGTCCGCGTGGCTCACGACACCCATCTCCTCGGCCTGGCGCGCGGCGACCGCGCGATCGAACTGAGACGTCGTGGGCATGTAGCGCAGCGTCATCCCACGGCGCGGGTGCGGCGAGTGGTTCGGCTCCGAGCCGTGGAGCAGATAGACGTCGTGCAGCGACATCTGCCCGGCCTCGAGCACGACGTCCGCAGCGCTCGAGGAATCGTACTCCTCCGGCAGGAGCTCCTGGTTGAGGGTCACGTCGTCGGCGTCGACCGTGCGGTGCCCGCACAGGCGCCGTGCGCGGTGCGAGCCCGGGATCACCCGCAGGCAGCCGTTCTCCGTGTTCGAGTCGTCGAGGGCGATCCACACCGTGCAGGTCGCGAGCGGACGGATCGGCCAGTACTGGCCGTCCTGGTGCCACGGCGTGCGCTGTCCGTCGCGGGCAGGCTTGGCGAACAGGCTCGAGTTCCACAGCGCGAAGTCCGCGCCGAGGATCTGCTCGACCATCTCGAGGATCTCCGGCGTGCGGGCGACCTCGAGAAAGCGCAGATCGTAGGCGAGCAGCGTCGGGCAGTAGTTGCGGAACTGCGGATGCCGCTCGACGAGGCGCGCGTGGTCGGCGCGCAGGTCCGCGACGACGGCCTCGGGCAGCCGGTAGTCGGCGACGAGATAGCCTTGCTCGCGATAGGTGGCGAGCTGCGCCTCGCTCAGCATCCGGGCCCCCTCGATATCCGCAGGCGGGCCAATCAAGCACGCGGCGCCCGGCCAGTCAAATGCCGGTCGGGCGCGGGGACGCAGCCAGTCGCTCAGGCCGCGGCGGGCTCGAGAGCCTCCGCTGCCCGCTCGCGCGCCGGGCGCTGGAGGAGCAGATACCCGGCAGGGGTGAGCAGCAGTGCGAGCGTCGTCGACAGCGCGACGCCGCCAGCGATGACCACCGCGAGCGGCGGCCAGAAGGCGCCGCCCGACGGCGAGCTCGAGGTGGACGACCTCGACGAGGCCGCCGAGCTGTTCCTCAGCATGCTCAAGGGGATCTCGGACCTTCGCTGCATGGTCGGCGTCGCGCCGCCGATCGCCCCCGCCGAGCGCCCTGCCCGCGCGGCCCGGGTGGTCGAGCACCTGCGCGCGATGTACCGGCCGGGGCGCCGCTGAGGCGACGCGCCCGCTGGACCGCGGCGGGCCCGAATCGCCCGAGCTGTGATCCAGTCGACGTTTTGCCGGCGCCAAACGCGGTCGCCTTCACGCGGCGTGCACATCGCCGGTCGCAGCATTCAGGATCTTATGGAGACACGGGGCTGGATGGGGGAGCAGGGACACGAGGGGTCGGGGATCGCCACGCCCTACCCTCGCTGGCTGACCGTCCGCTTCTACCTGTCGATGCTCGGCATCGTCGTCATCGACTTCTGCTTCGCGCTGATCTACGAGATCCCGCTGAGCTGGTTCGCAGGCCCCGCCCTGCTGCTCGTCGCGGCGATGCTCTCGGGCTCGGCCGTCATCTTCGCGCCGATCCGGGCGCACCTCGCCGACCCGGCGCAGCACCGACTGCCGGCGCGGCGCGTGGCCTACCTGCACGTGCTGTGCACGGCTTTCACGTCCGCGACCCTCGGGCTCCTGTCCGTGGTGAAGTTCGTGATTCTGCCGCGCCTCATCGGGTTCGACATCACGATGCTGCTGAGCGCCGAGGAGCTCGTGCTGCTCCCGCTCATCCACTGGCTGTTTTACACGGCCGTCGTCTACTTCGTCATGTCCGACTACGAGGCAGTGCTGCGCGAGACCGTCTTCGAGCGCTCGGGCCAGCTCGTGCCGGCGGGTCGGGGAAGGCTCGCGACGCGCCTCTTCCTCGCCTTCGCGCTCACCTCGATCCTGCCGCTCGCCCTCGTGGTGATGCACGTGTACGGCAACGATCTGGAGGTCGGGCGCGAGGTCATCGTCCAGGATCTCCTGGCGATGGCGATCGGGCTCACGGTCTCGCTCGTGTTCGTCACGCGCAGCCTGCTCAGACCGCTGCGCGCCCTCGAGCAGGCCGTGGAGAGGGTCGCCCGCAACGACATCCCCGACGCGGTGCCGGTGCTCTCGAGCGACGAGACGGGACGGCTCGCACGCGGCTTCAACCGGATGCTGCGCGGTCTCGCCGAGCGCAGCCTCATCCGCGAGACGTTCGGCAAGTACGTGCCCGCACGCGTCGCCTCTGCGATCGTCCGCGACGGCGGCCGCCTCGAGCCGCGCGCCGCGACGGCCACGATCCTGTACACGGACATCCAGGACTTCACGGGCCTCGCCGAGTCGCTCGGGCCGTCGCGCACCGTGGAGATGCTGAACGCCTACTTCTCGGCGGTCATCGCGCCCGTGGAGCGCAACGGCGGCGTCGTGAACCAGTTCCAGGGCGACGCCATGCTGGTGACGTTCAACGTGCCGGTCGACGATCCGGATCACGCCGACGCGGCGATGCGGGCGGGCCTGGAGATCGCGCGCCTGTGCGCCCGTGAGACCTTCGCCGGGGTGAGCCTGCGCACGCGCGTCGGGATCGCGACCGGCGAGGTGATCGCGGGGTCGGTGGGCTCGGACCGGCGCGCGAACTACACGGTCCACGGCGACGCGGTGAACCTGGCGGCGCGCCTCGAGGCGCTGTGTCGCCCGCTAGATGCGGAGCTGCTCGTGGACGGTGCGACCGCCGGCCGGCTGCGCCGGGACTACGGCCTGCACGAGTTCGGCAAGACGCCCGTGCGCGGTCGGGCCGGCACCGTGCACCTGTACGGGATCCACCGACGGACGGGAAACGAGAGCGTGCTCCAGGGCACCGGGGCCGCATGACCGGCCGGCCCTCGACGGGGAGCGCAGCTTGAGCGGCTTCGACGCGCAGGTGACGTTCTGCTACACCGGCGACCTCGAGTCGACGGCGCGCTTCTACGAGGACGCGCTCGGACTCGAGCTGGTCCTCGACCAGGGCGTGTGCCGCATCTACCGCGCCGCCGGCGACGCCTATCTCGGATTCTGCGCCCGCGACGGAGCGCCGCGTCCCGACGGGGTCATCCTCACCCTGGTGAGCGAGGACGTCGACGGCTGGCACGCCCGGCTCGCCGCCCGCGGCGTCGCCTTCGAGAAGCCGCCGACGCACAACCCCGACTTCGACATCTACCACTGCTTCGCGCGCGACCCGAGCGGCTACCTCGTCGAGATCCAGCGCTTCGAGGATCCCGCTTGGCCGCGGCGCTGAGCCCTGCTCGCCCCCCGTGCCCCGGCACGCACGTACAATGCTGGGACTGCCAACCGAGCCCATGCCGAGCGAGCCCAGGCCGATGAGCGAGACGCCGTCCGGGACCGTGCTGCTGGTGGAGGACCATCAGGACATCGCCGAGATGGTCCACGCGTTCCTGGAGCTGCGCGGCTTCGAGGTCGACTACGCCGCGGACGGCGTGACCGGCCTGCACCTCGCGGTCACCAACGAGTACGACGCCGTCGTGCTCGATCTGATGCTCCCGGGGATGGACGGGCTGGAGCTCTGCCGCAAGCTGCGCGAGGACGCGCGCCGGGATACCCCGCTGCTCATGCTGACCGCTCGCGACACCCTCCAGGACAAGATCGCGGGGCTCGACGTCGGCGCCGACGACTACCTGGTCAAGCCGTTCGAGATCCAGGAGCTCGAGGCGAGGCTGCGCGCGCTGATCCGGCGCGCCCGGGGCCAGGTGAGCCCGGAGACGCTGCGGGTGGCGGATCTCGAGCTCGATACGGGGACGATGGAGGTGCGCCGGGCGAACGAGCCGCTCTCGCTCACCCCGATCGGCCTCCGGATCCTGACCGTGCTCATGCGCGCCTCGCCGCGGGTGGTGAGCCGGCGCGAGATCGAGCGCGAGGTGTGGGGCGACATCCTGCCGGACAGCGATACCCTGCGCAGCCACCTCTACAACCTGCGAAAGACGATCGACAAGCCCTTCCCGCGGCCCCTGCTGCACACCATCCAGAACACCGGCTATCGCCTGTACGATGCAGAGGATCGCTGAGCAGGCCCGGAGCGCCTGATGGCTGCGAGCGGTCTCGTCCGGCGCATCGGCCGGGCCTTCCTGGTCCAGGGCGTGCTCATCGCCGTCGCCGCGGTCGTCGGAGTCTACGCCGCCGAGTTCACCCTACGCGAGGTCCTGCTCAAGCGCGCGCTGATGGACGAGGCGCAGCACTACTGGAGCCGCCACGCGGCGCTCGGGAGCTTCCCGCTTCCCGATACGAGGAACCTCACCGGCTTCATGCGATACGGCGACGGGAGCGGCGAGATCCCCGCGGAGATCGCCTCCCTCGGCCCGGGCTTCCACCATCTCCCGACCCACGCGGATCTCTCGCTGGTCTACGTCACCGAGAGCGGCGGCGAGCGGCTCTACCTGCTCTTCGACGGCGAGCGGGTGGGTGAGATCGCGCTGCTCTTCGGCCTGCTGCCCCTCGCCGGCGCGCTGGTCGTGCTCTACCTCTCGGCGTGGCTCACCTACCGGCTCGCGCGCCGCGCCCTGTCGCCGGTGCTCTGGCTCGCGCGCCGCGTCGAGGGTCTCGACCCGGACGACCCGACCGGTGCCGGGCTCTCCACCGAGAGCCTGCCCGGAACGCCCGACCGCGAGGTGCTCGCGCTCTCGCGAGCGCTCGAGGATCTCACCGGCCGCATCGCCGAGTTCGTCGAGCGCGAGCGCAACTTCACCCGGGACGCGAGCCACGAGCTGCGCAGCCCGCTCACGGTGATCAAGATCGCGGCGGACATGCTCCTCGTCGAGCAGGAGCTCGACCACCGGGCCCGCAACTCGGTGCTCCGGATCCGCCGCGCGGCGCGGGACATGGAGGAGCTGACGGAGGCCTTCCTGCTGCTCGCGCGCGAGTCCTCGGCAGGGCTCTCGCTCGAGCCGGTCTGCGTCAACGCGGTGATCGCGGAGGAGCTCGAGCGCGCCGCCCCCATGCTCGCCGAAGGGTCCGTGCGCATCGAGCGCGACGAGCGCTGGCGGGTCGAGGTCGAGGGATCGGACAAGGTGCTGTCGGTGCTGATCGGGAACCTGCTGCGCAACGCGATCGCCTACACGGACGCCGGTGTCGTGAGGGTCGAGCTCGGCGCACACCGGCTCGTCATCGAGGACAGCGGGGTCGGCATGAGCGACGAGGAGGTGAGCCAGGTGTTCGAGCCCTTCGTGCGCGGCGCCCGCAGCGCACGGGGCGGGCACGGCGTCGGGTTGACCATCGTCAAGCGGCTCTCGGATCGCTTCGGGTGGCCGGTGCGCATCGCCAGCGAGCCTGGTGTGGGCACCCGGGTCGAGATCGACTTCCCGCGGGCGAGCAGCGAGCCGCTGGAGGCGAGCCCGTGAACGGACCGGGAGACAGGAATCCCGTTCTGTTCAACTGACTTCACGTTCCCTTCACACCCCCTCGATCGACACTTCACAGCTGCGCAGGCATTGTTGCGCGCCTCGCGCGGTGGTGTGCGCGTCAACGATCGGGGTCGGGAGAGGGACATGGACCGGGGTATCGATGGCCAAGCACTCGCGCGGATCGGGCGCGCGAGTGGAGCGAGGAAATGAGCGAACGCCCCGGCAACCGCTTCGCGGCGTGGCTCCTCAACGACCCGACGCGTGTCGCGCACCTGAGCGATGCGGAGCGCGCGCGGCTCGACCCGGCACGGGTGGTTCCCTTCGTGGCGCTGCATCTCGGCTGCGTCGCAGTGCTCTGGGTCGGGGTGAGCCCCGTCGCCGTGGCGGTCGCGCTCGCGCTCTACCTGGCGCGAATGTTCGTCATCACCGCCTTCTATCACCGCTACTTCTCCCACCGGGCCTTTCGCACCTCCCGGGCGATGCAACTCGCGATGGCGATCCTCGGCTGCACCGCCGGACAGCGCGGACCGCTGTGGTGGGCGGCGCATCACCGCGAGCACCACCTGCAGTCGGACTCGGCCGAGGATCCACACTCCCCTGCGCACCGCGGACGCCTGTGGGCGCACACCGGCTGGTTCCTCACGCGCGGCAGCTTCGCGGTGAAGGGCGAGCGGGTGCGCGACTGGATGCGCTTCCCGGAGCTGCGCTGGGTCGAGCGCCTCGACTGGGTCCCCTTCCTCGCCCTCGCAGCTGCCTGCTACGGCCTCGGCGACTGGCTCGCCGCGACGCGACCGGAGCTCGCGACCTCCGGCGGACAGATGCTGGTGTGGGGGTTCCTCGTCTCCACCACCGCGCTCTACCACGGCACCTACACCGTCAACTCCTTCGCCCACGGCTTCGGGTACCGGCTCTTCGACACCGCCGATGACAGCCGCAACAACGCCTGGGTCGCCCTGCTCACCCTCGGCGAGGGCTGGCACAACAACCACCACCACTATCCCGTTTCGGCGCGGCAGGGATTCAGGTGGTGGGAGGTCGACCCGAGCTACTGGGCGCTGCGCGCGCTCGCCGCGCTCGGCCTCGTGCGCGATCTCAATCCGGTGCCCGCACGGGTGCTCGCCGAGGCGCAACGAGGAGGCGCACGATGAAGGTCGCGGTCGTCGGCACCGGCATCGCCGGGCTCACCGCGGCGAGCCTGCTCGATCGGCGCCACGCGCTGACGGTCTTCGAGGCCAGCGAGCGGGTGGGCGGTCACACCCGCACCGAGACGGTCCGCGAGGGCGAGCGGACCATCGCCGTCGACACCGGCTTCATCGTGTTCAACGAGCCGAACTATCCGAACCTGTGCCGGCTCTTCGACGCCCTCGGCGTCGAGTCCCGCGAGAGCGACATGAGCTTCAGCGTGCACTGCGAGCGCACGGGCATCGAGTACAACGGCACCTCGTTCGACACGCTCTTCGCCCAGCGGCGCAATCTCGCGCGGCCAGGTCACTGGCGCATGCTCGCGGACATCCTGCGCCTGCACCGCGAGGCGCCGGCGCTGCTCGACTCCGGGCTCGACGACACGCTCACCGTTCGCGCCTTCATCTCGGCGCGCCGCTACGGGCGCGACTTCGCCGAGCGCTACCTGATCCCCCTGGGCGCATCGCTCTGGTCCTGCGACGCCGCGGGCTTCCTCGATTTCCCGGTGCGCTTCGTGATCGAGTTCCTGCACAACCACGCGATGCTCCAGGTCGACGACCGGCCCGTGTGGCGCACGGTGGCAGGCGGATCGCAGCGCTATGTCGAGCGTCTCGTCGAGCCCTTCGCCCACCGCATTCGCACCGCGACGCCGGTCGAGCGCCTCGAGCGCCGCGGCGGGCGGGTCGCGCTCTGGCACGCGGGCGAGAGCGAGATCTTCGACGAGGTCGTCCTCGCCTGCCACGCGGATCAGGCCCTCGCGATGGTGGCCGACGCCGACGATCTCGAGCGCGAGGTGCTCGGCGCGTTCCCCTATCAGCCGAACGAGGCGGTGCTGCACACCGACACCGGCATGCTCCCGGATCGGCGCCGGGCCTGGGCGAGCTGGAACTACCGCATTCCAGCGGCGGCACGCGACTCGGTGAGCGTCACCTACGACATGAACCGGCTCCAGGGCCTCGAGACCGATCGGCGCTACTGTGTCTCGCTCAACCCGGGCGACGCCATCGACCCGGCGAGTGTGCTGCGGCGGATCCGCTACGAGCACCCGCTGTTCACGACCGGACGCGCGAGCGCGCAGGCGCGCCACGGCGAGCTCATGCGCCGGCGCGGCGTGTCGTACTGCGGCGCGTACTGGGGCTACGGGTTCCACGAGGACGGCGTACGCAGCGCCCTGGCGGTGGCGGACGCCTTCGAGCTGGAGATGGCCGCATGAGAGCCGGGGGAGCCGATCGACCGATGAAGAGCGCCATCTACTCCGGGTGGGTGCACCACCTGCGCCACGCTCCCCGGGCGCACGCGTTCCGCTACCGCGTGTTCATGCCCTGTCTCGACCTCGCCGAGCTGCCGGCGCTCTTCGACGGCCGGCTGCTGTGGTCCGCCCGACGCCCGGCGCTCGCGTGGTTCCGGCGCGCCGATCACCTCGGCGATCCGGCCCTGCCCCTCGATCGGTGCGTGCGCGATCTCGTCGAGGCGCGCAGCGGCCGGCGACCCCGCGGGCCCGTGCGCCTGCTGACGCACCTGCGCTACTTCGGGTACTGCATGAACCCGGTGAGCTTCTACTATTGCTTCGGGGACGACGGCGAGAGCCTCGAGCACGTCGTCGCCGAGGTGAGCAACACGCCCTGGGACGAGCGCCACTGCTACGTGCTCGACGCGCGCGAGGCGGCGCAGGACCGCGGCTGGCTCGAGTTCGGGTTCGACAAGGCGTTCCACGTCTCCCCCTTCATGGCGATGGACCAGCGTTATCAGTGGCGCTTCACCGGCCCCGGCGACCGGCTCGGCGTGCACATGCGAACCGTCGAGGACGGCACCTGCACCTTCGAGGCGGGCATGGGTCTGACGGCGCACCCGATCACGACCGGCACCCTCGCCCGGGCGCTCGCGCGCCACCCGTTCATGACCGGCAAGGTCGTCGGCGCGATCTATCTCCAGGCCCTTCGCCTGTGGCTGAAGGGCGTTCCTTTCCACGAGCACCCGAAGCACCGACTCGAGCAGGAGGCCTACCGATGAGCACGCGCATCCTCGAGAACCCGCCCGTCACGCCCGCCGAGCTCGGGCCGGGCACGCGCGCCTTCCGGGCGATGGTGCGCGGCCGGCTCGCCGGGCTCGCCGGCGGGCGCCTCGAGATCGCGGACGGCGAGGGCGTCTGGCGCACCGGCGAGGACGGCGCCGCGCTCGTGCGCACGATGGTTCACGATCCGCGCTTCTACCGCGATCTCGTCCTCGGCGGGAGCCTTGGCGCGGCCAGCTCCTACATCGACGGGCGCTGGAGCAGCGACGACCTGCCCGCCCTCATCGCGCTGCTGGTGCGCAACACCGAGCTCGCCGATGGTTTCGAGGGGGGGCTCGCGAGCATCGCGAACGGCGTGGCGCGGCTGCGCCACCGCCTGCGGGGAAACACGGTGCGCGGCTCGAAGCGCAACATCCACGACCACTACGACCTAGGCAACGATCTCTTCGAGCTCTTCCTCGACCCGACGATGACCTACTCCTCGGGCGTCTTCGCACGGCCCGACGCTACGCTCGCGGATGCCTCGGTGGAGAAGCTCGACCGCATCTGCCGCAAGCTCGCCCTCGGCCCCGACACCCACGTGGTCGAGATCGGCACCGGCTGGGGCAGCTTCGCCATCCACGCGGCGAGCCGCTACGGCTGCCGCGTCACGACGACGACCATCTCGCGCGAGCAGCACGATCTCGCCGCCCGACGCATCCGCGACGCGGGCGTCGCCGACCGGGTGGAGCTCGTGATCGAGGACTACCGGAATCTCTCCGGTCGCTACGACCGGCTGGTATCCATCGAGATGGTCGAGGCGGTCGGTCACGAGCACCTCGGCACCTATCTCGGCAAGTGCGCGGAGCTGCTGCGCGCGGACGGCGCGGCGCTGATCCAGGCCATCACGATGCCGGACCAGCGCTACGCGCAGTACCTGCGCTCGAGCGACTTCATCCGACACTACGTGTTCCCCGGGAGCTGCGTGCCGAGCGTCGGGGCCCTCGTGGACGCGGCAGGGCGCGCGAGCGATCTCAAGCTCGTGCACCTCGAGGATCTCGCCTCGCACTACGCGCGCACGCTCCGCGCATGGCGCGAGCGCTTCCTCGCCCGCGCCGATGCGGTCCGCGCTCTCGGCTATCCGGAGCGCTTCGTCCGCCTGTGGGACTTCTACCTCGCCTACTGCGAGGCCGGCTTCGAGGAGCGCTACCTCGGGACCGCACAGATCCTCCTGCACAAGCCCGGCTGCCGCCTCGACGCGGTCGCGGCCACCGCCGACGCCGCGCGCGCGGCCTGAGCCCGGGGAAGCCACGGACCGATGCGCAACGTCGTCAACTTCGTCGCCTTCCAGATCTGCTGGCTCGCCTGCGTGCTCGGCGCCGCCAGGGGCATGCCACTCCTCGGCGTGGCCGTGGTCGGGGGATGGGCGATCGCGCACCTCGCCGCGAGCGAGGTCCCGGTCGAGCGCGAGGCCGGGCTGATGCTCGCCGCCGCGGTCCTCGGCCTGTTCGGGGACTCGGTGCTCGCGCTCGGGGGCTGGATCGAGTTCCCGGCGCACGCTCGCCTCGGCGAGCCGACCACCGTGTGGATGGTGGCGCTGTGGGTCGCCTTCGCCACCACCCTCGGACACTCGCTGCGCTGGCTGCGCGGGCGCTACTGGCTCGGCGCCCTGGGCGGAGCGATCTTCGGCCCCCTCGCCTACTGGGCCGGCGCCAGGCTCGGCGCGGTGACGATGCTCCGGGGAGCGGAGTCGCTCGCGGCGGTCGCGGCGCTGTGGACCCTGGCGATCCCGGCGCTGCTCGCGGTGCAAGGCATGCTCGAGCGCCGCCTCGCACCGCCCGAGGAGGCCTGCTGATGCCGCTCGGCACCCTCGCGCTGGCGGGCGGACTGGCGATGAGCGTCGTCATGGTGGCGCTCTGGATCGTCGAGCGCCGCACGCGCAACGCGAGCACCGTCGACGTCGCCTGGAGCTTCGGCACCGGCGCCCTCGGCGCCTGTTACGCACTCGCCGGCGCCGGCGGCCTCGCCGAGCGCCAGCTCCTCGTCGCGGCGCTGATGGCCCTTTGGGGCCTGCGCCTCGGCGCGCACCTGCTCGCGCGCGTGCGCGTCGAGCCCGAGGACGGACGCTATCAGCGCATGCGCGCGGCGATGGGTCGCCGCGACGGCGCCGGCTTCCTCGCCTTCTTCCTCGTGCAGGCGTGGTGGGCGGTCCTGTTCGCCCTGCCCGCCTGGGCGGCGGCGCGCTCGAGCGCACCGCTCGGCTGGGCCGACGCCGCCGGCGTCGTGGTCTTCGTCGCCGCGCTCCTCGGCGAGCGCACCGCGGACAGACAGCTCGCGCGCTTCCGCGCGGACTCGGCCAACGCCGGCAGGGTCTGCCGCGCCGGCCTGTGGCGATACTCGCGACACCCGAACTACTTCTTCGAATGGACGCACTGGCTGGCCTACGTGCTCATCGGACTCGCCTCGCCGCACTGGTGGGTGTGCGTCGCCGGCGTCGCGGTCATGTACCTGTTCCTGACGCGCCTGACCGGCATCCCGCACACCGAGGCCCAGTCCCTCGCGCGCCGGGGCGAGGCCTATCGCGAGTACCAGCGCACCACCAGCGCCTTCTTTCCACTGCCCCCGCACCGAGGTGCGGAGGCCGACGCCGACGGGCTCGGGCCCGTCCAGGAGAACGGACCATGAGCACTGCGACCGCCGTCGCGATCGAGTGGGCCGAGCGCGGCTGGCTCCCCGACAGCGTCCTGCGCAACGGCATCCGGCGCCTCGTGCGCCAGCGCCTCGCCGAGATCGACGCCCACGACTGCGAGCGCCAGGCAGAGGGCGCGAGCGACTTCGTGCACGAGATGCGCAACGCGCCGATCGCGCTGCTGGCGAAGAAGGCGAACGACCAGCACTACGAGGTGCCCGCGGCATTCTACGCCGAGGTGCTCGGTCCACACCGCAAGTACAGCTGCTGCCACTGGGGGCCCGACTTCGACACTCTCGAGCAGGCCGAGGCGAGCTCCCTGGCGCTCACCGCCGAGCGCGCCGGCCTCGCCGACGGTCAGCGCATCCTCGAGCTCGGCTGCGGCTGGGGCTCGCTCACGCTCTGGATGGCCAGACGCTACCCCACGGCTCGCATCACCGCGGTCAGCAACTCGCACTCCCAGCGCGCTCACATAGTCGAGCAGGCGACGCGCCTCGGCCTCGCGAACGTCGAGGTGATCACCGCCGACATGAACACGTTCCAGGCGCCTGGCCGCTACGATCGCGTGGTCTCGGTCGAGATGTTCGAGCACATGCGCAACTACCCGGCGCTCTTCGAGCGCATCCACGGCTGGCTCGAGGCCGAGGGGCGCTTCTTCATGCACATCTTCTGCCACCGCAACCGTCCCTACGCGTTCACGCCGGTGGACGACTCCGACTGGATGAGCCACCACTTCTTCTCCGGCGGGATCATGCCGAGCGAGGATCTGCCGCTGCGCTTCCAGGAGCACCTGCGCATCGAGGACACCTGGCGCTGGAGCGGTACCCACTACGAGCACACCGCCAACGCCTGGCTGCGCAACCTCGACCGGCGCCGCGAGCGGGTCTCGGCCATCCTCGCCGACACCTACGGCGACGCGAGCCCCTGGCTCGAGCGCTGGCGGCTGTTCTTCATGGCCTGCGCCGAGCTCTTCGGCTACCGGGACGGCCAGGAGTGGTGGGTGGCGCACTACCGGTTCCGTCGTGCCTGAGGCGCCGCCCGCGCAGGCGACTCACGGCATGACGGGCGACCGTGCCGGTCGTCGGTGACGTGGGGTCCAAGGGCAGACCGGGCGCCGCGATGGTGCTCGGCATCGTCGCGATGGCGGTGATGGGCGCCGCCCTCTTGCACGCGCTCCTCCGCGGCGACTTCGCGAGCGAGGGCGCCGCCCTGATCGCGAGCCCCTGGGGCCTTGCGACCCTCACCGACGCCTACGTCGGCTTCGCCCTCTTCAGCGGCTGGATCGCGACTCGCGAGCGGCATGCGCGCCCCGCCGCGCTCTGGATCGTCGCGCTGCTGCTCGGCGGCAACGTCGTCGCCGGCGCCTACGTGGCGCTCGCCGCGTGGCGGAGCGCGGGCGACACGCAGCGCTTCTGGACCGGAGAGCCGCGCGACGCCTGACCGACGCTGTCGTGCGGACGACGCAGGGCCAAGAAAGCCTTGGCCGCGCCTTTTGCTCCGAACCACGCCAACGCCTGAACGCTTCGAACCAGCCATTCCAATTTCGAAGCGGAGGGAATAGTCTTGGCCTTCGTCGGGTCCCGATCTGTCCACCGTGTGGTATCACCAAGGGGGGCGACGGGGTGACGTCCGCAAAGCTCCCGTCTCGGCCCGCGGAAGCGCGTCCGCAAGCAGAGTCGTCGCCGGCACCGAGCCGAACGACCTGCGCTTCCACACAGGGCAGTCTGCCGCGAAAGCTGGCCGCCATTCTCTACGCGGATGTGGCCGGTTACAGTCGATTGACCGGACAGGACGAGGATTCGACCCACCTCCACCTACGCCAGTCCCTCGAGGTCATAGGCGCCCGGGTCAATGAGCACGAAGGCCGCGTCGCTCATTACGCGGGAGATGCGGTGCTCGCTGAGTTCAGCACGGCCACGAGCGCCTTGCGCTGCGCCGTGGGGATCCAGAGCGCGCTTCGAGAGCGCAACGAGCGACTTCCCGAGGGTCGCCGTCTCCTGTTTCGTATCGGCTTGAATATCGGCGAGGTCATAGAGGACCGGGGAGACATCTACGGTGACGGGGTCAATGTGGCTGCGAGGCTCGAAGCTATCGCCGATCCCGGCGGCGTCTGCATCTCGGAGGCAGCGCGCATCGCGATCGGAAACAACCTGCCACTGGAGTACGAGTTCCTCGGCGAGCAATCGGTCAAGAACATCGCCTATCCGGTACGTGCCTATTGCGTTGGAGCCGAGGAATCACAATCTGATGCGTCTACTCCTCCGGTGCCGGAGAGTAAGCCAGTAGTCGCGGTGCTGCCCTTCGACAACATGAGCGGCTGCCCGGAAGACGAACACCTCGCCGACGGACTCATCGAGGACATCATCACCGCGCTCTCGAAGAACCGCTGGCTCTCCGTGGTCGCCAGGAACTCGACCTTCGCATTCAAGGGCCAGTCGGTCGACGTACGCGATCTGGCGAGGCAGCTGGGCGCGGGTTACGTCGTGGAAGGTAGCGTGCGCCGGGCGGGTAGCCGAGTACGGATCACCGCCCAGCTCCTCGACGCCAAGTCCGGGAACCACATATGGGCCGAGCGCTACGACCGTGACCTCGACGACATCTTCTCCCTCCAGGACGAGATCACCGGCACCATCGCCGGGCGTATCGAACCGGAACTCGGTTCGGTTGAACGCCAGCGCGCGCAACACAAGCCCACCCGCGACCTCGGAGCCTGGGGCTGCTACCACCTCGGCATGGCACAGATGTACGCGTTCACGAAGGAGGGCAATCGGCAGGCCCAGCAACACTTTCGCCGCGCGATCGAGCTCGATGAGCGCTTCGCCCAGGCTTACGCCCGTCTGGCGTACTGCATGATCCTCGAGATGGTCTACTTCGACGCCGCACCTTCAACCGCCGTGCTCGACGAGGCACTCGACCTGGTGGAAAGAGCGACTGCCCTCGACGATCAGGAGGCCTTCTGCCATCTCGCCGTTGCTCGAGTACGGCTCGCGCGTTGTGAGTATGCGCTTGCGATTGTGGCCTGCGAGCTAGCGCTCAGGCTCAACCCCCACAACGGAGTCGTCTACTGCGCCTTCGCCGACGCCCTCGCGCACTCGGGGCGCCTCGAGGACTCGATACACGCTTTCGAGGAGTCGATTCGTCTGAGCCCGAACGACCCCTGGCGATGGGCTTTCTACTCCTACGGCTCCCTGGCTCACCTTCTGCTCGGTCGCTTCGACACGGCCGTGGAGTGGGCGAGGCAGGCAATCCTGGTGCCGAACTGTCAGTTCTGGGCGCACGCGCACCTCGCGGCCGCGCTCGGACGTCTCGGAAGACGCGAGGAGGCCGAGGCAGAGATGGTGGAGCTGGCGCGGGTGAAGCCGGAATTCTCCTGCACCTACGTTCGCCGCCACCTGTTCTTCATCGACGACGACGCCATGGTGGAGGCGTACATCGACGCCCTTCGTCACGTTGGGCTCCGAGAGTAGACTCTCGAATGGACATCCGGGGCAGTGTGGACTGGAGACGGAGACGGGGACCATGCAGATTGAAGGACGGTGCCATTGCGGAAACATCGCCTTCACCCTGAGCTGGCCCGGAGAAGGAACAGAGATCCCGGCCAGGGCATGCGGCTGCACCTTCTGCACCAAGCACGCCAGCGCCTGGACCTCGCACCCGGACGCCGAGCTCGCCGTGACCGTCCGCGACGAGTCCGTCGTCTCGAAGTACCGGTTCGGGACGGCGACCGCCGACTTCTTCGTGTGCTCGCGTTGCGGCGTAGCGCCGTTCGTCATCAGCGAGATCGACGACGGCCTTTACGCGGTCGTGAACGTCAACACCTTCGAGGGAATCGACACGTCTTCGCTCGTACGGACCGCGACGGACTTCGACGGGGAGGACACCGGGGGCCGGCTCGAGCGCCGCAAGCGCAACTGGATCGGGTCGGTAGAGATCTCGGCCTCGAGTGCCTGAGCTCGCGCCCGGCGGGCGGGAGACCGGCCCATCGGGGAGTGAGCGCGTGAGGAGAACCCTGGCACATCGAAGACGGTGCGACGACACATCGAGTCCTCCGGATCGGCGAGGTCGTTGGTGTGCGCGACGCACACCGAGTAGACGGTGAAGCACACGGCGCCGTAGAGCGCCGCCGCTGCGAGGAGCAGGGAGAACACCGCGCGCAGGGTGACTAGGGTCTGTTGACCTTTCATCCACGCCGCTGCTGCGACCCTGGTCGCGTCCGGCGGCGTTGATGAAAGGTCAACAGGCCCTAACATTGCCGGCATGTCCATCGATCGGAGGAGCGCCGGTGGCGACCCTCGCAAGAACGCCAGGAACGCTCGTCGTCGTCGCGGCGCTCCTCGCCGCGCTGGCCGCGCCGCGCGTCGCGCACGCCGCACCGCGCGTCGCCTTCGCCAGCGCAGAGCGCCTCAAGCACCTGTGCCTCGCCGGCGGCGCCCCGCGCGCACGCTGCTCCGGCTACCTGATGGGCGTCGCCGACTCGCTCCGACACCCTGCCGTGGCAGCCGCGCTCGCCTCGGGCGGGGCCGCGGTCTGCCTGCCGCACAAGCTCTCCGGCGAGCAGATCCGCAACCTCTTCCTCAACCACCTGCACCGCCACCCGGAGCGCGCCCGCTACGCGGCCCCGGACGCGGTGTGGGGCGCGCTCCTCGAGTCCTTCGCCTGCCCCGAGGAGCCCGCCGGGGACGACGGCGGCGCGGACGAGGAGGATCGGATCTCCCGGCTCGGCCCCCCGCCCGAGCGCGGCTGAGCGCCCACGCCGAGCGAGGCGAGCGAGGCTCGTAACGGCCCGATGCCGGGGGTCGGAACGCTGGACGCTCGAGGCACGTCCTCCGATGACGGGTAAGGCACGCTCGAGCGCGCGGAGCGGCGCAGTCCGGAAGGCGCGGCGGGTCCAGGCTCGCGGCGCGATCATGCCAACACCCACTGACCGCTACGAGGGATGCGGCTCCACCGCAGGGTCCGAGCTGCCCCGGTCGCTCGGGCGTGCAGGCTGCGCCCCGCGACCGCGGCCCGTTACCATTGCGCTTTCGCAACGAGCCCAGAGGACAAGCCATGCGATTCGGCATCGGACAGCCCGTCCGGCGCACCGAGGATCCGCGCTTCCTCAGCGGCCGCGGGCGCTACGCGTCCGACGTGAGCCTCCCCGGCCAGGCGCACCTGTGCGTGGTCCACGCGAACGTGCCCCATGCCGACATCCGTGCGGTCCACACCGAGGCGGCGCGCGCAATGCCGGGCGTTCTGCTGGTGCTGACCGGCGCCGATGCGATCGCGGATGGCCTCGGCCCCGTGCCGCCGACGATGATGCCCGAGGACATGGGCGGCCCGCCGGGGCACCGGGCGGCGATGCCGGTGCTCGCCGCCGATCGCGTGCGCTACGTGGGCGAGCGCGTCGCGG
>CAJIAT010000095.1_pt1 | contig 25317 bp, 27 predicted proteins | sample 9199161 | NCBI WGS metagenome assembly CAJIAT01 (sample SAMEA7708281, study PRJEB35096) | sediment metagenome | biome: marine neritic benthic zone biome [ENVO:01000025]; feature: sediment [ENVO:00002007]; material: shallow marine sediment [ENVO:03000034] sea grass bed [ENVO_01000059] ... | reverse complement strand
CCGCCAACACCAACCCAGGCAACAACGCAGCCATGAACACGTTGCCCACCGACACGGACATCAAATCGGCCATGATGATCAGCATGATGCTCGGCGGAATGAGGATGCCGAGCGTGCCCGACGCCGCGATGGTGCCGCAGGCGAGGCCATGGCTGTAGCCCTGGCGCATCATGGTCGGTAGCGCGAGCGCGGTCATCATCGTCACCGAGGCGCCGATGATGCCGGTCATCGCGGCGAGGATCGTGCCCATGATGGTCACCGCCAGCGCGAGCGCCCCCGGGACGCGCTTGAGCAGCACCTGCACGCAATAGAGCAGGTCGTGGGCGATGCCGCTGCGCTCCATCATCACGCCCATGAAGACGAAGGCCGGGACGGAGACCAGCACCAGGTTCTCCGCCGCCTGGCCCCAGATCCGCGGCAGGAAGTTGAAGAACTCGATCAGCGAGAAGACGTCGAGGAAGTACCCGAACAGGCCATAGAGCAGCGCCAGTCCGCCGAGGATGAAGGCCACCGGGAACCCGGTGAAGAGCAGGATGGCGAGGGTCAGGAACATCAGGATGGGCAGGAAGTCCTGCACCGTGTACAGGAGCTCCTCGGCCTGCTCGGGGTCGAGACCGGCGACGTAGCTGTAAGCGATACCGAGCACGACCAGCGCCACGATGACCGCGATGCCGGGCCCGGTGCGGGCGACTCTGAGGATGCCTTCCATCTGACGTCTCCGGGCTGCGCTCGTTCGTGAGCGACTCGTTCGGTCTGGTGCTCCTGACTGAACGAGCGAGGCCCGGCTTCGGGCCCCGCTCGAGCACTGCGCGCTATCCGCGTTCGGGACTGTCGCTCGCGCGGGAAGGCCTCACTCGATGTAGGTCGGCAGCATCCGTTGTGCGTTGCCCCAGATCGCGTAACCCTCGCGGAACTGGAGATAGCTGTCGGCGACCCGCTTGAACAGCGGATCCGTCGCCGCGTCCTCGCTGAGAACCTCGAGCCACGCCTTCTCGAAGACCGCTAGCTGCTCGTCGCTCCAGCGCTCGACGATCACCCCGTGCTTCTCGCCCATCTCCACCATCGCGCCGGGGTTGACCGCCTCGGTCTCAGCGTAGGTGTTGTGGACGCTCTCGCCGGCCGCGATCTCGATGATCGCCTTGTACGAGTCCGAAAGCGCGTCCCACTTGGCCTTGTTGATGAGCAGCTGGCTTACCGAAGTCTGCTGGTGCCAGCCCGGGAAGTAGTTGTGCTTCGCGATCTGGTAGAAGCCGTACTTGATGTCCATGGCGGGCATCGAGAACTCGGTCGCGTCGATCACGCCCTTCTCGAGCGCCGGGAAGATGTCGCCGCCGGCGAGGAGCTGCGTGGACACGCCGATCTTCTGCACCACGCGCGCGCCGAGGCCGAAGAAGCGCATCTTCATGCCCCTGAGCTCGTCGAGCGAGTTGATCTTCTTGCGGAACCAGCCGGAGGTCTCTGGTCCGATCGCCAGCGAGTCCATCTGCACGATGCCGTGCTTGGCGTAGATCTCCTGCTGGATCTCGTTGCCGCCGCCGAACATCTTCCAGGCGAAGAACTCGCCGTAGCTCGGGCCGAACGGCACCGAGGTGAAGAAGGCGAGCGCCGGGTACTTGCCGACGTCGTAGCCCGCGGTGGTCCAGCACGACTCGATCGAGCCCTTGGAGATGGCGTCGAAGCACTCGTTCGCCGGGACCAGCGCGCCAGGCTCGAAGAACTGGACCTGGAAACGGTTGTCGGTCATCCGCGCGACGTTCTTGGTGAAGCGCACCGCCGACGTCCCGAGGTGCGGCACGTTGCTGCCCCAGGCGCTGTGCAGCTTCCACTTCACGCGCTTCTGCGCCATGGCGCTGCCGCTGGCCAGGGCGACCGCCGCAGCGACGCCCGCAACAGCGACATTCTTGGCATGCTTGCGAAGACTCATGCTCCAATCCTCCTGCTTCTTTGGTTGATTCGACCAGCCGCATCCGCGCCCGGTCGTGCCTCGGTGCCCGCGGATTTCCAGCCCCGCCGAATCCCACCGAATCTCAGCTCGGCCGATCCCGATCCGGCGGGATGCAACCCGTGCCGGCAGCGCCTTCTCGAGCTGCCGTCGACATTTGTGCTCTCGATGATATGAGGTCTACTGCCGTCCGAAGGTGGTTGATCGCGATAGTCGTCTTTTTCCGGCGTTCCCCAATGGGTTACGAGCGACACCGGTTGCGATCCCGCCGGAATCATAGCGATGCGGGCAGGGCACTGCAACGCGGGTGCACGGCGCACGCGCGGTGGCGGCGAGGCGCAGCGAAGCGGCCTTGCGGCGGGAATCCCGTTCTAGGTGGAGCCATCGCCGTGGAGCCGGCGCTCGAGCGCACGCTGGCGCGCCCGCGCGCGAGCGAAGCGCCCGACCAGCGCCGGATCGGGATCGACGCGCGCCCCCGTCGGCGCGGCGGGCGCCTCGATCCCGAGCGACTCGAGCGCGCGCACGGCCGCGCCGCGCAGCGACGCCTCGACCTCGCGGCTCGGCCATACCGCGGCCCCGAGCACGGAGGCCAGCCTGCGCAGCCCGGAGCGCGAGCGGGCGAGGCCGCCGGAGACGATGAAGCGCGCCTCGCGCCCGCGCGGCACCCGCCCGGCGATGTCGGCGAGGCGGTACAGGCTCGCCTCGGTGAGCGCCTGCACGATGTCCAGCGCGGTGGTCGAGGGCCGCAACCCCTGGATGCAGCCGGTGAGATCGTCGCGCCAGGTCGGGGCGCGCTCGGCGGTCCAGAACGGCAGCACCGTGAGCCCGTGCTCCGGCGCGGGACGCCGCGCGAGCGCTCGCTCGACCGCCTGCGCGTCGTCCGCGAGGCGCAGCTCGCGCAGGCACCAGGCGCGCAGGTTGCCGGCATTGGAGACCGCGCCGCCCACCAGGTAGCGATCGCGGTCGAGGCGGTAGGCGAACAGCCCGTGGGGCGCCCGGGCCCGCGAACCGCTGCGCAGGATGCGGATCGCCGCGCTGGTGCCGTAGTTGATCGCCGCAGTCCCCGGTCGGGTGGCGCCGCTGCCGAGGTTGCCGGCGGCGCCGTCGCCGATCGCCGGGCACCACAGGGCGTCGGCGAGCGCCGGGAGGCGGCGCGCCAGGCGCGGGCTCATGCGCTGTGGCCGGTCCTCGATCTCGGGCAGCGCCCCGGCGTCGATCCTGCAGGCCTCGAGCAGCCCCGGGTGCCAGCCCCGGCGGCTCGGATCGTAGAGCCCGGTGCCCGTCGCCATGCCGGTCGCGCAGGCGCGCACTCCCGCAAGGCGCCAGTAGAGCCACTCGGCGGGCGAGATCCAGCAGCGCACCGCGCGCCACAGCTCGGGCCGCGCCCGCCGCACCCAGGCGAGGCGCGCCGGCCAGTAGCTCGCGCGCAGCATGCAGCCGGTCTCGCCGTGGATCTCGCGCTCGTCGAGCCGCTGGCGCATCCGCGCGGCGTCGCCCGCGCAGCGTCCGTCCGCCCAGGTGTAGATGGGGGTCAGCGCCGCCCCGGTCTCGTCGACGCCGACCATCGAGTGCCAGAAGCACGAGCCGCCGAGTGCGATCACTCGCCGCGCGGAGAGCTCGGGGCGGGCCGCGCGGGCGGCCAGCGTCGCGGTGAGCGCCTCGCGCGCCGCCGCCAGCAGCACCCGCGGGCGCAGCTCCGCCATCCCGGGCTCGCGGGTGTCGAGCGCGTAGCTGCGTTGCTCGAGCGTACCCGGGATCGCCCGCGCCCGCAGGTCGAACAGCGCCGTGCGCAGCGACGAGGTGCCGACGTCGAGCGCGACGACGAGCCCGTCGGCGCGCGCGCTCACCGGCGCGGGGCGCGCCGAGCGCCGACAAACGGTCGGGCGCGAGCCCCCAGCCCGGATACCCCACCGATCTGCGGGCGCATCACCGGGGCCCCGCTCAAGCGTCGTACGCGCCCGAGCTCACGGCGCCGCCGTGACCGGTCCAGTCGGTGTGGAAGCGCTCGCCGCGGGGCCGATCGACGCGCTCGTAGGTGTGGGCCCCGAAGTAGTCGCGCTGCGCCTGGAGGAGATTCGCCGGCAGCCGGGCGCTGCGGTAGCCGTCGTAGAAGGCGAGCGCCGCGCTCATCGCCGGCACCGGGATCCCACCGCGCGCGGCGGTGGCCACGGTGCGCCGCCAGCCGTCCTGCGCCTTCGCCAGCGCCGCGCGGAAGAACTCGTCGACGAACAGGCACTCGAGCGCGGGCTCGGCCCGGAACGCCCTGGCGATATCGTCGAGGAAGCGGCTGCGGATGATGCAGCCGCCGCGCCACATGAGCGCCAGGCGGGCCAGATCGATGCCCCAGGCCTGCTCCTCGGACGCCTCGCCGATCAGCATGAAGCCCTGGGCGTAGCTCGCGATCTTCGACGCGTAGAGCGCCTGACGCACGTCCTCCACGGCGAGGCTCGTGGAATCGAGCGCGCGGTCCGGTCCCGCGAGCAGTGGCGCCGCGCGCTCGCGGGCGTCCTTGCGCGCGGAGAGGCTGCGCGAGAAGACCGCCTCGGCGATGACGGTCACCGGCGTCCCGAGCTCGAGCGCGGTGATGCCGGTCCAGCGGCCGGTCCCCTTCTGTCCGGCAACGTCGAGGATCTTCTCCACCAGCGGTGTCCCGTCCTCGTCGCGGTAGGCGAGGATGTCGCGGGTGATGTCCACGAGGTAGCTGTCGAGCTCGCCGCTCGACCACTCGGTGAAGGTCGCGTGCAGGGCGTCGTGGTCCATACCGAGGCCCGTGCGCAGCAGGTCGTAGGCCTCGCAGATGAGCTGCATGTCGCCGTACTCGATCCCGTTGTGGATCGTCTTCACGAAGTGACCCGCGCCGCCGGGACCGATCCAGTCGCAGCACGGCTCACCGTCGACCACCGCCGCGACGGACTGCAGGATCGGCGCGAGGAGCGGCCACGCCTCGCGGTCGCCGCCGGGCATGATCGACGGTCCCGTACGCGCTCCTTCCTCGCCGCCGGAGACGCCGCTGCCGACGAAGCGCAGGCCCCGCTCGGCCATCCGCGCGGCGCGCCGTCCCGTGTCGGCGTAGTGGCTGTTGCCGAGATCGGCCACCACGTCGCCGGCCTCGAGGCGCGGCGCGAGCTGATCGAGCACCGCGTCGACGGCAGCACCGGCCTGGACCATCACGCAGACGCGGCGCGGGCGCGAGAGCGTGCCCACCAGCTCGTCGAGGTCGGCGCAGCCGATGACGCCGGCGGCCCCGCCTTCGCCGTCGAGGAAGGCGTCGGTCACTGCGCGGGTGCGGTTGTAGACGGCCACCCGGTGGCCGTGGTCGGCCATGTTGAGCACGAGGTTCTGGCCCATCACCGCCAGTCCGATGAGGCCGATGTCGGCAGATTCGATCGACATGTCGCAGGGGCTCCCGGGGGGTCTCCGATCCACGGCGCGCGCCGGGCGCGTGCTACGATGCGCGCCGCGCCGAGGGGCGCGCACGAGGTTAGCCGGGGCCCACTGCGTTGAGCAAACCGAAGGTCGTCGTCGACGTTCCCTTTCCCGCATTCATCGCCGAGCTCTTCGAGCCCCACTGCGAGCTGTTGCCGTGGCCCGAGCCCGGCGCCGACCCGCGCGAGGACGTCGAGGCGCTGCTCTCCTACACCCACGTCCTGGTCGACGACGCGCTCCTGGACAAGATTCCCCGCGCCCGCGTGGTTAGCAATTACGGTGTCGGCTACGACCACATCGACGTCGCAGCGGCCGCCCGGCGCGACATCCCCGTGGGCAACACCCCCGGCGCCGTCGATGGCGCGACCGCCGATCTCGCCTTCGCATTGCTGCTCGCCGTCGCCCGTCGGATCCCCGAGGCGGACGCCTTCGCCCGCGGCCCGGAGTACGACGCCGTCGATCCGGGTCGCCTGCTCGGCCGCGACGTGTTCGGCGCAACGCTCGGCATCGTCGGCCTCGGGGCGATCGGGCGCGAGGTGGCGAAGCGTGCGCGGGGCTTCGGGATGCGCGTGCTCTACCACAACCGGCGCCGTGACGCGGCGGCCGAGGCCGAGCTCGGCGTGGAGTACGCGGGGCTCGACGCGCTGCTGCAGGCCTCGCACTTCGTCTCCCTGCACGTGCCCCTCACGGCCGAGACGACCGGGCTCATCGGTGCGCGCGAGCTCGCCCTGATGCGTGAGGGCGCGTTTCTCGTCAACGTCGCCCGGGGGCCGGTCATCGACACCGATGCGCTCGTCGAGGCGCTGCGCGCGAGGCGCCTTGCCGGGGCCGCCCTGGACGTGACCGACCCGGAGCCCCTGCCGCGCGAGCACCCGTTGAACGCGATGGCCAACGTCGTGCAGTCGCCCCACGTCGGCACGAGCACCGTCGACACGCGGCTCGTCATGGCACGCATGGCGCTCGACAACCTGCTCGCGGGGCTCGAGGGCCGTGAGCTCCCCTACCGCGTGGCGCCGCCGTGAGCCGTCGCGCGCCGAGCGCGTCCACAGGCACGAGGAGCACCAGGCCATGAATCGCATCGACCTCGAGGGGCGCAACGCCGTCGTCACCGGCGGCGCGCAGGGAATCGGCCTCGCCATCGCCGAGCGCTTGCTCGACTCTGGCGCCGCGGTGTGCCTGTGGGACTTCGACGCCGAGCTGCTCGGCGAGACCGTGCGCGGGCTCGCGGACCGCGGTCGCGTCGAGCACGCGACGCCTGACGTCTCGGACCCGGAGGCCGTCGCCGCCGCGGCTGCGGAGACGATGGCCTCGCTCGGCGGCATCGACATCCTGGTGAACAACGCAGGGATCGCAGGCCCGACCGTGCCCTCCTGGGAATACCCAATCGAGGAGTGGCGCCGGGTGATCGACATCGATCTCAACGGCGTCTACTACTGCTGCCGCGCAGTGCTGCCGCACATGCGCGAGCGCGGCTACGGGCGCATCGTCAACGTGGCCTCGATCGCCGGCAAGGAAGGGAACCCGAACGCCGCACCCTACAGCGCCGCGAAGGCAGGTGTGATCGCGCTGACCAAGTCCCTCGCCAAGGAGACCGCCGATTCGGACATCGCGGTCAACTGCATCACGCCGGCCGCGGCGAAAACGCGGATCTTCGATCAGATCAGCCAGCAGCACATCGACTACATGCTCGAGAAGATCCCCCGGGGTCGGTTCCTCAAGGTCGAGGAGGCGGCGGCGATGGTGGCCTGGATGGTCTCGGAGGAGAACTCCTTCACCACCGGCGCAGCCTTCGACATCAGCGGTGGTCGTGCCACGTACTGAGGACCCGGGCGGGCCGGCAACGAACAGTGGAGGATCGAGCATGAAGGTTCTGGTCACGGGAGGCACCGGCTTCGTGGGCCGGCGGCTGGTGAAGGCCATCTGTGAGCAGGGCACGCTCACGCGAAGCGACGGCAGCGAGGCCGAGGTCGAGCGGATCGTCGTCTCCGACGTCGCAGAGCCCCAGCACCCGATGCCGGAGGACCCGCGCATCGAGACCGTCTACGGTGATTTCAGCGAGCCGGGAGCCGCCGAGGCGCTGCTCGGCGGCGACGCGGACGTCGTCTTCCACCTCGCCGCGGTCGTGAGCGGGCAGGCCGAGCAGGAGTTCGACCTCGGCCTGCGGATCAATCTCACCGGCACCGAGCGCCTCCTCGAGGCGTGCCGTGCGCTGCCCGCGCCGCCCAGGCTGGTGTTCACCAGCTCGGTGGCGGTCTACGGCGGGGAGCTTCCCCCGGCGATCCGCGACGACACGCCGCTCGCGCCCCAGACCTCCTACGGGATCCAGAAGGCGATCGGCGAGCTGCTGGTCCAGGACTACAGCCGCAAGGGCTTCATCGACGGGCGCGCGCTGCGGCTGCCGACCATCGTGGTGCGTCCGGGCAAGCCCAACGCCGCCGCGTCGTCCTTCGCGAGTGCGGTGATTCGCGAGCCGCTCCAGGGTGACGACTACGTCTGTCCCGTCGGGCCGGAGGTGAAGCATCCGCTGCACTCGCCTCGAACCCTGGTGCGCAACCTGCTCCACGCCGAGGCGCTTCCCGGTGAGGCATTCGGCCCCTATCGCGGCGTGCTGCTGCCGGCGCTCACCGCGACGGTCGGTGAGATGGTCGACACGGTGAGGGCGGTCGGTGGGGAGAGCGTGGCCGCGCGCGTGCGCTACGAGCCGGACCCCTTCATCGAGAAGATCGTGTCGGGGTGGCCGACGACGCTCGCGGGCGAGCGCGGGCCGGCGATGGGCTTCGCCGGCGACGACAGCCTGCGCGGGATAGTCGAGGCGTTCATCGAGGACGACCTCGATGGCTCATTCGTCTCGTGAGGGCCGATCGGTGAGCCTCAGCGGACGGATCGCACTGATCACCGGCGCCACGAGCGGCATCGGTCTCGCCACCGCCGAGGCGATGGCCGAGGCGGGCATGGGACTGGTCATCGCCGGGCGGCGCGAGGAGCTGCTCGCCGCTCACGCGGCGCGGCTCGGCAACTGCGTGCACGCCGCCGGCGACGTCACCGAAGGCGCCTTCGCGCGCGGGCTCTTCGAGATCGCGCTCGAGCGCTACGGGCGTCTCGACGTCGTGGTGAACAACGCCGGTCAGATCCACGTCGGCCCCATCGAATCCATCGACGTGGACCAGGTCTGCGCCATGGCGCGCACCAACGTCGAGGCCGCCTACCGGGTGGCCTATCTCGCGATGAAGCATTTCCGCGCGGCCGGTGCGGGCCACCTGGTCAACACCTCGAGCGTGCTGGGTACCAAGGCCCGCGCCGGCGCGGGCGCCTACTGCGGCACGAAGTACGCGGTCGAGGCGCTCTCCGAGGCGCTGCGCATGGAGGTCGCGGGGAGCGGCATCCGGGTCACCTGCATCGAGCCCGGGCTGGTCATCACCGACCTGCACCGCGATCAGGCCGAGCGCCCGGAGAAGGTCCAGGGGATCGAGCGTCCGCTCACCCCCGAGGACGTCGCGCGCACCGTCATGTTCGCCCTCGAGCAGCCGGCGCACGTGAACATCCCCCGGCTGATGGTGCTGCCGGCGGATCAGGAGGTCTGATCGGGAGTCGCAAGGCTCCGGTCGGGGTCGGTGGCCGCAGCAGAGAACCGGGGCAACTCCCGCGCCAGATACCCGGTCCGAGTCGCTCGACACCGGCGGCGACGGCCGTGACCCGATCGGCCCTCTCCCGACGCGCCGTGAACACGTCCATGTGGGCTCGGGCGCAGCATCCATGCTGCGCACGGTCGCGAGAGGGCCGATCGGGTCACGACCTCGAGCGCGTTCTGCGGCTCGGAACGGGTCCTCAGGGTAACGGCCCGAGGCGTTCGGCGTAGCGCCGGGCCCGCTCGAGGCCGAAGGGCGTCGGCTCGAGCGCCGGCGCCCGGTCGTGGACGGCCTCGATGCCCATGCGCCAGGCGGCGATGCGCTTGCCGTAGCAGAGCATCGCCTCGATCGACTGCATGACGAAGACGATCGTCGGCAGGGTGTCCGCGTAGAGGCGGTCGGCCTCCTCGGCGTCTTCCTCGGCGCCGCTCGCCATCAGCTCGTAGATCCGGATCTGCCGGTCGAAGGTGTCCGGCGCCGGGATCATCCCGACGCAGCCGGCCCGCAGGATGTCCGGCAGCTCGAGTCCACCGCGGCCGTTGAAGATCGCGAGCGCCCCCGCCGTGTCCTCGACCACCCGGCGGATCCCGACCGCCGACGCCTCGCCCTTGAGCACCTCGACGTTCGGGTGGTTGCGGCACAGGGTGCTCAGGCCCTCGCTCGATAGCCCGACGCCGAGGTACTCCGGCGCGTTCTGGATCCCGACGGCGAGGGCGGTGCCCTCGGCCACGGCACCGAAGAAGCGCACGTACTCGCGCTCGGGCAGCCCGCGCGTCGGCGGTGGCTGGAGGATCACCCAGTCGGCGCCCGCGCGCTCGGCGGCGCCGACGAAGGCTCGCTGCTGCGCGACGGAGTTGCCGAACACCGTCACCGCCAGTGGCACTCGGCCGGCGACGTCCTCCACCGCCCACTCGAGCACCCGGTGGCGTTCGGCCTCGCTCAGCTTGGCGACCTCCGTGGCAATCCCGAGGATCGCCAGGCCATGGGCTCCGGCGCCGAGGCAGGCCTCGACCTGGCGGCGCATCAGCGTGCGGTCGAGCTCGCCGCCGGCATCGAAGAAGGCGTAGAGGATCGGGTAGACGCCCCGGTAGATCCCCCGCTGCGCGTCCCTCGCGCTCACGAGCCCGCGGTGACCATCTCGCAGATGCTGAGCTCGCGCTTGCGCACGATCGGGTCGATCGCGTCCCGGAACTCGGCGAGGTAGGGCTGGGCCTTGTGATGGTCGAATGCGGCCATGTCCACGTAGTTCTCCCAGAGGAAGAACCGTCCCGGATGCTCGGAATCCTCGGCGACGTCGAAGCGCGCGCAGCCGGGCTCGCCGAGCGAGTTTGCCGCATGCTCGACGACCCGGGCGCGGAACGCGTCCGCGTGCTCGGACTCCACCACGAACTCCACGGCGATCACGATCATTGCTTGCTGGGCTCCTCTCGGCGGGTCAGGTCTCGATATGACGGCGCTCGGCGTGAGCGCGGTAGACGGCTTCCTCGATCTCGATGTTGCGCAGGTAGTCGCGGCCGGAGTTCTCGAGCGGTGCGCCGGCGGCCAGATGGGCGACGACGTGCGCCTGGGTTGCCTCGACGGCGCGCACGGGGAAGCCGTCCGCGCCCCCGCCGTAGCCGTGCTCGCGCTCGGGCTCGCCGTGCGCCTTCCACCACAGGCGCGCCGAGCCGTCCAGGCGCAGCGTCCCCGCTGAGCCCTCGAGCCAGGTCTCGCCCATGGTCAGGCGCGGGTTCTCGGCCACGTGATCGACGAGGCGGTTGCCGTCGAACAGGCCGCTGGCGCCGCTCGCGAAGTCGAAGACCACGAGGCCCGCATCCTCACCGGCGATCGCCGGGTTCAGCCGACGCAGCACCGCCGAGACCCCGCGCACCTCGCCGAGGAGGAAGCGATAGGTGTCGATCCAGTGTATCGCGGTCTCGTGCACGAGGAAGCGCGTCATCGACTGGAAGTAGGGCTGGCGATCGAGATAGGCGTCTGGCCCCTGTCCGTCACCGGGCCGCAGCCGGGTCGAGATCCCGTAGGGCTCGCCGAGGGCGCCGCTGTCGATGAAGCGCTTCATCTCCCGGTGCCAGGGAGTGAAGCGGAAGTTCTCGTGGACCGCCAGGGTCGTGCCGGCGGCCTCGGCGGTCTCGACCAGCTCGATCGCCTCGCCGAGGGTCGGTGCGAGGGGTTTCTGGCAGATCGCCGGCAGCGCGCGCTCGGCGGCCAGGCGCACCAGCGCGAGGTGGCTCGCCGGCGGCGTCGCGATGTCGAGCACGTCGACATCGTCCCCGTCGACCATCGCCTCCACGCGCTCGTGGAGGGCGACGCCGGGATGGCGCTCGGCCACCCACGCGCGCCTGCCCCCGTCGAGATCGCATACCGCCGCGAGACTGGCGCCGGGCACTCGCGTCCAGGCGGCGATCTGGAAGCGCGCGAAGTAGCCGGCGCCGACGACGCCGACCCGCAGCGTCGCGCCGGGCTCCCCGGCGCTCACGTCGCGAACCGCCAGTGCGGCGGCGCGGCTCCCGCAACGGGGCTCTCGAAGGTGTAGAGACAGTCGTCGAGGAGGTTGCCGAGGTGGGCGGTCCGCAGATCCTCACCGCCGAAGGCGATGCTCGAGACGCTGCGCAGCCGGCTCGACTCGATGCTGTCGAGGTGTGGCCGGCCGAGCTCCCCGGCGAGGTAGGCCCGCTCGACACGCTCGAGCGCCTCCGGGTCGAAGTCCTCGAGAACGACGCTCTGCGCGCCGTCCGGACTCACCCGGATCACGCGGTTGGAGACGATGCTGGTCACCCAGAAGGCGCCCTCGGCGTCGAACTCGAGCCCGTCCGGATAGACCCCGTGGCCGTACTCGGTGACCGTCTCGCGCGCGCCGAGCGTGCCGTCGTCGGCGAGGGGAAAGCGCGAGGTGCGGCGTCCGAAGGTCTCGTTGACGTAGAGCCAGCGTCCATCGGGGTGCACCTTGCACTCGTTGGTGTAGCCGAGGCCGTCGGCGGCGACCCGGGCGCCGCGCGCGTCGACGAGGATCACGAAGCCGTCGTCGACGTCCGGCCGGTAGCCGAGGTCACGGGGCTCGCGCAGCGTGCTGATCGCGATCCACGCGCGCGCGCTCGCGTCGAGGTGCACGAAGTTCACCGAGGGCAGGGCGACGCCGTCGACCTCCGTGAGGAACGGCGACTGGCTCCCGTCGCGCGCGACGCGCCACACCCCGCCCGGCGCCAGCAGGCTCGCGCACAGGAAGTCGCCCTGCGGTGTGAGCGCGAAGCCGTTGGTCGCCACCCGTGGCTCGCCGTCGCCGAGAAAGTCGGTGCTCGAGCCGTCCGGCGCGACCCGCGTCACGCCTCCTTCGAAGTGCGAGGTGAACACCGTGCCGTCGGCGCAGCAGGCCACGCACTCGGGCCGCACCATCTGGCGCCCGAGTCGACCGACGGCGTCGAGGGGCAAGGGCTTGACGTTCGACATCGTTTCCGGAGCCGGTGGCGGGCGACGGCGCCGGGCGATGATAGTGCGGCAGCGCGTGGACGGTCTAACAGGCCGTCGACAACGGGTCTTCGAACAGCCCGCCAACGCCTGCGCCTGGCGCGTCCCGTTTGAGGCCCACGGAGAGCGTGCGCTATCCTCGCCCGCTGCGCACTCTCCTCCGCGGTCCGCTCCGGGCCGATCGGCCGGTGCGTGACACCCGGGGGCGGCGTCGATCATGAGTGGAAGGCTCGAGGGCAAGCGCGCGCTCGTCACCGCCGCAGCCCAGGGGATCGGAGCGGCCACCACGCGCGCCTTCGCCGCCGAGGGTGCAGAGGTGATCGCCACGGACATCAACGAGGAGGCCCTCGCCGGGCTTGCGGCGACGCCCGGCGTCGCGGTGCGCCGGCTCGACGTGACCGACGGGCACGAGGTCGCCAGCGCAGCCGCCGAGGCCGGTCCGGTCGACGTGCTCTTCAACTGCGCGGGCTTCGTGCACGACGGCTCGGTGCTCGAGTGCGACGAGGCCCAGTGGGACTTCGCCTTCGAGCTGAACGTGAAGTCGATGTACCGCACGATCCGCGCCTGGCTGCCGGGCATGCTCGAGGCCGGCGGCGGCTCGATCGTCAACGTCGCCTCGGTCGCCTCGCACCTGATGGGCGTGCCGTCGCGCTGTGCCTACGGCGCCTCGAAGGCCGCGGTGATCGGCCTCACCAAGTCCGTCGCCGCTGACTACGTCGGCAGGGGCGTGCGCTGCAACGCCATCTGCCCGGGCACGGTGCAGTCGCCCTCGCTCGACGCGCGGATCGAGGCCGCCGGGGGCGAGGAGGCACGTCGCGCCTTCGTCGCGCGCCAGCCCATGGGAAGGCTCGGAACGGCCGAGGAGATCGCGGCGGTCGCCGTCTACCTCGCGAGCGACGAGTCGGCCTTCACCACCGGGACCTGGACCGTCGTCGACGGCGGCATGACGATCTAGACGATCCAGCAGACGGTCGCCCGTCCGCTTCTTAACCATTGGCAACTGGAGATCACACGTGAAGCTGCTTCGATACGGCGACAAGGGGGCCGAGCGCCCGGGACTGCTCGCGGCGGACGGGACCATCCGCGATCTGTCGGCGCACGTGGCCGATATCGACGGCTCGGTGCTCGGCGACGCGAAGCTCGCCGAGCTCGCCGCGCTCGACGCGTCGAGCCTGCCGGTGGTGGACGGCGAGCCGAGGCTCGGGCCACCCATCGCGAGCATGGGCAAGTTCGTGTGCATCGGCCTGAACTACGTCGATCACGCTCACGAGACCAACTCGCCCATCCCCGAGGAGCCGATCGTCTTCATGAAGGCGACGAGCGCCATCAACGGCCCGAACGACCCGGTGGTGATTCCGCGCCGGAGCGAGAAGACGGACTGGGAGGTCGAGCTCGGGATCGTCATCGGGCGCGAGGCGCGCTACGTCTCCGAGGACGAGGCGCTCGACCACGTCGCCGGCTACTGCACCGTCAACGACGTCTCGGAGCGCGAGTTCCAGCTCGAGCGAGGCGGGCAGTGGACCAAGGGCAAGTCCTGCGACACCTTCGGGCCCTTCGGCCCCTACCTGGTGACGAAGGACGAGGTGTCCGACCCGCAGAACCTCGCCCTGTGGCTCGAGGTCGACGGCAACCGCTACCAGGACGGCTCGACGAGGACGATGATCTTCGGCGTCGCCCACCTGGTCCACTATCTCAGCCAGCACATGAGCCTGCAGCCGGGAGATCTCATCTCGACGGGCACGCCGCCGGGCGTCGGCGCCGGCATGAAGCCGCCGGTGTTCCTGCGCCCGGGGCAGCGCATGCGGCTGGGGATCGAGGGTCTCGGCGAGCAGGAGGCGCAGATCGTCGCCGAGGGCGGCTGATCGGGCTGGCCAATCGGGCGGGCTACCCGTCCGCGATCGACGCCCAGGTGTCGGCGAAGCGCTTCGCGCGCTCGCCGACCTCTGCCGCGCCCATCCCCGGCCGATACAGCGCCGAGCCGAGACCGAACCCGCTCGCCCCGGCCGCGACGTAGGCAGCCATCGTCTCCGGCTCGATCCCGCCGACGGGCAGCAGCTCGACCGGCCCGGGCAGGACGGCCCGCCAGGCCTTGATCACTGCCGGGGGGATCCCTTCGGCCGGGAACGCCTTGAGCACGTGCGTCCCGGCGTCGATGGCGGCGAAGGCCTCGCTCGGCGTGGCGACTCCGGGGACGCAGGCGAGGCCGGCGTCGAGCGCCCGCGCGACCACCTGCGGCGCGAAGTTCGGCGCCACCACCAGACCGCCCCCGGCCGCCGCGACGCGCTCGACGGCGTCGGCGTCGAGCACCGTGCCGGCGCCGACGAGCATCGCGCCCGAGAAGCGACTCACGAGCCGCCCGATGCTCTCGAAGGGCTCGGGCGAGTTGAGCGGCACCTCGATGCAGCAGAACCCGGCGTCGGCGATCGCGCTCGCGACCGCCTCCACCTCGTCCGGCCGCACGCCGCGCAGGATCGCCACCAGGGGCAGACGGTCGAGACAGGTGTCGATGTCGATCATCGTCATGGCTCCAGGAGCTGGCAGGCGCGTGCGATCCGGACGAGGCCGAGCGCGGCGCAGTCCGATGGCGCGGTGCGGGCTGCGACGCCAGCACGGGCGAGGGCCCGGGCGTAGCGTGCCGCGAGCGCCTCGCCGCCGATGATCGTCACGACGCCCGGCGCCCGGGCGCTCGAGAGCGCCTCGCGGATCTCGGCGCCGATGGTCAGCCCCGAGAGATAGGCATGCACCGAGCGCGCATCGAGCCGATCGAAGAGCGCGAGCGTGCGCGCGCTGAACAGCCTGCCGAGCAGCCCGACCCCGTCCAGGCCGCGGTCGACGCCGCGCTCGAACGCCTCCGGGTCGTCCTCGTCTCCGTCCATCATGCGCGCGAGGATGCTGTGCCGGGCGAGGAGGCCGAAGAGCTCGCCGGTCATGTAGGTGGTGAAGGCCTGGATGCGCCCCGCCGAGACCCGGGCCCACTTGCAGTGCGTGCCGGGCAGCAGCGCGTGGGTCTCGTCCCCACCGTCGCCCCCGTCCTGGCCCCCTCCCTGGCCCGCGCGCTCACCGAGCGCGCCGAGGAGCTGCGTTTCCTCCCCGCGCATGACGTCGGGAATGGCGTTGTCCGTCTCGCAGGTCAGGCCGGGCACGAGCTGCACCGTCGCGCCCTCACCGGCGTCGACCTCTGCGAGGCCCGCGGTGAGCTCGGCGAGCCCGGCCGGACAGCGTGCGTAGGGCACCTCGTGCCAGCCCTGCCTGCTGCCGACCATGCCCGATGCGAGCGCGCACGGTGTCTCGGCGAGCCAGTCGCCGGCGAAGGCGCGAAGCGCCGTGGGGAAGCCGCCCGGCTCGACCGCGAGGATCCCGGGGCCGCCGTCGCGGTGCGCGAGGACCGAGCCGTCCGCGCCGACGAGGTACGCGCGGAGCTGCGACGTGCCCCAGTCGAGCGCGAGGAGGCGGGGCTTCGCCGTGCTCATCGACCGTGCCTTCCGGGTCGTGCGTGGGGAGCCACGAGCTGCGCGCGAGTATACGCGTCGGCGGCGGGCCGGCGCGCGCCGTCGTCGGGCGAGAGCGCCCTCGTGCCGGCGGCCTCGATCACGATGCGGACGGTTCCTGCAGCGGGCCGATCGGGTGGCGAGGGCCCCGTGCGTGGTCTTTAATCAAGCGCATGTGCCCGAAGACGACCGTCTCACGGTCGCCCTCGGCGACGGTCACGAGAGGCTCGACATGGGTATCCGAGTGCTACTGCCGCTGGCAGCCGCGGTGTTCCTGGGCGGCTGCACCCTGCCGCCGCACATCGCCGAGACCATGCCGGACGAGAAGCTGTGCAGCGTGCGCAAGCACGCGAATTTCCACGCCTTCAAGTCGAACGATCAGACGCGCGCCGTCGTCGACGCCGAGCGCCAGCGACGCAACCTGAGCCCCTGTCCCGAGGCCGGTTGACCGGCCCGGACGCGACACCCGGGCAAGCGCCGGGCACGGTCGACGCCTCGCTCGAGCGCTTCTTCGCCCGGCTCGAGCGGCGCTGCTCGCCGCTCGAGGTGGAGCACGACGTGGCCTGGTCCTCGCCCTGCCTGCTCGCGGATCCCACCGACGGGGAGCGTGCGCGCTGGCGGCCGATCCGGCGCCTGCCGCAGGGCGATCTGTCCGGGCTCGAGCGCGCTCTGGACCAGCCGCTCCATCCGGACGTGGCGACCTTCTTCACGACGTGGTGGTCCGGGTGCGTGCGGGTGCGGGCGAGCGAGGGTGAGGCGGTGCTGATCCAGGTGTGGAATCACGAGGACTTCGAGCGCCTGCAGGCGAATCTCATCGGCCATGCGCTCGCCAAGTCGCGCGCGGGTCTCCCCCTGACCGCCTTCGTCGCCTGCACCGACGAGGGCGACCTCACGCTATCGGTGGACAACGCGACGGGCGAGATCGTGCTCGAGAACCCTGGCGAGGCACCGCAGCGCACGGTCGCCCGATCCCTCGCCGAGCTCCTGGACCGGCTCGAGCCGATCGCAGGAGCGGCAGGCGCATGACGGTCTGCGCGAGCGCCGCGCGACGCGTCGTCGAAGCGGGGATTCAAAGGTGAGGGCGGCGGTTTGCCGCGCCTTCGGCGAGCCGCTCGTCCTCGAGTCCCTCGAGCTCGCCGATCCGGGCCCCGGCGAGGTGCGGGTCCGGGTCGGCTCGTGCGCCGTGTGTGCGAGCGACATCCACGCCATGCGCGGAGCCTGGGGCGGAGAGCTGCCCGCGGTCTACGGGCACGAGGCAGCCGGGGTCGTGGAGGGGCTGGGGCCCGATGTCCACGGCGTCGCGCCCGGCGATCGCGTCGTCGTCACCCTGCTCAGGAGCTGCGGTCGCTGTCACTACTGCGCTCTCGGCACGCCGACGGCGTGCGAGGGCACCTTCGCCCTCGCCGCCGAGTCGCGGCTGCGTGACGCCTCCGGCGCCTCCGTCGCCCAGGGGATCGCGACCGGGGGCTTCGCCGAGCGTGTCGTGGTGCACGCCTCGCAGGTCGTGCCCGTGCCCGGTGAACTCGGCGTCGAGGTCGCGTCGCTCCTCGCCTGCGGTGTCCTGACCGGGGTCGGTGCGGTGACCAACGCCGCGCAGGTCCCGCCGGGCGCGTCGGTGGTGGTCGTCGGGGTCGGAGGGGTCGGCGTCAACGTGGTGCAGGGCGCGCGTCTCGCCGGCGCCGATCCGATCGTCGCCCTCGACGTCGCTCCGGCGAAGCTCGAGCTCGCCCGGACCTTCGGCGCCACGCACGCCGCCCTCGCCGACTCTCCGGACCTGACGGGGATCGTGCGCGCGTGCACCGGCGGGCGCGGCGCGGACTACGTCATGGTGGCGGTGGGGATCCCGGGGGCGGTCGAGCAGGGGCTCGCGCTCCTCTCGCGCGCCGGGACCCTGGTGCTGGTCGGCATGCCGGACCACGGCGTCGACGCGCACGTTCCCGTCGCGCAGTTCGCCCATGCCGGGCAGCGCATCATCGGCACCCGCCTCGGCTCGTCCCGGCCCGCCGTCGACGTGCCGCGGCTGGTCGCCGCCTATCGCGCGAGACGGCTGCGCCTCGACGAGCTGATCACCGGCCGCTTCGGGCTCGAGGAGATCAACGAGGCCGTGGCGAGCACCCGCGCGCCCGGCACCTTGCGCAGCGTCGTCATTCCCTAGATCCGTCCCTCGAGCCGTAGGCCGCGAGGTCCGGGTGAGCCCGGGAAATCGCACCGGTCGCGAAGGCTCACGCACTGCTGCCGGCGGTCGTGAGGCCTCCCTCGAGGGTGTTGCGCTGAAGCGATGCTCGTGCACGATGGCGGCTCTCGAGAGGAGAGCCTGCCGATGGAGATGATTCGTCTCGACCCGCCCGCCACCCTCGACATGCCGATCGGGGAGGCGATGTTCACCCAGCGCGCGATCCGTCGCCTGCGCCACGACAGGCCCGTCACCGACGAGCAGCTGCAGATCATCCTCGACGCGGCCTCCAAGGCGCCGAGCGGCGGCAACGCCCAGATCGCGCGCCACCTCGTCATCCGCGACCGCGAGCGCATCCGCGCGTTCGGCGCCCTGTACCACGAGGCCTGGTGGGCGAAGCGGCGCGACGAGTTCGGATGGACCGGCGAGGCCGACATCCCCGAGGACTCGGTCTACCGGATGCCGAGCCTGCTGGCGCGAGAGATGGTCGACGCGCCCGCTGTGATCCTCGCCTTCTCCCGGCCCGGCACGACCGGCGCGTCATCGGTCTTCCCGGGCGTGCAGAACATGCTCCTCGCGGCCCGCGCGCTCGGGCTCGGGACCGTGCTGACGACGCTGCATCCGCAGGTCATGGAGCGCCTTCACGCGATGTTCTCGATCCCCGCGGAGATGGTCTTCCACTGCTGCGTCCCGGTCGGCTATCCGCGCGGCAACTTCGGCCCGACGCGGCGCTATCCGAGCGCCGCCACGACCTGCTGGGATCGCTGGGACGAGCCGCCGCCCTGGGCGTGACCGGGCGAGCCGGTATCTCATCGATCCGCGCGATGGTCGCGTGGCTCCGAGAAACGAGCGAGGGCGCGTGCGGTCGGTGAGCTATCCGGGCTGGATCCCTCAGCCGAGCATCGAGAGCCACACCGACGCCGCGATGAGAATGGTGCCCAAGGCGACCGTCGCGAGCGCGGCCTGGCCGCTGCGCCTGCCGTCGGACGCCGGCTCGGGCCGCAGGTACCAGAGGAAGGCGAGCACCTGCACGAGCAGCAGCAGCCCGAAGGCGCTCTGGTAGCCGTCCGGCGAGTAGCCGCCGTCGGCGGTGGCGGGGAACAGGTCGATGATCGCGCCGATGATCGACTGCGCGCAGAACGCCGACGCGAACAGCAGCAGGTTGATGGCAGTCTGCGCCCGGCCGGAGCGCTCGCGGCCGAAATGCGCGGCGAGGCGCGGGTAGGCGAGCACGCCGATCTGACCGGTCATGCCGAACAGGCCCCATACGAGGACGGGCGACGCCGTCACCTCTGCGATCACAGCGACCTGGGCGAGGGCGAAGAGCGCCAGGCCGCCGAGCATGACGTGCAGCTGATCGACGCCGCGGCGCCCGAGCCGGTCCGCGACGGCCCCGGCGAGCAGCGTGCCGACCAGGAAGGCGACCGCCATCACGAGCAGGTGCAGGGCCACCCCGTCCCGGTCGTAGCCGGTGATGTCGCGGAACCAGGGTCCTGCCCACAGCGTGTGGATCCCGATGTGCGAGCCCGCCGTGGTCGCGACGAGGGGCGCGATGCGCCAGAAGAATCGGTCCGAGTAGATCCTGACGACGTCGCGCACCTGCTCGGCGAGCGGCTCGGTGCTGCGCGCGTCCGGGCGCTCCGGAACCAGCACGAAGATGAGCGCCGCGACCGCCACCGTGACCCCGGCGGCGGCGAGGAAGAGCCCACGCCAGCCGATGGCCTGGACGGTCAGCTCCGCCGGTACGGTGGCGGCGAGCATGCCGAGACCGCCGACGGACATGATGCAGGCGTTCGCGAGCGCGTGCCGCGCCGGCGGGAACCACAGCACCACCGCCTTGAAGCCGGCCATCAGGCCGCCCGCGAAGCCGAGGCCGATCAGTGCCCGCGCCGCCGTCAGCCCCGGTGCGCTCTCACCGTGGGCGAACAGCACCGAGCCCGCGGCGGCCGCGAGCAGCAGCGCGGTCTGCACGCGTCGCGGCCCGAAGCGATCGAGGAGCACGCCGAGGGGCAGCTGGAACAGGGCGAAGGCGATGAGATAGGCGGCGGTGAGCACGCCGAGCGTCGAGGCGTCGAGGCCCAGGTCGCGAACGAGATCCGGCGCAACCACCGCGTTGATGGCGCGGTAGCCGTAGGACATGAAGTAGCCCGCGGCGAAGGGCAGCACAACGGTGAGGACGAGGCGCACGCCGCTCGGGCGCTCGGGCGCCGCCGCGGTGCTCATCGCGTCTCTCGTGCGGCCTGCTCGCGCTCGCGCGCCCGGGCGAGCGCCGGACGCGCGGCGACGCGAGCCGCGTACTCCTCCAGGACCGGGTTCGCGAAATCCTCCAGCCGGTTCTGCGCCCACAGCAGCGTGTGAGTCGTGAGGATGTCGGCGGCGCTGAACGCGTCGCCGGCGACGTGCCGGTGCTCGCCGAGGTGCGCGGCGAGCACGTCCGCGACCCGGTCGAACTCGACGCGCGCCGTGTCGATGACCGCGGGCACGCGCAGAGCCTCGGGGAGCGCGAAGCTGTGCTTGGCCATGGTCCACAGGGGCTGCTCGAGCTCGCAGGCGGCGAAGGCCGCCCAGCGAAGATAGGCGGCACGCTCCGCGGTGCCCCTCGCCGGGGCGAGGCCCGCCTCCGGGAAGCGCTCGGCCAGGTGCAGGCAGATCGCGAGCGACTCGGTGACGACGACGCCGTCGTCGACGAGGGTCGGCACCTTGCCCGTGGGATTGACGGACAGGTACCCGGGCCTGCGCCCGGCGCCGGACCGCAGATCCACGAGCCGGTACTCGTAGGCGGCGCCGGCCTCCTCGAGCGCCCAGACGACGCGGGTGGCGCGGGTGGTGGGCGTTCCGTAGACGACGAGCATGTGGTGTTCCCAGGCGGGCCGGCGCGTGCGAGCCCCGCATGATAGTCGCTCGGGCGCCTGGCCGTTGAGCTGGAGCCGCTCCCGCGCCTGGAGAGCCCGCCGCGTGCTCCGGTAGAGGGTCCCCGCAACGGCGAGGGGCGCGAGGACCAGCTCCGCCCTCCCGGGTTGGACCGGGCCCGCGCTCGCCGCTCCTCGCCACGCCCGTGGCGCGGCTCGGGCCATGCCCCCGCTCGCCCGCTCAGCGCCGCCTCGCGGTCCGATTCTCGCCATCTTCCCGTGCTCAGATCGCCTCGACCCGACCGCGATCCCGATGCCGGGCCCGGGGCGGGTCGGGGCAGCCCGGAGGAGGTCTCGCGGGCGCGAGGACGAGGAGGTCGAGGCGATGACGATTCCCGGGCCTGGCCTGGCCGAGCACGAGCTGATGGAGCGCACGCTGGCGCTGTGCGACGAGGTGACGCGTTTCCTCGAGCGCACCCGCGGCACGACGCCGGCGGAGATCGATCTGGTCGGCGTGGGTCTGCTCACCCGCGCCGCGCACCGCGGGCTGACGCCCGAGGCCCGCATGTGCGAGCTCCAGGCGCTGGTGCGTCGCTGGGTGCACGGCGGGGAGGCGCCGGCGAGCGGAGGGCCGTAGCCAGCTAGCCCGGATATCTCACCGATCCGCGGGATGATCGCGCAGGACCTTGGATTTCCACGAGTCCAAGGCAAGGAGTGCTCCCGGCACTCCCACTGCATTCCCGCCATCCATGGCGGTCAGTGGACGAGGTAGGACGAAGCAGGAGCTCGAGACCAATGCGGTACACCCTCCTAGGCGCGGTGCCCCGACGTGCCCGGGTGCAGCTCTGCCTCGACGCCCTTGAAGAAGAAGTAGGCGCACCACGCTGCGAGCGCCGGCGCGCACGGGGGGATGCGCGCGGCCGTCGTCCCGGAGCGCTCGATGGCGTGGCTCCCGTCCGGGAGCGTCACCAGCGCGAGGTCGTAGCCCCCGGCGCGCATCCGTGCGTTGAAGGCGTCGACGTCGTCGATCCCCTCGAGCCAGCGCAGCTCCTCGCGCTCGGTGCGCTCGGAGCGGTCCCGGCCGGCGCGACGCACGATCTCCTCGCGCAGCGCTTCGAAGCGCCGCTCCAGGTCCTGATCGAAGATCGGCGGAACACGGTCGAAGAGGTCGTACGCGATCTCGTCCCAGTCCGCCTCGTCGAGCGACTCGAGGGCCGCGGGAAAGAAGGTACGCTCCTCCTCGTCGAGGTGCTGGCGGTAGCGGGTGCAGAAGTGCGCGAGCGCGACGCCGAGCGCCTGCTCGCTCTCGGCGGTCACGCCCTCGATCTCCGCAACGAGCTCGGCGATGCCCTCGTTGAAGGTCGCGTGCTCGCTCATCAGGGGCTCGATCCTCGCGGCAAGCCGCGGGCTGCGCACGCGCAGATGGCGCATCACGAGCTGCTCCTTCGGGTGGTGGCATGCCTGCGGATAGCGCGCGAAATGCTCGAGGGCCATGCGCACCAGCTCGTGGTCGACGGACTCGCCGGAGGTGAGCGCTCGCGCTTCTTCCTCGAGCACGTCCAGAAGACGCGCCTCGTTGCCATGCTCCAGCCTGAGCAGCACCATCGCGTGGGCCATGGCTCCTCCTCGAGCCGCCTTCCACATCCGCCACAATCATGTCACGAGCGGGCGCGCCTGTGTTGCCCCGGTCGGCTCCGCAGGAATCCCATGCCTGTCGCGGGCTCGTACGGTCGGGTGCGACGAGACGCGTTCCGCGCCGAGAGCGGCGGCGTCAACCAGCGCGTGTGGATGCTCGTCAACAAGGGCGAGGTGTTCCTCGAGTTGCTCGACGGCGCCTCCGACCACCTCCTCGGGCTCCTCGGCTTCAAGGTGTGGCGCGCTACGGGCGCACGCATCATCCGACCGAGGAGTTCATCGCGCGAGGGCCGAACGAGTCACGACCTCGAGCAGGCTCTGCCACTCGGAACAGGCTCTCAGTCTCGGTAGCTCGGGTCGATGCGATCGAGCATGCGCAGCAGCGCGGGCCACTCGCGCGTGCCCTGGGGCTCGGGCCCTCCGTGCCCGTAGTCGCGCAGGCTCGCCACCGCCTCCTCCGGCGGCACGATCGGATCGGCGCCCGCGCTCATTGCGTCGACCTGGATCTTGCACGACATCTCGAGATAGTAGAGATACCAGAAGGCCTCGGCGGCCGTGCGCCCGCAGGTGAGCAGGCCGTGGTTGCGCAGGATCATCGCGAAGCCGTCGCCGAGGTCGCGCCCGAGTCGCTCGCACTCCTGCGCGTCGGAGGTGACCTGCGCGTAGTCGTGATAGGCGACCGCGTCGAGGATGATGTTCGCGTGCTGCGAGATCGGCAGCAGCCCGCACCGCATCGCCGAAACCGCCGTGCCGGCGCGGCTGTGCGTGTGGGTGACGAAGTTCGCATCCGGCCGGGCCTTCAGGACCGCGCTGTGGATGAGGTGTCCGGCGTCGTTGTACTCCAGTCCCCGCTCGTCGAGCAGATTGCCGTCGAAGTCCACCTTGATGAGCGAGGAGGCGGTGATCTCGTCGAACATCAGGCCGTAGGAGTTGATGAGGTAGTGCGTCGGCTCGCCGGGCACCCTGGCGGTGATGTGGGTGTAGATGAGATCGGTCCAGCCGTAGCGGACGAACAGCCGGTAGAGCGCCGCGAGATCGACGCGGACCTGCCACTCGGCCTCCGAGCACAGCGGACGGACGGATTCGGCGGATGCGCTCATGCCTGCAGCTCCCAGTTCGCCAGATCAAGACTGCCCGGTCGCGAGGACGCGCGCCGGCGGGTAGGCATCGATCCTAGCTGCGCCGGGCGCCGAGCGCACCCGAGAGCTGAAAACCTGCTCCGAGTCGCAGAACACGCTCGAGGTCGTGGCTCGGTCGGCCATCTCGCGCCCGTCTCCCGGCGCGCCGCTCTACGCCGCCCGGCGCCGGGCTACTTGGTCGCGGCGTCGGTGAACTTCCCGAGAGCGCCGGTCATGCGCTCGACCACCTCGGCGCGGTCCCCGATGTCGTGGCTGGCGACCAGCGCGCTCGGCGCGTGGTAGGCGATCCATACCGCCCCGGCCTCGTCCTCCCAGGCGACGACGCGGATGGGCAGATCGAGCCCGATTCGCTGGTTGCTCTTCATCAGCGCGGTGCCGACCTTCGGATTGCCGAAGATCAGCACCTGGGTCGGGCGGAGCTTATCGCCGGCCCCGGCGGCGGCCGCGGCGTGGTCGACGCGGGCGACGATGCCGAAGCCCTTGCCCGAGACGACGGACTCGAGCTTGTCGAGGGTCGCCTGGACGCTGTGGGCGCTGCGCTTGACCACCACGTCCGCGGCGCGTGCGGCCGTTGCGGCGGTGATGGCGAGCGCGCTCGCGAGTGCGAGACCGAAGATGCGTGTCATTGGGCCTTCTCCTTGAGCCAGGGGTGATGTGAGCCAGAGGCGATGTCGCCGCCGTGGCGGACTGCTCGAACGGACCGTCCGCCGGGAGCGGATCTTCCTTCTCGCGCCACGGGAGCTGCGAGGGCGTAGCCGCGAGAGCGGGCAGGGTCACGTGGTCGCGACCTCGTTTCGTGCGGGTGTGCTCAGCCGGCCTGGAGGACGACTCCGGGCATCGGCTCGTAGCCCGGCTGCGCCTCGATGCGGGCGCACCACGCGCGCACGGCGGGGTAGGGCGCGAGGTCGATCTCGCCCTCGTGGGCGACGGCCACGTAGGGGTAGCAGGCGACGTCGGCGATCGTGATCCGCTCGGTCGCGAGCCACTCCCGGGACGCCAGACGACCCTCCATCACGCCGAGACCTGCCTTGCCGTAGGCGAGCGACTGCTCGAGGTCCCAGGGCCGCCCGAAGAGCTTCACCGCGCGGGCCCGCGCGACACCGAACAGCAGCTCGTTCTCGGCCACGGCGAGCCACTTCATCACCTCGGCCAGCGGTACCGCATCGAGCGGCAGCCAGCCGGGCTCGGCGTAGCGCCTGGCGAGATAGACGAGGATCGCCTGCGAGTCGACGACGGTCACCTCGCCGTCCTCGAGCACCGGGAGCTGGCCGCGTGGATTGCGCGCGAGGAACGGCTCGGTGCGCGTCTCCCCCCCCGCCATGTTCACCGGCACCCGCTCGCAGTCGATCCCGGTCAGAGCGAGCATCAGCCGGATCTTGTAGGCGTTACCGGATAGCTCCGCGTCGTATAGCTTCAACATTCGACTCCTTGTCTGGGTTGGCGCGTCCGGATTGTGGCGTCCGGAAAGCGGGCCGGGTTGCGGGCGCGCCGGGCTCGCTCCCGCGGGCTGCGAGCAGATGTCGCTCAGGCGCTGCCCCGGATGAGCTGCCCGCCGTGGGCGCCAGTCGGCTCGCCGT
>CAJIAT010000359.1_pt1 | contig 25329 bp, 17 predicted proteins | sample 9199161 | NCBI WGS metagenome assembly CAJIAT01 (sample SAMEA7708281, study PRJEB35096) | sediment metagenome | biome: marine neritic benthic zone biome [ENVO:01000025]; feature: sediment [ENVO:00002007]; material: shallow marine sediment [ENVO:03000034] sea grass bed [ENVO_01000059] ... | reverse complement strand
CGAGATCCGGGCGCGCGGGGAGAACGCGGGCACCGTCGCTGCCCGCGGCATCATCACCCCCTCGTTCGACACCCTCGACGTCGACGCCGAGGTCTCCGTTCGCGGGCTCTACCTGAGGGAGCTCAGCCCCTGGGCGGTGAAGCACCACAGCGCCCGCATCACCGGCGGTCGCCTCGACCTCGACCTGGATCTGCGCGAGGCGCGCGCGGTGAGCGGCCAGGCGGATGTGCTCATCGATTCGTTGGCCCTCGCGCCCCCGGAGCGCGAGGGCCGGCCCGGTAGCTATGGGGATCACGCGCGGGACATCGGTGGCACCCTCGGCATGCTCGAGGACATCGAAGGGCGCATCCATCTCGAGGTGCCCTTCAGCGGCACCCTCGACGACCCGGACTTCCGGTTCAGCGGCGTCCTGGCCCGGGCAATCGGCAACACGGCGACCAATACGGTCATGCTCGCGCTCAAGCCGGTGGGACTGATCGCCGGGGAGCTCCTCTCCGGCTCGCGGTTCCCGTCCCTGGAGTTCGAGCCGGGCGAGGTCAGCCTGAGCGCCACCGATCTCGTCGTGCTCGACGATCTCTCCCATGCCCTCGAGGAGCGGCCGCGAATGCAGATCCGGCTCTGCGGCAAGGCGGGGCCCGTCGACCGGGACGCCATCCAGCAGGCCTTCTCGCATCCGGGGCGCCTCCCGGTCGTGCTCGGCGGCGCCGGCGTGACGCCGAGCTTCACCACCCGCGGACTCGCGCGCCGGCGCGCGGACTCCGCGCGCGGCTGGCTGCTCGGGAGCGGGCGGGTGCAGGCGGGCCAGCTCCCGGCCTGCGAGCCCGAGGTCGAGGACGATCCGGAGGCGATGCCGCGCGTGGAGATCGTGCTCGCCTCCGCGCCGCCGGAGGCACCTGCGCCGCCGCTGAGCCGCGAGGAGCTCGAGCAGCTCGCGCGCTAGCCCGGATATCTCACCGAAGTGCGAGACCTCGTCAGATATCGCGCATGGAGAACCTCTGATCAATTCTGGGCGAAGGCGCCTCGGCGCCCGGCGCGCATTCGTTATGATCGCCCGTCATGGACGTGACCCACATCCTCGACCCGCTGAACGACGCCCAGCGCGAGGCCGTCGCCGCCGAGCCCGGCCACCTGCTGGTGCTCGCCGGCGCCGGCAGCGGCAAGACGCGGGTGCTCGTGCACCGCATCGCCTGGCTCCTCGCCACGGACCAGGCGACGCCGTGGGGCGTCCTCGCGGTCACCTTCACCAACAAGGCCGCCGGCGAGATGCGCGCGCGCATCGAGCAAACGCTCGGCCGCCCGGTCGGCGGGATGTGGGTGGGCACGTTCCACGGGCTCGCCCACCGGCTGCTGCGGGCGCACTGGAGCGAGGCCGGGCTCCCCCAGGGCTTCCAGATCCTCGACAGCGACGATCAGCTCCGCGGCGTGCGCCGGGCGATGCGCGAGCTCGATCTGGACGAGACCCAGTGGCCGCCGCGCCAGGCGCAGAGCTTCATCAACGCGCGCAAGGACGATGGCCAGCGCCCGGACCACGTCGACCTGCGGGACGGCGATCAGTGGGTCGCGCAGATGGCTCGCGTCTATCGCGCCTACGAGGAGGCCTGCGAGCGCTTCGGCGTGGTGGACTTCGCCGAGCTGCTGCTGCGCGCGCACGAGCTGCTGCGCGAGCGCGAGGACATCGCCGCGCACTATCGCGGGCGCTTCGGTCACATCCTCGTCGACGAGTTCCAGGACACCAACGCCATCCAGTACGCGTGGCTGCGCCAGCTCGCCGGCGCGAGCGCGGAGCTCTTCTGCGTCGGCGACGACGATCAGTCAATCTACGGCTGGCGCGGCGCGCGCATCGAGAACATCCAGCAGTTCTCGCGGGACTTTCCCGACGTGCGCACGGTGCGCCTGGAGCAGAACTACCGCTCGAGCGGCAACATCCTCGCCGCCGCCAACGCCCTCATCGCCAACAACCAGGGCCGGCTCGGCAAGAACCTGTGGACCGACGGGCGCGACGGCGATCCGATCCGGCTCTACGCCGCCTTCAACGACATCGACGAGGCGCGCTACGTGGTGGCACGGATCGGCCAGCTCGTCGAGGACGGCGACCGGCGCGAGGACAGCGCGATCCTCTACCGGGTGAGCGCCCAGTCCCGGGCCTTCGAGGAGGCGCTCCTCGCGGCGGGCATGCCCTACCGTGTCTACGGGGGCCTGCGTTTCTACGAGCGCGCGGAGGTGAAGAACGCCCTCGCGTACCTGCGCCTCGCCATCAATCGCCACGACGACCCCTCCTTCGAGCGGATCGTCAACGTGCCGACCCGCGGGATCGGCGCGCGGACCGTCGAGACGCTCCGCCAGGCGGCCCGCGGCTCGGGCCGCTCGCTGTGGACCGTGGCGCGCGAGATCCTCGCCCAGGGGCATCTCGCCGCGCGCGCCGCGAGCGCCGTCGGCGCCTTCCTCGCGCTCCTCGACTCCCTCGAGGAGGCGGTCGACTCCCTTGCCCTCGAGGAGCAGGTGCGCGAGGCGGTCGAGCGCAGCGGTCTCGGCGAGATGTACCGCAACGACAAGACCGACCGGGCCCAGACCCGCACCGAGAACCTCGAGGAGCTCGCGAACGCCGCCCGGCAGTTCGAGGTCGAGGAGGCTGAGGCGGACGCGCTCAGCCAGTTCCTCGCCCACGCCGCCCTCGAGGCGGGTGAGGAGCAGGCCGGGGAGTGGGACGACTGCGTGCACCTGATGACCCTGCATGCGGCGAAGGGGCTCGAGTTCCCCAACGTGTTCCTGTGCGGGCTCGAGGATGGGCTCTTTCCCCACCAGAGGAGCAGCGACGACCCGGCGAAGCTCGAGGAGGAGCGACGGCTGTGCTACGTGGGGATGACCCGCGCCAAGCGCCGGCTCAATCTCTCCTATGCCGAGTCCCGGCGGCTGCACGGATCGGACTTCTTCGCCGCGCCGTCGCGTTTCCTGCGCGAGCTGCCCGCCGAGCGCATCGAGGAGGTGCGCCTGCGCGCGAACGTCCTGCGCCCGGCCTTCGGCGGGCGCCGCGAGCGCGCCGGCGCCGCGCCGAAGGCGATCCGCGGCGCAGAGGTCGCCGGCTTCGCGCTCGGCCAGCGCGTCGCCCACCCGAAGTTCGGTGAGGGCGTGGTGCTCAACTACGAGGGCCAGGGCGACCACGCGCGGGTGCAGGTGAACTTCGAGGCGTCGGGCTCGAAGTGGCTGGTCGTTGCCTACGCCAACCTCGCCGCCGTGTGATCACCGCGGCGCACTCTCCCCGGCCGCGCAGCCGGGGCGAATACTGAGATGGCCGACATCGTGCTGCTCGGGCCGCAGAGGCCCATACCGAACGTGCGCGCCGCGCTCGCGGGGCTCGCGATCGAGGGGCCCGTGTGCGCGATCACCGCCGGCTGGCACGAGCGTGAGGGCGAGCTCGACGAGCTGCGCGAGCATCTCGGCAGGCCCGTCACCGAGCTCGCCCTGTATGCGCGCTGCGAGGAGGCGTTCGCCCACGACCCGGGGCTCTTCGAGGCTCACCGCGCCCGCCAGGACACGCTCATCGCCATGCAGCGCTTCTACCGCGTGCGTCTGTCCCACGCTCTCGCCGCCGTGCACGAGCTCGCGGCGGAGGAGGGGCCGGGTGCGCCCCTCGTGGCATCGCGGCGCGCGGCGACCCGTGCGCTGCGCGCCCTGGACCGTTCGCACCTGCGCGACATCCGGCGCGTGCACGCGGAGTTCGAGGCGCGCTGCCCGGCTTCGCGGTGCCCGCGGCTCGGCCGCCATCGCGAGGCCGTCGCACGCACGGTCGCGGACGCCGCGGCCGTGCTCGTCGCCGGGGGACACGTCGCGGTGCTCGCCGGGCGCCTGCGCCTGCTCGATCTCGGGAGCCTCCTCGGCGGGAAGACGGTCGTCGCGTGGTCGGCCGGCGCCATGACTCTCTCCGAGCGCGTCGTGCTGTTCCACGACCACCCTCCGCAGGGCGCCGGGGATCCGGAGATCCTCGACGCAGGGCTCGGCCTCGTGCGCGGGGTCGTCCCGCTGCCGAGTGCACGCGAGCGGCTGGCGCTCGGTGACGCGCACCGGGTCGGCGTCTTCGCCCGCCGGTTCTCCCCGGCGCGGGCGCTGACCCTCGACAACGGCGCGCTCGCGCGCTGGTCGGGCGATCGCCTCGTGCGCGCGAGCCGCGTGGCGCGGCTGACCGCGGCCGGTCGCCTCGTGGCGGTGACGGCGTGAACCGCGCCCTCGAGGCGCTGTGCGCGGCGGGGCCCGGCCCGGAAGCGATCGATCGCTTCGTCGAGGAGCACGCGTTCCCCCTGGTCGATGCGACCGGCGTCACCTTCGTCTACCGCGGCGAGGCCGACGCGGTGCGCCTGCAGCACTGGGTCTACGGGCTCGAGTCGTCCCAGCCCCTGGAGCGGATCGACGGGACCGATCTGTGGTACCTGCGCATGGAGCTGCCTGCGGGCTCGCGCGTCGAGTACAAGCTCGACGTCGCGAGGAACGGGCACAGCGAGTGGGTCCTCGACCCGCTCAACCCGCGCCAGGCGACCGATCCCTTCGGCGCGAACTCGGTGTGTCAGGCCCACGGCTACGAGCAGCCGGACTGGACACTGCGCGACCCGGCCGCGCGCACCGGGCGCATCGAGGAGCTCACCGTCGCGAGCCGCGCCTTCGGCGAGGAGCGCACCGTGCAGGTCTACCTGCCCGCCCGCTTCCGCCCGAGGCGCCGGTACCCGCTGCTCGTCGCCCACGACGGCCCGGACTTCCGCCACTACGGTGCGCTCGACGTCGTGCTCGACAACCTCCTCGACCGCCTCGAGGTGAGCCCGCTCGTCGTCGCCCTCTCGCGCCCGGGCGAGCGCGAGCGCGAGTACGCCGGGGACGAACGGCACGCGAGGCACCTCACCGGGGAGCTGCTACCCGCCCTCGCCGCGCGCTACCCGCTCATCGACGACCCCGCCTCTCGCGCCCTGCTCGGCGCGAGCTTCGGCGCCGTCGCCTCCCTGCACGCCGCCTGGCGCGCTCCGGGGACCTGGGGATCCCTGGCGCTGCTCTCGGGCTCGTTCGCCTTCAGCGACATCGGCCCGCACCGTCGCGGCCCGGTCTTCGACCCGGTGGTGCGCTTCGTCAACGCGTTCCGCGCCGCACCGGGCCGCCCGGCGTCACGCGCCTACGTCGCCTGCGGCGTATACGAATCGCTGATCTACGAGAACCGCTCCATGGTCCCCGTGTTTCAGGACAACGGGCTCGACGTGCGCTACTCGGAGGCCCGCGACGGGCACAACTGGGAGAACTGGCGCGACCGCCTGCGCGACGCGCTGAGCTGGATCTTTCCCGGCCCTTTGTGGATGGTGTACGAGTAGGCGCTCGTCGGCCGATCGCTGCGGCGGGCGATGGGCTGACGAGCCCCGAGTCGCGAGGAGAACGCACGTGGCGACGACGACACGACGGATCGGCCTCTCCCTCGGCGCGGACATCTGCTGGCCGATCTGCTACGAGCAGCTCATGCGCCGGCTCGATCTCGCGATCCCGATCGGCGGCGAGACCGTGCGCTTCGAGGTCGAGCGCGTCACCATCGAGCCCTTCGACCTGCGCGCGCCCGTCGCTCTCGACGTCGTCATCGACCGGCTCACGCACTGGTATCACCCGAGCCGCGAGCGGATCAAGAAGATGATCCTCCTCGACGACGTGTACACCTTCAACAACCCCTGGTCGCTGCAGTCGATGGAGAAGCAGACGACCTACTGCGCGATGATGCGGCTCGGGTTCCCGGTCCCGGACACCTGGCTCGTGCCGCCGAAGTCCTACGCGCCGAGCGCCGATCTCGCGCCGACGCTCAGGCAGTACGCGCGCCTGTTCGACCTCGGCGCGATCGGCGACGAGCTCGGCTATCCCCTGTTCATGAAGCCCTACGACGGCGGCGCATGGGTCGGCGTCAACCGCATCGACGACGCCGAGGCGCTGCGGCGCGCCTACGACGAGAGCGGCACGCACGTGATGAACCTGCAGCGCGCCGTGGACCCCTTCGACCGTTTCGTGCGCTGCGTCGGGCTCGGGCCGCAGGTGCGCCTGGTGAGCTACGACCCGGGCGCGCCGATGCACGATCGCTACCGGCAGGAGACCGACTTCGTCGACGACGCCGAGCGCGCCGTGCTCGAGGACACGGTGCTCACGATCAACAGCTTCTTCGGCTGGGACTTCAACTCTGCCGAGTGCCTGCACCAAGACGGCGTCTGGTACCCGATCGATTTCGCCAACGCCTGCCCGGACTCCCAGGTGACCTCGCTGCACTTCCACTTCCCGTGGCTCATCAAGGCGAACATCCGCTGGTCGGTCTTCTGTGCGGCGACGAGGCGTCCGATGCGCAAGACCCTGGACTGGGAGCCCTACTTCGCCATCGCGCGCGAGGAGGACATGCCCTTCAGCGAGCGCCTTCGCGCCTACGCGCGCATCGCCCGCGAGCGCTTCGAAGTCGAGCGATTCGAGGAGTTCTGCGCGACGCACCTCGGCCACCTCGACGCGCTCGCGGACGAGTTCTTCGGATCCGAGGTGGTGCGCGACGCGGTCCACCAGAAGGTCAGCGCCGTGTTCCCGGAGCACGAGGTCGAGGAGTACACGGAGATGTTCTGGAGCCGGATCCAGCGCTGGCGCGAGGTCGAGAGCGCCGCGTGAAGCGCACCGAGTCCTGGCCCTCGCCGCGCCTCGACGCGCGGATCACCCTCGTGCGCTGGGGTCACTGGGGCACGCCGGTACTGGTCTTCCCGACCGCCGGCGGCGACGCGGAGGAGATCGAGCGCTTCCTCCTCGTCGACGCGCTCGCGCCGCTCATCGATGATGGCCGGATCAAGGTCTACTCCTGCGACAGCCTCGCCGGTCAGGTGATGGTCTCGGGCCAGCACTCCCCGCAGTTCTGCGCCGAGCTCCAGAACGCCTTCGACGCCTGCGTCCACGAGGAGATCATCCCGGCGATCCGCAGCGACTGCGAGAGCGCCGACATCGCGGTGATCACCGCCGGCGCGTCGATCGGCGCGTACAACGCGCTGGCGACGCTGTGCCGTCATCCGGACGCGGTGTCCGCCGCCATCGGGATGAGCGGGACCTACGACCTCACGCGCTTCCTCGGCGGGGAGATGCCGGAGGGGTTCTACTTCGCCTCGCCGGTGCACTACCTTCCGGGCCTCGGCGACGGTCCACAGCTCGATGCGCTGCGCACCCGCTTCGCGCTGATGGCCTTCGGCCAGGGGCGCTGGGAGGATCCGGGCGAGACCTGGCGCCTCGCCCACGTCCTCGGCGAGAAGGGCGTGCCGAACCGCGTCGACCCCTGGGGCCCTGAGCACGATCACGACTGGCCCACCTGGCGCGCGATGCTGCCCCGGTACCTGGACGAGCTCGCATGAACGTCGTCTTCGTCGAGCCTGCGTTCCCCGCCTACCAGCGCCAGTTCGTGCGCGCCCTGCACGGCGTCGGCGCGCGGATCACCGGTGTCGGCGAGCGCCCCTACGAGCACCTCGACGATGAGCTGAAGGGCTGGCTCGCAGCGTACGAGCGCGTGGGCTCGGTCACCGACGAGGGCGCTCTCGGCGAGGCGGTGCGCCGGGTGCAGGCGCGCGAGTGGGTGGACCGGCTCGAGACCACCATCGAGTCGCACGTGCTGCCCGTCGCGAGGGTCCGCGAGGCCTGCGCCATCCCGGGCACCTCGGTGCGCACGGCGTTCCTGTGCCGGGACAAGCCGGAGATGAAGCGCGTGCTCCGCGAGGCGGGGATCCCCTGTGCGCGCTCGGCGGCGGTCGCGGGTGCGCCCGAGGCGCGCGACTTCGCCGCGGAGGTCGGCTTCCCCCTCGTGCTCAAGCCGCGCGACGCCGCGGGCGCGGCGGGCGCGGTGCGCGTCGACGACGCCGCGGCCCTCGAGCGCGCGCTCGGCGACGCGGGTGTCGACCGTGGAGCGCCGGCGGCCATCGAGGAGTTCGTCGAGGGTCACGAGGGTTTCTACGACACCCTCGCGATCGACGGGCAGGTCGGGCACGAGTTCATCTCACACTACTACCCCAACGTCCTCGAGGCGATGCGCGAGCGCTGGATCTCGCCGCAGATCGTCGCCACCAACCGCCTCGACGCCCCGGGCTACGAGGAGCTGCGCGCCCTTGCGCGGCGGGTCATCGAGGTGCTCGGGATCGGCACCTCGGCGACGCACATGGAGTGGTTCTTCGGGCCGAAGGGGCTCCGGTTCTCCGAGATCGGCTGCCGTCCGCCCGGCGTCGCGCACTGGGACGCATACAACGCGGCGAACGAGTTCGACCTCTACCACGAGTGGGCGACGGCGATCGTGCACGGGCGCACCGACCGCGCGCCGTCGCGGCGCTACGCAGCCGGCATCGTCGCGCTGAGGCCCGAGCGCGACGGACGGATCGCCGGCTACGACGGGCTCGACGAGGTCGAGCAGCGCTACGGCGAGTGCGTGGTCGGCTCCCACTTCCCCGCGCCGGGGACGCCGACCCAGCCCGTCGCCGACGGCTACATGGCCAACGCGTGGCTGCGCATGCGCCACCCGGACTACGACGAGCTGCGCGCCATCCTCGACTTCGTCGGACGCACGGTGACCGTGCGGGCCGAGTGAGCGCTCGCGCCGCCCAGCCGGAGCCGCTATTTGGCCCGGCATCGGCGGCACCGTGCGTTTGAAGCTCTCGCGCTCGCCGACGGCGGCGTACCAGCGCGCGATCGCGCTCCGGCCCTCGAGGGCCGCCTTGCCCTCGGGCGTCATATCGATCCAGAACACCAGCGGGGCGCGTCACCGGCGGTGAGTCGCGCGGGGACTATATCTGCAGCAGGGTGATCGACGGGGTGTTCTTCACCGGGTCCGCGTGGAAGCCGCGCACGAGCAGCACGAAGTCCCCGGACGAGGCGAGGCCGAGGCCAGCGGCCCGGTTCCGGGCGAGGGCGATGGGATCGGCGAGATCGTCGGTCTGCACGAGGTGCGGGATCACGCCCCACATGAGGCTCATCCTGCGGCAGGTCGCATCGCTCGCGGAGATCGACACCACCGGTGCTGCGGGACGCGCCGAGCTCACGGTCGCCGCCGACATCCCGCCGTGGGAGACGACCAGGAGCGCGCGCACGCGCAGGTCGCGCGAGAGCAGTGCGCTCGAGCGGGCCACCGCGTCGCCGAAGGGGATCGGCGGCTCGAGATCCTCGTCGCCGGTGCCGAAGGTGCCGAAGGCGCCCTGCTCCCACAGGTAGGCCTCGGACTGGCGCGCGATGCGGTTCATCATCTCGACCGCGAGCACCGGGTGCTCGCCGTTCGCCGTCTCGCCGGAGAGCATGATCGCGTCGGCGCCGCTGAGCACCGTGTGTGAGACGTCGGAGACCTCGGCGCGGGTCGGGCGCGACTGCCCGATCATCGATTCGAGCATCTGCGTCGCGACGATGACCGGCTTGTTCCTGGTCCTCGCCGCGTCGACCAGGTGGCGCTGGGCGATCGGGACCTGCTCGGGCGGCAGCTCGACGCCGAGATCGCCGCGCGCGACCATGATCGCGTCGGAGGCCTCGACGATCGCATCCGACTCCTCCAGCGCCTCCGGGCGCTCGATCTTGGCGACGATGCCGCTCCCGTGACCGCTCTCGTCGATGAGCGCCCGCAGCGCCTCGACGTCGTTCGCACGGCGCACGAAGGAGAGCCCGAGGTAGTCGACGCCAAGGCCGAGGAGGAAGCGGGCGTCGTCCTTGTCCTTGTCGGTGAGGCACGGGGCCGAGACCTCCACCCGCGGCAGGTTGATCCCCTTGCGGTCCTCCAGCACCCCGCCCTGGACCACGGTGCAGCGGATCTCGGTGCCCTCGACCGATCCGACCTCGAGCTCCATCACGCCGTCGGCGAGGAGGATGCAGTCCCCGGCCGTGACATCGTCGGCGAGGGCCTCGTAGCGTGAGGGGATGAGCCCGGGCTCGCCGGGCACGTCGCGGGTCGTGACCGTCACGCGATCGCCGAGCTCGAGCACGATCTTCCCGTCGCGGAAGCGCCCGACGCGGATCTTCGGGCCGGCGAGATCCGCGAGGATGGCGATGTGGCGCCCGGTCTCGGCGGCGAGCGCGCGCACGGTCTCGAAGGTCCGGCGGTGCCCGGCGTGATCGCCGTGTGACATGTTCAGGCGGAAGACGTTGACCCCCGCGGCCATGAGCCGCGAGATGGTGTCGCGATCGTCCGAGGCGGGGCCGAGGGTGGCGACGATCTTCGTGCGACGCCGGGCGAGCAGCTTGACCTCGGTGTCTATAGCCACGGCCGGACCTCGTCGCGAGGCGCGCGGCCTCGCGACGATGGTATCGAGGCGTGCGCGCCCGTGCCACGCCTCCACCCAGTGTGCTCCGGGTGCTTCAGCCCGTCTGCGGCAGCGCTGCGACCGCGGCGCGCGTGTGCGGCGCCCGCCCGTCGCCGGCGAGGGCGAGCGCCCGCAGGTGCGTGACGAGCCACTGCACGTCGGCGCGCTCGTCCACGTCGCGCCAGGGCTCGAGGAGCGCGAGGGAGGCGCCGCCGAGGCGCTCGAGGGTGGCCGCGAGGACCGTGCAGGTGCTCCAGTCGATGCCTTCGAACAGGGCGGGCGGCGGCGCACCGGCGCAGCCGACCAGGTAGTAGCCGCCGTCGGTCGCCGGGCCGAGCACCACGTCGCGCTCGCCGAGCGCGTCGAGGGCCTGGTCGATGACGCCCGGCGCGAGGGTCGGGCAGTCCGAGCCGACGACGACGGTGCGGGTCGCGCCGCGAGCGAGCGCGCCGGCGATCGCCGACGCCATGCGCTCGCCGAGATCGCCGCCCGACTGGGGCACGAGCTCGAGGCCCGGGTCGGCGCAGAGCGCGGCCATCTCCCCGGCCCGCGCAGGGGGGGTGAAGGCGACGACGCGCCGCGCCGCGCCGCTCGCGCGGAGCAGGTCCAGCGCGTCCGCGAGGAAGGCCGCGTAGAGGGTCGCTGCCGCCTCCGGCGAGAGCCAGGGCGTCAGCCGGGTCTTGACCTCGCCTGGCTCCGGGAAGCGCGCGAAGAGGATGGCGCAGGTGCTCACCTGCATCCCCGAAACGCAGGACCCCCGGCCGGCTCGGCGCCGCCCGGGGGCCCGGGGTCGTGCGCGGCAGGCCTCCTCAGCCCGATACGCCCGCCTGCTCGAGGAGGTAGTTCACCGCGTTGCGGATGTCGTCCTCGCTGAGCGAGGCGTTGCCGCCCTTGGCGGGCATCGCGCCCTTGCCCTTGACGACCGTCGAGACCAGCGCGTCGACGCCGGCCTCGGCCCGCTTCGCCCAGGCCGCGTTGTCGCCCGTCTTCGGCGCGCCGGCGACGCCCGCGATGTGACAGGCCGCGCAGGCCATCTTGTAGATCTCGTCGCCGGGCCTGCCCGCGCTCGCGGCGGCGACCTGCTCGGCCTTCGGCTCCTCGACGGGGGCCGTCTCCGCGGCAGCGGCCTTCGGCTCCTCGGCAGGGGCCATCTCGGCCTTCGGCTCCTCGGTGGCGGGTGCCATCTGCGCCTCGGCCGTCTTCGGCGCCTCGCTCGCGGGCGCCTCCGGGGCCGCCGCCTGGGTGGCGGGCGCGGACTCCTCCGCCGGCACGTCCATCCCGCTCTCGGAGAGCAGGTAGACCACGGCCCGGCGGACCTCGTCGTCGCTCAGCGAGGCGATGCCGCCCTTGGCAGGCATCGCGCCCTTGCCCTTGACGGCGCTCGCCACGAGGGCGTCGAGACCCTGCTCGAAGCGCGTCCCCCAGGCCGCCGCATCCCCGGTCTTGGGCGCCCCGGCCACTCCCGCCGTGTGGCAGGCGGCGCAGGCGGCGGCGTACACCTCCTCGCCGGATTTGCCGGCGCCCGCCGCGGGGGCGGCAGCCGGCGCGGGGACCGCCGCGGCCACCGGCACGACCTCGCCGTCGAGGCGGACCTGCGCGACCGGCACGATGCGCGCGTGGACCGCCGACGGCGAGTTCTGGATCTCGTCGAAGGCGTTCCCGCCGATAAAGCTGGCGAGGAAGTACATCGCGAAACCGAACACCGTGAGGGCGATCAGAATCGCGCCGAACTCCTTGAAAAACAGATCGTCGGCCTTGCTCACGAGGCCCTCCGGAGAAGTCGAGACGCAAACCGCACCATAATCCCAGAACGCCCAGGACCAGACAAGCGCGCCCCCAGGCGCCGGCGCCGTTCCGGGCCCGCCCACACGGGTGTCGAACCGCGCCGAGGACACGGCTCGGCGCGGCCCCGTGACGGTGCCCGCGGTGGGACCGCGGGCCAGCGCCTCCCCGGCTGCGCGACGCGGCGTCGCCGCAGCACTGCGAGGAGCGAGAGCCCCGAGTCCCCCTGCGGCCGGACTCAGGCGATGTCCGTCATCTCGACCCCCGCGAGCTCACCGAGCGCGACGACGTATTTGCGCATGTTCAGCCGGAACGCCTCGAGCTCCCCGTAGAACGCGTCGCGTTCCGGCCACGCCGCCTCGACGGCGCCCTCGCCCTGGCTGTGCTCGAAGGCCGAGAGCCTCGTGTGCCAGTGCACGAGGAAGGGCCGCACGCCGTCGTTGAGGACCCGGATCGCGAGCGGCCCGATCGAGACCTTGCCCCGCGCGAGATCCGGGCCCGCGTCCTCGAGCACGCGGCGCGTCTCGTCGAACAGGTCGTGGAGCGACTCGAGGGCTTCCCGGGCCGAGCCCTGGCCGGGCTCGAGCGGCTGCGAGGCGATGCGCGTCGCGAGCTGCACGTAGAGTGCCCACGCGGCGCGCCGCTGCGCCTCGGTCCGCGAGATCTTCACCCGGCCGATGAAGGGGAGGTCCAGCCAGACCGAGTCGACCTTCACGCCCATGGCGATGGTTCTCGACTGGAGGCCTCGGCCAGCGCCCGCACGGCGGTGGACAGCCGCGCCGCCTGCTCCAGTCGCTCGCGCCGCGCCATGGCGCCGATGGGCGTGTGGTGGTTCCTCGCCGCTCGCGGATCAGTGTCGCGCATCCGCGCGAGGATACCCGCTGCGCGAACGATCACAAGCCGCACGGCCACGCTCGTCTACGAGTTGGTCGTGGTTCAGGGAAGCTCCCTCGACGGCCTCGCGCTCGACGCCCTCGCCGCCGGGAGGCGCAGGGGCCGCCACCCGGAGCGGCTGCTCGTGAACCGCCGCAGGAACGCCGGCAGCGAGGCCCCCTGCCACCGCCGGGACCCGCATGGCAACGTTCGAGGTACCGGTACCCGAAGGCGATCAGGGCGTTCGAACTTCTTATCCGCCGAGCTGCGACCGGGGACACGCGGGGAGCTGGCCGGGGTGGGAGGATTCGAAGGTCCGACCCCTGCCGCGCGGAGCGACCCGTTGCAGGTCGCTCCGCATCCCTTGCCGCTCTGCCCAGTGCTAGAAGTCTACCGTGCAGCCCTCGGTGAAGGTGACCGACAGCTGGAAGTCACCGGCGGGCTGGTCGTCCTCGAGCGGGAAGTCGTCGGTGAACTCCACCTCCAGCTTTTCCGTGTCGCCGGCGCCGACCCGCCTGTCCTTCGGGGCCTTGCGCCAGTCGCTCTCGACGACGGTCGTGGTGGGCGGCGCCCTGAGATCGTCCTTGAGAATCTCGGCCCCGTCGAGCTTGATCTTCTTCAGGCTCTCCGACCCTGGCCAGGCCAGTGTCAGCGTCTCGATCGTCGCATCGATGCCGCTGGCATTGGTCAGCTTCCACTTGATCTTCTTGTCCTCGATCTTGTCGAGCTGGATCGTCACCGCGCAGGTCGGCGCGACCGCCGTGACCACCACGGTATCGGAAGCTTCGCAGGCATCGCCACCGAGCACGCCGCTCGCGGTGGCGGTGTTCGCCGTCGTTGCGATGAGCTGTGTGACCTTGGTGAAGGTCTCACTCTCGCCCGTGCCGAGCGCCGCAATCTGGCCGATGTCGCCCAGCTGATCGTCGGTGACCATGATATCGGTCAACGGATCGCCCGAGTTGGTGACCTCGTAACGATAGGTCACGTCCCGGGCACCACCCCGATCATCGAGGCCGGCGAGGGTCAGCGCACCAGCCGTCGCACCCGCCTCGAGGGGCTGCGAGCAGGACGTGTGGAACACGAGGTCCTGCGTGCCGCCCGAGTTGCTCAGGCTGATCTCCTTGCTGTCACCGAGCTGCGTCGTGAACGACTCACCTGGACTGACCGAGAAGGTGTTGCCGTCGTCGTCCACGGCCGTGATCGGCTGAGCGGTATTCACGCTCCCCGCGCACTCGAAGTCCTCGTGCAGCTTGCCGTCCTCGTTGACGATGGTGAGGAACGTGCTGTCCGCACAGTTCCCATCACCGAAGGTCCCGCCGTCGTAGCGCCACGTGAGCGTGTCCGGCTTGGGACCGCTGTCACAGCTCGGCAGCGGCTGCTGCGTGAACGTGCAGCTGTCCGTGAACTCGCCGTCACCGCCCCCGCTCGTGACGAACGCTCCGTCCTTGTCACGGAAGTTCACCACGAACCAGTTGGGCGACGGATCACCCTTGTCACTGTTCGGCGGATTGGGTGTGCCGCCGTCCAGTGGTGCGGGCGACCCGGCCGCGTAGATCGCCGAGCAGCTGGTGTGGATGATCTCCACCTCCCCGTTGATGGTGATCGTGGTCTTGGAGCCCAGCTGATCGCCACCATCGATGGTGAAGCCATTCTGGCTCGCCATCGTGAGCACCGTGCCCGAGACCAGATCGACGCCGCTGTAGGTGACGCCGCCGTTCTTCTTGCCCTCGAACGTCACGGTGGCGTCGCTGATCGACGGCCCGGTGTAGCGCAGCGTCGTCGCGGCGATGGCGGACTCGCACAGCAGGCTGGCGCTCGTGTCGGGCGCAACGCTGCAGGTCTTGTCCAGCTCGATCGCACAGCTCGGTGGCGCCTCGCAGCTCACGTATGCGGGGTCGTCATCGTCTACCGGCGTGCCGGTAAGCGCACCCTTCGCAACCACCTCGGCGATGTTGAGCTTGTCGCCCGCCGAGTCGCAACGGTTCGGGAAGAAGAGCTCGTTGAACTTGCCGAAGCTGCCGACGTCGATGACGACCTCGGCACCGACGGGCAGGTCCGCAATGCTCTCATTCACGATGCCGAGCGTGCTGTCGTTGATCACCACCGAGGTCAGGTCCTCGTCCCCGACGTTGCGGACGATCAGGCGGTAGGTTGCATCCGTCCCCCCCACCAGGCCGGTCGGTCCGTCCGCCGGCGTGTCGGCGTCGACGAAGTTGACCCCGTCGAGGCTGACCTGCTTCAGGAGCACGATCCCCGGTCCGACGATGCAGCGAACGTTCGCCGGGTCGTCGTCACCGACGGGCGTACCCGTCTCGCCGCCGGTGGCCGTCACGGTCGCGGTGTTCGACTTGTTGCCGGGCGTGCCGCCGCAGCGCATCGGCTGGAACAGGTTGCCGAAGCCGGCGTCCCCGGACTCGAGCACCCGCGTCTCGCCGGATATCAGGTCCGCGATGAAGACATCGATCCCCAGCGTGCCATCCTCGACGCGGACATCCGTCAAGTCCTCGGTCCCCGTGTTGCGGACGATGAGCCGGTACGTGGCGTCCGTGAGGCCCACGATGCCCACCGGCACATCCGGATCGCCCGGGAGGTCCGCGTCGAAAAAGTTGATCCCGTCGAGACTCACCTGCTTCAGGAGCTCGATCTTCGGCTCCTCGCAGTTCACGTACGCAGGATCTTCGCTCTCGACGAGCGCGCCGGTGGTCTGTCCCTTCGCGTCCACGCGGGCCATGTTGAGCTTGGTTCCGGCGCTGTCGCAGCGGTCGACGACCATCAAGGCGCCGAAGCCGAAGGAGCCAGAGGTGATCTCGCGCTTGTCCCCGGGCGCCAGAGGTCCGTCGGGGACCGGCACGTTAATGAGTCCGAGCGCACCGTCATTGATAACGGCATCGACGAGCGTCTCGGTGCCCGTGTTCTCGACGATCAGCTTGTACTCGGCATCCGCACCGAGGTCACCGGAAGGCGCGGCGTCGGGCGAGTTGGCATCGAGGAACGGACCACCGTCCAGCGACACCTCCTTGCGCAGCGAGATGTCTGGCTCCGCCACGCAATCGACGATCGCCGGGTCGTCGTCACTGACCGATATGCCGCTGTCGGCGCCTTCTCCATCGACGCTGGCGATCTTGTTGACCTTTCCGGGCGCCACGCAGACGTCGGGCACCTTGAGCAACGGGAAGCCCGGATCGTCGAAGTCGATGACGCACATCTCGCCCGGGTCGAGATCGCCGCACGCCGCCGGGATGGGCTGGTCCGTCAAGCCGAAATCGGGCGCATCGATGCGCACGTTCACCAGCGTCTCGGGGCCCGTGTTCGTGATCTTCAACCGATACGTTCCGTCGACGACACCGACGACGCCCACGGGAATCGACTGCGGGAAGACGTCGCAGCCGTCGCCCGAGATGCCGTCCGCGTCCGAGAAGTCGCTGACCATGTCAGCGTTCAGCGTGACCAGCGTGCAGATCTCGATTTGCGGCGCTGGCACGTCGAAAACGACTCGATCGAAGCCCCCGGAGCCCTGCAGCCAAACCCGCATGCCGTTCACGCCCGGGGTATTTCCCAAGTCCACCACCTCTTGGCCGTTGTTGACCGTCTGGGGGAGCGGAATGGTCTTGAACAAGATGTCGTCGAGGTTGAACAGCTCCACCCTGGGGTTCGGACCGTTCCCATCGAGGTCGAGGAGGACCAGCTGGTTCACGGTGACGGGACCGATGGCGCTGAAGTCCAGGTCGACGTACACGCCATCTCGGCGGGTCGCGGAGATGTCGTTGGGCGCGCAGGTCGAGCTGTTGTCCTGCACGACGATGACGGTGCCCAAATCTATCGGGGCAGTGGCGGTGGGCGTCCTCAGATCGGAGTCGCCGCAGGTCGGGTTGTTGGTGTCGAACGCGATCGCGTAGTTGGGTCCAGGATCGATCGGGTCTTGGCCGAACACCCCGATAGGTCCAACCCCCCCGTCGTCGCTCCTGACCGACTCGATGATGGTGCCGGCCGGGCAGTCGGCCATCCCGTTGCAGTTCTCGAAATCGATCGTCTCGGAGCGGACGGAAACCATTGCGGCCAGCAGCCCCAGACCCCACAGCACACGCCGAATCGAAGTCACCACCACGGGAACCCTCCCTTTGAATTCTTGTTGTCCTGACTACATCCAAATAATGGACGCAAGAAATGTGCCACGACTGCAGGTCATTGATTCTCTGGCCATCAGCGTGACCTCGGAGAGCGCCACGGTCGTCGTCTGTAAGAAAAACCGACACGCTACGTGGCGCGAGGTCGAGCGATCCGACTCCCAAGAACGTCCCAAATGGGCGCGAAGGGGACCCTCGTTCCCACACATACGCGGAAAGCGGCGGAGTTTGAAGGGACTACTGGCGCGCCCGGCGGGATTCGAACCCACGACCTTTGGCTTCGGAGGCCAACACTCTATCCAGCTGAGCTACGGGCGCTGGGTAGACCAGCCAGAATACTGACGCCGCGGTACCGCGTAAAGCGACGGCCGCGGTCTCGCCTCCCTCAGCTCAGGCGCCGGCGAGCCGCGCCAGGGCGCGGTGCACGGCGACGCGCACCGCGCCGGGCCGCATGCCGGGGGTGTCGTGGACGGGCCGACCCACGCGCGCACGAAGGCGTCGGCGGCCTCCCGGTCGCCGTCGACGATTGCCCGCTGCCGAAGCTCGTGCGCAGCTACGGCTTCCAGCGCGCCGGGGGCGGTGCGGCCGACCGCGAGGGCGTCGACGCCTTCGTGCGCGCGGTGCGCGACGCCGAGCTCGCCGCGTTCCCGGCGGTCGGCGAGGGCGAGGACCTGCGCATCGCCGCCGCCGGCGTGAGCGGCGGGGCGCTCGCAGCCCGAGGACGGGTGGTGCACCTCACGGCGCTCGCGGACCAGCCGGCGTGATCCGCGCGAGCCCGGCGCCCCCGGGGCGCCGGGCTCGGTCGGGCGACCGCCCTCCCGATCAGAGCGCGAGGAAGTCGACCTGCGCGACCGCGCGCAGCCCGACGTTGCGTATGACGAGCTGCTGGTCGAAGCCGTCGCTCGCGATCTCCAGCGCCGGCACGAAGAGCTCCAGGTCCCGGAAGAAGCGCCGCAAGCGAGCCTCGGGGGTGCGGCCCTCGGGGCCCTCGCCCTCGCCCTCGTAGTGCAGGGTCTCGCCGTCCGGCCACTCGACGGCGGCGACCTGCTCTGCGTTGCGGAAGGCGCACGCACCGATGCTCGCAGAGGTGTCCTCGCCGTAGCAGGCGAGCGCCGTCGTCCCGAGCCGCGTCGCGAGCGCAGGGGCGGCCGCGTCGGCGAGGGCCGCGTCCTCCAGCCGGTAGTCGCCGATGCGGATCGGCGCGAGGGACCAGGGGTGCCCGTCGAGCTGCAGCGCGAAGACGCCCGGGCCCTCGGGCACGGCGCGCCGGGCGACGTCCGCCAGTCGCTCGCGGGCGCCCCAGATCTCCGCGAGGGCGGTGCTGACCGCCTCGAGCGGCGCGCGCGCCGCGATGAAGACCCACTCCGGGTGCCCGCTCGTGTGCTCGAGGAACGGCGCGATGCCGTCCTGCGGGGAGGCGGGCCTCACCTTGCCCGCGCTCGCAAGGCCCCGGTCCGTCGCCGAGGGGAAGTCGGCGGCGTGGGCGCGGAGCAGCGCGCGGATCGCGGCGACCTCGAGGCCGCCGACGCGCTGCATCGCGCTCTCGCCCGCCTCGGTGCGGTGACGCGGATTCGCGCCGGCCACGAGGAGCGCGCGCACGACGTCGACGTGGCCGTTCTCCGCGGCCCGCATCAGCGGCGTGTAGACCGCATCGCCCGTCTCGTCGGGCTTCGCGCCCGCCGCGAGCAGCAGCTCGACGCACGCCAGGTGGCCTGCTTCCGCGGCGGCTGCGAGCAGGGATCCGTCCCGGCCGCCCGAGGCCTGGACGCCGGCGTCGAGGAGGGCCTCGAGCACCGCGGCCAGCCCGTGGCTCGCGGCGAAGGCGGCGGGCGTCAGGTCATCGAGGCCGGGGCGCCCTAGCGCGTCGCCGACCGTGCCGGCGCGAATGCGCGCGCAGAGCTCGCGCTCGACGGACTCGTGCTCGGCGCCGGTCGCGCGCCGCGGCGGGGCCATGGCCTCGTCGTCCAGCTCGTCGAGACCGAGGAACCGCTCGAGCGCGGCCGGACCCTCGATGTCGACGCCGCCGAGGAGCTCGGACAGCGCGCCGAGCGGGTTGGCCCGCGGCCCCGGGTCGTGGTCCTCGCCGCGCAGGTAGCGCGCGAGCTGCTGGTGACCCTGCGCCTCGGCCTTGGACGCCGCCGCGGCGCGCCCCGCGTCGAGGCCGGCACCGGCGCCGTGCGCGCCGGCTCCGGCGACGATCAGCGCCGCCGCGGGCCCGTCGCCGAGGTGTGCCGCCATGGCCAGGGCGCCGGCGAGATCCGCCGCGTCGGGTCCGGCTGCGACGAGCGCCTCGATGACGGCCCGGCGCTCGCCGGCATCGTCCTCGTCCGCGGTCACCGCGTTCTGGAGCGGGCCGCCGAGCACGTCGCCCGCAGGCGCTGCGCCGGCGTCGAGGAGCATGCGCACCATCTCGAGATCGGCGTTCGCCGCGGCCGTGCCGAGGGCGTCGCCGCCGACGAACCGCGTGTTGACGTCGTGCCCCTCGTCGATGAACGCGCGGGCGAGGGCGACGTCCCGATCCTTCACCGCGTCCCACAGCGAGCGCACGGGAGCCCGGCGCTCGCCGCGCAGCAGCCCGAGCAGATCCCACAGCGGGTCCGGCGCCATCGCTCTCACCTCCTGTCACGGGTCCGATGAGTGTAGGAGCCCCGTGCCGCATCGAGAGCCGCGGCGAGGGCGCGGGGGGCCAATGCAGATCGTTCCCGGACCACTGCCGCTTCGAGCTCCCCGGGCGGGACGGATGCCTGGCCCCCGGCTCGGCAATCGCGCGGCGCCCGATCCGCATCGGCTAGGATCGCCGCTCGAACGCGTGGCGGATCTGTGAACCCGCCGCGCCATCGCCGGTCCGAGGAGGAGCTCGCACGACCGATGCCCGACGCGCTCGCCGAGTACTACGCCCGCCGCGCCGCCGAGTACGAGCGCATCTACGCGAGACCTGAGCGCCAGCGCGACCTCACCCGTATGCGCGATGTCCTGCCCGCACACCTCGCAGATCGCGACGTGCTCGAGATCGCCTGCGGCACCGGCTACTGGACCGCCGCGGTCGCGCCGCGCGCGCGCTCGGTCCTCGCCACGGACGTGAACGACGAGGTGCTGGCCATCGCCCGGACCAAGCCCGGCCTGGAGCGCGTCGAGCTCAGGCGCATGGATCTCTATGCCGCCGGCACCCTGGAGCGACGTTTCGACGGCGCGCTCGCTGCCTTCTGGTGGTCCCACGTGCCGCGCGCGGGCCTCGATGCGTTCCTCGATGCGTTCCACGCGGCGCTCGAGCCCGGCGCGCGCGTCGTCATCGTCGACAACCGCTACGTCGAGGGCTCGAGCACGCCCATCGACCGGCGCGACGCCGCCGGCGACACCTGGCAGCGCCGCCCGCTCGACGACGGCTCCGTCCACGACGTGCTGAAGAACTTCCCGGACGAGGCGGAGCTGCGCCGGGTGATCGGGCCGCGCGCCGCCGCGCTCGAGGTGGAGTGGCTCGAGCACTTCTGGGTTGCGAGCTACGCGCTCGCGCCGTCGCAGGCCGTAGCGTGACGCGCGCCGGTCCGACGGCCGGGCCGGCGCCGCGGGTGGCGCTGCTCGGGCTGATGCTCGAGAGCAACGCCTTCGCGCCGGTCGCGCGGGAGGAGGACTTCCGCGCCCGGCTGTTCCTCGAGGGCGACGCGCTCCTCGCCGAGGCGCGCCGGCGCCCGTCCCTCGCACCGCTGGAGGTCAGCGCCTTCGTGCGCTCGATGGACGCCACCGGTCCCTGGGAGCCGGTCCCGGTCCTGCTCGGCGCGTGCCCGCCCTGGGGGCCGATCGAGGAGGCCTTCTTCGAGCGCACCGTGCGCTCCATCGAGGCGGCGCTCGGTCGCGCCGGGTCCCTCGACGCGGTCTACGTGGCGAACCACGGCGCCATGACGGCCACCCACGATGCGGACCCGGACGGCGCGATGCTCGCCCGCATCCGCGCCGTGGTCGGTCCGGGCTGCCCGGTGGTGGCGACCCTGGACCTGCACGCGAACCTCTCGGCGCGGATGGTCGAGGCGGCGAGCGTGCTCATCGGCTACCGGACCAATCCCCACGTCGACATGATCGAGCGCGGCGAGCAGGCCGCGTTCACCGTGCGCGCGATCCTCGCCGGCGAGGCGCGGCCCGTCGTCGCCTTCGAGCGCCTGCCGCTCACGCCTGCGAGCGTCGCGCTGCTCACCGCGCGCGGACCCTACGGTGAGCTGATGGACTACGCCCAGCGCCGCCGGCGCGAGCACGGCGGCGCGATCCTCGACGTCACGGTGCTCGGGGGCTTCGTGTTCAGCGACACCCCCGAGAACGGTCTCGCCGTGGTCGTGACCGGTCGCGACGAGAAGGCCCCGGCCGCGGCGCTCGCGCGGGAGATCGCCGACAAGGCGTGGCGCGAGCGCGAGCGCTACCGGGTGACGCTCACCCCGATCGAGGAGGCGGTCGCGCTCGCCCATCGCGTGGCGGGCGACCGATCGCTCGCGCCGGTGATCTTCGCCGACTCCGGCGACAACCCGGGCGGAGGCGGCACCGGGACCGCCACCGGGCTGCTGGAGGCGCTCCTGGACGCCGGCGTCGACGGCGTTCGCTACGGCTCGTTCTTCGACCCCGCGCTCGCCGCCGAGGCCCACGAGGGGGGCGTCGGCTCGCGCTTCACCGCCGTGTTCAACCGCGCCGGCGAGCGCGACTTCGCGCGCCGCCTCGAGGTCCCGGCGCGGGTCCTCGCCCTCTCGGACGGCGAGGTCGTGGGCGTGCGCGGCAAGTCCGCGGGGCGGCGCATGCAGCTCGGGCCGAGCTGCGCCCTCGCCCTCGGCGAGGACGAGGGCGTCGAGGTCGTCGTCATCAGCGCGCGCGAGCAGACCGCCGATCCGGTCTTCTTCGAGATGGTCGGCCTCGACGTCGGCGCGTCGCGCACCGTCTGCGTGAAGTCCCGCGGGCACTTCCGCGCCGGCTTCGACCCGTGGTTCCCGCCCGAGCAGGTCGTCGAGGTGGACACCCCCGGGCTCACCTCTCCGGTGCTCGATCGCATCGCCTGGCGAGGCCTGCCGAGGCCCGTCTTCCCGCTCGACGCCGACGCGCGCTGGGACCCGCCGCCGCTCCCGAAGTGAGCGCCCGCCGGCTTGTTGACACGTCGCGGGCGGCCGGGACAAGGTAGCCGCAGGCGCCCCAGGCGGGCTCCGCCGTCCTCTCGAGCGCAACCGAGAGGCGCCAATGAGAACAAGTATCCCGGAGGAAGATTCCGATGAAGCCCGACACTCTCCTGCGCGGCGCGCTGGTGGCGCTCGCCATCACCGTCGCCGGCACCGCCAGCGCGAAGGAGCTCACCATCGCGCTCGCCTCCGAGCCGAGCTCGATCGACCCCCACTACCACAACCTCGGACCGAACAACGCGCTCTCGCGCCAGATGTTCGACCGGCTGATCATGCCGGACGACAAGCAGCGCCTGCAGCCCGGCCTCGCCGTGTCCTGGAAGGCCGTCGACGAGACCACCTGGGAGTTCAAGCTGCGCCAGGGCGTGAAGTTCCACGACGGGTCGCCCTTCACCGCCGACGACGTGGTGTTCACCTTCGAGCGCGCGCCCAACGTCGAGGGCAGCCCCTCGAGCTTCGGCACCTACCTCAAGGGCAAGACGATCAAGAAGGTCGACGACTTCACGGTGCACATCAGCACCGAGCGGCCGTATCCGAACATGCCGCGCGACATGATGACCTTCTCCATCGTCTCCAGGAAGCACGGCGAGGGCGCGAAGACCGAGGACTACAACTCGGGCAAGGCCACCATCGGCACCGGCGCCTTCAAGTTCGTCGAGTACGTGCCCGGGGACCGGATCGTCATGGAGCGCAACGAGGGCTACTGGGGCAACAAGCCCGAGTGGACGAAGGTGACGCTTAAGGCGATCAAGAGCGCGCCGTCGCGCCTGGCGGCCCTGCTCGCCGGCGACGTGGACTTCATCGAGAGCGTGCCGACCACGGACATCGAGCGGCTCAAGTCGAACGAGGACATCGAGCTGAGCCAGGGGATCTCCAACCGGGTCATCTACCTGCACCTCGACCACGACCGCGACGACTCGCCCTTCGTGAAGTCCAAGGACGGCGGCCCCATCAAGAACCCGCTGAAGGACGTGCGCGTGCGCCAGGCCATCTCCAAGGCCATCAACCGCGACGCGATCGTCTCCCGGGTGATGGAGGACGTGGCGATCAAGGCCGGCCAGCTCCTGCCGGAGGGCTTCTTCGGGGTGAGCGACAAGCTGCAGCCGGAGACCTACGATCCGGAGGCCGCCAAGAAGCTGCTCGCCGACGCGGGCGTCGGCGACGGGTTCAGCCTCACCATCCACGGCCCGAACGACCGCTACATCAACGACGCGAAGATCGCCGAGGCGATCGGCCAGATGCTCACCCGCGTCGGCATCAAGACCGAGGTCGTGACCATGCCGCGGAGCGTGTACTTCAAGCGCGCCTCGCGCGGCGGCCCGGACGGCACCCCGGAGTTCAGCTTCATCCTGGTCGGCTGGGGCTCGGGGACGGGTGAGGCGTCCTCGCCGCTGAAGTCCCTGCTGCACACCTACGACAAGTCGCGCGGCTTCGGCGCCTCGAACCGCGGCCGCTACTCCAACGCGGAGCTCGACAAGCTGGTCGAGGACGCCCTCGCGACCATCGATGACGCCAAGCGCGAGCAGATGCTGGCCAAGGCCACGGAGGTCGCGATCGGCGATCTCGGGATCATTCCCCTCCACTACCAGGTCAACACCTGGGCCGGTCGGAAGGGGATCAAGTTCCGCGCGCGCACAGACGAGCAGACGCTCGCCACCGACGTCTACTCCGAGTGAAGGCGAGGGCGCGCCGCTCGGTCCCGAAGCGGCGCGCCGCTGGCGAGGAGGTCCCGCGATGACCGAGCCGCAGCGCCTATGCACTCCGGCGACGGCTGATCGTAGCCTGGCACCACCCGACTTCCCGGCGCCTACTGTCGAGCGGGGAAGAGCACCGTGCGATTTCAGGCGAGGGCCTGAACAGCAGAGCACCCGCCCCCCTTTGGGGGGCGGGACGGGGTGGGGGGATCGGACAACACCCCGCCGGTCGAAGACGCTCCCCGTACCCTCGTAGGCGACTAGCCAACAATGTCCGTCTTCATCATCCGAAGGCTGATGCAGAGCGTGGTGGTCGTGCTCATCATGTCCCTGCTCGTCTTCTTCGGGGTGAACGTGGTCGGCGATCCCGTCGACCTGCTCATCAACCCCGAGGCCGATCAGGAGGACATCGAGGCGGCGATCCGGGCGCTCGGCCTCGACCGTCCCATCCACGAGCAGTACTGGTATTTCCTGGTCAACGCCCTGAAGGGCGATCTGGGGCGCTCGTTCATCTTCAACGAGCCCGCGCTCAAGCTCATCCTGCAGCGCATGCCGGCGACCCTCGAGCTCGCCATGGCGGCGCTGCTGCTGTCGGTGTTCATCGGCATCCCGCTCGGCGTCTACGCGGGGCTGCGGCCGGAGTCGCTGTTCAGCCGCACCGTCATGGCAGGGTCGATCCTCGGCTTCAGCCTGCCGACCTTCTGGGTCGGGCTGATGTTCATCTGGGTCTTCGCGGTGATCCTCGGCTGGCTGCCGTCCACTGGGCGCGGCGAGACGCGCGAGCTCTTCGGCATCCAGGTGAGCTTCCTCACTCTCGACGGTCTCTCGCACCTGTTCCTGCCGGCGCTCAACCTCGCGCTGTTCAAGCTGTCCCTGGTGCTGCGTCTCGCCCGTGCCGGGACTCGCGAGGTGGCGCTCCAGGACTACATCAAGTTCGCCCGCGCCAAGGGCCTCTCCGCGCGGCGCGTGATCCTCGTGCACGTGATGAAGAACATCCTCATCCCCGTGGTCACGGTGATCGGCCTCGAGCTCGGGGGGCTCATCGCCTTCGCGGTGGTGACCGAGACGGTCTTCGCCTGGCCCGGGATGGGCAAGCTGCTCATCGAGTCCATCGAGCTGCTCGACCGGCCCGTGGTGGTGGCCTACCTGCTCATCATCGTGATGATGTTCGTCGTCATCAATCTCGTGGTCGACATCCTGTACTCGATCCTCGACCCGCGGGTGCGCCTGAAGGATGTCAAGACATGAAGGACGTCGAGCCATGAGCGTCACGAGCCCGGAGGTCATCCCGGCGGCGCCGGAGCAGCGCGCCAAGGTGCAGACGCCCTTCCGGCGCTTCCTGTCGGCGTACCTCGACAGCCGCCTCGCCACCGGCGCGCTCGCGCTCCTCGCGATCATCGTCGCCATCGCGCTCTCGGCGCCGTGG
>CAJIAT010000341.1_pt1 | contig 25402 bp, 20 predicted proteins | sample 9199161 | NCBI WGS metagenome assembly CAJIAT01 (sample SAMEA7708281, study PRJEB35096) | sediment metagenome | biome: marine neritic benthic zone biome [ENVO:01000025]; feature: sediment [ENVO:00002007]; material: shallow marine sediment [ENVO:03000034] sea grass bed [ENVO_01000059] ... | reverse complement strand
GCGCCCGGCGAGGCCGCGGCGCCCGGCGAGGCCGCAGCGCCCGCCGAGGCTGCGGCGCCCGCCGAGGCTGCGGCGCCCGCCGAGGCTGCGGCGCCCGGCGAGGCCGCGGCGCCTGCCGAGGCCGATGGGCCGCAGTCCGAGGCGCCGAGCGAGCCGAAAGCCTGAGGCTCGCAGGCAAACGCCGACGGGCGGGTCGCGCCAGCGGTCGAGCCGGCGCGCCCCGCCTGCCCACTCAACACTGTCGCAGGTAACGAAGACATGCAGATCTCCGCCAGCATGGTGAAGGAGCTCCGGGAGCGCACCGGGGCCGGGATGATGGAGTGCAAGAAGGCCCTCGTGGAGACCGACGGCGATATCGACGCCGCCGTCGAGGAGATGCGCAAGAGCGGCCAGGCCAGGGCCGACAAGAAGGCCGGCCGGGTCGCCGCCGAGGGCCTGGTGGCGGTTGCCGTCAGCGCCGACGGCGCGCGCGGCGCCCTGGTGGAGGTCAACTGCGAGACGGACTTCGTGGCGCGCGAGGAGGAGTTCCGTGCCTTCGTCGGCGCGGTCGCCGAGCGGGTGCTGGCCGATGGCGTCACCGACGTGTCGGCTCTCGGCGCCCTGCCGGTCGGGCAGGGCGGCCCGAGCATCGACGAGCGCCGCCTCGAGCTCGTCGCCAAGATCGGCGAGAACATGACCGTGCGCCGCGCCGAGGTCGTCGAGAGCGCCGACGGGCGCATCGGCGCCTACGTTCACGGCGGGCGCATCGGCGTGCTGGTCGACGTCTCCGGCGGCGACGAGGTCGTCGCGAAGGACGTCGCCATGCACGTCGCGGCGAGCCAGCCGCTCAGCGTCGATGCGGACGGCCTGCCCGCCGGCGTGCTGGCGAAGGAGCGCGAGATCCTCCTCGCCCAGGTCGCCGACAGCGGCAAGCCGCCGGAGATCCAGGAGAAGATGATCTCCGGGCGGCTCGCCAAGTACCTCAAGGAGGTCACGCTCCTCGGGCAGCCCTTCGTCAAGGACCCGGATCAGACCATGGAGAAGTACCTGGCGGGCGTCGGAGCGAGCGTCGCGGCCTTCAGCCGCTTCGCGGTGGGCGAGGGCATCGAGAAGCGGACCGAGAACTTCGCCGAGGAGGTGATGGCCCAGGTTCGCGGCGCCTGAGCGCGCCCTGGGCGTTGCCGGGGATCGAGCCATGAGCGGGCATCACGCGGAGCCCCGGTACCGGCGCGTGCTGCTCAAGCTCAGCGGCGAGGCGCTCCTCGGCGAGTCGGAGTTCGGGATCGAGCCCGACGTGCTCGGGGACATCGCCCGGCGCGTGCGCGAGCTGGTCGAGGCGGGCGTCCAGGTCGCCCTGGTGATCGGCGCGGGCAACATCTTCCGCGGCGCCGGGCTGGTTGCGGGCGGCATGGAGCGGGTGACTGCCGACCACATCGGCATGCTCGGCACCGTCATGAACGCCCTCGCCCTGCAGTTCGCCCTCGAGCGCGAGGAGCTGAACGCGCGGGTGATGTCGGCCATCAGCATCAACGAACTGTGTGAGGACTACATCCGCAGGCGCGCCGTGCGCCACCTGGAGAAGGGCCGGGTGCTCGTCTTCGCCGCCGGGACCGGCAACCCGTTCTTCACCACCGATTCGGCCGCGAGCCTGCGGGCGGTGGAGATCGACGCCGACCTGCTCATCAAGGCGACCAAGGTCGACGGAGTGTTCACCGCCGACCCGGTCACGGACCCGGGCGCGCGGCGCTTCGTGCGCCTCGCCTACGACCACGCGATCCGGCGCAAGCTCGCGGTCATGGACGCGACGGCGCTGGTCCTGTGCCGGGACAACGATCTGCCGATGCGCGTCATCAACATGCATACCGAAGGCGCCCTGCTCGGGGCGGTGATGGGGGAGGACGTCGGCACGCTCGTCGAGAACGTGCCCGAGGGCGCAGAAACGACTATATAGTTCCAACGGCGCCGCCGCGGGGCCAGGCGGTGGCGCGAGGCCGGCTCGGAGGGCCGAACGATGATCGAGGACATCAAGAAGGACGCGCGCACTCGGATGGGCAAGAGCGTCGAGGCGCTGAGGGGCGAGCTCGTGAAGCTGCGCACCGGAAGAGCCCACACCAGCCTCCTCGATCACATCAAGGTCAGCTACTACGGCTCCGACGTGCCGCTCAACCAGGTCGCGACCGTCTCGGTGGTCGACTCGCGCACGCTCAGCGTGACGCCCTGGGAGAAGAAGGTCATCCCGGACGTGGAGAAGGCCATCATGAACTCCGACCTCGGCCTCAATCCGGTCACCGCGGGCGAGGTGGTCCGCATACCACTCCCGGCGCTCACCGAGGAGCGGCGCAAGGACATGACGCGCCTCGTGCGCCACGAGGCGGAGAACGCTCGGGTCGCGATCCGCAACATCCGCCGCGACGCCAACGCGCACCTCAAGGCGCTGATCAAGGACGAGCATCTGGCCAAGGACGCCGAGCACAAGGCCGAGGAGGCGATTCAAGAGCTCACCGACGAGTTCGTCGCGCAGGTCGACGAGGTGCTCAAGGACAAGGAAGCGGAGCTCATGGAGATCTGAGCGCGCCGCGGCGGCCGGCTCCCGGCGCGCAACGGCTCGCTCCGGCGACACTATTATGACCCCTGACCACGACAGCGAGGCCGCACGCGCGAAGGCGCCCCGTCACGTTGCCATCATCATGGACGGCAACGGCCGCTGGGCGAACCGACGCCGACTGCCCCGTTTCGCGGGCCACCGCGCGGGCGTGGAGACCGTGAAGGGCGTGGTGCGCGCCTGCGTCGAGCGCGGGGTGGAGGTGCTCACGCTCTTCGCCTTCAGCAGCGAGAACTGGCGCCGCCCCCAGGAAGAGGTGGGGCTGCTCATGGGCCTGTTCATGACGGCCCTCGAGCAGCAGGTCCGCAAGCTGCACGAGAACAACATCCGGCTGCGCGTCATCGGCGACCGGAACGCGTTCAGCCGCGTGCTCCAGGAGCGCATCGAGGAGGCGGAGGCGCTCACGGGAGACAACGGCGGACTCGACCTGGTGATCGCCGCCAACTACGGTGGGCGCTGGGACGTGACCGAGGCAGCGCGCCGCCTGGCGGCCCGGGTCGAGGGGGGGGAGATGCACGCCCGGGACATCGACGCCGACGCGCTGCACCGCGAGCTCAGCATATCGGACCTGCCCGAGCCGGACCTGTTCATTCGCACCGGTGGAGAGAAGCGGGTCAGCAACTTCCTTCTCTGGCACCTCGCCTACACGGAGCTCTACTTCACCGAGACGCTGTGGCCCGACTTCGACCGCACCGCGTTCGACGGCGCGCTCGCCTCCTACGCTCGGCGCCAGCGCCGATTCGGCCGCACCGGCGACCAGATTGCGAGCGCGCAGAGCGGCTGAGGCCCCGGCCCGGCGCCCGCGCCGGCACGGCCCGCGGAGGAGCCCGCCCCCGATCCTCGTGCGAGCGCGCGCCGCGAGAGCACCGATTCACGCCGTCGCCATGATCACGGGGGTCCGTGACCGGCCGTGCCCGGTGCGTCGGCCCGCTCTCGGGCGCGAAGAAATCCATTGAATTCAGAGCGATACCCGATGTGGCGGAGAGTCGGGCACCCCCGCTCCGGCGCCGCGACCCCGCTCGTTCCGGCGTCATGGCCGAGCTGAGGCGGCGCGTCGTCACCGCTGCGATCGCGCTGCCGGTCGTGGTCGGAGCAATCATGGCGCTGCCGACTCCGGTGTTCGGGGCGCTGTTCGGTGCGCTCGCGGCGATCGGCGCCTGGGAGTGGGCGGGCCTGCGCGCGGGCGCCACCGCCGGCTATCGCGGAGGCTACGCGGCGGCGACCGCGGCCGCGCTCGCCGCGCTCGGCGCGCCGCAGGTGCCGATGACGCTCACCTGGGCCGTGCTGCTGGCGGGGGTGGCGTGGTGGTCGGCGGCGCTCGCTCTGGTCGTGCGCACCCAGCAGCAGCAGCCCGCCGGGCGCGCCGGGCCTCTCGCCCACGCAGTCTGCGGGTGGCTCGTGCTGGTCCCGGCCTGGCTCGCGCTCTACCGGCTGCACGGGTCGGGAGAGGACGGGCCCGCGCTGGTCCTCGGCCTGCTCGTCGTCGTCTGGGTGGCCGATGTCGGCGCCTACTTCGCCGGCCGGCGCTTCGGGCGGCGCAAGCTCGCGCCCCGGGTCAGCCCCGGGAAGACCTGGGAGGGGCTGGCCGGCGCTGTCGCGGCCGTCGTGCCGGTGGGCGTTGCATTCGCGCTCGCCGCGGGTATCGTGGGTGCAGCGGTCGCCACCTTCGCCGCCCTGTGCGCGGCCACCGCGCTGGTGTCGGTGGTCGGAGATCTCACCGAGAGCGTGTTCAAGCGACGTGCAGGCGTGAAGGACAGCGGCACCCTGTTTCCCGGGCACGGCGGTGTGCTCGACCGGATCGACAGCATCACCGCGGCGGCTCCGTGCTTCGTCATGGGACTCGCCCTGCACGGCGGAGCGTCCTGACGGCGCCCGGCGCGTCGGCGGAGGCCGCCCTTCGGGCGAGCCCGCAGGTACCCACAGAGATCAGGCGAGAGGTCACGCTAGAGGCCCATGAAGACACTGACCATCCTCGGCTCGACCGGCAGCATCGGCGTCAGCACGCTCGACGTCGTGGCTCGCAATCCGGACCGGTTCCGGGTGGCCGCGCTCAGCGCGAACAGCGGCGACGAGCGGATGGCCGAGCAGTGCATTGCCTGGCAGCCGCGCCACGCGGTGATGGCCGACGCGGCCGCGGCGGAGCGCCTGCGAGGGCGTCTCGCCGGACGCTGCGATACCGAGGTGCTCGCCGGGGCCGAGGGCCTCGCCCGGATCGCCTCGCTGCCGGAGGTCGATCAGGTCATGGCCGCCATCGTCGGAGCGGCCGGGCTGCTGCCCACGCTGGCGGCGGCCCGGGCGGGCAAGCGCGTGCTGCTCGCCAACAAGGAGGCGCTGGTGATGTCCGGCGCGCTCTTCATGGAGGCGGTGCGCGCGGGCGGCGCCGAGCTGATGCCGATCGACAGCGAGCACAACGCGATCTTCCAGTGCATGCCCGGCGACCTCGACCAGCGCGCGGACCAGGGCTTTGGCCGCGGGGGGGTGCGTCGCATCCTGCTGACCGGATCCGGGGGGCCCTTCCGCACCCGGGACGTCGCGACGCTCGACGAGGTCACGCCGGAGGAGGCCGTCGCGCACCCGAACTGGGTGATGGGCCGCAAGATCTCCGTCGACTCGGCGACGATGATGAACAAGGGGCTGGAGCTGATCGAGGCCTGCTGGCTCTTCGATGCGCGTCCCGACGACATCGAGGTGGTCCTTCATCCCCAGAGCGTCATTCACTCGATGGTCCAGTACGTCGACGGATCGGTGATCGCGCAGCTCGGGAATCCCGACATGCGCACGCCCATCGCCCACGCGATGGCCTGGCCCGAACGGGTGGACGCCGGCGTCGCCGATCTCGACATGATGGCGGTCGCCCGCCTCGACTTCGGCGCCCCGGACCTCGCTCGCTTCCCCTGTCTGCGCCTGGCGGGCGAGGCCGCCCGCGCGGGCGGTGGTGCGAGCGCGGTCCTCAACGCGGCCAACGAGGTCGCGGTCGAGGCCTTTCTCGCCGACCGCATCCGGTTCACCGACATTGCGCGCGTCGTCGAGACGACCCTCGCCGAGGTCACCGTGCACGAGCCGGCCGACCTGGACGGCGTCCTGGCGATTGACGAGGGCGCGCGGGTGCACGCCGCGGACGACGTCGCCCGACGCACGCGGGCGGCTGCCTGAGGCTCGCCAGCCGATGGATCTCGTACACATCGTCGCATCCTTCCTCGTCGCCATCTGCGTGCTCGTGGCCGTTCACGAGTTCGGGCACTACTGGGTCGCACGGCGTCTGGGCGTGAAGGTCCTGCGGTTCTCGATCGGATTCGGGCCCGCCATCCGGCGCTGGACGGGGCGGGACGCGGACCGGGTGGAGTACGTGATCGCGGCGATCCCGCTCGGCGGCTACGTGAAGATGCTCGACGAGGGCGAGGGCGAGGTGCCCCCGGAGGAGCGCGAGCGGGCCTTCAACCGCAAGAGCCTCGCGGTGCGCAGCGCCGTCGTCCTCGCCGGACCCGCGTTCAACTTCCTGTTCGCCATCGTCGCCTACGCGTCGATGTTCCTGGTCGGTGTCGATGGTCTGAAGCCCTTCGTCGGCGACGTTGTGGCCGATTCCATCGCGGGTCGGGCGGGGCTGCGCGGCGACCACGAGATCGTGGCGATCGACGGGCGCGAGGTGCGGACCTGGCAGGGGGTGATCGAGGGGCTGCTCAGCCACTCCGTCGGCGGGCGCCCCGTGCCGCTCACGGTGCGCGACGGGAGCGGGGCGCGCAGCGATCTCTCGCTCGATCTCTCCGACGTTCCCGTGGACGACATGACCAGCGGCGGGCTGTTCGACGCCGCCGGCTTCAGCCCGCGCCGGCCGCTGATCCCGGCGGTCATCGGCCTGGTGGAGGCCGGTGCCCCCGCCGCCGCCGGAGGGCTCCGGGAGGGAGACCTGGTGCTCGGCGCCGGCGGCGAGCCGATCTCCGGCTGGAGCGCGTTCGTCGATGCGGTGCGGGCGAGCCCCGGACGTGCCCTCGACCTCGAGATCGAGCGCGACGGGTCCACACTGGCTCTCACGCTAGTGCCGGAGACGGTGTCCGACGGCTCCGGGGCGCCGATGGGGCGGATCGGAGCCGGCCCACGGCGCGCCGAGGAGAGCCTGGCGAGCTATTACGCCACCGAGCGCTACGGGCTGGGAGCAGCCTTCCTGCGCGGCGTCGACAAGACCCTCGAGATGTCGGTGCTGACGGTCCGGTTCCTGTGGAAGATGGTCCGGGGCGAGGTGTCCCTGAAGAATCTGAGCGGGCCGATCAGCATCGCCCAGTACGCGAGCCTGTCCGCGGAGGATGGGCTCGGCCGCTTCCTGGGGTTCCTCGGGATCGTCAGCATCTCACTCGGGATCCTCAACCTGCTGCCGATCCCGGTGCTCGACGGCGGTCACCTGCTCTACTACCTCATCGAGTTCGTCAGGGGACGGCCGCTCTCGGAGCAGGCGCAGTACGCGGGCCAGCGCATCGGTATCGTTCTGCTCGTTGGCTTGATGGGGCTGGCGTTTTACAATGACGTGGCTCGGCTCATCGGGTGACCGGCGAGCGGGTGACCGACCTTCAAAGGGGCGTACCTCGACTCGCGTCTGCCGATGAGAACCCAGCGCCCACGATTCCTCGACGCCCTCTCCCTGCTCGTCCTCCTAGTCGCCCTCCTGCTCCCGACGTCGAGCCGGGCGCAGTCCTTCACGGTGGAGGACATCCGTGTCGAGGGTCTTCAGAGGATCTCGGCCGGTACGCTGTTCAACTACCTGCCGATCAGAGTCGGCGACGACGTGGACAGCGCGCGCACCGCCGAAGCCATCCGCGCGTTGTTCAAGACGGGTTTCTTCCGCGACGTGCGCGTCGAGCAGGAGGGCGCCACCCTCGTGGTGAGCGTCGTCGAGCGGCCGGCCATCGCGAGCATCGACTTCCAGGGCAATACCGACATCAAGACCGAGGATCTCCTCGATGGGCTCGAGGACATCGGCTTCGCCGAGGGCCGCGTGTTCAACCGTTCGGTCTTCGACCAGGTCGAACAGGAACTGCGCCGGAACTACTTCGCGGCCGGGAAGTACGCAGTACGCATCGAAAGCACCGTCACCCCGCTCGAGCGCAATCGCGTTGCCGTGCTGTTCGACATCTCCGAGGGAAAGGTTGCGCGAATCCAGGGCATCAACATCGTCGGGAACGAGGTCTTCTCCGACGCCGAGCTCCTCGACCTGTTCCAGCTCTCGACGACAAACCTGTTCTCGGTCATCCGACGGGACGATCAGTACTCCAAGCAGCAGCTCTCGGCGGATCTCGAGACCCTTCGCTCCCACTATCTCGACCGTGGGTACATCAACTTCAACATCGATTCGACGCAGGTCTCGATCACACCTGACAAGAAGGCGATCTACATCACGATCAACCTCACCGAGGGCGACCAGTACACGGTGCGAGAGGTGCGCCTCGCCGGCGAGCTGATCGTCGAGGAGCAGCAGCTCTTCGATCGGGTGAAGATCAACAAGGGCGACGTCTTCTCGCGCCAGGCGGTCACCGAGACCACGACCGCGCTGACCGAGCGCCTGGGCAACGACGGCTACGCGTTCGCGAACGTCAACGCGGTCCCGGAGATCGACTCCGAGACACGCCAGGTCGACCTGACCTTCTTTCTCGACGCCGGCAAGCGGGTCTATGTGCGGCGGGTGAACTTCTCGGGCAACGTGAAGACCCGGGACGAGGTGTTGCGCCGCGAGATGCGTCAGCTCGAGGGCGCCTGGATCTCCACCGGCGCGGTGGAGCGGTCGAAAGAGCGCCTCGAGCGGCTCGGGTATTTCGAGGCGGTGAACGTGGAGACGCCCGCCGTCGAGGGCACGACCGACCAGGTCGACGTCGAGTTCGCGGTGAACGAGGCGCCCGCGGGCAATCTCGCCTTCGGCGCCGGTTTCTCCCAGAGCGCGGGTATCGTCATCCAGACCTCGATCACTCAGGAGAACTTCCTCGGCACCGGAAACAGGGTCGGCTTCAACTTCAACAACAGCCGGGTGAACCGAAACTTCGGGCTCTCCTGGTTCAATCCCTACTTCACCCAGGACGGGGTCAGCCTCGGTCTCGAGGCCTACTACCGCACCACCGACGGGCGTGAGGCGAACGTCGCCGACTACGAGCTCGACGAGGGCGGCTTCAAGATCAACTTCGGTGTGCCCGTCTCGGAATTCAATTCGCTCGTGCTCGGTTTCGAGCCGCGCTGGACGGAATTCAAGACCGGCGACAAACCGTCCGACGAGGTGCTGGCCTTCGCCGCGGAGACCGGCGGCGACTACGTGATGCTGCTGTTCAGCGGCGACTGGTCCCAGGACTCGCGCAACAGCCGGGTCTTTCCGTCCAAGGGGAGCTTCACGTCCCTCGGCGGTGTCATCTCCTCCCCGGGCGCGGATCTGACCTTTGGCAAGGTCACCCTGCGTCACCAGCAGTTCTTCCCGCTGACCCGCAAGCTCACCTTCATGATCGACGGCGAGCTCGGCTACGGCGACGGCTACGGGAGCACCAGCACCCTGCCGCTGACCGAGAACTTCTTCGGCGGCGGCGTGAAGTCGCTGCGAGGCTTCAAGGCGAATACCCTCGGGCCGCGGGACTCGAGAGGCGATCCCCTCGGCGGCAACCTGAAGACCATCGGTCAGGCGGAGCTGCTGCTCCCGGTGCCGTTCGTGCGCGACCAGAATCGGTTCCGAATGTCCGGGTTCTTCGACTTCGGCAACGTCTACGGGCCGAACGAATCGTTCGACATCGGAGAGTTCCGGTACTCTCTGGGTATGACGGGAACGTGGATTTCGCCACTCGGCCCGCTGACGGTGAGTGTCGCAGCTCCCCTCGGCAAGCAAGACGGCGACAAGACCGAGATCTTCCAGTTCATGTTCGGAACCACTTTCTAGGATGATGAAAACAGTGAGCAGCAACCAGACACGCAGGCTCTGGGTGGGCCTGATGGCTCTCGCCAGCCTCGCGGTGCTCTCTCCCGCAGTCCATGCGCAGATGAAGATCGGCGTGGTCAACGTCGGCAGGGTCATGGAGGTGGCGCCGCAGGCCGAGGCCGCCCGCACACGGCTCGAGCGCGAGTTCGCGCCTCGCGATCGCGAGATCCTCGCGCAGCAGAAGGAGGTGCGCACGCTCGAGGACAAGCTCGTGAAGAACGCTGCCGTCATGTCCGAGAGCGAGCGCCAGCGCCAGGAGACGGAGATCCGCAGCCTCAAGCGCGAGCTCCGCCGTCTCCAGGACGAGTTCCGCGAGGATCTGAACCTGCGCCGGGCACAGGAGCTCAACAAGCTCCAGGCGCGGGTGGGGGAGCTCATCCGGGGAATGGGCAAGTCCCAGAAGTACGACCTCATCGTGATCGGTGACGGCGTCATCTACGCGGGCGCCAAGGTCGATATCACTGACAAGGTCGTGGAGCTCCTGAAGGGCGAGTTCAAGAACTGACGCTCCTCGTCGAGGTCGTTCGCGTGTCTACCGGAGCAGCGAGTTCCGCAGCGGGCAGTTGCGGCGGACGGGGCCGCCGCCCGGCTGGCGTTCCATGAGGCTGACGCTCGGCGATCTCGCGACCCGCCTCGGAGCGGAGCTGCGCGGCGACCCGGAGACGCAGGTCGACCGCGTCGCGACGCTGAGCGCCGCGACGCCCGGCACGGTCTCCTTCCTCGCCAATCGGCGCTATCGGGCCTTTCTCAAAAGCACGGAGGCAAGCGCCGTGCTGGTCGAGGCGGAGTTCGCGGACGAGTGCCCGACGGCGGCCCTGGTCACGGACAATCCTTACCTCGGCTACGCACGCACCGCGGCCTGGCTGAACCCGGTACCGTGTGGCCCCGCAGGGGTGCATCCCAGCGCCTGGGTGAGCGATACGGCGGTGATCCATCCGAGCGCCGGGATCGGCCCGCAGAGCGTCGTCGAGTCGGGCGCGCGCGTGGGCGCGCGCGCGCGCGTAGGGCCGGGGTGCGTGGTGGGGCCAGACGCTCTGGTCGGCGAGGACACGGTGCTCGGTGCGAACGTGACCCTGTGCCGGCAGGTCTCCATCGGCGCGCGAGGGCTCGTGCACCCGGGCGCCGTGATCGGGGCCGATGGGTTCGGAATCGCCAACGATCACGGTGTCTGGGTCAAGGTCCCGCAGGTGGGCGGCGTCGTGATCGGCGACGACGTCGAGATCGGTGCCAATACGACCATCGACCGCGGTGCCCTCGAGGATACGGTCATCGAGGATGGCGTGAAGCTGGACAACCTCATCCAGATCGGACACAACGTGCATATCGGAGCGCATACGGCGATCGCGGCGTGCGTTGCCATCGGTGGCAGCGCGCGTATCGGCAGGCGCTGCACGATCGGAGGGGCCGCCTCGCTGGCCGGCCACCTGGAGATAGCCGACGACGTGCACCTCACGGCGACTTCGGCGGTCCCGAAGTCGATCGAGGAGCCTGGTACCTACTCCTCGGGGATGCCGGTCATGGAGAACCGCGCTTGGCGGAAGATGATCATTCGCATGCGTCAGCTCGAGGGCATCGCTCGCCGCCTGAAGCGGCTCGAGCGCGGGTCCTGAGGGCCCACAATGGCGGGCGGAAGTCGACCGATATGCCCCGCGCTCTCGTGGCGCTGGCAGCGCGCGAAGAAGGTCGATGACGTTCTTCGGTCGAACTGAGACAGCGTCCGCACGTCGCCGGGATCGGCTGCGACGGCGAAACGGTCAGGATGACCTCCGGCAGCCGACTAGGTGAGAGGTAGCACATGGCGGAGATGGACATCGGCGAGGTCCTGAAGTACCTCCCACATCGTTTTCCCTTCCTGTTGATCGATCGGGTGCTCGAGTGCAAGCCCGGGGAGTCGCTCGTCGCTCTGAAGAACGTGACCTACAACGAGCAGTTCTTTCCCGGGCACTTCCCGAATCGGCCGGTCATGCCGGCGGTCCTGATCCTCGAGGCCATGGCGCAGGCGACCGGAATTCTAGCCCTGCGGACCCTCGACACACTGCCGACCGATGACTCGATCTACTACTTCGTAGGCGTCGACAACGCCCGATTCCGTCGCACCGTCGAGCCGGGCGACCAGCTCCACGTGCACGTGTACCTCGAGCGCACGATGCGCGGCGTGTGGAAGGTCCGCTCCGAGGCTCGCGTAGGGGGCACGCTGTGCGCTGACGCTCGCCTCATGGGCGCGCTCCGGGGGCTCGGGGATTGATCCACCCGAGCGCCTCGGTCGACCCGGCCGCCAGGGTCGGCCGGGACGTCGAGATCGGCGCCGGTGTCATCGTCGGCGCAGACGTCGAGGTCGGTGACGGTTGCAGCATCGGCCCCTACACGGTAGTCGAGGGGCCGACGACCATAGGCGCGCGGACGCGCATCTCTCAGTTCAACTCGATCGGAGGGCCGCCGCAGGACAAGAAGTATCGTGGGGAGGCGTCGCGCCTGGAGATCGGGTGCGACAACACGATCCGGGAGTTCTGCACCTTCAACCGCGGCACCGACGGAGGCGGCGGCGTGACGCGGATCGGCGACGGCAACTGGATCATGTCCTACGTGCACGTCGCCCACGACTGTCAGGTCGGTGACGATACCATCATGGCCAACGGGACGACGCTCGCCGGTCACGTCGCCGTGGGCGACCACGTGATCTTCGGCGCGTTCACCATCGTCCATCAGTTCTGTGCCATCGGCGCCCACGCCTTCACGGCCATGGGCACCGTGATTCTCAAGGACGTTCCACCCTACATCACCGTGTCGGGGAACTCCGCGAGCCCCCACGGACTCAACAGCGAGGGACTCAAGCGTCGGGGCTTCGCGCCGGACGTGCTGCGCACGCTGCGCCGGGCGTACAAGCTGGTCTACCGGCAGGGGCTGACGGTGGAGCAGGCGGTACCGAAGCTTCTCGAGCTCTCCGTGGACTGCCCCGAAGTCGCGCCGCTCGCCGAGTTCCTCGGCGCGTCGCGCCGTGGAATCGTTCGTTGAGCGGGCGCCGGTGCCCGCGCCCCGCGGGCCCGGGCGCGCCGCGCGCGCGCGCCTGAGCGGTGCGGATCGCCCTCGTCGCCGGGGAGGCGTCGGGCGACCAGCTCGGCGCCGGGCTCGTGCGGGCGATTCGCCGACGCCATCCCGACGCGCGCTTCGAGGGTATCGCGGGCCCGCGCATGATCGAGGCCGGGTGCGCGAGCGTGTATCCGATGGAGCGCCTGTCCGTCATGGGGCTCGTGGAGGTCATCGGACGCTACCTGGAGCTGTTGCCGGTGCGCGCGAAGCTCGCGCGCGATCTCGCCGCCGACCCGCCGGACGTGTTCGTCGGCATCGATGCGCCGGACTTCAACCTCTCGCTCGAGGCGAGGCTCCGGCGCGCTGGCGTGCCGACGGTTCACTACGTGAGCCCTTCGGTCTGGGCCTGGCGGGGGTGGCGCGTGCGCAAGATCGCTCGCGCCGTCGACCGCATGCTGACCCTGTTCCCATTCGAGGCGCCGATCTACGAGCGCCAGGGCGTCCCGGTCTCCTACGTGGGCCATCCGCTGGCAGACGCCATCGCGCCGCATACGGACCGCGCCACCTCGCGCACGGCGCTGGGGCTGCCCCCCGAAGGCACGGTGATCGGTCTCCTCCCGGGCAGCCGGGTGGGCGAGGTCGAGCGGCTCGCGGCATCGATCGTCGGCGCGGCGCGCTGGCTCGTCGCCCGGCGCCCCGAGCTGAGCTTCGTCGCGCCGATGGCCACCAGCGCGGTGCGCGAGCGTTTCGAGGCGGCCCTCGGCACCCACGGAGCCGGGCTCCGGTGCACCGTGGTCGACGGCCAGGCTCGTACGGCGATGGGCGCCTCCGACGTCGTGCTCCTCGCCTCGGGCACGGCATCGCTCGAGACGATGCTCGTCAAGCGGCCCATGGTGATCACCTATCGGATGGCGCCGGCGACCTGGGCCATCGGTCGTCGGCTGCTGTACGTGGATCACGTTGGCCTGCCGAACATCCTCGCCGGCGGATCCCTGGTCCCGGAGCTGCTGCAGGACGCCGCGACGCCTGAGCGTCTCGGTGCCGCGGTGCTCGCGTGGCTCGAGGATCCGGCAGCGTGCGCGCGCCTGGACGAGCGCTTCGCCGCACTGCACGCGACCCTCGCCTGCGACGCTGACGAGCGAGCGGCCGACGCGGTGCTCGAGGTGGCACGACGGGGGGGAGGTGCAGATGCCTGAAGTGGACGGAACGGACGAGGTGCCGGGCGAGGACCAGGTGCTGGACGAATCCCGGGCCCGGTCGCTCGGACGGCAGGTCGCGGGGGTGGACGAGGCCGGGCGCGGACCGCTCGCCGGTCCCGTGGTGGCCGCCGCCGTGCTCCTGGATCCGGGCCGCGAGATCGACGGCCTCGGCGACTCGAAGCAGCTCTCGCCCGCGCGCCGGGAGGAGCTCGCTGCCACGGTGCGCGAGGCGGCGCTCGCGTGGAGCGTTGCCAGCGCGAGCGCCGTGGAGATCGACCGGCTCAACATCCTGCAGGCCACGATGCTCGCGATGCGCCGCGCCGTCGAGGCGCTGTCCGTGCTGCCCACGGGGGTGCTGGTCGACGGCAATCGATGTCCGCCGCTGGCGTTTCCGGTGCAGGCGGTGATCGGCGGTGACCGGACGGTCGCGGCGATCAGCGCGGCCTCGATCCTGGCCAAGGTGGCGCGGGACGCCCTCATGGTGGAGCTCGACGATCAGTATCCCGGCTACGGGTTCGCCGCGCACAAGGGCTATCCGACTCACGCTCACCGCGCCGCGCTCGCGGACCTCGGTCCCTGTCCGGAACACCGGCGTTCCTACGCGCCGGTGCGCATCGCCGAGGCCGCACGGCGGTGATCCGGCGCCCGGATGTCGTCTGGGCTGTCGCGCCGCGGCGACGGTCGATCTACGATCTGCCCCCTGCGAGGCGTCACGCCAGGGAACTCCGGGACTACCAGGGGGAGCGACTGTGATTTCCGCTCACGCATCCAGCGTCCGCGCACTATGAGCCAGACCCTGTTCTGTCACCTCCAGGTTCACACCGAGTACTCGCTCGTCGACGGTATCGCCCGGGTCAAGCCGCTGGTGCAGGCGGCCGCCGAGGCCGGGATGCCGGCGCTCGCGGTCACCGAGCGCAACAATCTGTTCTCGATGGTCAAGTTCTACCGCGCTGCGATGAGCGCAGGGGTCAAGCCCATCATCGGCGCGGACGTCTCGATGCTCGACGCGAGCGCTCCGACCGATCCGACGCAGATGGTGCTGCTGTGCAGGGACGTCGAAGGGTACCGGCAGCTCTGCCGGCTGCTCTCGCGAGGCTACACGGAAGGGCAGATGCACGGTGTGCCGGTGCTTCGCCGGGAATGGTGCGAAGGTGCATCGGACCGTCTCATCGCCCTGTCCGGCGGCCTCGGCGGCGATGTCGGCCGTGCGCTGCTCGCCGGCCGCGAGGCGCAGGCCCGAGAGCGGCTCGAGCGCTGGCTCGGAGTCTTCGCCGACCGTTACTACATCGAGCTGAGCAGGGTCGGTCACCCCCACGAGGACGAGCACATCGCCGGCGCGGTGGACCTCGCGATGCGCCTCGGCGTGCCGGTGGTCGCGACCAACCAGGTGCGCTTTCTCGCCCCGGCGGATTTCGAGGCCCACGAGGCGCGGGTGTGCATCCACCAGGGCCGCACCCTCGGCGATCCCCGCCGGCCGCGCGAGTACACCGAGCAGCAGTATCTGCGTTCGCCGGCGGAGATGGCCGCGCTGTTCGCGGACATCCCGTCGGCAATCGAGAACGCCGTAGAGATCGCGGTGCGCTGCAGCGTCGAGGTCGAGCTCGACCGCAGCCACCTTCCGGCCTTCCCGACGCCCGCGGGGGACGACATGACGAGCTGCCTGCGCCGCGAGGCGGAGAGCGGCCTCGAGCGTCGGCTGCGGGCAATCGAGCGGCTCCGGGGGCCGCTCGACGAGGCCGCTCGCGCGCCGTACCTCGAGCGTCTCGAGCACGAGCTCGAGGTGATCGGTGGCATGGGCTACCCAGGCTACTTCCTGATCGTCGCCGATTTCATCCGCTGGGCGCACGAGCACGGCGTCCCGGTCGGTCCCGGAAGGGGCTCCGGTGCCGGCTCGCTCGTTGCCTACTCGCTGCAGATCACCGATCTCGACCCGCTCGAGTACGACCTGCTGTTCGAGCGCTTCCTGAACCCCGAGCGCGTCTCGCTACCGGACTTCGACGTCGACTTCTGCATGGACGGGCGCGACCGCGTCATCGAGTACGTGGCCGAGCGCTACGGCGGTACCGGTGCCGGTGACGAGCGCGTCGCGCAGATCATCACCTTCGGCAGCATGGCAGCGAAGGCGGTGGTCAGGGACGTCGGGCGCGTGCTCGGACATCCTTTCGGATTCGTCGATCAGATCGCCAAGCTCATCCCCTTCGAGCTCGGAATCACCCTGGACAAGGCGCTCGAGGAGGACGCGCTTCGCGAGCGCTACGATGCGGACGAGGAGGTCCGGGCGATCGTCGACCTCGCGCGCAAGCTCGAGGGCCTCGCGCGTAACGCCGGCAAGCACGCGGGCGGGGTCGTGATCGCGCCCGAGTCGCTCACCCAGTTCACGCCGCTGTACTGCGAGCCGGACGCTCGCGGTCTCGTCACGCAGTACGACAAGGACGACGTCGAGGCGGTCGGGCTGGTGAAGTTCGACTTCCTGGGGCTGCGCACCCTGACGATCATCGAGCACGCGGTGCGCGCCATCGATAGGGAGCTCGACGAGCCGCTCGACATGGCGACCCTGCCGACCGGGGACGCCGAGACCTACGAGCTGATCAAGCGCGGTGCGACGACCGCCGTGTTCCAGCTCGAGTCGCGCGGCATGAAAGACCTCATCAGGCGGCTCCAGCCCGACCGCTTCGACGACGTCGTGGCGCTCGTCGCCCTGTTCCGGCCCGGCCCCCTGCAGTCGGGCATGGTGGACGACTTCATCGATCGCAAGCACGGTCGTGCTGCCGTCGCATACCCCCATCCGGACCTCCAGTCGATCCTCGAGCCGACCTACGGCGTGATCCTGTATCAGGAGCAGGTCATGCAGATCGCGCAGGTGCTGGCGGGCTACACGCTCGGCGGGGCCGATCTCCTGCGCCGCGCGATGGGCAAGAAGAAGCCCGAGGAGATGGCGAAGCAGCGCGAGGTGTTCGTCTCCGGAGCGACGTCTCGAGGCGTCGACGCCGACACGGCGACCTACATCTTCGATCTGATGGAGAAGTTCGCCGGCTACGGCTTCAACAAGTCGCACTCCGCCGCCTACGCGCTGCTCTCCTACCAGACCGCGTGGCTGAAGGCGCACCATCCCGCCGCGTTCATGGCCGCCGTCCTCTCGGCCGACATGGACAACACCGACAAGGTGGTCACCCTGATCGAGGAGTGCCGCGCGCTCGGTCTCAGCGTGCGCCCGCCGGACGTCAATCACTGCGACCACCACTTCACCGTCGACGACGAGCAGACCATCCGTTACGGGCTCGGCGCCGTGAAGGGCGTAGGGGAGTCGGCGATCAGCGCCGTCATCGGCGAGCGCGAGGCCGGTGGGCCCTTCGCCGACCTGTTCGACTTCTGCCGGCGCATCGACACTCGGCGGGTGAACCGACGCGTGATCGAGGCGCTGATCCGATCCGGCGCGCTCGACGCTCTGGGCCCGATGCGCAGCGTCCTGATGGCCTCCCTCACCTCGGCGCTTCAGGTCGCGGAGCAGCACGAGCGCGACACCTCCGCGGGTCAGGACGACATGTTCGGTGGCGCGACCGCCCCGGTCATCGCGGGCGTGACGACGTTCGCCGAGGTCGACGACTGGCCCGAGGAGGAGCGGCTCGCCGGGGAGAAGGAGACGCTGGGGCTATACCTCACCGGTCACCCGATCACCCGTTTCGCCGACGAGCTCGACAGCATGACGACGGCGCGCCTCGTGGATCTACGCCCCGGAAGGGGCAAGAGCGCGACCGTCGCCGGCCTCGTTGTGAGCCTGCGCACGATGAACAGCCGCAACGGACGCATGGCCGTCGCCACGCTGGACGATCGGAGCGCGCGCGTGGACGTCGTGGTCTACTCGGAGATGTTCAACGAGTGTCGGGATCTCATCGCTCGCGATCGCGTGCTGATCGTCGAGGGCGAGGTGAGCAGCGACGAGTTCACCGGTGGGTGCTCTATCCAGGCCACCCGCGTCAGCGATCTCGAGCACGCCCGTGAGCAGCGGGCGCGCGACGTGCTGGTCCGCGTCGCCGCCGAGCGCACCGCCAACGGTTTCGCGGGCGAGCTCGCCGAGGCGCTCAGGCCCTTCGTCCCGGGCCGCACCCGCGTGTGCCTGGACTACGCGCGATCGGATGCCGAGGCACGTCTGGCGCTCGGGGACGCCTGGCGAGTGCGGCCGACCGAGGAGCTGCTCAAGCGACTGCGTGGCCTCGTAGGGGCGGAGGGCGTGAGGGTGGAGTACTGAGTGCGTCCCGACCCTGCGCAGCGCGCACGGGCCGAGGCGGACTGCGCCGACGGCGGGCGCGCCGGCGACGCCTGATCGTGGCGCGTCGCCCGATCTCTCGGGCAACGGGTTCTCGCGATCTTGCTTGTGGCCGGGTCGACCACCCGATATCTTCGAGAGTTGGCTCGCGCCGGGTCGGGACTCAGTGACGGATCGCAACGCCAGCAACAGCTTCGGATTCCTCGACTTCGAGCAGCCGATCGCCGAGCTCGAGGAGAAGATCCGGGAGCTGCACGGTGTCACCGGCGACGACACGGTGAACATCACCGAGGAGATCGAGCGCCTCAAGGCGAAGAGCGTCGCGCTCACGCGCTCGATCTTCGCCAAGCTCACTCCCTGGCAGGTGGCGCAGCTCGCCCGTCACCCCGGACGCCCCTACGCGCTCGACTACATCGACCACCTGTTCACCGATTTCGAGGAGCTGCACGGTGACCGGCACTACGGCGACGACCCCGCGATCGTCGGCGGCATGGGGCGGCTCGACGGGCAGCCGGTCATGATCATCGGCAACCAGAAGGGCCGCACGACCGGCGAGAAGGTGTTGCGGCGCTTCGGGATGTCCAGTCCCGAGGGCTACCGCAAGGCTCTGCGCCTGATGGAGCTCGCCGAGCGGTTCCGGATGCCCGTGCTCACCTTCATCGACACGCCGGGTGCCTATCCCGGGGTCGGCGCCGAGGAGCGGGGACAGAGCGAGGCCATCGCCCGCAATCTGCTCGTGCTTGCGAGGCTGCGCACGCCTGTGGTCTGCACCGTGATCGGCGAGGGTGGCTCCGGCGGTGCGCTGGCGCTCGGGGTCGGTGACCGGATCCAGATGCTCCAGTACGCGACCTACTCGGTGATCTCCCCGGAGGGGTGCGCCTCGATCCTGTGGAAGAGCGCGGAGAAGGCGCCGGAGGCTGCGGCCGCCATGGGGATCACCTCCGAGCGGCTCGCCGAGCTCGGGCTGATCGACCGGGTCGTGGAGGAGCCCCTGGGCGGCGCCCATCGCGACCCTCAGGCCGCGGCGGCTTCCCTGCGCGAGGCGGTCGTCGAGTCACTGGCATCGGTGTCGGGGCTCGAGGACACCGTGCTCGTCGAGCGGCGCTACGAGCGATTGATGAGCTACGGGCAGTTTCGCGAGGAGCCTTGATGGGTGTCGCCCGCGCGGTCCTCGACTCGCGTGGCGGTCATTGCCAGGTGCCCGCCGATGATGCCGGGCGAGGCGGGTGCCGGGTCAGCCGGATTCGAGGCTCTGCCGGATCAGCGAGTGGAGCAGCTCACCGGAGAACCGGCACATCAGGCTCAGCAGCGTCAGATCGTGGTGGCTGAACAGGCTCGAGTCGCGCTTGTTCAGCACCTCGATGACGCCGAGGACCTTGCCGCCGCCGCGGATCGGCGAGGCGAGCACCGATCGGGTCTCGAACCCGAGCTCGAGGTCGACACCGGGGTAGAAGCGCTCGTCGTTGCGGGCGTCGTTCACGATCGTCGGCTCGCCGCGCGCCGCGACCCAGCCCGCGATCCCCTCGCCCGCGGGCAGTCGGCGCCACTGCAGCCGCGGTCCGGCGACCTCGCCGCGGGCGAGGACGAAGACCAGCTCGCCGGTATCCTCGTCGAGCGCGAGCAGTGAGCCGTCCTGGGCGTCGATCGCGCTGAGCGCGTTGTCGAGGACGTCCGCGAGAAGCGCGAGGATCTCCGTGTCTCCGAGGGGTCGCTCGGCGGCCTCGACCAGATTCTGCATCGAGTCGATGAACTGCCGGAGCATGAGGATCTCCTCGCGCAGCCGGGCGTTCTCGCGCTCGAGGGGAGGGGGCTCGGCGCCCGCCGGGTCCATGGCGTCGTTCACCGAGCCCGCTCTGTGCGCTCGCGGCGCCGAGCGGGGGGCGGGGTCGGGGGCGCCGACATCGCGCCGGGCCGGGCGCGAGCCCGTCGCGCCGGCGCGGCGACGGCCGGCGCCCATAGCCCGGGCGCTGCCCGTGCCGGGTCGCGCGCCCGCTCCTCCTCCAGCCTTTCCACCGATCGGGTCCCCATGTGCTCCGACTCCTTGAATGCTAGCCCGGAAATCTCACCGATTCACGGTCCTCGCCTGTCGGTCGAATCGACCGGGGTCCCGGCCGGGAGGGCTCCAGGCGCTCGCGCCCGGGACCGGGGGCAGGCTCGAGGAACGAGTGAGGATTCGTGAATCGGTGAGATATCCGGGCTAGCATCCGTAGCACGGGCGCTCGCCGGCGGGGAGAGAGAGCGTGAATCGGTCGGTCTTCTTCGTATCGGACAGCACGGGCATCACCGCCGAGACCCTCGGGCACGCGCTGCTCGCGCAGTTCGACAGCATCGAGTTCAGCCAGATCACGATGCCCTTCGTGGACAGCGCGGGGATGATCGAGCAGGCCATCGCGCGGGTCAACGATGCTGCGGCGCACGATGGGCACCGGCCCATCGTCTTCTCCACGCTGACCGATCCCGAGGCGCTGAGGATGCTCGAGCACTGTGATGCGCTCGTCCTCGATCTCTTTCGAGTGTTCATGCGTCCACTCGAGCTCGAGTTCAATCGCGGCTCGTCCCATGCGACGGGGCGTTTCCACGGTCAGGTCGACCGTGCCGCGTACCAGGCGCGCATCGACGCCATCGAATACGCGCTCAAGCACGACGACGGCGCGAGCGTTCGCCACTACGACGACGCCGATGTGATCCTCGTCGGCGTCTCACGCTCCGGGAAGACGCCCACCTGCGTCTACCTCTCGATGCACTTTGGCATCCGCGCCGCGAACTACCCGATCACGGAGGAGGATTTCGGTGAGGGTCGCCTGCCGTCGGAGCTCGAGCCCCACGTGGGGCGTCTGTTCGGCCTCACGATCGGTCCCGAGCGGCTGCATCAGATCCGCAGCGAGCGCCGGCCCAACAGCCAGTACGCCTCTGTGGCTCGTTGCCGTCGCGAGGTGCGGCAGGTCGAGGACATGTTCGGTCAGGCTGGAATCGCCTTCATCGACACCAGCACGATCTCCGTCGAGGAGATCGCGGCGCGGGTGATGGCCACGACGGGTCTGCGCCGGCGTCTGGTATGAGCGAGTCCAGGCGCCCCCGTGCGCCCGTGGCCCGCGGCGAGACGCTGCGCGCCGCGCTCGCGAGGTTCGATGTCGGTCAGGCGCTGGTGGTGGCCTACAGCGGTGGTGCCGACTCGGTGGCGTTGCTCCATGCGCTGGTCGAGGCGCGCCGCGACCGCCTGCAGACGCTCCGCGCGCTGCACGTAGATCACGCGATGCATCCGGCGTCAGCGGACTGGGCCCGTCACTGCGCGCGCGTGTGCGCCGGGCTCGGCGTGGCGCTCGAGAGCGTGCGCGTCGAGGTTCACGGCATCGAGCGCAGAGGACCGGAGGCCGCGGCCCGTGAGGCGCGCTGGGCTGCCTTCGCGCGCAGCGTGCGGGCCGGGGAGACACTGTGCACCGCCCACCATGCGGACGACCAGGTCGAGACCGTGCTCCTCGCGCTCGCCAGGGGAGCTGGACCGGCCGGGCTCTCCGGCATGCCGGCGCGCGCTCGTCTCGGCGAGGGTCACGTGGCGAGGCCGTTGCTGGACGTTCCCGGCGAGGACCTGCGCGCCCACGCCCGCGAGGTGGGGCTCGAGTGGGTCGCCGACCCTTCGAACGACGACCCGCGCCTCGCCCGCACGGCCCTGCGGCGCGTCGTGCTGCCGGCGCTCCGCAGCCACTGGCCCGGGGTCGACGCGAGCGTCCGGCGCGCCGCGAGTCACCAGGGGCGAATCGCCGGGCTTCTCGAGGCGCTCGCCGATCTGGATCTCCGGGGGCTCGCAGGTAGGGGGCCGAACACCCTCTCGCGCCTCGCCTGCGCGGCGCTAGGGCGCGATCGGCTCGCCAACGCGCTGCGACGCTGGATCGCCGGTCAGCGGCTGCCTGTCCCCGCCAGCAGACACCTCGAGCACGTGGTCCACGACGTCATCGAGTCGCGACAGGACGCGGAGCCGGTGGTGCGCTGGCCCGGCGCCGAGGTGCGTCGCCACGGCGACGAGCTGCACGCCATGCGTCCACTTCCGGCCCCGACGACCGGCGCCGTGCGCTGGTCAGGCGGCTCCCCGCTCGCACTGGCGCACGGCCTGCTGGCGCTCGAGCCCGCTACCGGTCGCGGGATCAGCGCGTCGCTGCTCGCCGGTCACGAGCTGGTGGTCCGTTTCCGCGAGGGCGGTGAGCGCTGTCGGCCTGCCGGTCGCGCCCATGGGCAGACCCTGCGCCGCCTGTTCCAGGAGCGCGGCGTGGCGCCCTGGGAGCGCGATCGGGTGCCGCTGATCTATCTCGAGGGCGACCTGGTGGCGGTCGCCGATCTCTGGGTCTGCGCGGGCTTCGAGGCGGGCCCGGGAGCGCCGGGGCTGGCGCCTTCATGGCGGCCCGCGAACGGTTGAGACCGAGCGCTCAGGCTCTCGCCGCGGCGAGCGCTCGAGGGGCCGTCGTCCTTCTCGCTCGGCTCAGCGAAAGAGCCCCCGGCCCCGCCGCCGCTCCACGCGCGTGCGGTCGTCCGCCTCGTCGTCGTTGTCGCCGGCGAGCGGTCCGTCGGTGGCGACCGTGCGCAGGACCACGGTCTCGGGAGTCGGCTCCTCCTCGTCCCGGAGCGAGAAGCGCAGCGACAGATCGCCGAGCTCGACCAGGTCGCCGTCGGCGAGCGTGGCGTTCCTGCGCCTCTTACCGTTCACGTAGACGCCGTTCATCGATTCGAGATCGGTGAGGGCGAAGGTGCCGTCTCGCCCGCGGTCGATCTGCGCATGGTGCCGGGACAGCGAGGGCTCCTTGAGGACGAGGTCGTTGTCGTTCTGGCGACCGATTCGAAAGGCCTCGCCGCTGACGGCGTACCGCTCGTCGCCCTCGAGGAGCTCCAGGTAGGCAAAGCGCGTCGGCGCGGACCCCGGGGGCGCCGGCTCGGCACCGGCGGGCCCCTCGTCGCCTGCAACGGTGTCGCCGGCCTCGTTCGCCCGCCCGGGACCGACGGCCATCGAGGACGGACCCCGCCGCTTCAGCCACAGCAGCCCGCCGCCGAGGGCCGCGACGAGCATCGTGCCGAGGACGATGATCGCAGGCCAGTAGCCGCTCATCGGCGCCGGCGGCCGGGTCGGGTCCTCGCCCTGGGCGTCGGTCGCCGTGACGGGGACCTCCACGACCTTGGGCACCTCGACGATCTTCGGGACCTCGACGATCTTGACCACCGGCTCGGGCGCGGCCAGCGGCAGCGCGATCGGAACCGTGGCGCGGATCGGCGGAGCCGCGCTCGACCACTCGAGCGCGACGCGCGCCTGCCCGGCAACGGACGGTCGCGCATCGGTCAGATCGACCTCGAGCCTGCCCCCGGAATCGAGCGCCCCGAACGGATCCTCGAGGAAGCCCGACGGGAGCTCGAGCGAGCCGACGCCGGCCGCAACGAAGGTCCCTCCGGTCTCCTCGGCGAGACGGCGCAGCGTCTGCAGCTCGACCACGGCCGACTCGGATCGTGGATAGCCGACCGCGAATATCACGACGCCGCGCTCGAGCGCCTCGCGCACCACGTCGTTGTGGAAGTAGGCCCGATCCTCGGCGATCCCGTCGGAGAACAGGAACAGGGCACGTCGCTCGGCGGAGTGTCGCGCCAGCATGCGAACGGCGAGCGTCGCGTTGCGGTAGAGCTCCGTTGCCTTGCGCAGCGCCGGGATGCGCGGCGCTGCGTCGCGCACCTGCTCGGGCGTGCTGCCGAGCGGCGCGAGAACTTCTAGCTCGCTGTCGAAGGCGGCCAGCGCGAGGGTGTGATGGGGTGCGGCCACGGCCGCTATCGCCTGCGCGTGTCGCGTCGCCGCTGCGATAGCCGCATCGCCTCTCGGCGCGCTGGCGTCGACCAGCAGTAGCACCGCCGTCGGACCCGTGGCATCCCGGTGCTCGGTGACCACCGGCAGCGCCTGCTTCCCGAGGAAGGCTCTAGGAGACCCGATCGGCGCGCCCGTGGTCGGTCGGAAGTCGCAGTCCAGCGCCGTGGCGCGGGGCTGCTCGCAGCGAAGCTGAACCCCGTCCCCGACCAGGTGCACGGGCTCCGCGCGCACGGCGGATGGATTGATCGACGCCGCAGCGAGGACGAGCGCGGACACGGGTGTGGCCTGGGTGCGCACTGCCTTCATTGCGCGGGGGCCTTCGCAGCGGCGGTCGCGCCCGCCACGCAGCCGATTGTAGTCTCCTCGCAAGCGCCTGACCGAGAACCGCATTCCCGGCGCTCGCGTCCACCGCGTGCGGCTGCTCCGACAATGCCGCGCCGGAGGTGGCGAGCAGGCGCCACGACCCCTGCGGACGCGGCGCCCGGCCGCAGCTCCGCCTGTCGGCGTCGACGACCATACCTGCCGGCCCGTGCGGGCATTGCGCTCATGAGCCGTCGATCCCTCGGGCAGCGATCCACGGCATCTCCTGGTGCGCGGACCGGCGCGATGATATCAGAAGGCCAGGAAGGGTCACGGTGGGTCCCGTCGCCGCGCTGGCGTGGCCGACCCGGCGCGACTACACTCGGCGCCGGCCGCAGGGCGCGGGGCGCCCACGGCTGCTCCCACCTCGACCCGCGAGCGACAGTGAGACGCGTTTCCTTCAGCACCTTCGGCTGCCGGCTCAACCAGTACGACACCGAGGCGATCCGAACGCTCCTCGAGCGCGACGGCTGGTGCACGGTCGAGCACGACGAGGACCCGGACGTGCTCGTCGTCAACACCTGCACGGTCACCTCGCGCGCGGATTCCACGGCGCGCAAGGCCATCCGCCGCCTGCACTCGGAGCATCCTCGGGCGCGGATCGTGGTGACCGGCTGCTATGCCCAGCGCGCACCGGACGAGATCGCCGAGCTCTCGGGCGTCTCGCTGGTGGTCGGCGCCGCGGATCGTGCGCTCTTGCCCGCGAAGCTCGCCCGCCTCGGCACGGGGCCCGCGGAGGTGGCGGTCTCTCCGATCGAGGAGGCGAGGACCTTCCTCGACGTGCCGATCACCGAGATGATGGAGCACAGCCGCGCTTTCGTGAAGGTCCAGGAGGGCTGCAACGAGGCCTGCTCGTTCTGCATCGTTCCCCAGACCCGCGGCCGGTCGCGCAGCCGGACGCCTGCGAGCGTGATCGAGCAGGCCGAGGCGCTGATAGCCGGGGGCTACGTCGAGGTCGTCCTCACCGGCGTGCACATCGGTGACTACGGTCTGGATCTCCCCGAGGGACGCCGCATGCTCGCCGAGCTCATCGAGCGGCTCCTCGCGATTCGCGGCATCGAGCGTTTCCGGTTGAGCTCGATCGAGCCTTCGAGTATCGGCGACGAGCTCATCGAGCTGATGGCCACCGAGCCCCGCTTCGCCCGGCACCTGCACATTCCCTTCCAGAGTGGCAGCGACGAGGTGCTGACGCGAATGCGCAGGC
>CAJIAT010000205.1_pt1 | contig 26163 bp, 21 predicted proteins | sample 9199161 | NCBI WGS metagenome assembly CAJIAT01 (sample SAMEA7708281, study PRJEB35096) | sediment metagenome | biome: marine neritic benthic zone biome [ENVO:01000025]; feature: sediment [ENVO:00002007]; material: shallow marine sediment [ENVO:03000034] sea grass bed [ENVO_01000059] ... | reverse complement strand
TGACCGCCATGGATGGCGGGAATGCAGTGGGAGTGCCGGGAGCACTCCCTGCCATGGACTCGTCGACGACCTCGCGACGAGAACCGGTGCACTAGACAGGCGGGGCCAGAGATCTGTTCCGAGTCGCAGATCGCGCTCGAAGCCGTGACTCGGTCGGCCCTCTCGCGACCGTGCGCAGCATGGATGCTGCGCCCGAGCCCACATGGACGTGTTCACGGCGCGTCGCGAGAGGGCCGACCGAGTCACGGCCGTCGCCACCAGCGTCTCGCAACTCGGGACAGGTGTCTGTCATGACTCGGCCGAACAACCTGCAGAAGGCGCCGCGTGCCGCCGCGTCAGCTCACGGGCACCGGGCGCCCGGTGCGCGCGGAGTCGTAGATCGCCGTGACGATGGCGACGGCCTTGCGCGCCTCGACGCCGGAGACGGCGGGCGGCTCGCCCGCATCGAGCGCGGCGACGAACTCGGCGATGCTCGCGACGTGGAGCGAGTCGTCGATCGCGAGGGGATCGCTCGCGCCGCCACCGTGCGCGGTGCCGCGCGAGAGGCGCTCGACGAGATCGGCGTCCGCTTCCTCGGTCGTGCGAAAGGACCAGACCTTGAGCTCGTCCTCGAGGACCTCCGCGGTGCCGTCGCGTCCACCGACCTGGAGGCGCTTGAACGTGCCCGGATACATCGAGGTGGCCGCGAGGATCTGCCCGAGCGCCCCGCCGCGAAAGCGCAGGGCCGCCACGCAGGTGTCCTCGACCTCGATGAGCGTCGGATCGTGCCCGCGCTGCGCGGTGTAGGCGAAGACCTCCTCGACGGGACACTCGCTGCCGGGCGCGACCCCGGGGGCCGCGGCGGCGATCCACTGCACCGCATCGACACCGTGGATGGACTGGTTGATGAGCGCGCCGCCGCCGTCGAGGGCGAGGGTCCCCTGCCAGCGGCCCGGGGCGTAGTAGCCGTCGTCGCGCCACCAGGGGACGTAGGCGCTGACCGTCGCGAGCGTCCCGAAGCGGCCGGCGCCGGCCGCGGCGCGCAGCGCCGCGACGACCGGGTTGTAGCGCTGCGGGAAGATGCCGCCGAGGGCGACGCCGGCGGCGTCCGCCGCCTCGATCATCCGGTCGCAGCGCGCCAGATCGATCTCGAGCGGCTTCTCACAGAGCACCGCGACGCCGCGCTCGATCGCCGCGAGGGCGACCTCGAGATGCGCGCCGCTCGGCGTCGCGACCGTCACCAGATCCGGACGCTCCGACTCGAGCATCTCGACCACGTCGGTGTGGGCTGCGCCGCCGTGCCGGTCGGCGAAGGCGCGCACGCGATCGCGGCTGCGCGCAACGCTGGCCACGAGCTCGAGGCGCTCGTGGCGTGCGATGGCGCGCGCATGCACGTCCCCGATCGCGCCCGCGCCGACGACCGCGGCCCGATACCCCGCCTCGCTCACCGTGCCTCCCCGCCCATGGTGTCGCCCACGCGCTCACGGTCGATGATACGCCGGTGGGCACGGCCGGCGACCCGCAGCGCCCGACCCCGCGCCGTGGTCGACCCGGCGGAGCGCGCCGGCGACGCGTCAGCGGAACCTGCGCAGCGCCATGGCGGCGCGAACCCGCTCCTCGGCCCGGGCGAGCGCCGCCTCGCGCGGCGCGATGCCGGCCGAGGTCGCGCGCTCGAGCACGGCTTCCGTATTCGAGCGCACGCGCGCCTCGATCGCCGCGAAGGCGTCGTCACGGTCACCGCCGTGGTACTCGACCGACCCGCAGATCACCCCGCCGGCGTTGGCGATGAAGTCGGGCACGACGAGGATCCCTCGCTCGTGGAGCATGCGCTCGGCCTCCGCGGTCGCCGGGATGTTGGCGCCGGGGACTATCAGCCGGGCGCGGACGCTCGCGACGTTGCCCTCGTGGATGAAGTCGGGCCGCGCCGCAGGCACGAGCACGTCGCAGTCGCACCCGGCCAGCGCGTCGCGCTCCACGGCCGTGCCGCCGGGAGCGCCTGCCACCGCCCCGCTCTCGCCCTTGTGGGCGAGGAGCGCCTCGACGTCGAGGCCGTCGCGACAGGCCACCGCACCGCGCGAGTCCGAGACGGCGACGATCGCCGCGCCGCGCTCGGCGAGGTGTCGCGCGGCATGGCGTCCCACGGAGCCGAAACCCTGGATGGCCACCCGGGCGCCGGCCAGCGATAGCCCGGCGAAGCGCTCGGCCACCTCGGCGGCGATGGCGACGCCGAACCCGGTCGCCCCGATCTCGTCGAGCGGGATCCCGCCGATTGCCGCGGGCAGTCCGACCGCGCGGCCGATCTCGTCGCGCACCCAGGCCATGCAACGCTCGTCGGTCCCCATGTCCGGGCCGACGATGTAGTCGGCGAAGGGCTCGATGGCCCGGGCGAAGGCCCGCATCAGGGGCTCGCGGTCCACGGTGCGGTGATCTGCGATCACCACCGACTTGCCCCCGCCGTGGGGGAGCCCCGCCGCGGCGTTCTTCATGGTCATGGCGCGCGCCAGACGGAAGCACTCCTCGACGGTGGCGTCGGGCGCCATCCGCGCCCCGCCGATCGCCGGTCCGCAGGCCGTGTTGTCGAGCACCAGGATCGCCCGCAGCCCGGCTCCCGGATCGTGCAGGTAGGCGATGCGCTCGGGCCCGAGGCGGTCGGCAAAGCGCCAGTCGTCTTGCATCTCTCCTACCCTATATAGGTGACTGGAAATGCGCTACACCCCGTCGCCTTCGACCAGCGGTGTATCGCCCGATCCCCCCACCCTGTCCCCCCACCCAGAGGGCGGCGAGCACTTGCTACGAACGCAGGCGGCTCATACTTCCGCTCTGCTATCTACCCCGACCCGCCCGCGAGAGCGTGGCCTCTCACCCCTGCGCCACGGCAGCGGCCTCTCGCGCCATCTCCTCGCGCATCGCCTGCTTGCGCACCTTGCCGGTTACCGTGAGCGGGTAGGCGTCGACGATGCGCAGGTGGCGCGGGACCTTGAAGTGCGCGAGGCGCCCGGCGCAGTGCGCGAGCAATGCCTCGGGCGAGCTGTGCACACCTCGCCGCAGCTTCACCCAGGCGCACACCGCTTCGCCGTAGCGCTCGTCCGGGATCCCGAAGACCTCGGCCTCCTCGACCGCCGGGCACTGGTAGAGGACGTCCTCGATCTCGCGCGGGAAGATGTTCTCGCCGCCGCGGATGATGATGTCCTTCAGGCGGCCGACGACGCGGCAGTAGCCCGCCGCATCGATGCGCACGAGATCGCCGCTCGCCATCCAGCCGGCCTCGTCGAGAGCCTCGGCGGTGCGCACCGGATCGTCCCAGTAGCCGCGCATCACCGAGTAGCCGCGGGTCTGCAGCTCGCCGACCTCGCCCCGGGGCACCAGGACGCCGCGCTCGTCGACGACGCGAACCTCGGTATGCGGCAGCACGGTGCCGACGGTCTCGACGCGACGCTCGGGGGAGTCGTCCACCGAGGTCTGGAAGCTGATCGGGCCGGTCTCGGTCATGCCGTAGGCAATCGTGATCTCGGCCACGTGCAGATCGCTCATCACGCGCCGCATCAGCGCCTCCGGGCACGGCGCCCCGGCCATGATGCCGGTACGCAGGCTGGCGACGCGCGCGCGCTCGAAGCGAGGATGCTCGAGCAGGGCGATGAACATGGTCGGAACGCCGTGCAGGGCCGTGCAGCGCTCGGACTCGATGACGTCGAGAACCGCGCCCGCGTCGAAGCCCTCGGCGGCGAAGACCATGGTCGCGCCGCGCACGACGCAGCACAGCGTGCCGAGCACCATGCCGAAGCAGTGGTACATCGGCACGGGGATGCACAGCCGATCACGGGGGCCGAGGCGCATGCGCTCGCCGACGAGGCGGGCGTTGTTGACGATCGCGTGGTGCGAGAGCGTGGCGGCCTTCGGCGCTCCCGTGGTGCCGCTCGTGAACTGGATGTTGATCGGCGCGTCGAAGCGCGCGTCGCGCTCGAGCTCTCCGAGACGCGCCCGGGCGGCCTCGTCCCCAGCCGCGACGACGTCGGCGAGGCGCATCATGCCGGCGCGGAGCGTGTCGCCCGTGTGGATGATGCGTCGCAGCTCGGGCACGCGCGCGGCGTGAAGCAGCTCGCCCCCCGAGTCGAGCTCCGGGGCCAGCTCGCGGAGCATCGCGACGTGGTCGCTGCCGCGCGTGCGCTCGGCGGTGATCAGCGCCCGCGCACCGACCGCGCGCAGCGCGCCCTCGAGCTCTGGCACCCGCCACGCGGGGTTCGCATTGACCAGGACCAGGCCGGCGCGCGCCGTCGCGAACTGCGCCAGCACCCACTCGGCGCGGTTCGGTGACCACACGGCGACCCGCTCGCCCGGCTCGAGACCCAGCGCGAGCAGGCCGGCGGCCAGCGCATCGACGCGCTGGTCGAGCTCGGCGAAGGTCCAGCGCACCGACTGGTACGGAACGACGAGGGCCTCCTCGCCGGGCCAGGTCCGGGCCGCATCGCGCAAGCAAGCAGCCACCGTCTCCGGGCCGAGAGGCGTTCCGCCGACGCCGTGCACGTAGCTCCACTCGCCTCGCGTCGCCATTGCCGCGCGCTCCGTCGAAAAGGGCCCCACCGTCGTTCACGACGCCCTCGCCATTCTCAGTATCGCGAGGGTCTTCTCGGCGGAGGTTGATGGAGATCAATACCCCGATGGCGGAGAGACTGAACAGTCCGTCGGGTTGGCGGCCGGTCGCCCCCCTGCCCTGCGCGGGGGCAGGCGAGCGGCGAGGCCGTCCGAGCGGAGGCCGCCATGGCCCGAAGTCCGCACAGGCGAGGTCCGGTGCGATATCGACTGGTGAGTGGCCCGCGGCCGCGCACCGCTCGCAGCGAGCCGGCGCTGCGTTTCGGCTACGGCAGCGACTGCGAGCTCGTGCTCGAGGGCGAGGACGGCCCGCCGGTGCTGTTCGAGGTCCACGCCACGGACGGCCCGCTGCAGATCGCGACGCGCGTGCCTCCCGAGGAGCTCGCGAGCTACGTCGATCTCGAGGTCGACGGTGCGCCCCTCGACGAGCCCGTGCGCACGCTCGGCCCCGGCACCCGGATCGAGCTCCGCGACAAGGGCACACGCCAGCGCTACGAGCTGGTTCTCGAGCCGCCGTCCCGCTGGCGCGTACGGCTGCGCTTCCTGGCGGTCGTCGTTCTGATCCTCGCGGTGCTGGGCGGGCTCTACGCCGCCTACGTCCACCGCGCCCTCGAGCGCACCCGGGGCACGCTGCACACGACCGCCACGCGCGTCGAGCAGGCCGAGCAGCGCGTGCGCGAGACGCTGGAACGTCTCGCCTCCGCCGAGGTCCGGGTCGGCGAGGCCCTGCGCGCGCTGTCCGCCGAGCGCCGCGCCGCCGACGAATCGCTGCGCACCGAGCTCGAGCTGCGCATGGACGCCCTCGGCGCGAGCGCTCGCGAGGCCCTCGACCAGCTCTCCGAGCGCGACGTGGAGGCCCGGGCGCGGCTGCGCGCCGATCTCGAGCAGCACGTGGGCGGCCTGCGCGAGGAGTTCGCGGCGCGCATGGTCGAGAGCTACCAGCGGTTCAAGTCCCTGGAGCGCGACATGCTCGAGGCGCTCGCGGCGCGCGCCGCCCAGGCCGAGCCCGAGACCGCGCGCTTCAAGCGCGTGCTCGGCGCCTCGCGGGACGCGGTGCTGTTCATCCACACGCACTACGTCGTCGAGTTCGCCGGGCAGAGCGAGCGCCAGGCCTTCGACAGCTTCGGAACCGGCTTCGTCGTCGACGCCGACGGCCTGGCGCTCACGGCCCAGCACGTGCTGTTTCCCTGGCGCTTCGAGCGCGAGCTGATCCTGCTCGGCGCGATCGATGCGGCCCATGTCGTCGAGGCCGAGACCCGATGGGCTGCCTGGCCCACCGAGCGGCGGGTATTCGACGCCGACGCGCCGGCCGAGCCGCTGCAGGACAACGCCTACGCGAGCGGCGCCGAGCCGCCGACCCTGCGCTTCCTCCACGCGCCGGAGCCGGCGACCACCGAGGAGGTGGTGCAGACCGCCTTCGGGCTGCTGCGCCTCGAGGTGCCGCTGCCGGGGGCGAGCGACGTCGCCGTGATACGCCTCTCGGGGCACGAGGGGGGCCTGGCCCACCTGCCGGTCGGCGCCGCGCCGGTCGCCGTCGAGCCCCTCGACGAGCTGCTCGCGGTCGGCTACCCGCTCTCGCGACTGGTCGACGGCGTGGCCAGACCCCAGGCGGTCCGGGGGCTCGTGCGCCGCGTCGGCGCTGGGATCGTCGAGGTCGACGTGCCGCTGCACCCGGGCCTGAGCGGCGCCCCGCTCCTCGACGGGGACGGGGCGGTGGTCGGCATGGCCTCGGCCATCTACGGCTCGGCGGTCTACGGCGTCGCCGCGCCGCGCGCGAGCCTGGTCGACGCGCTGGAGGCGGCGCTCGCCCGGGAGCCCGGGTCGGGAGGAAGGGCTGCTGTGGTAAAATGATAATTTTGGCTATCAGTGCTGTACGGCGCGTTCCGTGCAGCGCACCGCAGGAGTGGCGCGACGTGAGCGAGCAGCAGGGCCAGCGGGCCGAGGATCTGACCGTCGACACCGAGAACCTCTACAGGGAGGAGGTCTTCACGGACCTGCGCGCCGCCTCGGTGCGCCGCCTGGTCCCGGTCAAGGCCGACGGCAGCGTGGATTCATCGCGCCGGGCGAGCTACATCGGCGACACCACGCTGATGACGCAGATGGGACCGCTCCCGGTGCAGTTCCCGATCGAGGCCGAATCGCTCGAGGATGCCTTCGCCCAGTTCCCCGAAGGCGTGCGCGAGGCGGTTGAGCGGCTCAACGAGCGAGCCCGCGAGATGGCGCGCGAGGAGGCGTCGCGCATCGTCGTCCCGGGGGCGATGCCGCCGGGAATGGGCGGCGGCGGCATCCCCGGCGGCGGCGTGCCGGGCGGCGGCAAGGTCCTCCTGAAGTAGCAACCCTGGCCCGACAGGCCCTGGGCTGATGGCCCCGGGCTGGTGGCCTCGACCTGAAGAGCCTGCCCGGCAGCCGGGCCCTGCGGCCTGGACCGGGGCGCCCAGCGTGCCCCACGCGAGCGGCGTCCTCGATAGATAGCTCCGCTCATCCAGGCCGGGCCGCTGCGGCCGTCGCACCGCCTCCCTGCGCGCCCTTCTCCCGCACCGGTCGCGCCCTGTGCACGAGCCGGTACATCGCCGGCACCAGCACCAGGCTCACGAGCGCCGAGAAGCTCAGACCGAACACGATCGTGATGGCGAGCGGGCGCAGCAGCTCGGAGCCAGCGCCGAGCCCGATCGCGAGCGGCGTCATGCCCGCGACCGTCGTCAGCGTCGTCATCAGGATCGGGCGCAGGCGCAGGCGACCGGCCTCGAGAATCGCCGCCTCGAGCTCGAGGCCGCGGCTGCGCTCGAGCTCGATGTACTCAACGAGCACGATGGCGTTGTTCACCACGATGCCGGCCAGCATGATCATCCCCAGCCACAGCGGCATCGAGAGCGGCATGTCGAGCACGGCGATGCCGATCGCAACCCCGATGGCGGCGAACGGCACGCTCGTGAGGATCAGCAGCGGATTGAGCAGCGACTCGTACTGGACCGCCATCACCACCAGGACCAGGAACAGCGCGAGCCCGAGCAGCACGTGGCCGAGCCGGCGGCTCCTGTTGAGCACGTCCGCAGCGCCCCCGTCGTAGAGCGTGTAGCCGCCCGGGAGATCGAGGTCGGCGAGCAGCGCGTCGACTTCCCGGCTGACCTCTCCGAGGGTGCGCTCGCCCCGGATGCTGCCGCTTACCTCGACGATTCGCTGCTGTCGGTCCCGCAGGATGGTCGCCGGCGTGGTGATGAGCTCGATCCCGGCGACGTCTCCGAGGAGCACCGACTCGCCCCGCTCCGAGCCCGGGAAGAGCACGATGCGCTCGAGATCGTCCGGGCTCGACATCTCCGCCCGCGGGAGTCGCACGCGCACGTCGTAGCGGCGATCCTCGTCGATGTAGTCCGTGACCACGAGCCCCTGGAGCGCGATTCGCACCGCGCGGCCGACCGCCTCGACGTCGAGCCCGAGGGCGGCTGCCCGGTCCCGGTCGACCACCACCGACAGCTCCTGGGAGAGCACCTCCGAGGTATGGCGCAGGTTGCTCAGGCCCTCGACGTCGCGCAGACGGTCGACGATCCCGTCGGCGATGTCCGCGAGCACGTCGAGGTCCGGTCCCTGGACACGCAGGCTCAGTGCGTCGTCGCCCCTGCCGAGGCGGATGCCCCGGATCCCGCCGATGCGGATGCGCACCCGAACCCCTGCGAGCTCGAGCGCATCGACGGCCTCGCTCATGCGCCCGACCCACTCGAGCGAGCTCACATCCCGAACGCCGGGCGGCTCGAGCTGGACGGCCAGCCGCGCACGGTTCGTCGACTCGTACTGGGAGCGCCCGAAGACGAAACCCCCGCTCTGCACGAACACGCTCTGGACCTCGGGCTGCTCGAGGGCGAGCCGCTCGACGCGCCCGACGATGGCGTCCATCTCGTCGAGGCTGATCCCGGCGTCCGCGGTGAGGTGGATGTTGACGCGACCGTGGTCGACCTTGGGTAGGAAGATCTCCTGGCTCGACTGGAATACCGGGAGCGCGACCAGCAGCCCGGCCAGGAAGGCGAGCGGCACGAGCAGGCGTACCTTCAGGATGCCGCGCAGCGCGAAGCCGTATACGCGCTGGACGCCCGCCGTCCCAGCGTCTATCGCCCGGCGCACGATCCCCGGCTCGGCGCTCGGGACCCTCGCGGCGAGGGCCGGCACGAGGGTGAGGGCGACCACGAGCGAGGCCGCGATCGCCGCCGAGATGGTGGCGATCAGCTCGCGGAACAGCAGGCCGACCAGGCCGCTGACGAACAGGAAGGGCAGGACCGCGGCGAGGTTGGTCGAGGTGGAGGCGACGATCGCGCCGTTGACCTCCCGTGCCGCCGCGACGGGCGCCGCGAGACGTCCTTCGCCTTCGCGCTGATGACGGTAGATGTTCTCGAGCATGACGATGGTGTTGTCCACCAGGAGCCCGACGCCGAGCGCGAGACCGCCGAGCGTCATGATGTTGAGCGTGAGCCCGGCGCCGGCCATGAGAATCAGCGCGACCATGATGGCGATGGGGATGCCGCTGCCGATGATGAGCGTACGCCGCACGTCGCCGAGGAAGAGATAGACGACCAGCATCGCGAGCACCGCTCCGCTCAGGGCCGCGCCGCTCGCGTCGGCGAGCGCGCGGCGCACGAACAGCGACTGATCGCTGACGAGGTCGATGCGAACGTCGTCGGGCACCAGCCCCTGCTCGGTGAGGAGCGCGAGCTGCGCGCGGACCGCGTCCACCACCTCGACGGTGTTGGCCTGGGGCTGTTTCTGGATCGAGGCCTTCACGCCGGGCACGCCGTCGAGGCGGATCCGGAGCTTCTCGTCCTCGATGCCGTCGATGACCTCGGCGACGTCACCGAGGCGCACGACCTGGCCGCCGCCGGCGTTCGAGCCGATCTCGATCGGCTGCGCGGCGATGTCCGCGACGCTCGCGAATCGACCGGAGGTTCGACCGCTGAGCTCGCGCCTGGCCATGCGCAGGGCACCGCCCGGGGTGTCCCGGTTCCCCGCATCGAGGGCGTCGATGACGTCGTCCATGGACAGGCCGTGGCCGGCGAGGCGACGCTGGTCCGGAAGGACCAGGATCTCGCGGACCGGGCCACCGCCGACCTCGACCGCCGCGACCCCCGGCAGGGTCAGGAGCCACTTCGAGAACGTGTCGTCGACCCAGTCGCGCAGCTCCTCCGGGTCGCGCAGCGCGGAGCTCAGGACGTACTCCACGACCGGGATCTGCGAAGGATCGCGCTTGAAGATGACCGGCGGCTCTATGGTGTCGGGCAGGAAGCGCTTGGCGCGGTCGAGACGATTGCTCGCGTCGCGGAGCGCGACGTCGATGTCCTTGCCGTAGGCGAAGGAGAGGTCGACGGCGCTGCGTCCCTCCCTCGAACGCGACTGGACTCCGATCGCGTCCTCGGTGATCGCGAGCTGCTCCTCGAGCTGGCGTGTGATCTGGTCCTCCATGATCTTGGCCGGGACACCGGGATCGGTCACGCGGACGCGGATGTCGGGGTAGATCAGGTGCGGGAGGAGATCCACGCCGAGGCGCCCGAGCGAGAACGCACCGAGGACGACCACGGCGAGGGAGAGCATGACCACGCCGATCGGGTGGGCGATCGACCAGGCCGCGAGGCCCCCGCCGCGACCGGCGCCGCGGCTCACGAGCGCGGCGCCCGGGAGCCCTGCTCCCCGACGGGCTTGACCACCTTGCCGTCCGTGAGCCCGAGGAAGCCCTTCACGACGACCCGTTCTCCGGCCTCGAGGCCCTCCAGGATCTCCACCCGATCGGCGAGGCGCCGTCCGCTGCGCACGGCGACGCGCGACGCACGCAGCTGCGCATCGACGCGGAAGACGTGCTCCCCGTCGCGGTCGCGGCGCAGCGCCGAGAACGGCAGGTGATTGCGATCGGGCGCCTCGGTGGTGAAGGTGACGCGAGCGAACTGACCCGCCTGCGCGCCGACCGGCACCGGGCTGAGCACGATCTCGACGCGCCCCTGGCGGGTCCGCCGGTCGAGGTCCGGGTGAATCCTCAGGACCCGGCCGGGGAAGGTGGTGTCACCGAGCGCATCGATGCGTACCTCCACCGGATCGTCGATGACCAGGTGCGGCACGAGGAGCTCGGAGACCATGAGGTCGGTGACCAGCGAGGAAGGGTCGGCGACGGTGAGCACGTGAGAATGGCGCGGAACCACGTCGCCGACCTCGACGAGCCGCGCGGTGACGACGCCGGAGAAAGGCGCGACGACCCGGGTGTAGCCGAGGCGCGTGCGCAGGACCCGTTCCTCCGAGCGGGCGACCTCGACCGCGGTCAGCGCCCGGGTGACCTCGTCCTGGGAGATGAGGCTCCCCTGTTGCAGCTGCTCGACGCGGCGCAGGCTCGTCTGGGCGTCCTCGCGTACCGCGAGCGCCTTGTCCAGCTGCGCCTCGAGCAGCGTGTTGTCGAGCTCGAGCAGCACGTCCCCGGTGCGCACCGTGTCGCCCTCGAAGTGCGGCAGGAGCGTGACGCGACCTTCCTCCTGGTTGAACACGCGCACCACGACCCGATTGCGCAGCGACCCGGTGTGCACGCTCTTCGCGCGCAGCGCGCCGCGCGCCACCTCAACGAGCTCCACGAGGTGCACGTGCGGAGCCCTGGCACCGCGGGCAGGGGCCGCCCTCGCTTCTCCCGGACCGCACAGTCCGACCGCGGTGCACGCCGCCGTGAGCGCCCGCGCGAGCGGCCCCGGCGACTCCTCGCTCCGCGCCCCGTCGTCGCCCGAGCAGCCCGCGAGCGCGAGCGCGAGCGCCGCGGCGGCGAGCAGCGCGGGCGGGACTCGAGGCGATGTCTCGACCAAGGGCGTCTCCAGCGGGCGCGCCCGGAACCTGCCGTCCGAGTGTACTGCGCGCAGGATCCCAACGCCCGGACCGGCGCCAGGAACACGCGCGCGGCCGGACTTCCTCGTCGGACTGGACACCCGTCCCAGCAAATGGACACCCTGTCGATGCCCGTTGGCGGTGGAAGAGGACGACATGACGCGACCGGTGATCATCGACTGCGACCCTGGACAGGACGACGCCTTCGCGTTGCTCCTCGCGCTGGCCTCGCCCGACGAGCTCGAGGTGCTCGGCGTGACGACGGTGGCGGGCAACGTTCCCCTCGAGAAGACGACGCGGAACGCGCGGCTGGTCTGTGATCTGGCCGGCCGCCCGCGCACGGCGATCCACGCCGGCTGCGACCGGCCGCTCGTCCGGCCCCTGGTGACCGCCGAGCACGTCCACGGCCCGGAAGGGCTGGACGGCGCTCCGATCGAAGAGCCGCGCACCCCGTTGCAGCCAGCGCACGCGGTCGACTTCATCGTCGAGACCCTCCTCGGCGCCCCGGAGGGCTCGGTCACGCTGGTGCCGATCGGACCGCTCACGAACATCGCCATGGCGCTGCGCCGGGAGCCGGCCATTGCGCCGAGGATCCGGGAGATCGTGATGATGGGCGGCGCCTGGAGGGAGGGGGGCAACATCACCCCGAGCGCCGAGTTCAACGTCTACGTCGACCCGCACGCGGCCGCCGTGGTCCTGGGCAGTGGACGCCCGATCGTCATGATGGGGCTCGACGTGACGCACCAGGTCATGACCACCGCCGAGCGTCGCGCGGCCATCGGAGCGCTCGACATCCCCGCGGCCGGAGCGCTGCGCGGGATGCTCGAGTACTACAACCGGCACGACATCGAGAAGTACGGGTCGGACGGGGGGCCGTTGCACGACCCGTGCACCGTCGCCTGGCTCCTCGAGCCAGGGCTGTTCACGGGCAAGCAGGTGAACGTTCAGATCGAGACGACGTCTCCTTTGACGATGGGCGCGACAGTAGTCGATTTCTGGGGCGTGACCGGACGGACTGCGAACGTCACCTGGGTCCACGGCGTCGATGCCAGCGGGTTCTTCAGCCTTCTCTCCAGTCGGCTCGCGCGGCTCTGAGCTCCGTGCGCCTGCGCGGCGACGCGCCGGCTCGCCCCGGTCCCCGAGCGGTGCGACTTCATGAAGCCGGCTCTTCCAGACCTCTCGCCAGCTCACGAACGAATCGGCGGACCTCATCGGGCGTGATCGGCTTCTCCAGACAGGGCCTGCCGCTCTCGACCAGGAATCTACGCACCCGCTCGCTCATGGTGTCGCCGGTGAGGAACGCGACACGCTCACGCATCTCGGGGCGCAGCCGGACCAGGCGCTCGTAGAGCGCGGGCCCGTCGATCCCCGGCATGCGCAGATCGCTGATCACGAGATCGAATACGCGTTCACCGACGAGAACGAGCGCGTCCTCGCCGGCATTCGCCACGCTGACCGCGTGTCCGTCACCGTCGAGGATGTCCGCCACGACCTCGGCGACCTCGGGCTCGTCGTCGACGACCAGGATCGTCAGTCGAGCCACGCGCTGATCGGCGGCGCTCGGCACGCCGGGACCGACGTCATCCTCACGCAGGGCCGGCAGGCTCACTCGAAAGCATGTCCCGTCGCCGCGGTCGGGCGCGAGCTCGATGGTCCCGCCATGCGCCTCGACGACGCGGTGACAGAGCGCGAGCCCCATGCCGGTGCCCTCGCCCACCTCCTTGCTCGTGTAGAACGGATCGAAGATCCGGGACCGGGCGTCCTCGGGCACGCCGGGACCGTTGTCCCGAACCTCCAGCTCGACGCGCGTTCCCCTGGCGCTCGCCGAGATCTCCAGCCGCCTCGGCGGTGCCACCTCGAGCAGGGCGTGCTCCGCGTTCACCAGGAGGTTGCTCAGCACCTGCACGAGCTGATCTCCGTCGGCGAGAACCCGGGGCAACCGTTCGTCAATCGTCGTCGAGAGGTCGATGTCCGCCGCTCGCAATGAATAGCGGGTCACGTCGAGAGCGACCTCGATCACCTCGCTGACGTCGACCGGCCTGCTCTCCCGGGGACGCTGGCGCGCCATCGCGAGGAAAGTGTTGACGATGCGCCCGCATCGATCGGCGGCATTGCCGATTCGCTCGGCACGGGCCGTGATTGCGGGGTCGCTCGCCGTCTCGCGCAGCAAGAGCGATTGCCCGACGACGACGGAGAGCGGATTGTTCAGCTCGTGCGACACGCTCGCCAGCAGCTCGCCCATGGCGCTCAGCCGCTCGCTCTTCTGGACCAGCTCTCGCGAGCGCGCCATCTCCGCCTGCACCGCCAGACTCTCGGTGAGGTCTCGCACGCTCGAGACGATCACCTTCTCGCCGCCGTACTCGATGAGCCGCGCCGAGAGCGCAGCCCAGAATCGTTGACCGGAGGACTTGCGGAGCTGGACCTCGAAATCGTCGACGCGGCCCGCGTGCTGGAGCTCCCGCACGTACCGTTCGCGATCGGCGGGATTGACGAAGAAATCGCGTGCGCGAACCGTCGCCGCCTCCGGCGCGCGGCCGAACAGCTCCTGCGAGGCCGGGCTCTCGTAGATGATCGCGCTGTCGTCGATGCGCGTCATGCCGATCGGCACCGGCGACGCCTCCAGCACGCGACGGATGAGCGCTTCGCTCTCGCGCACCGCCGCCTCGGCGCGCGCGCGCTCGGTGATGTCGACGGTCATGCCGATGATCCGCGAGACCGCGCCGTCGGCGCCGCGCATCGGGATCTTGGCCGAGTAGTACCGACGCGAGCGTCCGGCGCCGTCGCCGAACTCGAACTCGACCCGTTCACCGTCCAGGACGCGGGCGAACAGATCGTTCAGACGCACCCGCTCACTCGGGTGGGCCAGCTCGGTGAAGTGCCTGCCCTTGATCTCCTGCTCGCTGCGCAGCTGCGCCATCGCGAGCCCCGACGGGTTCATCGACACGATGCGGCCGTCGAGATCGACCTCGTCGATGCAGACCGGCGAGTTCTCCAGCACGGCCTGCAACCGCTCGGCGCTCTCGCGCAGGTCGACCTCCGTACGCTTCTGGCGCGTGATGTCGGTGCGAACGGTGACGATGTTGCCGTCCGGTGCGCGCTGGCGCGTGATCAGTAGCCACGTGTCGTCATCGAGCTCCACCTCAACCGATTCCCCGTCGGCGCGTCCGAGCCGCTCGATGATCCGCGCGAGGTCTCGCGCGGAGGCGCTCATCTCGACGCCGTCGAAGCGGCGGACGAAGGGCAGCAGGCGGCCGATGTAGTCCGCAAGCGTCGTACCGACCAGGTCTTCCGGCTCACAGCCGTAGCGCCGGGCGAAGTCGCGGTTGCACACGATCAACCTATCGTCCGGGTCGGCGACGGAGAAGCCGCCGGGGATGTTCTCCACCGCATCGGCGAGAAGCCGCGCGAGCTTGTCGCGCTCGCCCTCGAGCTCGCGCAGTCTCGCGCGTGTCGAGTCCTCGTCCGCGACCGGCGTGAGACAGCCCGTCAGCAGGTCCTCGCCGGTGGACGGGTCCCGGGTCGTGCGACACTCCTCACGGATCCAGATCCAGCGGCCCGCGCGGGTGCGGATGCGATAGTGGGCGGCGCGGCCCTCGGGCGGTGCGATCTCGGCGTGCAGCGCGTCGAAGCCCCGTAGGTCCTGCGGGTGGACGAGAGAACGGTGGAAATCCGGGTCATCGGTGAACGCCGCCGCCTCGTAGCCCGTGACGGACCGGACGTTCTCGCTGATCAAGCCGAGGGCATAGGTCCGCGCGTATGCGGCGACGTAGTGGACCGCGCGGGAGCCCGACACCGCCAGCGCCAGGCGTGCACCCGGCTCGGTGCGCGGAGAGCTTCCTTCACTGGTCACGATGGTCTCCGTCCCGTCACGCGCGCTCGCCGGGCTGGGCGGACCCGGCCGAGAAGACTCTACGACGGATCGCATCGGATCCCCAGGGCGCGGACTGCCCGGGCCCGCTCGAGTGGGCGACGCCGGCGGGCCCACCGGCGCAGGCACCACCTGCCCCGTCTCGTGCGTGCGCGCCGGGAGAGGCAAACGGCGTACCCGCGGGGTATCTTGTGGGGCTCTGACGGCGCGGGTCGAGCCGGGCCGGCAGGCCCGTCCGGACCGGCGTCAGGGGACGCCTCGCGGGCGCCGCTCTCTCTCGGAGTGGCCCCATCGAGCGCCGGCGCCAGCCCCTCGAGGCCCGTCGGACCGGGCACGCGCGGAGCGCGCCGAGACGGCAGATGTTGAGCCCGCGCCCGCCTTGGGGCATGCTCCGCGGGCGCAGACCGCGCCCGCGCCCCGCCGCCCGAGAGGCGGCGGCGTGCAACGCCCGATTCAGAACTCCTGCCGGGGCCCTGCCGGGACGGAAGCGCCCCGGCAATGGTTTCGACGGACAATTTCACGATCAGCCGCGTGTCGCGGCGGGCACGGCGGTCCGGCGGGTCGCACGTCTCGCCTGCACGGGGCGGGATCGGCGGGCACAACCAACATGGAGCGATGTTCATGCGTTACGAGGCACCGGATACGGTCGACGCGGCGGTAGCGCTGCTCGGAGGCGCCGCCGAGGGCGCTCGCGTGATGGCTGGGGGGACGGACCTGCTGGTCCAGCTCCGCGCCGGCCTGGTCGAGCCCGAGGTCGTGGTCGACATCAAGCACATCGACGAGACCCGGATCATCAGCGAGGAGGCGGACGGCTTCCGGGTCGGCGCCGCCGTGACGGGTGCGGAGCTGAGCGAGCATCCGCAGGTCAGCAAGCATTTCCCAGGCGTGGTCGAGGCGGTGGACCTGATCGGCTCGACCCAGATCCAGGGCCGCGCATCCATGGGCGGAAACCTGTGCAACGCTTCCCCCGCCGCCGACAGTGTCCCCGCGCTAGTGGCCGTGGGGGCGACGTGCACGATCGCCGGACCGGGCGGTCGGAGGGAGATCCCGGTCGAGCAGGTCACCACCGGCCCCGGGAAGACCTCTCTCGGACCGGGCGAGTTCATCGTCTCCTTCCTGCTGCCCGCGCGTCCTGCGCACTCCGGAGACGCCTACCTGCGCTTCATCCCGAGGACCGAGATGGACATCGCGGTGGTCGGCGCCGGCGTTTCCGTCACCCTGGACGAAGCGGGTCGGTGCACCGCCGCGCGCGTCGCGCTCGGCGCGGTCGCGCCGACGGTGGTCCTCGTCGAGGACGGTGCCGCGGCGCTGGTCGGGACCACGGTCGACGACGAGGCGATCGAGGCGCTGGCGGCAGCCGCACGCGCAGCGTGCAGCCCGATCGACGACAAGCGCGGTACGGTGGAGTTCCGTACCAAGGTGGCCGGCGTGCTGGCGGCGCGCGCGTGCCGCAAGGCACTCGAGCGAGCGAGGAGTCACTGATGGCGAAGATCCACGTCACCACCACCGTCAACGGCGACGAGACGGAGTTCCTCTGCGAGCCCGATCAGACCCTTCTCGACGTCCTGCGCGACGAGCTCCAGCTCACGGGCACGAAGGAGGGCTGCGGCTCGGGCGACTGCGGAGCGTGCACCGTGACCATCGACGGGCGGCTGGTGTGCAGCTGCCTGGTGCTCGCGGCCGAGGCCGAGGGCCACGCCGTCGAGACCATCGAGGGCATGGCCAACGGCGAGGAGCTCCACCCGCTCCAGCGCAAGTTCATCGAGCACGCCGCACTCCAGTGCGGGGTGTGCACGCCCGGGTTCCTCGTCGCGGCGAAGTCCCTGCTGGAGCGAAATCCGGACCCGAGCGAGACCGAGGTGCGCTACTGGCTGGCGGGGAATCTGTGCCGCTGCACCGGCTACGACAAGATCGTTCGTGCGGTCATGGATGCCGCTCAAGAGATGAGAGGGGGCTGAGGCGATGAGCGACGCGAAGAGCAAGGAACTCAAGTGGGTCGGCACCCGCACGCTGCGACCCGACGGAGTCGACAAGGTCACGGGGCGCGCCCGGTTCGGCGCCGATCTCTACCTTCCGAACATGCTTGTCGGCAAGGTCCTGCGCAGCCCGCACCCGCACGCGCGAATCCGCGCGATCGACGTGTCGAAGGCCGAGGCGCTCAAGGGCGTGAAGGCCGTCGTCACGTGCGACGACTTCGAGGACCTGCCCTCCGAGTTCGTGCCGGCGGGCGAGATGATGGTGAACTACCGCGACATGGTGAGGAACGTGCTCGCGCGCGAGAAGGCGCTCTACGAGGGTCACGCCGTCGCCGCCGTCGCCGCGGTGAGCGATTCCGTTGCACGCAAGGCGCTCAAGCTCATCGAGGTCGACTACGAGGTGCTGCCCCACGTGCTCGACGTGGTCGAGGCCATGGAGCCCGGCGCACCGCTCCTAGACGAGACGATGCTCACCCAGGGCGTGGAGCCAGAGCCGAGCGAGCCATCCAACGTCGCCAAGCGGGTCGAGTTCGGACACGGTGATCTCGAGGCCGGGTTCGCGGCCGCGGACGTCGTCGTCGAGCGCGAGTTCACCACCAAGCCGGTGCACCAGGGCTACATCGAGCCCCACGCCTGCGTGGCCAACTACACCGAGGACGGTCAGGCGGAGCTCTGGTGCAGCACCCAGGGACAGTTCATCGTGCGTGGGCACTGCGCGAAGCTCTGCGGGATGGACGTCTCGAAGATCCGCGTGACGCCCTCGGAGATCGGCGGTGGCTTCGGCGGCAAGACCGTCGTCTATCTCGAGCCCCTCGCGCTCGCCCTGTCCCGCAAGAGCGGCCAGCCCGTGAAGATGGTGATGAGCCGCGAGGAGGTGTTCCGCGCGAGCGGGCCGACCTCCGGGGCGCACATCTGGGTGAAGATGGGCGTGACCCGCGACGGACGGATCACCGCCGCCGACGCCGTTCTCAAGTACCAGGCGGGCGCCTTCCAGGGCTCCCCGGTGCAGCCGGGCGCGATGTGCGCCTTCGCCCCGTACGCCCTCGACGCGGTGCGCACGATCGGGTTCGACGTCATCACCAATCGCCCGAAGGTCGCAGCCTATCGGGCGCCCGGGGGTCCGATCTCGGAGTTCGCGGTGGAGAGCGTGGTCGACGAGCTCGCGCTCGAGATCGGCATGGATCCGGTCGAGCTCCGGCTGAAGAACGCGGCGAAGGAGGGCACCCAGTCCTCCTACGGTCCGAAGTTCGGCCCCGTCGGCCTCGTCGAGACGCTCGAGGCGGCGCGGGACCACGAGCACTACGGTGCGCCGCTCGGCCCGAACCAGGGCCGAGGCGTCGCCTCCGGCTTCTGGTTCAACATCGGTGGGGAGACCTGCGTCACGATGAACCTCGGCGAGGACGGCACCGTGGCGATGCTCGCGGGGACCCCGGACATCGGAGGCTCGCGCGCCTCCCTCGCCTCCATGGCGGCGGAGACCCTCGGTATCGACGTGGCCAGCGTCCGCCCGACGATCGCCGACACCTCGAGCCTCGGCTACACCTTCCTGACCGGCGGGAGCCGGGCGACGTTCTCGAGCGGCATGGCTGCGGTCGAGGCGGCGAACGACATCATCCGCCAGGCGAAGGAGCGCGCGGCACGTATCTGGGACATCGCGGTCGACGCGGTCGAGTGGGTCGACGGAGAGGCGCGCCCTGCGGGAAGCAACGCCGGCGACTTCGAGCCGCTCTCTCTCGAGGAGATCGCGGCCCAGGCCGGAAAGACCGGCGGGCCCATCGTGGGACAGGCGGCGATCAACGCCCAGGGCGCGGGTCCGAGCTTCGGGACCCACGTCGTCGACGTCGAGGTCGACCCCCAGACCGGGCGCGCAACGGTGCTGCGCTACACGGTGATCCAGGATGCAGGAAAGGCCGTGCACCCCTCCTACGTCGAGGGGCAGTACCAGGGCGGCGCGGTGCAGGGGATCGGCTGGGCGTTCAACGAGGAGTACGTCTACGGAGAGGACGGCAAGCTCCAGAACGCCGGCTTCCTCGACTACCGCATCCCCGTGTGCTCCGATGTGCCGATGATCGACACCGTGATCGTCGAGGTGCCCAATCCGAGCCACCCCTTCGGCGTGCGCGGCATCGGCGAGACGCCGATCATCCCGCCGATGGCGGCCATCGCCAACGCGATGCGCGCGGCCACGGGGATTCGCTTCGACGAGCTGCCGATGTCACCGCCCAAGGTGCTCAAGGCGATCGACGAAGCCAATGCGATGGCGGACGCGGCCGAGTAGAGGCGGCCGCCGGCCCGTGACGACCGGCCCGGCCGACGTGGTGGGCCGGTCACGACGAGACCCATGGCGCGAGTCTTTCTGACCGGCAACATCAGGCAGCTCGCCGAGGGGGACGTCGAGCTCGAGATCGACGCGCGCGACGTCCGCGGCGTGCTCCGCGCGCTCGCAGAGCGTTTCCCGCGCATGGCACCGCACCTCGAGGAAGGGATCGCCGTCGCCATCGACGGCGAGATCTTCCAGGACGCGCTGTTCGCCCCCGTCGGGGAGAAGAGCGAGGTGCACATCATGCCGAAGATCGGCGGCGGCTGAGTACCTGCTCCGAGTCGCGAGACACCATTGCCGACGGCCGTGACTCGAGCCTGTGCTGCGGACTCGGATCAGGTGTTCGGTCCTCATTGCGCGGCCTGGTCAGGTCAGCCGGCGATCTCCTTGATGGCGAGCACGAGCGCACGCAGCGACACGACCACGACCACCGCCGCGAGGCCCGTCATCAGCCACGCCATGGTCCAGCGAACGAGCCGGACCAGCCGGCCGCGCAGCCGCGCGAGCAGCGCCCCGCCGGCGGGGTCGGGCAGCGGCTCGATGAAGCCGTGAATGGTGGTCAGCAGACCGAGCACCCACAGGACCACGGCGACGCTCAGCGCCATCAGGGGCGGGTCGAGATCCCCGGACGAGTCGAACACCAGGTAGGCGAATCCGGCGCACGCCCCCAGACCGAGGAGCCAGATCAGCCCACGCCACGGGTAGAGGACTCGCGCCAGGCGCGCGTAGAACCGCTCCAGGGTGCCCCCCCTTTCTTCCTCGCCGCCGGTCGAGCTGGTCATAGTGCCGATAGATTGTGCTGGGTCATTTGATAGCTCGCGAACCGCTGACCCGGTCGGGACGCGGATTCGTGTCGCCGGGGTGAGTGTCCACGATCTCGCCCGATCTCGCCCGGACGATCTCACCGGCCCGCGCGACGGTCCACCCGACACCCGGCACGCCCGGCGAGCACGCGCGCAAAAAAAGACCCGCCGAAAGGCGGGTCGAATAAACGGGTTCGCTTGGGGGGGAAGCTTCCGGGGGGGAGGTGGAAGCCTGGAGGGGTGCGAACCCGCTGGAGGAGTCTTCGGCGTCCGGGCCTCAGCCGAGGAACGCCCACAGGACCAGCCGCAACGTGGCGTCCTCGCAGAAGGCGGTCACCGCGCCGACCACCGCTGCGACACACAGCACGGTTCGGAAATCCGGTTCCCACTTGACGGCACTCGTCCGCCGCGGCACGCGCTCCATGCTGTCGGTCGTCATCGCTGCTCTCCCGCCTCGCCTGGTCCACATCCTGTTCGTGAACCCTTGCGGTCCGTGGCATCCCATCTGACGGACTCGGGACCGAGTGTGGCGAGAACCAGGCGTGTTGGCTGTGACCATTGACACGATTCGGTAGAAATCGTCGCGCTCGCCCGAGCCCTTTCGTAGCATGTGCGCGCCCGGTCGTACCCGGGCCCCGCCGCAGGGGTGGGACGCGAGTCACAGGGGGAGCAACGAGATGGATGAAATCGCGAGCATCGGCGACAAGGCGTACGAGCTGGTGAGCCTGTACGGCCTTCGGGTAATAGGTGCGCTGGTCATCTTCGTCGTGGGCAAGCGCCTCGCGAGATTCGCCGCGAGCCTCACACGGCGGGCCATGGAGCGCGCCGGTACGGATGCGACGCTCATAGCCTTCCTCTCGAACCTCGCCTATTTCGCGCTGTTCGCGTTCGTGATCATCGCAGCGCTCGCGCAGCTCGGCGTCCAGACCACGTCCTTCATCGCGGTGCTCGGTGCCGCGGGCCTCGCCGTGGGACTGGCATTGCAGGGGTCGCTGTCGAACTTCGCCGCGGGCGTGATGCTGATCCTGTTCCGTCCCTTCAAGGTCGGCGACTACATCGAAGGCGGCGGGGCCGCCGGCACCGTCGAGGAGATCCAGATCTTCAACACCCGCCTCACGTCGCCGGACAACAAGTCCCTGTTCATCCCGAACGGATCGATCATCGGCGGCAACATCGTCAACTACTCGGCGAAGGACACGCGCCGGGTGGACCTCGTCTTCGGGTGCGGCTACGAGGACGACGTGAAGCGCGTGAAGACGCTCCTCGAGGAGATCGTCACGGCCGACGAGCGCATCCTCGGCGATCCGGCGCCCACGATCGCGGTGCTCGAGCTCGCCGACAGCAGCGTGAACTTCGCCGTTCGCCCGTGGGTCAAGCGCAGCGACTACTGGGGCGTGTACTTCGACCTGCAGGAGACGGTGAAGACCCGCTTCGACGCCGAGGGGATCAGCATTCCCTATCCGCAGCGCGATGTTCACATGCACGCCGTCGAGGCCGCCTGACCCGGGGCCACCCGAGGGCAGGCCACCTGAGCCTACCGGTGAGAGGGAGCCGCCGATCGGCCCCTTGATCGGCGTCAGTAACGACGCGTCCCGAGCGGCGCACCGTGAGCTCGGGATCACACGCTGCAGGAGCTTCGTGATGCTGTCGGTCAGGTCGCTGATGACGCCCGATCCGGATACGGTCGGGCCGCTCGCACCGCTTCACGCCGTGCTCGGCAAGATGAATCGTGGGGGCTGGCACCACCTGCCGGTCGTCGAGGACGACGTGCTCGTGGGCATCGTCACCGACCGGGACGTGCGGCTCGCGGTCAACTCGCCGCTGATCTTCGACGAGTCCCGCCTGCCGCGGGCGGCGGTGCTCGAATCGATCGTGGTGAGCGAGTGCATGAGCCGCGATCCGGTCACGGTCGAGGCCGACGCCGCGGCCTGGGAGGCGGCGGACATCCTCGCGGTTCGCGGCTTCGGCGCGCTGCCGGTGCTCGAGAGCTCCCGGCTGGTCGGGATCCTCACGGTGACCGATTTCCTGCGACACTACGCGGACGGACGCATCTGAACGCGCACCCGAACGCGCGCCGCGAGGGGAGTCGGTGGAGGTCAGGCCCCACCTCGAGCTCGTGGTGGAGCACGGCGCCTCGGAGATGTTCTTCAGCGTCGGGACGCGGCGTCGCCATCGTGGCACAGCGCCTGACCCCGGGCGTCGACGGCCGGCGCGTCGCCGCCGTCGAGGTGACGCCGAACACTGCCTACGTCTCCGAGCTCATCGACAAGGAGCGCATCACGACTCCGCGCGCTCCGCGCGCACCCTGGCCTCCCGGTAGGAGATGTAGCTGGTCGAGGCGAAGATCACCGCGCCGCCGATCCAGGTCCACAGATCGGGAACCTCGCCGAAGGCCACGAAGCCGAGCGCAGCCGCCCAGATGAGCCGCGTGAAGTCGACCGGGAACACCGCGCTCGCATCGGCGATCTTCAACGCGCTGGTCATCGCGAGATGCCCGCCCGTGCCGAGCACCCCGACGAGCACGAGCCAGGCGAGCTGGGTGCCGGTCGGCGCCGTCCACACGAGCAGCGCCGGGGGCAGGGAGAGAACCGACAGCGCCACCGCATTCCAGGTCACGATGGCGATCGTGTGATCGGTGCGCGACAGATGCTTGACCACGAGCACCGCGGCGGACCAGCACAGCGTCGAGAAGATCACCAGCAGCGCGCCGAGGTCGACCTCCTCGAGGCCGGGCCTCAAGATGATCAGCGTGCCCACGAATCCCGTCCCGACGGCGGTCCAGCGCCTCAGCCGCATGCGCTCTCCCAGGAAGACCGCTGCGCCGATGGAGCCGAAGATGACGACGGTGAAGCTGAGCGCCGTCGCCTCGGCGATCGGCACCACGCTGAGCGCGTAGAACCAGGAGAACATCGCGCCGACGCCGATGGCGGCCCGCGCACCCTGCAGCATCGGCTGCCGGCTCACGAGGCTCGCGAGCCCGGCCCGGTACACCAGGGGCAGCACCGCGAGCAGCCCGAAGACGTTGCGGAAGAAGGCGATCTCGAACGGATGCAGCTCCGAGCCGAGGTGGCGCACCACGCCGTGCATGCAGGTGAGCAGCGCCGTCGAGACGAGCATGTAGAGCATGCCGCGCACGTTGGCGGCCGAGGGGTCCCCGCCTGCGGGACTCACGCCGCGTATCCGGTGCTGCGGCGCCTCGCGAGGGGGGCCGGCATGGTGCGGATGTTACGCGCTCGACACCGACCGGGTCCCGCGCCTGATTCGCGGGTTACACTCACCCACCGACACGAGAAGAGGCCCGCGATGCGTCCCGCCCCTGGCCCGCCCCGCTTCGAAGGCGACGCAGAGCGCTTTGTCGACGGCCTGCTCGCATGGTTCCAATGCGCGTGCGCCGGGCGCTACGACGACGTGGTCAGCCAGCTCGACCATGCCCTGCAGTGCGCGGCCCTCGCCGAGGAGGAAGGCGCGGACGACGCGGGGATCGCCGCGGCGCTGCTGCACGACGTCGGCCACGCCCTGATGGGCCCGACGAGCTCGGAGCGCGATCTGGCCCACGAGCGCGTCGGCGCCCGCTGGCTCGCCCGGGCCTTCGGTCCCGAGGTCACCGAGCCCGTCGCGGCCCACGTCGACGCGAAGCGCTACCTCTGCGCTGTGGAGCGCGACTACCTGCACGGGCTGTCCGACGCCTCGATCGAGAGCCTCGCCCTGCAGGGGGGGCCGATGTCCGACGAGGAGGTCCGGCGCTTCGCCGCGCAGGCGCGGGCCGGGGAGGCGACGGCGCTGCGCCGCCGGGACGACGACGCCAAGGTGCCCGGACGCGAGGTGCCGGGTCTAGCCAGCCATCGCGAGCGGCTGATTGCGCTGGTGCGAGGCGCCCGGTCGGCGCGCGACGCCTGCCGGGAGCCGGTCTCGCGTCCCCGGCGCCCGGGGCCGGGCTGAAACAAGGTTGTTACAAAGCGCCGGGCCAGGGACACGCCCGGGAAATCCCGGTTCTCGAGAATGCCTCTCCGATGACGGGTAATGGCGCGGCAGATCGCGCGACCCGGCAGGGAGACGGGACGATGTTCGCAACGGGACTCGAGACGCACCCCTCGCTCCGTTGGCTGGCGGCGCCGCGCGGTGCCGAGGCCGAGAAGCGGCCCGCGCGCGGCGACCGCCGGGGCCCGATCCTCCGCCGCAGCGAGACCGCGACGATCCTCTTCGCCGACGTCTGCGGCAGCGTGCCGCTGTACAAGGCGGCCGGCGACCACCAGGCCCTGGCTCTCGTCTCCGAGTGCATCGACACGGTGGCGCTCATCGCCCGCGAGCACGGCGGCGACATCGTCCGGAGCAAGGGCGATGACCTGCTGTGCACCTTCACCGACGCGAAGGAGGCCCTGCGGGCCGCACGGCGCATGACCCGCATCCAGCGCGACTCCGCGGCGCGCCTGCGCGTCGCGCTGCACCACGGCCGGCTCATCCGCGCGCGGGGGGACATCTTCGGCGACGCCGTGAACCTCGCCGCCCGCGTGCTCGGGCTCGGCAGGGCCGACGAGGTGCTGGCGACGGCCGAGTTCTACGCCCAGCTCGCGCCGACCGAGCGCACCGCCCTGCGCAAGCTCGGCGACCACACGCTGAAGGGCGTCGACGGCTCGGTGATGATCTTCGCCGCGCTGCCCGTCGACGCGAGCGAGCCCGTGACCGGTCGCAGCGTGAGCACGATGACGCTCGCCCTCGACCCGACGCCGGCGAGCGCGGGCGCCGACGCGACGCTCGTCATCGAGTGCGGCGCGACCCGCGCGCGCTGCGCCGACGGCGAGACGCTGCGCATCGGGCGCGCGCCCGCGTGCGACATCCTGGTCCCGCTCTCGTGGGTCTCGCGCGAGCACGCGTCGATCACGATCCGCAACGGCAAGCTCACGCTGACCGACCACAGCTCGACCGGCACGCACGTGCGCCTCGCCGACGGCCACACCTTCGTCGTGCGGCGCGAGACGGTGCTGCTCGCCGGCCAGGGTGTCATCATTCCCGGCGGAGAGCAGGAGGAGTCGGCCGGCTTCGAGCTGAGCTTCCGGGTCGAGCGTGACTGAGACACTGGTGCCGACGGTCGTGACCCGGTCGGCCCTCTCACGACACGCCGTCAACACGTCCCTGTGAGCTCGAGCGCAGCATCCGGAGCTGCGCACGGTCGCGAGAGGGCCGACCGGGTCACGACCTCGAGCGTGTTCTGCGACTCGGGACGGTTGTCTAGCCGCGAACGACGTTGACCACCGCCATCGACGAGCTGCGGCGCGCCCGCTACCTGAGCCTCGCCAGCTACCGGCGCGACGGAACACCCGTCGCCACTCCGGTCTGGTTCGCCGAGGACTCGGGCGCGCTCTACGTCTTCACCAACGAGGAGGCGGGCAAGGTCAAGCGGCTGCGGCGCGATGCACGGGTTCGGGTCGCGCGCTGCACCGTGGGCGGCCGCCTGCTGGGTCCGTGGTTCGACAGCGAAGCCCGGCTGGTGGAGGATCACCGGGAGATCGAACGCGCCTTCGGCGCGCTGCGCGCCCGCTACGGCCTGTCGATGCGGATCGCCGATCTGTTCTCGACGCTCGCCGGACGCATCGGTGCCCGGCGGATCATCCGCGTCGAGCTCCCCGGAACCGTTGTGGACGGCCCCGTAGCGCCGTAAGCTCCGCGCGCCAACTGCACCGATTCCCAGAGAATGTCGATGTTCTACGAGCCCGGACAGCACGAGGCCGCGGGCCTCGCGCACGACCCGTTCAAGGCGATCGTCGCGCCCCGACCGATCGGCTGGCTCTCGACGCTCGCCGC
>CAJIAT010000325.1_pt1 | contig 26177 bp, 28 predicted proteins | sample 9199161 | NCBI WGS metagenome assembly CAJIAT01 (sample SAMEA7708281, study PRJEB35096) | sediment metagenome | biome: marine neritic benthic zone biome [ENVO:01000025]; feature: sediment [ENVO:00002007]; material: shallow marine sediment [ENVO:03000034] sea grass bed [ENVO_01000059] ... | reverse complement strand
TGCGCACCGCCTGCTCCACCGGCGATACGAAGATCTTTCCGTCGCCGATCTTGCCGGTGCGCGCCGCCGTGGCGATCGCCTCGATGACGCGCTCGACCTGCTCGTCGTCGACGACGGTCTCGATGCGGATCTTCGGCAGGAAGTCGACGACATACTCGGCGCCGCGGTAGAGCTCCGTGTGGCCCTTCTGGCGGCCGAAGCCCTTGACCTCGGAGACGCTGAGCCCCTGCACCCCGACCTCGGACAGCGCCTCGCGGACGTCGTCGAGCTTGAACGGCTTGATGATCGCCGTGATCTGCTTCATCGCTTTCCCCTGGCGGGACCCTCCCGCGGCGCCCGGCTGCGATGCAACTTTCGCGCCCGGGGCGCACCCAGTTGGTGCCGATCGTCGCAACGCTCTGTTTTCGATACTCTTTCTGCGATCCGAGGACGTGCACGACGATCCGAGCATGCACCTCTGTGGCGCGCGCCGAGGGTGAATCGCACCGATTCGGTGCACGCGGGCAGCGCGCTACACTGAACCTCCGCGCGGTCGGCGCTGCGCTTCGGTCCGGCCGATCGACCGTCGCAGCACGGGCGCGCGAGCCGGTAGACTCGGCGCCGCTCGCGGCACACGGGGCGAAAGGGGCGGGACATGGCGGGTGAGCGGCGGCGGACTGCGCGGCGACTGGCCGGACTGCTACTCGCCGGCGCCGCGGCGCTCGGCGCGGCCTCGCCCGGCAGCGCCGAGACCATCGGCGAAGCGACTTCCCTGGAGCGCCTGCTCGCCGACGCAGAGGCCGACCGCCGCGCCCTGCGCCTGACCTCGCCGCCGGGGAACAACGCGCTCGAGCGCTACCGGCGCGTGCTCGCGCTCGACCCGGACAACGAGCGAGCGAGCAACGGGCTCCTCGCGATCGTGCGCTCTTACATCGAGCTCGCCGACGACGCGATCGAGCGCGATCGCTTCGACCGCGCCGGCGAGTATCTGGATCGCGCCGAGACGGTCCTGCCGGCCAACGAGCTGGTGGCGATCGCCCGGGCCGACCTCGAGCGCGCCCGGGCGCGCGCCGCTCGCTCGCTCTCGCTCGGGACGTCCGTCGCGCCGGCGCCCGCTACGGGCACGACGCAGGGCAGCGCGTCCGCATCCGCGCCCTCCCCGACCCCGGCGCCGGGCGCGGCGGCGGGACGCGCGCGGACGACGGCCGGCATCGGCGAGCCGCGCCGGCATCGGCTCGCGATCTTCCCGTTCGAGTCTATCGTCACCTGCTACGTAGCCGTCGGCAAGGACGAGCGCACCGCGGCGAGGCGCTATGTCGAGGAGCGCCCTGACGCCGAGCTCGTATGGTCCTACTACGAGAGCGGCGTCGACGAGCGCGCGATCCCGCCACCGTCGCGGCTGTGGACCGACAACCAGGCGAAGCCGGTGCCCCGCGGAGGCGCGGTTGCCAAGGCGGCTCGCGGCGTCGGCGCGGACACGGTGCTGATGGTGTGGTACCTGTGCAGCCAGAGCGAGCGCATGACGGCGGACACCTACGCGGTGGTGGTCTTCGTCGTCGACGAGAACGGCCGGACGCTCAGCGAGCGACGGCGCCTGGACTTCGGACCGGACGCCGTGCGCGCGCTGCTCGCCGAGACCTGGGATCGCTGACCGCCTGTTCCGAATCGCAAGGCACTGGTGGCGACGGCCGCGACTCGATCGCTGCCGGCCTGATGCGTGTCAGCGGGCGGCGACGGCCGCGGCCCACGGTGACATCACGAAGGCACCACCTGCGTTCCCGGAGAGCTCGCCCCCGCGCGCGACGAGGTTCGCGCACGCGTAACGCACCGGGTAGACGGCGCTTAGGTGCTCCTCGGCGCGAAACCTCCCGGCGAGCGCCGCGCGCACCTGCGCCGGCAGGCGCGGGTCGACGGTGACGAGATCGGTGCCGCTCACGTCGATCCGCGGGTGATGGACCGCATCGTCGATCGGCATCCGGTAGTCGGCGAGGAAGGAGGTCAGCTGGAACACCGCGGACATGATCCGCCGCCCCCCGGAGGCGCCGAGGGCGAACCGCATCCCGTCGTCGCGCTCGACGATCGCCGGGCACATGTTGCTGAGCGGCGTCTTCGCCGGTCCGATCGAGTTGGCGCGGCCCGGTCGCGGATCGAACCACATGATCCCGTTGTTCATCAGGACCCCGGTGCGCGGCAGCACCACCTTGGAGCCGAACACCGACAGCAGCGTCTGGGTGAGGGCCACCATGTTGCCGTCGCCGTCGACCACGCTGATGTGCGTCGTGCAGCTCTCGGGCCGATCCTCGCCGGCATCGCCCATCGTCGCGAGGCGCTCCGCATAGGCCTGCTGCATCGCCGCCGCGTAGGCCACGAAGGCCTCCGGCCCCGGGCGGTCCTCGCCGCGCGGCAGGCGCTCGGCGAGGAGCTCGAGGCTGCGGTGCAGGCTCGGGCCGGCGGTGAGCGCGGTCGCCGCGTGCACCGTCGCCTCGCGGTGACGGCGCGCGGGCGCCTGGACCACCCGTGCCCGGTAGCCGGCGAGATCCTCGGCGCCGATGCAGCTCCCGAGCTCGCCGGCGTCAGCCACGAGATCCTGCGCGAGCGCGCCGCGGTAGAAGTCCTCTGGCCCGGCCTCGGCGAGCCGCTCGAGGGTCTCGGGGAGCGTGCCGAGGGCGAGGACCGGCATCGGCCCGCCCCACTCCCCGGCGGGAACGTTGCCCCCGGGCAGGTACACCGCTGCGCTGTCCCGGTAGCGTGCGAGCGTCGGCGCGGCCGCGGCGATCTTGAGCGTCGCGAACCAGTCCGCGACCAGCCCTCCGCGGGCCAGCGCCCGCGCCGGTGCGAGCGCCTCGGACCAGGCGAGCGTACCGAAACGCTCGAGCGCGAGCGCATGCCCGGCGACCATCCCGGGGACCGCGAACGCATGGGGCCCGTGGACGTTGCGATCCTCTTCCACCGCGGGCCAGCCGAACAGATCGTGGTCGACCCCGGGCACGATCGGATAGTGCGCCGGGTCGAGCCCACGCGGGCTGCGCATGGGGAACTCCACGACCTGCACGTCCCCCTCGCGAACGCGGGCGACGAGCATGAAGCCGCCGCCGCCGAGCCCGCTCATCCACGGCTCGACCGCACCGATGGCGAGCCCCGTGGCGACCGCCGCATCGACCGCGTTGCCGCCGGCAGCGAGCACGTCTGCACCGGCTCGCGACGCGAGGTGGTGCTGGGAGGCGACGATACCGCCGGTGGACTCGACCACGGGCTTGCGCACGCTCCAGGTCTCGATCACGTCCCCGGTGACGGCGTCCGGCATTCGCGTTCCTCTCGAAGGGGTGCGGCGCCCATTTCACCACGACTGCGCGCCTGGCGAGCCCGCCGCGGGCAGCGTCCTCGCCAGGCTGTAGAATCTCGCGGTTCCCTGACCGGAGGACTCAGCATGACGCAGCTCGCCCGCGCCTGCTCGCGCCGCGCGTCGCCGGAGCGGTGCCCGTGAGCGACGCCGACGTCGAGGTCATCGAGAGGGCGACGGTCTTCCAGGGCTACGGGCGAATCGTCCGCTACCGGCTGCGTCACCGCCAGCACGCGGGCGGACTCGGTCCGGAGCTCACGCGCGAGGTGCTCGAGCGGGGGCAGGTTGCAGCCGTCCTCCCGGTGGACCCGGTGCGCGACGCCGTCGTGCTGATCGAGCAGTTCCGCCCGGGCGCCTACGCGGCTGGGCTCGAGCCGTGGCTGCTCGAGTGCGTCGCCGGGATCATCGAGGACGGCGAATCCGCCGAGGAGATGGCGCGACGCGAGGCGCGCGAGGAGGCCGGCTGCGAGATCCTCGACCTCGTGCCGATGCACCACATCATCACCTCTCCCGGTGCCTGCAGTGAGACCATCCAGCTCTTCGCCGGTCGGATCGACGCGCGCGGGATCGGCGGCGTGCACGGCCTCGCCGACGAGGGCGAGGACATCCTCGTGCGCACCTTCTCGGTGGACGAGGCCCTGGCGCTCCTCGACGAGGGACGGGTGTGCAACGCGAAGTCGGTCATCGCGCTGCACTGGCTGGCGAGACACTACCCGGCGCTCAAGGAGCGCTGGCTCGCCCTGGACCGCCCATGAGCGCGTTCGAGCTGGCCCGGATCACCGTCTACCCCGTCAAGTCGACGGCGGGCTGCGACGTCGACTCGGCGCGCGTCGAGCCGCGCGGGCTCGAGCACGACCGCCGCCTGATGCTGATCGCGCCAGACGGGACGTTCATCACGGGGCGCGAGCAGCCCCTGCTCACCCAGGTCCGGGCGCAGGTCGTCGGCCGGACGCTGGGGCTCGAGGGCCCCGGGATGGAGCGTATCGAGATCGCCCTCGCCGAGGACGGGGCGCACCCGGAGCCGGTCGACATCCGAGGCGAAGCGTGCACTGGAGCCGCCCTCGACGGGCGCGCCGGGGGGTGGTTCGAGCGCCTCCTCGGGACACCTTGCCGGCTCGTCCAGATGACCCGGTCCTGCGTGCGGCCCACCCGGGAGGACTTCGCCCTCCCCGGTGACGAGGTGAGCTACGCCGACGGCTTCCCGCTGCTGCTCGTGTCGAGCGCATCGCTCGAGGACCTCAACGCGCGCCTCGCCGAGCCGGTGTCGGTCCGGCGCTTCCGGGCGAACCTCGTCGTCGACGGGGGCGACCCCTTCGTCGAGGACGGCTGGACCAGGGTCCGCATCGGCGAGGTGCTCTTCGACGCGGTCAAGCGCTGCGACCGCTGCGTCTTCACCACCATCGACCCGGAGACCGGCGAGCGACACCCGCAGGGCGAGCCGCTGCGCACGCTCTCGCGCTACCGGCGCACCGAGGAGGGCATCCTGTTCGGCCAGAACCTCACGCCGCGTGGCGCCGGCGTGGTGCGCGTCGGCGATCCGGTCGCGGTGCTCGAGTGAGTGCAGCAGCCTCTCCGCGGGTGAGGATCCGGCACCCCGGGACCTGACGTGTTCCTTCCGCTGCACGACGACAACCCGCTCGAGGTCATCCCGTTCCAGGCGGTGACCGTGTCGCTCATTGCGGCCTGCGTCCTGGTCCACGCGGCGCTCGCGCTCACCGGCGACCTCGCGACGGCGCACCACGCCTATGGCGTCATCCCCGCCGTGCTGCTGGACGCGGCCGAGCTCTCGCCCGAGCTCGAGCGGCTCCCCGCGGAGGCGACCATCGTCACCGCGATGTTCGTGCACGCCGGCTGGCTGCACCTCGGTGGCAACATGCTCTACCTGTGGGTCTTCGGCGACAACGTCGAGGACGCGCTCGGCCACCTGCGGTTCGCCCTGTTCTATCTCAGCTGCGGAGCGGTCGCCGCGCTCGTGCACGTCGCGGTCGCGCCGCAGGCGACGGCCCCCATGGTGGGCGCGAGCGGCGCGGTCGCCGGGGTGCTCGGCGCCTACCTCGTCCTCCATCCGCGCGCTCGCGTGCTGGTCCTCGCGCTCAATCGACTGCCCCTGAGGCTGCCAGCGCGCTGGCTGCTCGCCGCGTGGATCGCGTGGCAGGTGGGCGCGGCGCTGCTCTCGGAGCAGCGTGCCGTCGCCTGGTGGGCACACGTCGCGGGCTTCGCCGCGGGCGCCGTGCTCGCCGTCGCGCTGCGATCGCGACGGTCCCGTCGCGTCAACGCCTGACGCAGTCCTGTACCCGAGCCTGGTAGGCCGCGGCACGCTCCGGATCCGGCGCGAGCCCGAGATCGCCCTGCTCGTGCGCCTGCGCCAGACGCTTGATGGCGGCGCAGTTGCGGCCCTCCGCGGCACGCTCGTAGCGCTCGAGAGCGAGCGACTCGTCGTTGGGGACCATCATCCCGTCACCCTTGTCGTGGAGCAGCCCGATGTAGGCGTCGGCCAGGGCGTAGCCGTCCGCGGCCGCACCCTCGATGAGCTCGAGCCCCAGCGGCTGGTTGATCGGGGCGCCGCCGATGCCGAAGTAGTACATCATCCCGAGGTGATAGCGCAGCGCCGGTGAGCGATCCTCCTCGGCCACCGAGCTCCAGGCCGAGAATGCACGGGCGTAGGCCGGGTGGTCCGGCTTGCGCGAGGCGACGGCCTCGTCGTAGGCGGCCAGGCCGACCTCGTAGCTCGCCTCGGCGACGGCCGGCGCGCCCAGCGTCGCGGCGAAGGCCAGCGCCGGCATTGTCGCCAGCAGTCTGTTCAAGGCTGTCTCCTCACCGGACGACGTTCGCCCGGGCTGAATCGCTGTTCCCGAACTCTAGGATACCGGGCCTGGCGAGAGTACCCGCCGCCCTCCAACCTATTGGATCGCGCCGCGGGCGACGATGGGCCAGACCGATTCGACCCGGTTGCCGCGGGTGCAGACGTACCAGTCGTGCAGGTTCACGGTCGGGTCGCAGTGACCGGGCACGAGGCGCACCCGGTCGCCGAGCGAGAGCGAGCGCGCCTCGCCCTCGAGGCCCAGCACGCCGTGCTCGTCCGAGGCGCGCACGTAGGTCGCGCCGGGCACGCCGTCGACCTCGGGCAGCCCCGAGTCGACGCTGAGCGCCTTCAACCCCGCATCGAGCACCGCGCGTTCCGGCTCGGGCCGACTCATGACCGCAGCGTGCACGAACAGGCTCTGCTCGAACTCCGAGACGGGCGCGCCGCCCGCATCGAGGTTGCGGGCGTAGTCGGCGTCCATGAACGCGTAGGAGCCCGCCTGCAGCTCGCCGTAGACGCCGGATGCGGCCTCCAGCGCGTGGGTGCCGGTGCCGGCGCCGGTGACGAGGTCGCAGGCGACGCCCGCAGCGCGGATCGCCTCGCGGGTGGCGCTCGCCGCTGCCACGGCGCCCGCCACGGCCGCCTCGCGCTCGGCGGCGCTGCGCAGGTGCTGCGCCCGGCCGTGGTAGGCCTGCAGGCCGGCGAAGCGCAGCGCCGGGAGGCGGTTCACGAGCACCGCGAGGGAGACCGCGTCGGCGCCGGGAGCGACGCCGCAGCGGGCGCCACCGACGTCGATCTCCACGAGGACGTCGAGGGTCACACCAGCGGCTGTCGCAGCCTCGGAGAGCGCGCGGGCGTTGCCGGCGTCGTCCACGCAGACGGCCACGACCGCGAGCCGCGCGAGGGCCGCGAGCCGCTCGAGCTTGCGTCGGCCCACGATCTCGTTGGTGACCAGCACGTCGCGAACGCCTGCGTGCACCAGCGCCTCGGCCTCGCCGACCTTCTGGCAGCAGACCCCCACGGCACCGCGCTCGATCTGGGCGAGCGCCACGAGCGCGCATTTGTGGGTCTTCGCGTGCGGGCGGAGCCGTACCCCGGCGCTGGCCGCTGCGCGGGCCATGCGGTCGAGGTTGCGCTCGAAGGGATCGAGCTCGATGACGAGGGCGGGCGTATCGATTTCGGCGACGGCGAGCCCTGGCTCGGCGGGCGGTGGCGTGGGCATGGGCTTATGATACCCGCCCATGCGGCGGGCGGTGCTGATGATCGTGGACGGGCTACGGGCCGACCTCGTCGATCGACGCTGGATGCCGGCGCTCGCCTCTCTCGGCGACCGGGGGCGCCGTTACCTGCGTCACGCGAGCGTCTTCCCGAGCGCGACTCGCGTGAACTCCGCATCCATCGCCACCGGCTGCGAGCCCGGCGCCCACGGCCTTGCCGGCAACGCGATAGCCCTGGACGAGGGCGAGGGCCTCGTCGCGGTCTCCGTGGGACCCCATGCCTTCCGCGAGCGGTGGCGGCGCGCGACGGGACGAACGCTGCACCGCCCGACGCTCACCGAGCGCCTCGCGAGTGAAGGAGGCGTCGCCATCTACAGCAACTCCTCGCCTGGCGCGGCCCACATGCAGGACCCGGACGGGCACGGCTGGCTCTACCACCGCAGCGGATGCCACGAGCCCGGTCTCGCGCCGGTCGACGACACCGAGATCGAGACGGCGAGCTACGACGGCGCGGGCGACACGCTGGTCACCGAGCGCCTCTGCGCGTCGCTGCGCGAGCGGCGCGAGCATCCGCTGCAGGTGCTCTGGATCTGCGAGCCCGACCACTCGCAGCACGCCCTCGAGCTCGGGTCGCCCGAGCACGCGGCGGTGCTGGCCGGCGCGGACGAGCGCGTCGCGCGGGTCGTCGAGGCCGTCGACGCGCTGCGGGCAGCCGGTGAGGAGGTGCTGCTCGCGGTCGGCTCGGACCACGGTCACGAGACCGTCGACGAGGTGGTCCCGGTGGTCGACCTGATGGTCGAGGCCGGGCTCAAGGAGACGCCCGACTCGCGCGAGGTGGTCCTCGCCTCGAGCGGCATGGGCGCCCTGGTCTACCTGTCGCCGGCCGCACGGTCGCGCTGCGCCGATCTCGCGGCCTGGCTCGGCGGGCAGCCGTGGTGCGGCCCGGTCTTCGCCGGGGCCGACCTCGCCGCGATCGGCCACCGGGACGACACCGCCCTCGCGCTCGCCTTCTCCATGGCCAAACGCGACGTGCCGAACCGCTTCGGGGTCATGGGCCTCGGTCACGTGGCCGCCGACCCGTTCACCGGGGGCGACGCGCCAGGGCTCGGCCAGCACGGCGGGCTCGGCCGCTACGAGCGAAACCCGTTCTTCATCGTCGACGGGCCCGGCTTCGCCGCGGGCGCCGAGCAGCGAGAGACGAGCACCATCGACATCGCCCCTACGCTCCTCGAGTGGCTGGGCGTCGAGGCCGAGGGTATGGACGGCAGGGCCGTGCCCCGCGGCTGAGGCGCAAGCGGAACCGGCGCCGGTGCCTCGTCCTTGGGGCCGGACGCGGGGGCGCCCTACTCCACCCGTTCGACGCGGACCGCCTCGCCGGCGCGCACGGCGGCGAGATCGCGCACCTCGCCGAGCGCGCGGCCCCAGATGTTGGTCGGCGCCGCCAGGCGGATCTCCGCGCCCCGCGAGATCGGCGTCGGCCCGAAGCCGATGGCGATCGAGTCGCCCTCGACCCAGTAGGCGAGCTCTCCGGCCTGGACGACGTCGCGCGCGTCGGCTTCCCGGGCCACGCTCACCGGCGTGGCGAAGTAGACCTCCTCACCCCAGGTCCGGGCGACCGAGTCGAAGGGCGCGGCAGCGAGCAGCGCCGCGGCGGTCGGCGTGTCCAGCAGCTCGGCGTCGAGCACCATCTCGCCGATCGTCATTCTGAGCCTGGCCAACAGAAACCCTCCGCGACGCACACCATTGGATCGTACACTTGCCGATGCCGCGCGGCAGGCATGTGAGTATTCGCAAACGATCTACGCGGGTGCGACCCCGCGAGACTATCCTTGGCGACCTCAGTGCTGCGCACGCGCGCGCCTGTGAGGGAAATCAGGAGACGAGAAGATGGCGCTTCAGATAGGCGATACCGCCCCGAACTTCACGGCCGAGACCACCCAGGGATCGATCAGCTTTCACGACTGGGTCGGAGACGGTTGGGCGATCCTGTTCTCGCACCCCAAGGACTTCACCCCGGTGTGCACGACCGAGCTCGGTTACATGGCGCGCCTCCAACCCGAGTTCGAGAAGCGCAACTGCAAGATCATCGGGCTCTCGATCGATCCAGTGAGCGACCACGAAGCGTGGATGAAGGACATCGAGGAGACCCAGGGCGCTGCCGTGACCTATCCGCTCATCGGGGACTCGGACCTCGCCGTGGCGAAGGCCTACGGGATGATCCATCCGAACGCGAGCGGCAGCTCGGAGGGCCGCACGGCGGCCGACAACGCCACCGTGCGCTCGGTGTTCGTGGTCGGTCCCGACAAGGCGATCAAGCTGATGATCACCTACCCGATGAGCACCGGGCGGAACTTCGACGAGGTGCTGCGCGTCCTCGACTCGTGCCAGCTCACCGCGAAGCACAAGGTGGCGACACCGGTGAACTGGAAGCAGGGCGAGGACGTCATCATCGTGCCCGCGGTGTCCGACGAGGAGGCGAAGGCGAAGTTCCCCCAGGGATGGAAGGCGCCCAAGCCGTATCTGCGACTCGTGCCCCAGCCGGAGTAGGCGAGCGGCCATGGTGAGTGCGGCGCCCCTCGGCGCCGCACGGGGGACGACGGAGATGATCGATTCGCCACGTCGGGTCCTCCCGGGTCTCGCCGTCCCGGACCGTTCCCATGCCTGAGTCGACGCCGATCGGCTTCATCGGGCTCGGCAACATGGGAGGCCCGATGGCCGCGAACGTCGCCCGGGCCGGACATGCGCTGGTCGTGCACGACGCGGCGGGGACCCAGGCGCGGGCTCCCGAAGGGGCGACGATCGCGGGATCGCCCGGCGAGGTCGCGCGGCGCTGCGCGACCGTGCTCCTCAGCCTCCCGGACGGCCCGGTGGTCGACGCGGTCGCTGCGGCGCTCGCGCAGGCCGGCGACCGCGCGTGTACCTGCGTCGCGGACACCTCGACGATCGGGATGGCCTGGGCGAGGCGCGTGCACGAACGCCTCGCCGGCGCCGGCGTGGAGTACGTCGACGCCCCGGTCTCGGGCGGCGTCGCCGGTGCTCGCGCGGGGACGGTGGCGGTGATGTACTCGGGCGCCGGGAGGACCCTCGAGCGGCTGCGCCCCGTGCTCGAGTCGCTCGCCGGCGCGGTCTTCGACGTCGGGCGCGACCCGGGCCAGGGTCAGGCGATGAAGGTCGCGAACAACTTCCTGTCCGCGACCGCGATGGCCGCAACCAGCGAGGCGGTGGCCTTCGGCGAGTCGGTGGGGCTGGACATGGCGACGATGCTCGACGTGTTCAACGTCTCGACGGGACGCAACACCGCCACCTCGGACAAGTTCGTCAATCGGGTGCTCACCGGCACCTTCGACGCGGGCTTCACCTGCTCGCAGATGGACAAGGATCTGCGCCTGTACCGGGAGGCGCTGGCCGACGGCGGCGGCGCGGAGCCGGTGAGTCCGGCCGTCGCAGCCCTGTGGGCGGCATTCGAGGACGCGGAGCCCGGCGCCGACATCAGCCGCATCTATCCGTTCATCACTCCTCCTCGACGACCCTGACGGCCGGGGCCCGTGAGGGCGCCTCGACGCGCTCGACGGCCGCGTAGAGCGCCTCGATGCGCGCGAGCGTGCGATCGAAGCGCGCCGCATCGGCCGGCGTGAACAGGCCGGCACGGCTTCCGGACTCGAGCCAGCGGTCGATGCCCTCGGCGAGGGCGCTGGCCCCGGATCCGAAGTCGCGCTCGAGGGCCGACAGTGCATCTTCGCGAGCCGACCTCAGCAGGGCCAGCTCCTCGCGCATCATCGCCTCCAGCTCGGCCGCCCGCTCGCGCACCTCGCCGGCCCGGCGCGCGAGCGACTCCTCGTCGCGCGCGCGCACCGCGGACAGCTCCTCGCGCATGCGGGCGAGCGCGGCGCCGCGCTCGCCTCGCTCCGCGCGCACGCGCGCCTGCTCCTCGCGCCACGCACGCTCGACGTTCGCGAGCGCTGAGTAGCGCTCGAGCGCCTGCTCGCGGCGTCGCTCGAGCTCGCTGCGTCCCTCGGCGATGCGCGACTCCATCTCGCGCAGGCGCTCGGCCTCGGCCGCGCTCGCCGTGGGGTCGGCATTGTAGGCTCGGGCAGCGTCGTTGAACTCCGCGACGGTCTCGGCCAGCTCGGCGGCGAGCTCGTCGTGCTCACCCTTGGCGACGAGATAGGCCTCGCGCAGCGCCGAGCGCTCCGACTCGAGGGCGGCGAGCGCATCACCCGCCGCGGCGAGCCAGACGGCACGCTCCTCCTGCGCCGCACGCAGCCGCTCGAGCGCCTGCGCCCGGCTCGCGCGGCGCTCGGCCAGCGCGGTGGCGAGGTCCTCGCGCAGCCGCGCGATCGCGACCGCAAAGGGGTGGGTGCCATCGCGCACCGAAGCGGCTGCGAGCTCGAGCGCCGCGTGCCGCTCGGCAACGAGGCGGATCGCATCGTGCAGCTCGCGACGCAGCGCGAGCACGGTCTCGATGCTCTCCTCGATGTCCGCCTCGCCGTCCGCCTCGATGTCCGCCTCGATCTCCGAAACCCGCTCGTCGGCACCCGCGGCGGGGCACGCGATGGCAAGGCTGAAAGCGAGTGCTCGGGCGACAGTGCGCAACGACGGCTCGACGGCGGACGACTCGGCGCATCGTTGCCGAGTTCACGGCGGCGATCAACGTCGCGCCTTGCGCGTCGGCGCACGCCGCAGCACCATCGACGCAGCGAGAGCGCGAAGCGAGAACGACCTTCACCCGTGTCTGGTCGAGGCGCCCGCCCCGTTCGGGAGGTGGGACGAGCGGGCGAGGAACCGGTGTGCGTGATCGGCGCACCGGCGAGCGTGACGGTTCGCGCCGCCGCGACACAGGTCTCGGGATCGGGAGCCCGCCGGATGCCAGTCAAGCAAGAGATCACCGCGTTCGCGGAGGAGATGACCGAGTGGCGGCGCGACATCCACGCGCACCCGGAGACCGCCTTCGAGGAGCATCGCACCGCCGCGCTCGTTGCCAGCCACATGGAGTCCTGGGGCATCGAGGTGCATCGCGGCCTCGCCCGCACCGGAGTCGTCGGGACCCTGCGCTGCGGCGGCTCGAATCGTGCCATCGGCCTGCGCGCCGACCTCGACGCGCTGGACATCCAGGAGGAGAACCACTTCGCCCACGTCTCGAAGACGCCGGGCAAGATGCATGCCTGCGGCCACGACGGGCACACCGCCATGCTGCTCGGCGCAGCGCGCTACCTCGCCGAGACCCGGCGCTTCAACGGCACCGTGCAGTTCATCTTCCAGCCCGCGGAGGAGAACGTGGCCGGCGGCCGTGTGATGGTCGAGGAGGGTCTGTTCGATCGCTTCCCGGTCGACGCGGTCTACGGTATGCACAACTCGCCGGGGATCGCCGTCGGACGCATCGCGGTGCAATCGGGCCCGGCGATGGCTGCCGCCGACGTCTGGCAGCTCACCATCACCGGCCGGGGCTCGCACGGCGCCCATCCCCACCACGGCCTCGATCCGATCACCACGGCGAGCGAGGTGGTGATGGCCCTGCAGACGATCGTCAACCGTGCGGTGAACCCGATGAAGGCCGGCGTGGTCAGCGTCACCCAGTTCCATGCCGGAACGGCGATGAACATCATTCCCGAGAGCGTGCATCTGACCGGCACCTGTCGCGCCCACGACCCCGGCGTGCGGGACCTGATCGAGCATCGGTTCAGGCGCATCGTCGAGGGTATCTGCTCCGCCCACGGGCTCGAGTGGCACCTCGACTACGACGCCCGCTACCCGGCGACGATCAACACGGCAGAGGAGGCGGCGGCCGCAGCACGGGCCGCGGCCCGTGTCGTCGGCGAGGCCGGTCTCATCCACGACCTGCCGCCCTCGATGGGCGCGGAGGACTTCGCCTGGATGCTCCAGGACCGCCCGGGGTGCTACGTGCGCCTCGGCAATGGCGAGGGCAGCCGCGGGGGCTGCGTGGTCCACAATCCGCGCTACGACTTCAACGACGCGGCGCTGGTCTACGGCGCGAGCTACTGGGCGGAGCTCGTCGAGCAGGAGCTGCCCGGAGCCTGAATACCTGTTCCTCTACCCCTCGAGGTCGTGACTCGATCAGCCGTCTCGCGGCCGTGCGCACCATCGATGCGCGCCCGAGCCCGCAGGGACGTGTCTACGGCGGGTCGCGAGACGTCCGACCGGGTCACGGCCGTCGCCACCGGTGCCTCGCTACTCGAAACGCATACTCCAGCCAGGATCACGGGTGTCGGAGAGGCGGGACGCAGCCCCTCTGCAAGTGGCACGCGCCGAGCGCGCCGCCTCAGGCGTTGTCGTACACCCAGTCGAGCACCGCGTCCTGGACCCGCGTACCGGGACCGTTGTGGATCCCCGGGTGATTGTGCAGCACCACCACCGCCATCACCCGACCGGAGCGCCCGACGAGGTACCCGCCGATCGCCCGCACGTGGTCGAGAAGGCCGGTCTTCATGTGCGCTCGGCCAGCGAACGGTGCGCTCCGGAAACGCCGGCGCAGCGTGCCGTCGACCGCCGAGAGCGGCAGGGACGAGACGAACTCGGGCATCAGCGGGCTCGTCCAGGCCACCCTCAGCATCTGACCGAGAGTGCGCGCGCTGATGCGGGCGTCGCGCGAGAGGCCGGCGCCGTTGTCGACGAACAGCCCGTCGGCATCGATGGCCCGCTCTTCGAGCCAGTGCCGGATCGACGCGCGGCCCTTCTCCACCGTGCCCGGGGGCTGGCCCGCCTCGGCGCCCAGCGTGAGCAGGAGCTGGCGCGTCATCACGTTGTTGCTGAACTTGTTCATCCCGCGGATCGCCTCGGCGAGCGGGCGCGATCGCCAGGTCAGCAGCACCCTGGCGGTGTCGGGGATCGACCCCTCACGGTCGGTGCCGTCGATGGTGCCGCCGAGCTCGCCCCACAGCGAGCGCAGCACGCCCCGCGCGTGGACCGCCGGGCTACCGACGCTGCGCCGTAGCGTGTAGGTGCCGCAGCCGATCGGGTAGCGGCCCGAGAAGCGCACCTCGGGCTCGACCGAGGCGCCGAGGACTTCCATCCGCAGGCGCCTGCGAGCGCCCTGGCACCTGCCGAGGGCGTACTCGATACGGTTGTCCAGCCGCAGCGGCGAGGGCGGGTCGAGCACGATGTCGACACGCTCGGCGGCCCGATCGGGAACGAAGGTGAAGCGCGTCGCGTTGAAGTTCACGAGCAGTGCGCTCGGCCGGGCGTTGTAGGTCCGATACGGCTTGCCGTCGAAGGCCGCCGGGTCGAGATCGGGCACCTCGAAGTAGGACGTGTCGACGACCAGATCGCCACGCACGCGCTCGATCCCGCGCTCACGCACGCCGCGCAGGAACTTCCAGAAGCTCTCCGTGACGAGATAGGGATCGCCCTCGCCTCGGATCAGGAGATCGCCCTCCAGGTCGCCCCCGACGCGCCGTCCGGTGGCGTAGGCGCGCGTGCGCCAGCGGAAGTTCGGGCCGAGCTCGTGCAGGCCGACGAGGGTCGTCACCAGCTTCATCACCGAGGCGGGATTGCGCGGCACCTCCGCGTTGAACGACAGCATCGGCTCGGCGCTGTCGACGGGCTGGACCCACACGCTCAGGCCGGCGGCCGGGAGGCGATTGGCGATGAGCACGTTGCGCACCTGCACGGGCAGCGGGCTCGGGTCCGTCGACTCGGCGCGAGCGGCACCGGACGCGAGCGTGAGGGAGCAGGCCAGCGAAGTGGCGAGGGCCGCGGCGCGCGCGGCCCTCAGCTGCCCGGCGCACGGCCGCGAACGCCGGGCTGTTACAGTGCAATGCATGGACGAGGACCGGACTCGACGGGCTCGCACGATTCTACCAGTGGTGACCGTGCTCGCGTGCACCCTCGGGCCGGTGCCCTCGGCGGCTGCCGGCGAGGATGCGATGGTGCGCGGCTTCGTCTCCGGTGCGCTGCTGAACGCGTGGTGCACGCGCACCGATCCCGTGGACGTGGAGGCGTGCTTCTCGTACCTGCGCGGCGTGTTCGACGTGCTCAACGGGCTCCAGGCGAGCGGCGAGGGCCCGGCGGCGGTCGGCATCGTCGACTGCGTGCCGGACCGCGTGTCCGTCACCGAGCTCCGGGCGGTCCTGGTCCGGCACGTCGCACGCCACCCGGGCACCCTCGCCATGCAGGCGTCGCTGCTCGTGCGCGAGGCGCTCCAGGACAACTATTCCTGCCCCTGACCCGGTCGATGGCGGTCTCCGAGACGGGCGTCCTGCCCGCCGAGCAGTGGCGGACACCTGCTGCAGGCGGCAGCGATCAGACCTCTGCACGGGCATCCGGGGGCCACGCCCCGCCGGTGGTATGCTCGCCGCTCAGGCCGGCGAGGCCGTGAGCGAGGGGTCGGCGCCATGGCGCTCGTGCGGCTCGACCACGTGAACGTGCGTACCGCGAACCTCGAGGAGATGTCGCGGTTCTACGAGCGCACGCTCGGGCTCGAGCCCGGACCGCGGCCGGACTTCAGCTTCGGTGGCCGCTGGCTGTACTGCGCCGACCGCGCCGTCGTGCACTTCGTGCGCACCGAGACCCAGCCGGCCGGCCACGAGCCGCGGATCGAGCACTTCGCCTTCCGGGCGCGCGACTACGCAGGGTTCGTCGCCAACCTCGAGCGCCTCGAGGTGCCGTACGACGTGGTGGACGTCCCGCCGGGCACCGGTCAGGAGCTGCGCCAGATCTTCGTGCGCGACCCGGACGGCAATCGCGTCGAGATCGGTTTCGACAAGCGCCTCGACGCGGTCGACTGAGGAGCCCGCGAACGCGGGCGAATTCGATCTCGCAACCGCCCGACCCGGCGTCGAAGCAGCCCATCCCGGCACTTTCCCACGCCGCGGGGGCGGCCGGCGCGCCCTGGCTCCCGGACGGCCGGCAGCGGTGAGCTCGCCGGCGCACCGGGAGGCGGCGCTGGAACTGCCGCAGAGCAGGGGTCGTCGGGGGGCCGGCCCGGCGCCGCGAGGCGCGATCGGTTCCGCCCTCGTGCTGGTCCTGGTCCTGGCAGCAGGGTGCAGCGATCGGGAGGTTGCAAGGGTTGCCACGGACTGCGTGCGCTCGAGCCGCGATCCGCACGTCATCCACACCGCATCGCTGCTCATCGACGCTGAGGTCACGCGCGAGGGCGACGTCGTCGTCGTGCGCGCCAGGGTGCCGCTCGGGATCGGAATCGACCTCAAGATCCGCTTCCGGCACTGGACTTACCGGTGCCGCGAGCGCGACGGAAGCATGGAGTTCCTCGGCTACGAGCGCGATTGAGGGCGGCACACGCCCGGGTCCTTCCCCGGGCTCTACCCGGCGAGCATCTCCACGTGCCCGGGCCGTGCGGCGACCCGCTCGAGCCACCGGCGCACGCAGACGAAGGGCCCGAGATCGTAGCCGCCGTCGCCCGCCACGTGGGTGTACGCGTACAGGGCGATGTCGGCGATGGTGCAGCGCTCACCGACGAAGAACTCCCGTCCGGCGAGGTGCGTCTCCATCACCGCGAGGGCCGCCTCGCCGCGCGGGCGGCGCTCGGCGATCTCCGCCTGGCGCGGATGGTCGGCGGCCAGGTGCCGCGCGATGTATCGATTCACCGCCACGTAGGGCTCGTGACTGTACTGCTCGAAGAACATCCACTGGAGCACGCGCGCCCGCTCGAGCCGTTCCTCCGGGAGATAGGGCGTGCCCTCGGCCAGGTAGAACAGGATCGCATCGGACTCGCACAGCACCTCGCCGTCGTCGAGCTCGAGGGCGGGAATGCGCCCGTTCGGGTTCTTCTCCAGGAACTCGGGCGTGCGGGTCTCACCCTGATCGATATCCAGCTCCACCCGCTCGTAGGGTCGGCCGAGGAGCGCGAGCAGCAGACGGACCTTGTAGCCGTTGCCCGAGTCGAGATAGTCGTACAGACGCATCGCGTCCCCTCTCGCCTCTCCCCGTCGCCGGTGCCGGCCGCGTCGCCCGGTCCCCGGGGACCAGAGCCACCGGCCAGGAGCGGGCGCTCAGATCCCCATGTTGCCGAGCGTCACCATGATGTGGTTGAGAATCCCGGTCGCGCGCGGGTGCTCGACCTCGAAGCGCGAGATGGCCTCCTCGATGCCGGCCACGACGTTGGCCTGATGGGCGGCGTCGTCGGGATTGTCCAGGCCGTGCTCGATGTCCTCGACCAGGGCGGCGAGGCGCGCGCGCTCCGCCTCGTCCTCGATCTCGAGGCGGTCGAGCTCCTCGCGCAGCTCCTCGAGGGACCGTCGAAGGCGTTCCTGTTCCAAGCGTTCGATCTCCGTGCCGCCCAGCAACGTCGATAGGGTCGCACCCGTGACCGTGCGCCGACAACCCGAGTCGCGGGCTGCGACGGCGGCCACAACCGGGCGCGGCACGGCCGACTATGCTCAGTCGGACCCGTCCCAGCGCAGGAACGGCAATCACTCCCGGGCGCGGCGGAACCGCGTCTCCGGGGAGGCGAAGATGCATCGCAGGCACATGGCTGTTCGGAGTGGACCGCGGCGATCGACCGGTCGCCCGCCGCCGCGCCCCGCGCCCGGAACGAACGGATTTCCCGCCATTCGAAATCGAGCGGCGTCGCGACGATGAACGAGCTCGAGCTCACCCTGGCACGATTCCTCTCCGGGAACGCCGGCTACGAGGATCTGGACGCGGCCCTAGACCGGCTCCTCGCCCGGCCGGCAGGCGCGGGCGCGGCTGCCGCAGCCCTGGACCAGGCTCTCGCGAACGGCCTCAAGCGCAGCGTGCATGCCGCCCTGCGCGGACGGATCGGTGAGGCAGCGCAAACGGATGTGGTGCCGGAGCGGGAAACGCCCGCCGACGAGCGCTTCGTCGACACCGTGATCCTGCCCCCAGGTCGCGGCGGTCGGCCCCTCGCCGGCGCGTTGCTGTCCGAGCGCCGGACCGCTGGCACGCCGACGCCCGATGCGCCGACGCCCGAGACCGCAACCAAGCCCCCGGAAGCGATCCCCTCGCCGACGACCGCGGCAGGCCCCGATACGCCGAGACCCGAGCGCGCGCCGACGCGCGCCGGAGCGCCGATCGAGGACGCCACGGGACCCCCTCCGGCGATCCCCTCACCGGGGATCGTGGCTGGCCCCGGTGCGCCCGGCAAGCACGCCGGCCCCCGCGTGCCTCACGCAACCGTGGCGGCGGCCGCCGAGCCGTCCTTGGACGGCGAGGAGGCGCCTGGGGACGGCGAGGAGGCGCCCGCACGGGCCACGAGCGGACGCGCCGCCATCGTGGCCTTCGCCGTCCTGCTCGCTCTCATGGGCTATCTCGGCTATCGAGAGGTCACCGCCCGGATCGCCGCGCGCGAGGATGCGGCGGTGCTCGCGGTCGCCACGGGCCCCGGGGCCGGCGCGCTCGCCGCGGGTCTGCGCGCAGCCGCGGCGATCGAGCCGCGGGAGCGGCGTCAGGCGCTGCTCTCCGATGGCCGGCTGCACGAGGCGATCGTCCGGCGCATCGTCGAGGACGGCATCGCCGGCATGGTGGAGGTGCGCGAGGCGCTCGCCCCGATCGACGCCGAGCTCGCCGGGGAGGTTCTCGCGGTCGCGCCGGTGCGCGACGCCGCCCGTTCAGTCCACGAGGCGGCGGCGCGCGCGAGCTTCGCGCCGCAGGAGGGTCGCTACGCGTACCGGGAGGCCCAGCGGGCGCTCGAGGACCTCGTGCTCCTGTACCCGCGCGACGAGGCCGTCCGGGCGCTCGCCGCCGAGCTCGAGGCCGAGCGCGAGACGGCCCGTGAGGCCCTCGGGCGAGACTATGCCGCGCACCTGGACGCCGGGCGCTTCGCACCGTCGGATGAGGGCGGATCCCTGATGCAGACCGTCGACGCGCTGCGCCGCCTCGACCCGGATCACCCGCTGCTCGCGGACCCGCGTCGCGCCGAGGCGATGCTCGAGCGGGCCGAGCGGGCCCTGGACGCGGGAGACGTCGACCAGGCCCTCGCCGTGCTCTCGGCGCGGCGCGCGCTCGCGCCGGGCGACCCGCTCCTCGAGGACCTCAGCCGCCGGGCGCTGGCACAGGCGGCGGGTCTCGTGGCCGTGGACGAGTCCGAAGCGCTTCGCACGGCGATCGCGGCGCGCCGGGACTCGCTCACCTCCCTCGAGGCCTACCAGGCCATCGCGCCGGACCTCGCGCGCCTCGCACGGCTCGCGCCGGAGGATCCGCTGGTCGCGGACCTGCGCTGGCAGCTCGAGGCGCTCCTCGCGGGGCACGTCGACGCCACGCTCGCCAGGCGACGCGCTGATCTGGCGGCGACGGCGCTCTACGAGCTCGGCCCGCTGCTGCGGCTCTCGCGCCTCGCCGAGCTGCGCGCACGCGTTGCGAGCGTCGCCGCGAGCCAGGGCCAGGATCCCTTCTCGAGCCTCGCGAGTCGCGCCGAGCGCCGGGCGCTCCGGGACCGGATCCAGCGCCTGCTGAGACGCCCCACGCTCGAGCCGGACTGGAACGCCGAGATGGCCGAGGCGCTCGGACGCCACGTGGTGCTGGTCGGCGCCCGGAGCCGCGGGGTGCCTGCGGCGCTGCGCACGCTCGAGCTGCTCTACGCCGACGCAGCGGCCAGGGCGCTCGCGGACGGGGACGACGACCGCGCTGCGCTGCTCGTCTCGACCGGCAAGGCGTACGTCCCGGGCTCGGGTGCCCTCGCGCGCGTCGCGCGCGAGCTGGGCGGGTCCGGCCCCGGCTCGTCTTCCGGGCTCGGGGTGAGTCCGGAGTACGCGGTGACGGGAACGCAGTAGCGCCCGAGGACCCCGGCCCGTCGCGGGTCGTTCGACACCCCGCCGCACGGGCTTCTATAGTTCCGCTCGAGGCAGCAGCGGAGGTGCACCTTGCAGCGCGAGGGATTCCGCCTCGAGCCCGGGGCGCGGGTCATGGCGCCCGCGGTCGCCGGGATGTTCTACCCGGGCGATGCGAGGGCGCTGCGCGGTGCCGTCGACGACCTCCTCGGCCGCGCGCGCCCGCAGGGCCGCGCGCCGAAGGCCGTCATCGCACCGCACGCGGGCTATCGGTACTCGGGCGCGGTCGCTGCCGACGCCTATGCGCGCCTCGCCGAGCGCGCGGGCGAGGTGGAGCGGGTGGTCCTCGTCGGCCCCTCGCACCACGTCCCCTTCCACGGTCTCGCGGTGCCCGGCGTGGACGCGCTGGCCACTCCCCTCGGCGCGATCCCGATCGACGCCCGAGGCGTGGCCGCAGCGCTCGACGATCCGGCCGTCCAGGTGCTCGACGCCGCCTTCGAGCGCGAGCACAGCCTCGAGGTGCACCTGCCCTTCCTGCAGGCGACCCTCGGCGCCTTCCGCATCGTCCCGCTGGTCGCCGGCGCCGCCGAGCCCGAGACGGTGGCCCGCGTCCTCGAGCGGCTCTGGGGCGGCGCCGAGACCGCCTTCGTGGTGAGCACCGACCTCAGCCACTTCCTCGATTACGAGAGCGCGCGGCAGATCGATGCGCGCACCGATGCGAGCATCCGGGCGCTGCGACTGGAGGACATCGACCCGCGGCAGGCCTGCGGGCGGGTGGGACTCGCGGGGCTGCTGCTGCTCGCCCGGCGCAGGCGGCTCGCCGTCGAGACGCTGGACCTGCGCAACTCCGGCGACACTGCCGGCGACAAGCGGCGCGTGGTCGGCTACGGGTCCTGGGCGGTGCTCGAGGACGAGCCGCGGATCGGCGCCGATGCGCGCCGCGCCGCCATCGCGCTGGCCCGCGAGGCCCTGCTCGCGGCGGCGCGCGGCGATCCGGAGCCCACCCTGGACCTCGAGGCGCTGCCCGAGGTGCTGCGCACGCGCGGCGCGTGCTTCGTAACGCTGCGCGAGGCGGGCAGGCTGCGCGGGTGCATCGGCACGCTCGCCCCCGCGCGCCCCCTCGCCGCGGACATCGTCCACAACGCGCGCGCCGCGGCGCTCGGCGACCCGCGCTTCGCCCCCCTCGACGCCGACTCGGTGGACGGTGTCGAGGTCTCGATCTCCGTGCTGGGCCCGCTCGAGGCGCTGCGCTTCGACAGCGAGGACGCCCTCCTCGCCCGGCTCCGCCCCGGGCTCGACGGGCTGTGCCTGCGCGACGGCGAGCATCGCGGCACCTTCCTCCCGACGGTGTGGGAATCGATCCCCGACCCCGCCGGGTTCCTCCGCGCGCTCAAGCGCAAGGCCGGGCTCCCGGAAGAGCACTGGTCGGACACGCTTCGCGTCGAGCGCTACGTCACGGAGTCCTTCGGCCAATAGCCGTTCCGAGCCTCGAGACACCGTGGCGACGGCCGTGACTCGATCGGCCATCTCGCGACATGCCGCCAACAGGTCCCTGCGGGCGCGGCGCAGCATCCGGAGCTGCGCACGGTCGCGAGATGGCCGATCGAGTCACGACCTCCGGGGTGGACTGCGACTCGGAACAGGTATTCAGCTCGGCCAGGCGCCGACGTAGGCGAGGTGCGACGCGACGCCGTTCCCGGGCGCGTAGTGATAGAGCCCGATCGCCGGCGGCTCGAGCACTGCCCGCATGCGCTCGCCGCTCGCGAAGTCGGTGGAGAACTGGAAGCTCACGCTCGGTGCGACGCACGCCAGCACCCCGCTCCAGGCCGTCGCGATGGGCCGGTGCTGATGACCGGCGACGAGCGCGAGCACCTGGGGGTTGCGGCCGAGGATCCCGGCGAGGGCCTCGGCGCCCTCGAAGCCGTCCTCGTCGAAGGGCACCATGCCGGTGGCGAATGGCGGATGGTGCATGAACACGAGGGTCGGATGCTCCGGCGCGGCGCCGAGCACCTCCGCGAGCCAGCCGAGACGCCGCTCGCACAGACGGCCCGAGACCCTTCCGGCCTCCTTGGTGTCGAGACCGACGAGGCGCAGCGGGCCGTCCTCGAGCAGCACGTTCACGAACCCGTCGTCGAGGACCAGGCCCGGCGCGTCCCCGAGGACCTCGAGCATCGGCTCGCGCTCGTCGTGGTTGCCGGGCACCGGATGCCACGGGAGCTCGAGCTCGTCGAGCACGGTGCGCAGCGCAGCGTACTCCTCGAGGCGCCCGTCGGCGGTGAGGTCGCCGGTGAGCAGCACGCGCTCGACCGGATCCTCGAGGGTGGCGACGTGCGCGACCGCCCGGCGCACCTGATCGAGCGTGTCCACCTCGCCGGCGGCGACCGGGATCCGGTAGCCGACGTGGAGGTCGCTCATCTGGGCGACGCGCATCGCTCGCTCCGGGTTGCCAAACGAGCGGCGCATTGTACATTCGCAGCCCTTGCGACCGGCGCGTGGTGCGCGCGGCGCGCGGACGCTGCGACGGAGGGGCCATGAAACGGATCGTGATCGTCGGCGGGGGGCAGGCCGGAGGCCAGGCGGCGGCGAGCCTGCGCCAGGGCGGCTTCGAGGGCGAGGTCGCGCTGGTCGCGGCGGAGCCTCACCCACCGTACCAGCGCCCGCCGCTGTCGAAGCAGTACCTGGCCGGAGAGCAGGAGGTGGACCGCGTGCTCCTGCGCCCCGGGTCGTTCTACGAGGAGCAGCGTATCTCGCTGCGCCTCGGCGCCGAGGCGAGCGAGATCGACCGCGGTGGTCGCGAGGTGCTGCTCGCGAGCGGCGAGCGCCTCGCCTACGACGCAGCCCTGCTCGCAACCGGCTCGCGCGTGCGCAGGCTCGAGGTTCCCGGCGCCGATCTCCCGGGCGTGCACTACCTGCGGACCCTCGCCGACGCCGAGGCGCTGCGGAGCGCCCTCGGCGAGGCGCGGCGCCTGGCCGTGGTCGGCGGCGGCTACATCGGCCTGGAGGTCGCCGCGGTGGCGCGCACCGCGGGGCTCGAGGTGACCGTGCTCGAGGCGGCGGAACGCCTCCTCGCGCGGGTCGCCACGCCCCAGCTCTCGAGCTTCTACGCCACCCTGCACGCGCGCCACGGCGTCGACGTGCGCACCGGCGCGGCGGTGACGGCGTTCGAGGGCGACGGGCGGGTGGAGGCCATCGCCCTCGCCGACGGGCCGCCGGTCGGTGCCGATCTCGCCGTGGTGGGGATCGGAATCGTGCCGAACGTGGAGATCGCCGAGGCCGCCGGCCTCGCCTGCGACGACGGGATCGTCGTCGACGAGGCCTGCCGGACCTCCGATCCTGCGATCCTCGCCGCCGGCGACTGCACCCGTCACCCGAACGCCTGGCTCGGAGCGCCGGCGCGGCTCGAGTCCGTGCCGAACGCCATCGAGCAGGGACGGGTCGCCGCCGCGGTGCTCTGCGGCCAGGACGCGCGCTACGACGCCGAGCCCTGGTTCTGGTCCGACCAGTACGACACCAAGCTGCAGATGGCCGGGTTCGCGAGCCTCGGGGAGCACGCCGTGACGCGTGGCACGCCGGGCGAGGGGCCCTTCATCACCTTCCACCTGCGCGACGGCGCGGTGGTGGCCGTGGACGCGATGGACAGCATCCGCGAGTTCCTCGCCTGCCGGAAGCTGGTGGCGACGCGCGCGCGCCCCGACGAGGCGGCGCTCGCCGACCCCGGGGTCGCGGTGAAGACGCTGCTCGGCTGAGCCCTCGCGGCGCGCGGGCCGCGACCGGCCCTCAGCCGCAGCCGGCGGGGCGGACCTCGTAGACCGCCTCGAGGGACAGCAGCGCGTCGTACTCCTCGGGCACGCCCGGCACGCCGTCGTTGGGGACGCGCTCGGCGCTGAGCTCGGCCCACACGCGCTCGTAGGCCTTGGCGGTGAGCTCGTCGTGAGCGCGGATGAGCTGGGCCGCCGACTCGCCCTCCTCGATCACCCAGAACGCCTCCTCGAGGCCACAGGGAGTGAACAGGCTGACCTGCTTGCCATGCACGTACTCCCCGCGCATGAGCTCCGCCTCGGCAGAGGCGATCGGTGGCACGAGCGCGAGGGCGAGCAGCGCTACGAGGGCTCGATGCATTGGTCGTTGACTCATCGACGCAGGTTGTAGCGCAGGATACACCACAGCGCCCATACGCCATCGCGCCAGGTGATCTTCTTGCCTTCCTCGTAGGTGCGCCCGGCGTAGGAGATCCCGACCTCGTAGATCCGGCAGCGCCGCGCCGCGACCTTGGCGGTGATCTCGGGCTCGAAGCCGAAGCCGTCCTCCTCGATGGGGATCGACTGCAGGAGCTCGCGCCGGAACGCCTTGTGACAGACCTCGATGTCGGTGAGGTTGAGGTTGCTCATCGCGTTGGAGAACAGGGTGATGACCTTGTTGCCCATGGAGTGCCAGAAGTACAGGACGCGATGCGGCTGGCCGCCGGCGAAGCGCGAGCCGAACACGACCTCGGCGCGCCCGTCGCGGATCGGCGCGACGAGGGCCGGGATGTCGGCCGGGTCGTACTCGAGGTCCGCGTCCTGGATCACCACGATGTCGCCGAGCGCCTCGGCGATGCCGGTGCGCAGCGCCGCCCCCTTGCCGGCGTTGCGCTCGTGCAGGACGACCCGCAGCGGCTCGACCTCACGCTCGAGCCGCGCCAGGATGTCCCGGGTCCCGTCGTGGGAGCCGTCGTCCACGGCGACGATCTCGCGCAGCCCCTCGAGCGCCGAGACGCGCGCGACGATCTCCTCGATGGTGTTGCGCTCGTTGTAGACCGGCATCACGATGCTCAGATCGCGGGCCGGCGCCTGCTCACCCGTGCTCATCCCCGGACGCTCGCCTGCTGTCGACGACTCGTGCGAAGCTAGCGCGGCCCGTATTGCTCGGGCCTGCACGGCCAGCTCCACGCGACGCAGGACCATAGCGCATGGCGGTAGCCCCAGAAAGGACCCCCGTCACGAGCCCGCGGGAGATCGGACCGGCCGCGCCCCGGCGCCCGCCGCCGCGACCGTGAGCGGGCGCGTGAAGATCTGCTGTATCGCCTCCCCGAAGGAGGCGCGCCGGGCCGCGCGCGCCGGCGCGCACGCGATCGGGCTCGTCTCGATGCCGAGCGGTCCGGCAGTCATCGAGCGGGCGATGATCGCCCGCGTGGCCGCCGGCGTGGAGCCGTCGCCGTGAGCCCCGGCGCTCAGATCGTCGCCGCGGTCGGCACCCTGCTCGTCGCGGGCGCCCTCGCCGGCGCCGTCGCGCCGACGCACCTCGCAGGGTTCGCTCGTTCCCTCGACGCGCTGCGGCTGGTGCGCGCAGGGGGCGCGATCCGGATCGCGATCGGCGTCGCGCTCCTCGGCGCGGCGCGCGACACGGGGGCGCCGGCGCTGGTCGTGGCGATCGGGGCGCTCGCGCTCGCCGCGGGCCTCGTGATGCTCTGGCTCCCTCGCCCGCGCGCGGAGCGGCTCGCGCGCTGGGCCGGCGCGCTCACGCCCCTCGCGGTGCGCGGATGGTGCGCTCTCGGCGCCGTCGTCGGCGCGCTGCTCCTCTACGCCGCGCGATCGTGACCCGCGGCGGGAAGCGCCCGCGGGCGCAGCGCTCGCGCGCTCAGCACCCGTCGCCGGACGACCTGTACATGGCGAAGCGCGGCACCTTGCCGGTGTAGGTCTGCCGCTCGCAGGCGTAGTCGTCGGCGTTGAGCTCGAAGAAGTGGTAGCCCGGGCACTCGTTGGGGTAGACGATCGCCTGGCTGAAGGCGAAGAAGCCGCCGTCGGACGGAGACATGCCGCGATAGCGGAACTCGATCCTACCGACGGTCTGGCCGAAGCGATCGGCGAGCACCTCGCGGATCTGATCCTCGCACACGTTGCCGGCGCTCTCCTGCGCGCCGGCCGCGACCGTGACCACGGCGCCGAGCAGCACCGCCAGGGTCCGTCTCATGATTCCCTCCGCCGTCGCCCGATGCGCGATGCCGTCATTGGTCGAAGCCTACCGCGGGCGCCCACTCACCGCTCATGCGATCGGTGAGATATCCGGGCTAGCGCCCCGACCCACCAGAACTGACCGAGCGCCGAGAGCGCGGCAAGGGCCGCGAGGGCGAACCCCGCCCAGTATGCGCCGGTCAGGTC
>CAJIAT010000496.1_pt1 | contig 26213 bp, 26 predicted proteins | sample 9199161 | NCBI WGS metagenome assembly CAJIAT01 (sample SAMEA7708281, study PRJEB35096) | sediment metagenome | biome: marine neritic benthic zone biome [ENVO:01000025]; feature: sediment [ENVO:00002007]; material: shallow marine sediment [ENVO:03000034] sea grass bed [ENVO_01000059] ... | reverse complement strand
TCTTCGCGGGCACCTCGGCCATGGTCTTCCAGCGGTTCTGGCGCGGCGCGCCGTCGACGAAGTCCCAGAGCAGGGTCGGGAAATCGCGGCCGGCGTCGCGCAGCGCGAGCAGCGCCCGAGCGTTGATGGTCGCGGCCTCGACCTTGAGCCGATTGCGCACGATTCCCTCGTCGGCGAGGAGCGACTTCTTCTTGCGCGCCCCGTAGCGGGCGATCAGCTCGGGGTCGAAGTCGTCGAAGGCGCGCCGGTAGCCCTCGCGCTTGCGCAGAATCGTGATCCAGGCGAGGCCCGCCTGGGCGCCCTCGAGGAGCAGCATCTCGAACAGCTTTCGCTCGTCGCGCTCGGGGACGCCCCACTCCTCGTCGTGATAGGCGACGTAGAGCGGGTCCTCGCCGGCCCAGCTGCAGCGCCCGCGGGCAGCGCGCGGCAAGTGCTCAGGCGGCGCGCCGGAGCCGGCGCACCTCGCGCACCACGTCCCGGGAGATGCGACGCACCGGCAGCTCGCGCAGCGCGAGCTGCCCGCCCGTGGAGATCACGGACATGGCGATCATTCCGAGCACGAGCAGCAGCATCAGAGCGACGAACCAGGCCGCGAAGTAGGACAGGCGAAGGGTCGGGCTCGCGGCGGGTCGCGCCACGGGCGCGGCGAGGATCGGCTCCTCCCCTTCGGCGAGCGGCGCGGGCTCGGGCGCCGGCTCGGCCGGGGCGACGGTCGCGAACAGCGCGTCCAGGTTCGAGCCGCGCTCGATGGCCACCGCGAGACGCTCGATGCGCTCCGGCGTCTCGTAGAGCGCCCAGCCCTCGAGCAGGACCTTGGCGGCGGCGAACGATCCGGCGAGCAGGATGGCGATCCCGAGGAGACGCACCAGGATCGTCAGAGCGTTGTTCACGTGCCCGGCGAACCCGGGGGACGGTTCGTGACCGTCAGGATCGTCCTGGTCCCCGTAGCCCATCGGCGCGCACTCTCCCCCGAACCGGCGCGAGAGTTTAGCAGCGCGCCGGGCGGCTCGAAGCGCCGCGCCAGGTGCCCGATCTGTGAACTGGTTCTCAAATTCGTCGTTTGATTCCCCCTGTAGTTATGTCTACTATTTCAGGCAACACCGCAGGTATGCTCACTAACTCTTTGTTTGAGAGAACGAATATGAGCCTGGCGCGAAGCAAGGTGTACCCCCTGGAGGCCCTCGGCCTCGCCGGTGGCAAGCGCTCCGGCGACCTCCAGCGAGCCCTCGGCACCCTGCGAGAGGTCACCGGCGGCCTGCGCGCGGCGCTGCACCAGCTCCGGGGCCACGTCGAGGCGCTGCGCCCGGCTCGCCGCGCTCCGGCGCTCGAGCTCGACCTCCCGGATCGGACCCTGCGCTTTCGCGGCATCACCGAGTTCGAGTTCGCCCTCTCCAGCAAGACCGAGTATCCGGTCGGGCGCGTCGCCGAGCTGCTGCCGCGCTCGCCTGCGGACCTGCGCAAGGTTGCGACCCACATCCGCCAGGTCGAGAAGCGCTTCGCCGAGGTGCTCACCGACTCGATGCACGAGCCGGGCCTCGTGAGCGAGCTGATGCGCGAGGTCGGGATCAAGCTCTTCTCCAAGGACCACGGCTGGCGCGACCTCATAGAGGGTCTCAACCAGTGCGGCCCCGCGTACGACGAGTACAAGCGCCTCGCCCTGGTGAAGTACATGCAGTATCTCGGCTCACGCCAGGACGTGCTGCGCAGCATCTACCTCGACAAGATCCGAGACGGCGCCCGCACCGCCCTGGCGGAAGTGGTCCCGGCACCGGCCTGGAGCACCCACGAGACCGAGCTCTTCGACGCCTCGTCGGTCGGCGGTGCGGTCGGCGACGCGGTCGACACCTGGGATTGCTACCGCGCCCTCGAGCGAGGCGAGACGGTCATCGTGCACATCCCCCCCGGGGAGGCCGTCGAGCTCCGACTCTCCGTGCATCCGTTCCGACTCTACGGCGGGCAGAGCCACTACCTCGTCGACGAGAACGGCGCCGAGCACCTGCTGCGCCCGGGCAAGAACATGGTGGGCCGCCAGGTCGACGGCGACGTGGTCGTCGACCCGCAGCTCCGGGCGGTCTCGCGCCGCCACCTGATCATCGAGACCATCGACGAGGAGACCGTGGCGCTCACCGACGTCTCGGCCCACGGCACGTCGATGCTGGATCGCTTGGCGGGGATCTGACGGGCTCCTCCCGCACTGTCGCGATGGATTGCGACCTGGCCGGCCTCGTGCCGGCCTTTTTGTTTGTTGGGGATCGCAAAGCCCATCGCCCTGTTTGCCTTCGCCCCGCGGGTCGCGTTGGGCGCTGGGGTTGGGAGCTATTCCTTTGCGCCTTCGCGGCCGATGGCGTCGAGGGTGCGGGAGCGGAACTCGCGGCGGTAGAGGACCAGCACGATCCAGCTCGTGGCGAGGATGAACGCGACGGGGTGCACGAGCCAGGAGAGCACGGCCAGGGAGAAGAAGTAGGCGCGCAGGCCCCGATTGGCGTGCTCGGCGGCGAAGCGCAGCACCCGTCCTGCCCGCGCCGCGTAGGCCTCGGCCGCGGCACCTTCCATCGGCGGCGGCGGCGCGGCTCCGATCAGGACCGAGCAGTTGTTGTAGAGACGAAACGCCCAGGCGAGCTTGAAGAAGGCGAACACGAAGAGCACGAGCATCAAGGCCAGCTTGAACACCCAGGCGTCCTGGCTGGTGGACGACACGAACGGCAGCCTGGCAAGGACCTCGGCGCCCGCTTCCGACGCGCCGAGCGCGGCGATGAGACCGCCGATGACAAAGATCGTCGTCGAGGCGAAGAAGCCGACGCCGGTCAGGATGTTGCCCATGATGGTGGTGTCGACCATGCGCAGCTCGCGCTGGACCATCGTGCGCATCCAGTCGGTGCGATAGCGATTCATCGCCGCGCTGACGCTGCGCTCGCGCAGGCGGGTGTAGTCGACGACCAGCGTGTACCCGAACCAGCACGCCGCGAACCAGGCGAGGGCGAAGAAGTCGAGGGTGGACAGGTCGCTCACCGGCAGGATCTTCCCACAGCCTCCCGACCGGCGACCATCGACTCCCTCGCGAGCCCGACGGGCTCGATCAATACCTCACGCCGATCGCGCGGCAGAGGAACTCGACCAGCGGGGCGGCGCGGGCGAAATGGCCTACCACGTCGTCGACCACGGAGTCGCGACCCAGATCCGCGTGGTCGAGGTCGATGGCCCCGATGAAGTCCGTGCGGCGCAGATCCCCGATGAGCGGGTGGTCCGCGTCGAAGCCGCGCGGCGCGCGCTTCAGGGACTCGCCGCCGAGGCGGAAGCCGGCGTCGAGCAGCGCGTCCCGTGCCCGAACCCACTCCTCGCCACGCTCGACGATGCGCTCCCGGATCGCGCCGAGCGAGCCGCGATCCGGGCGCCACATCCCCGCGCCGAGGAACACGAGGCTCGGGTCCACGTGGAAGTAGAAGCCGGGGGCGTGCACGTCCTTGCCGACCTCGTGCCGGAACTGGATCCCGAGGTTGGTCTTGTAGGGCCGCTTGTCGCCGCCGAAGCGCGTGTCGCGATAGACCCGCATCACCGATCCGCCGGTGCGCCGGGGGATCGCGAGGAAGTGCGGGGAGACCACGGGCAGGCGCGCGCCGACGGCCTCGACGAAGGCGAGCGCCGGGGCCAGCACCTGCGCCTCGTAGCGCCCCTTGTTGGCCTGGAACCAGGGGCGCTCGTTGTTGGCCTCGAGCTCGCGCAGGAAGCCGACCAGGGTCGGCTCGAAGCGGGTGAAGGCCTGCTCGCTCCCCTCGCCCATCGCCCCCTCGCTCGCCTGGCTGCGGGCAGTCAGGCCTTGGTCAGCAGGCGCATGAGGCTCGAGGTGTCCCAGCGCCCGCCGCCGCGCTCCTGGATCGCCGCGTAGAACTGGTCCACCAGCGCGGTGACCGGGAGCCTCGCCCCCGCGCGGGCGCCCTCTGCGAGGCAGATGGAGAGGTCCTTGCGCATCCAGTCGACCGCGAAGCCGAACTCGAACTCGTCGGCGAGCATGGTCTTGCCGCGGTTCTCCATCTGCCACGACTGCGCCGCGCCCTTGGAGATGACGTCGAGGACGCGCTCGCTGTCGAGACCGACGCGCTGCGCGAAGCTCATTCCCTCCGAGAGCGCCTGCACGAGCCCCGCGATGCAGATCTGGTTGACCATCTTGGTGAGCTGACCGGAGCCGACCGGGCCCATCAGCGTGACCGCCCGCGCATAGCTGTCGATGGCGCCGCTCACGCGGTCGAAGGCCGCCTGCTCGCCGCCGCACATGACGGTGAGCACGCCGTTCTGAGCGCCCGCCTCGCCGCCGGACACGGGAGCGTCGACGAAGTGCAGGCCGCGCTCGCTCGCGGCCGCGCCGAGCTCGCGCGCCACCTCGGCGGAGGCCGTGGTGTGGTCGACGAACACCGAGTCGCTCGCCATCGTGGCAAAGGCGCCGTCGTCACCGAGCGTCACCGCGCGCACGTCGTCGTCGTTGCCCACGCAGGCGAACACGATGCTGGCCCCCTCGGCGGCTTCACGGGGCGTCGGGGCCGAGGTGCCCTGGTACTCGCCGAGCCACCTGTCGGCCTTCGCCGCCGTTCGGTTGTAGACGGTGACGTCGTAGCCCGCCTTGGCGAGGTAGCCGGCCATGTGATAGCCCATGACGCCGAGGCCGATGTAGGCGACCTTCTGCCCACTGTTGCTCATCCGAGAGTCCTCCCAATTGTTCTCTTGCTGTTGCTGGTGCCGGGTGGCGACAGCGGCGAGCGGCCGCACCACGGGGCCCGGGTCGGGCTCACCGCGTGGCGGCCGCGCGGGTCCGGCCGGACGGCCGAAGAGCGCGATTATCGGCGCGGGCCCGCGCGACCATCAAGGCGGCTCCGCGCGCGCCCGACCGGCCAGCGCCGCTCTCGCCGCTCGAGCGACGCCCGCGGCCGACGTTCGGGAGGTTCTCCACGGGCGCTGGGAACGCTAGGATTCAGTGCCAGGTCCGGAAGTGGCACGGAGATGGCCGCACGGCCCGAGATTCAGGCGCTGCATTTCCACCCGGGGCGGGTCATCGCCGGCCGGTACGAGATCCTCTCGTTCATCGGCGCCGGCTGGGAGGGCGAGGCCTACCTGGTGCGCGAGCGCGCGACGGGTATCGAACGCGCCGCCAAGTTCTTCCTGCCCCACCGCAACCTGCGCGATCACACGGCGCTGCGCTACGCGCGACGCCTGCACCGGCTCCGCGACTGCCCCGGCGTCATCCAGTACCACGGGCGGGACGCCGTGCGGGTGCGTGGGGTCCCGATCACCTTCGTGGTCTCCGACTACATCGCCGGCATGCCGCTCACCGAGTACCTCGAGCGCCAGCCGGGCGGACGCCTCGAGCCCTTTCGCGCGCTGCACCTGCTCCACGCCATCGCGACCGCTCTCGAGTGCTGGCACGGGGCGGGGGAGTACCACGGCGACCTGCACGCGGACAACGTCATCGTCGAGCGCGCCGGTCTCGGCTTCGGGCTCAAGCTGCTCGATCCCTTCACCTGGAAGGGATCGAAGAAGGAGTCGATGCGCCACGACATCGTCGAGGCGATCCGCGTGTTCCACCACGCCCTCGGCGGCCGCACGACCTACGCCGGGCAGCCCGAGCCGGTCAAGGCGATCTGTCGGGGCATGCGTCGCGACCTGATCCTCGAGCGCTTCCGCACGGCCCGGCGCCTGGTGCGTCATCTCGAGGCGCTGAGCTGGAGCTGAGCGATCCTGTCGGGACGCTACCAGACGATGTCGTCGGGGACCTCGAAGCCTTCGTAGTCGTCCGCGGCCTCGGCGGCCGCCTCGCCGGCGTCGTCGCCGTGCCGGTGCACGAAGGTCTCCGGGAGCAGCCCGAGGAGCTCGGCGAGCGCGGCCTCGTCGAGGATGTGGTGCAGCCCGTAGACCTCGGCGATCACCAGCTCGCCGCCGACCAGCCGGGCGCGCAGGCCCTCGTCGACGTACAGGCGCTTGACGCGCTTGCCGCGGACGAAGTTGTACGGGATCTCGCCGTTGTCCACGTTCAGCGCGCGCTTCTCGAGGAGCGCGCGCACGCGCTGGCGCAAGCGCTTCTTGTCGAGCGGTGCGCCGCGGCGCTTTTCCGCTGCGGCGGTGGGCGTCTTCTCCTCGGTGGTGCGCTCCCGGGCGTCGCGCGGGCGCCGCGCCTTGGCGCGAGCGCCCGGGGGCTTGCCGCGGCGAGCGGGCCCTCTGCCGGCGCCCTTGCCCGTCTTGGCACCCTTGCCGCCCTCGCCTCGCCCCTTGCGGCTCGGCGTCTCCTTGCGGCGTGCCTCCTCGATCTGCTCCTCGGTCACAAGACCGACCGCGAGGAGCTGGTCCTGCAGGGATCTGGACATTGGCTGCGCACTTCGCGCCAGCGGGCGCGGGAGTCCATGCATGCGAGGCGGGCGAGGATACGCCGATCCAGCCCGCATGTCTCACCGATCGCGCACGGTATCGAGCAGGCGCGCCCTGCTACCCACGTCGTGCTCCAGGGTCGTACTCCAGGAGCACGCACGCGCGCGCTGCTATCCTGCGGCGCGACCCCTGCCTCGAGCGCGCGTCCGAGTTGAAGACCCTCCTCGTCGTCTACGCGTCCCAGACCGGCAACACTCGCCTGCTCGCCGAGGCGGTGCAGCGCGGCGCTGCCGGCGGGGACATCGAGGGCGTCGCGTGCCGGCTCGTGCACGCGCGCGCCGCCGGGGTGCCGGATCTGCTGGGGGCGGACGCGCTTGTACTCGCGACGCCCGAGAACTTCGGCTACATGTCCGGTGCGATGAAGGATTTCCTGGACCGGACCTACTACCCGTGCGAGGGGCGCATCGAGAGCATGCCCTTCGCCATCGTCGTCAGCGCGGGCAACGACGGCACCGGCGCCGTGCGCAGCATCCAGCGCATCGCCCGCGGCTATCCCTTCCGGGAGGTGCAGGAGGCGATCGTCGTCGTGGGTCACCCGGGGGCCGTTCAGGTCGAGGCCTGCGAGCAGCTCGGGGCGGCGCTCGCGGCCGGCCTCGAGCTCGGCATCTACTGACCGATCTACCGGTCGATCTGTCGACCGACCTGCCGATCGCCCACCCGGGCTGCCCGGCCGAAGGCCTCGTGCAGGGCGCGACAGGCCTGGGCGATCGCCTCGCGGCCCGCGTCGACAGCGCCCGAGAGCGACACGAAGGCATGGATCATCCCCGGGTAGCAGGTGAGCTCGACACGCCCGCCGGCGGCGCGCAGCCGCTCCGCGTAGGCGATCCCCTCGTCGCGCAGCGGGTCGCACTCGGCGACGATCACCAGCGCGTCGGGGAGGCCGGTGAGATCGGGTGCGATCAGCGGCGCGAAGCGTGGGTCCTCGCGATCGCGCGCATCGCGCACGTAGTGGTTCTGGAACCAGTCGATGTCCCGTCGCGTGAGCAGGTGGCCCTCGGCGAACTCGGCGTGCGAGGCGCTGTCCGGCCAGGAGGCGGTCGCAGGGTAGACGAGGAGCTGGAAGACCGGCGCGGGGAGCGCACGGCCACGCGCCGCGATGGCGGTCACCGCCGCGAGGTTGCCACCGGCGCTGTCGCCGCCGAGCGCGATCCGGGCCGGGTCCGCGCCGAGGCGCGGCGCCTCGCGCTGGAGCCACTCGAGCGCAGCCATCGCATCGTCGACCGCGGCGGGGAACTTGTGCTCGGGTGCGAGCCGGTAATCCACCGACACGACCACCGCGCCGGCGCCGAGGGTAAGATGCCGGCAGAGCCTGTCGTAGCAGGCGACGCTGCCGACCACGTGGCCGCCGCCGTGCAGCCACAGCAGCGCCGGTAGCGGCGCGTCGCTCGCGTGCGGGTGATAGGCGCGCACCGGCAGCGAGCCACCGGGGCCAGCGACCAGGTGATCCTCGACCCGGTGCACCTCGATCGGTTCGGCGTCGAGCACCGGCGCGCTCTCCTCGTGGAGCGCCCGCGCCGCCGCGGGCTCGAGCGTCCAGTACGGCGGCTGGGCGGCGCGCTCGACGAGCTCGAGAACCTTGCGGGCCTGGGGGTGAAGTGGCATCGGGACCGCGCGCTCCTGCGTCGCCGTGAGCGGGCGGATTCTACCGGCGCGCGCGACGCGGCGCCGATCGGTGCTCGCGCATGACGCCTCTATAGTTTTTGACCGCCCCTGGGGGGCGTGCTAGAAGACTCGGCCATCGTCGGCGCCGCTCGGGCAAGCAACCCGCTGCGCGCCGGCTCGAGACCGGCGCCGGAGCGCGCCGGGTCGATCGGCGGCGCCGCGGCTGTCGATCGAAGCCGTCGAACATAGGGAGCGATCGCGCAGGGCCACCGCGCGGTCGCCGAGCGCGAAGGGGTCCGGACGACGTCTCTCGCGCGCCTGCTAGGGAAGATATCCGGGGGGGGGAAATCCGATGAAGGTGATCGGGGTCGACATCGGCTTCGGCTTCACGAAGGCCACGAACGGTCGCGAGACCGTGGTCTTCAAGTCGATCTTCGGTGATGCGTCAGACATCCAGTTCCGCGAGCAGTTCCTCGACAGCGCCGGCGGCGAGGAGCACCTGCACGTGGAGATCGATGGCAAGAGCTACTTCGTCGGCGAGCTGGCCGAGCGCCAGAGCAACGTGCGCTCGTTCACCCTCGACCAGAACCAGTTCATCGCGAGCTTCGCCAAGACCCTCGCGACGACCGCGGTGACACGGCTCGCGAACCGCAACGAGCAGGTGCGCGTGGTCACCGGGCTGCCGATCAGCTACTACAAGCGTCACCGCGAGGATGTGCTGCGCCAGATCCAGGGCAAGCACGAGGTGGCGATGATCGACGCTGCCGGCAAGCGCGTCGAGAACGCCGTCACCGTCGGCCAGGTGCGCGTGATCCCGCAGCCCTTCGGCTCCCTGTTCAACGCCATGCTCGGGGACGCCGCGGAGGTCACCGACAAGCGCTTCGTCCAGGGCAAGATCGGCATCCTCGACGTGGGGTTCCGCACCTCCGACTACACCATCGCCGACCGCACGCGCTACTCCGAGCGCGGTAGCCGAACCACCGACACGGGTATTGCCCAGGCCTTCACGATCATCGCCACGTACCTGCGCGAGAAGACCGGGGTCAACGTCGAGCTGTACCGGCTCTACGACGCCGTGGAACGCGGCAGCATCAAGATCCGCGGCACCGTGGTGGATCTGAGGCCCGTGGTGGAGGACACCTTCGCCAAGCTGGCGACCGCCATCGCCTCGGAGGTCGAGCGGCTGTGGGCGGACGACTGGGACATCGACCTCATGCTGGTCACCGGCGGCGGCGGGGCGGTGCTCGCCTCGCACCTCGTGCCCATGCTCAACGGCGAGGTCGTCGCCCAGCCGGCCGACGGCGATCCGCGGGTGCGCAACGTGCGCGGCTACCGGAAGTACGGCCTCAACGTGTGGGGGCGCGAGATCAAGGCCAAGGAGTAGGGGGCCCGCGCGGCGCCGCGCGGACCCAAGCTGCGGCGCCCCCGAGCTCGGATGAACGCCGCTAATGGGCACTGGCAGGGATCGTCGTTTGTGCCCTTCGCCCCTGCCACCTATGCTCCGGAGGTAAGCTCGAGGACGGGCCCCACGCTGGCCTGCAGGAGCAGGAGATGCCCAAGAGCCAGAGCGCGATCGTCGCCGAGGCCGCCGCGGTCGACCCGCTGTGGCAGGGCATCCGCAGCGAGGTGGAGGTGGTCGCCGCCCGCGAGCCCATCCTCGCGAGCTTCCTGCACGCCTCGGTGCTCAACCACAAGACTCTCGAGGGCTCCCTCGGCTTCATCCTCGCGGGCAAGCTCGAGTGCTCGGTGCTTCCCGCGATGCTGGTGCGCGAGCTCATCCACGACGCCTGCGAGGGTGACCGGCGCATCGGCGAGTCGATCCGCGCAGACATCCGCGCGGTGCGCGATCGCGACCCGGCGGCCAGCACGTTCTCCGAGCCCTTCCTGTACTTCAAGGGCTTCCATGCCCTGCAGACGCATCGCGTCGGCCACTGGCTCTGGCACCAGGGGCGCGAGTCCCTCGCCCAGTTCCTGCAGAGCCGGATGTCGGAGGTGTTCGGCGTCGACATCCATCCCGCCGCCCGGATCGGCAACGGCATCCTCATCGACCACGCCACCAGCGTGGTGGTCGGCGAGACGGCGGTGATCGAGGACAACGTCTCGATGCTCCACGAGGTGACCCTCGGCGGCACGGGCAAGGATCACGGCGACCGCCACCCGAAGGTACGTCACGGAGTGCTGATCGGCGCCGGGGCGAAGATTCTCGGCAACGTCGAGATCGGCGCCGGGGCGAAGGTCGGCGCCGGCAGCGTCGTCCTCGAGGACGTCGCGCCGCACACGACTGTCGCCGGCGTGCCGGCGGAGGTCGTCGGCGCACCTGGAACGCCAGAGCCGGCGCTGTCGATGGATCACCGGCTGCCATGCACCCCGGGCGTGGACTGCCCGGAGGACACGGGATGAGCCGGGCGGCGCGCCCCGTTTGACGTCACCGCCGCGCGCGACCCTCACCGCAGGGCCCGTCCACCGCCACCTCGTCTCCCTGACCCTGCCGCTCGTGGCGGGGCTGCTGGCGCTCATGAGCCTGCAGTTCGTCGACACGTGGTTCGTCGCCCAGCTCGGGGCGCGGGAGCTCGCGGCGATGAGCTTCGCGTTCCCCGTGACGATGGTGCTCACGAGCTTCGCCATCGGCATGATGGCCGGGACCTCATCGGTGCTCGCCCGGGCGATCGGCAGCGGCGACGAGACCCGCATCTCGCGCCTCGCGACGGACGCCTTCCTGGTCGCCGGGCTGCTCGCCGTGCTCCTCGCGGCGATCGGCCTCGCCGTGCACGACGCGCTGTTCGCCCTGCTCGGCGCCGATCCGACGCTGATCCCGCTGATCCGCGAGTACATGATGATCTGGCTCGCGGGCTACCCCCTCTACATCCTGCCGATGGTGGGCGTCGGCGCGCTGCGCGCGACCGGAGACGCGCGCCTGCAGAGCATCATCATGGTGAGCGGCGCGCTGCTGAACCTCGTTCTCGACCCCCTGCTGATCTTCGGCCTCGCGGGCTTCCCGGCGATGGGCATGGCGGGCGCCGCCCTCGCGACGGTCATCTCGCGGGCGGCGATCGCGCTCTGGGCGCTGCACGTGCTGCACGCGCGCAAGCGCCTCCTCGCCCGACCGACCGCCTCGCCGACCGTGCTGCTCGGCTCGGCGCGCGCCGTCCTCCACGTCGGCCTGCCGGCGGCCGGGACCAACGTCATCATCCCGCTCTCGACCGGCGTCGTCGTGTGGCTGCTGGCCCGCCACGGGGAGACAGCCGTCGCAGGCTTCGGCGCCGCGACGCGGATCGAGAGCATCTGTCTCGTGGTCATGTATGCGATGTCGGCGATGATCGGTCCCTTCGTCGGCCAGAACAGCGGCGCCGGGCGCATGGACCGCGTCGACGAGGCCCTGCGCCAGTGCGGGCGCTTCTGTACAGTTCTAGGGCTGGGTCTGGCGGTGATGCTGGCCCTGGGCGGCGGGCTGCTCGTGGCGACCTTCACCGAGGACCCCGCAGTGCGGGCCGTGGGCACCGCCTACCTCGCCCTCGTACCCTTCGGCTACGCGGGGCAAGGCTTCGTGATGGTGCTCAACGCGGCGCTGAACGGCCTCGGCAGACCGGGTCCCGCGATGGTCGTCTCGGCGCTGCGCGCGGTCGTGGTCTACCTGCCGGCGGCATGGATCGGCGACCGCATCGCAGGCCCCCCGGGGATCTTCGTCGCCGCGGCGTCGACGGACCTCCTGGTCGGCCTCGGCGCCTGGCGGTGGTGGAACCGGCAGCGCAGTGGACGGCGCAGTGGCGAGTGAAGTGAGTGGCGAGCGAAGTGGACACGAGTGAAGTGAATACGAGTGAAGTGAACGGGCAGGCCGCAGGTGAAGCGATGCAGGAGGTGACGACGAACGGGCACAGGCGCCACGGGCTCGGCGCGTGGCTCGACGACCTCGGGACGCTGCGGATCGCGCTCTGCGCGGTCGTCGTCGCGCTCATCGTCGCGGCGCCGTTCAGCGGCGGTCAGGCGCGCTTCGAGGGCCTCGCCTTCGTCGTCACGGTGCTCGCGCCGGCGCTGTTCGTGATGTTCGTGTTCATCCTCGCCCTCGACCTGGTCATGACCCGCGTCTTCCTCGTCGACGCCGGGGGCGATGCGAGGCGGCGCCTCCTCCGGGTGCTGAAGGTCGAGGGCGTGCTCTTCGCCGGCCTGCTGCTCGCCTGGACGCCGCTGCTGATCCGCCTGCTGGTGCTGCGCCAGGGCTGAATCGCTGCGACCCGGAACAGGAATCTCGCTCGGGCTCAGCGCGCGTCGCGCGCCTCGGCGCAGGCGAGGCACAGCGCGGCGGCCGGATCGGCGGCGAGGCGCCGCGGATCGATGGCCTCCCCGCAGTCGATGCACTCGCCGTACTCACCCTGGTCGATGCGCGCCAGGGCGGCGTCGATGCGCTGGATCTCGCGCCGCCGGCGCTCGCGGCCGGCGGCCGACATGGCCTGGGCCTGGAGCGCATCCATGCGCGATACGCGCCCGAAGCGCTGCTGGTCGAGCTCGACCGGCCGCGCAGCTTCCTCACCGCTCGCGCGCACCTCGTCGAGGCTCTCGCGCAGGGCGAGCAGCGTGCGCCGGGCGTCGTCGTGATCGGTCGGGGTGCTCATCACGGCCAGAGTGGCCCCGAGCGGCGCCGGGATCAACACGGGTCGCGTGCTATCCTCGCCGACCGTCGCGACCGGCGGCAGCACGAGGCCACAGGACTTGATCGTCGACGACATCCCCGGCATCCGCCGGATCCTGAGCGAGAGCCGCGCCGTGGCGATGGTCGGCCTGTCGGCGAGCTGGCACCGGCCGAGCCACTTCGCCGCGAAGTACCTCCAGGAGCACGGCTTTCGCGTCATCCCGGTCACGCCGCGCTACGAGGAGGTCCTCGGCGAGCGCTGCTACGCGACGCTGGCGGACATCCCCGAGCCCGTCGACGTCGTCGACTGCTTCCGGCGCGCCGAGGAGATCCCCGCCCTCGCCGAGCAGGCCGTCGCGGTGGGCGCGAAGGTGCTCTGGATGCAGCTCGGCATCGTCCACGAGGAGGCCGCGAGGGTCGCGAGCGACGCCGGCCTCGACGTCGTCATGGACCGCTGCATGAAGATCGAGTACGCGCGCCTGTTCGGCGGGCTCTCCTTCGTCGGCGTCGACACCAAGGTGATCTCGGCGAAGCGCCCGCTGCAGGTGCCGCACTGAAGGGCATGCCCGGCGCCGGCGACGACTGACCATGGCCGACCACGAGTTCGACATCGAGACGCTCTGCCTGCACGCGGGACAGCTGCCGGATCCGGCGACCGGCTCCCGGGCGCCGCCCATCTACCAGAGCGCCGCCTACGTCTTCGACAGCGCCGAGCACGCCGCGAGCCTGTTCAACCTGCAGACCTTCGGCAACGTCTACACGCGCCTGATGAATCCGACGACCGCCATGTTCGAGGAGCGCATGGCGGCGCTCGAGGGCGGGCGGGCAGCGGTCGCGACCGCATCCGGGATGGCGGCGGAGACCACGGCCATCCTGACCATCCTCGCCGCGGGCGATCACATCGTCTCGGCGAGCACGCTATACGGCGGAACGCACACGCTGTTCGACGTCAACCTGCGCAAGCTCGGCATCGAGACCACGTTCGTCGATCCGGACGAGCCCGAGCGCTTCGCGCAGGCGATCAACGCGCGCACCCGGCTCGTCTACGCCGAGACCATCGGCAACCCGGGCATGAACGTCCTCGACATCGCGGCCGTCGCCGAGGTCGCCCGCGACGCGGGCGTGCCACTCATGATCGACAGCACGTTCACCCCGCCGTGGCTGTGCCGCCCGATCGAGCACGGCGCGGATCTCGTCGTGCACTCGGCGACCAAGTACATCTGCGGGCACGGCACCTCGATCGGCGGCGTGATCGTCGAGTCCGGCGCCTTCCCCTGGGACAACGGTCGTTTCCCGACCATGACCGAGCCCTCGCCCGGGTACCACGGCGTGCGCTTCTACGAGACCTTCGGCGACTTCGGCTACACGATGAAGGCGCGCTGCGAGATCCTGCGCACCCTCGGGCCGTGCCTGAGCCCGTTCAACGCCTGGACCTTCCTGCAGGGGCTCGAGACGCTGCACGTGCGCATGCAGCGCCACGTCGAGAACGCGATGGCCGTCGCCCGCTTCCTCGAGGAGCATCCGCTCGTCAGCTGGGTCAACTACCCGGGGCTCGAGAGCTCGCGCTACCACGCGCTCGCCGCCCGCTACATGCCGCGCGGTGCCGGCGCCATCCTGACCTTCGGCATCGAGGGCGGCGAGGCCGCCGGCGTCGCCTTCATCGAAGCGGCCCGGTTCATGAGCCACCTCGCGAACGTCGGCGACGCCAAGACGCTCATCATCCACCCCGCCTCGACCACGCACCGGCAGCTCCCTGCGGAGGGTCAGGCCGCGGCCGGAGTGACACCGGACATGATCCGGATCTCCGTCGGCATCGAGAGCATCGACGACATCCTGTGGGACATCGACCAGGCCCTGCACAAAGCGCAGGATCGCTAGCCCGGAGCTATCCGGGCTGGTTCGAGATGGCGAGGATCGCGCACGTGAGCAAGGAGACGATCTACGACCGGGATCTGCCTCGGCGTCCCGCGAACTATACGCCGCTGACACCGGTGGACTTCCTCGCCCGCTCGGCGAGCGTCTACCCGGACAAGGTCGCGGTGATCCACGGCGACTGGCGCATCACCTATCGCGAGCTCGCCGAGCGCAGCCGGCGTCTCGCCGCCGCTCTCGCCGCACGAGGCGTCGGCCGCGGCGACACGGTGAGCATCATGGCCCCGAACGTGCCGGCCATGCTCGAGGCACACTACGGCGTGCCGCTGTGCGGGGCCGTGCTCAATGCCATCAACTACAGGCTCGACGCACGCACCATCGCCTTCATCCTCGAGCACGCCGAGAGCAAGGTGCTGCTCACCGATCGGGAGTTCTCGCCGACCATCGCCGGGGCCCTCGAGCGCACCTCGGCGAGCCCGCTCGTCATCGACATCGACGACCCGCTCTGCGAGAGCGGGGAGCGCGTGGGTGAGCAGGACTACGAGTCGTTCATCGCGGCGGCGGATCCCACCCACGAGCTGCCCGCGCTCGCCGACGAGTGGGACGCGATCTCGCTGTGCTACACCTCGGGCACGACGGGCAACCCGAAGGGCGTCGTCACCCACCACCGCGGCGCGTGGCTGAACGCCATCGGGCAGGTCATGGCCTTCGGGCTCACGGAGCGCTCGCGCTACCTGTGGACGCTCCCGATGTTCCACTGCAACGGGTGGACCTACACCTGGGCCGTGACGGCGGTCAGCGGGACCCACGTATGCCTGCGCAAGGTCGACCCGGCGCTCATCTTCGCCTCGATCGCCGATCACGGCGTCACCCACATGTGCGGCGCGCCCATCGTGCTCAACCTCCTCGTGCACGCCCCCGACGGCGCGAAGCGGCGCTTCGAGCACCGGGTGGAGGTCGCGACCGGTGGAGCCGCGCCGCCGAGCGCTGTGATCGTGGCGATGGAGTCGATGGGCTTTCGCGTCACGCACCTCTACGGGCTCACCGAGACCTACGGGCCCGCGACGCTGTGCGCCTGGCAGCGTGACTGGGACGCGCTCGCCGACGACGAGCGGGCCCGGATGATGGCGCGCCAGGGCGTCGCCTACCACACCCTCGGCGCGCTGCGGGTCGCCGACCCGCAGACCATGCGCGACGTCCCGAGCGACGGCGAGACCATCGGCGAGCTGCTCCTGCGCGGGAACACGGTCATGCGCGGGTACCTGAAGAACCCGGCCGCGACCGGCGAGGCCTTCGCCGGCGACTGGTTCCACACGGGCGACCTGGCGGTCCGCCATCCCGACGGCTACGTCGAGGTCAAGGACCGGGCCAAGGACATCATCATCACGGGCGGCGAGAACGTCTCGAGCCTCGAGGTCGAGGAGCACCTCTACCGGCACCCGGACGTCATGGAGGCGGCCGTCGTGGCGCGCCCGGACGAGACCTGGGGCGAGAGCGTGTGCGCCTTCGTCACCCTCAAGCCGGACACCGGCGAGCGCGACGCCGAGGCGATCATCGAGTGGTGCCGCGAGCGCATGGCGCACTTCAAGGCGCCGCGCACGATCGTCTTCGGCGAGCTGCCGAAGACCTCCACGGGAAAGATCCAGAAGTTCACCCTGCGCGAGCGCGCCGCCGAGCTATGAGCCGCGCAGCCGCGGGTCGGTCTCGCCCTCGTTGAAGTCGACCAGCTCGTTGTCGCGGTAGCGGCACACGCCGTCGATCCCGTCGAAGCTGCAACGCCCCTCGCCGTCCATGTAGCCGCGACGAAAGGACCCCTCGTAGTAGTCGCCGTTGCGCCAGGTGAAGCGTCCCTGGCCGTGCCGCCGGCCGTCACGGTGCTCGCCCAGGTAGGACTCCCCTTGCGGGTCGGACCAGGCCCCGAAGCCGTCGTAGGCGCCGTGGGAGAACCACCCCTCGTAGAGCGAGCCGTCCTCGTAGGCGAAGCGTCCCCGGCCGTGATAGAGCCCGTCCTTCATGCCGCCGGAGTACACACCGTCACCGGGGATCTCCCAGCGGCCCTCGCCGTGCATGAGCCCGTCGCGGAAGTCGCCCTCGTAGCGATCGCCCTGGGCGGTCACGAACACGCCGTGGCCGTGGGGCATCCCGTCGCGGTACTCGCCGACGTAGTGGTCGCCGGTCTGGAACCAGTACTCGCCGCGACCGTTGAACAGGCCCTCGGCGAACTCGCCCTCGTAGCGGTCGCCGACCTTCCACTCGAGCGTGCCGCGGCCGTGGAAGAGCCCGTCGCGGAACTCGCCGACGTAGACCGAGTTGTCGGGCAGGCGAGCCGTGCCGAGGCCCTCGCGGGGACGCTCCGCCAGCACCTCGCCGGCGTTCGCCCGGGCGCCGGGGAGCGAGAGCGCCCCAGGGAGGACGAGCAGGAGGACGAGCGGGAGGACGAGCGCGAGAACGAGCGCGAGAACGAGCGCGAGGACGGGGGCCACGCGATCGCGCGGGACGGCCATGGCGCGGGTCATAGCGCTCGCATCTGGCTCAGCGGAGCTCACGACCGCGACGCCCGCGCTGGCGAGCAGGATCCCGACGGTTCCGCGGGTCGGCGACCCGTCGCCCCACGCGCCGTGGGGCGGCGCCGAGGTCAATCGGCTGAGCCCGGCGCAGGGGGAGGGAAACGTCTCTTGAAGCTGAATGCGAGCGGCCCAGGACCCTCCCGGCGCAACCGCTCGAGCCGCCCGACCGCCTCGTCCACTCCCGGCCTATGCGCCGCGGGCACCCACCACAGGGCCATGTGCGCCGTCCCCAGCCGCTCGAACCAGCGCGCGCGCTGACGCAGCGGCTCGAGGTGCATCTCACCGTACACGTAGCGGTGCAGGCTCTCGATCGACTCCCACACGGACAGGTTGATGATCGCCATCGGGTCGCCGGGCACGGTGACGTCGGTGGCGTTCCCGGACTCGGTCTTCAGCCGCCAGACGAAGCCCGGGGCCGCCTCCGCGGCGGCGTTGACCGCGTCGAGCCGCTCGACGAAGCCGGCAACCCGCTCGTCGTCGATGGGAGCGATCAGGCGGCCGATGTTCACCTGGGCCAGGTGCCAGCCGGGAGCGCCGCCGGCGGCCTCCGGCGAGCTTTCAGCCGTCATCGGGCTGCTTTCCCGGCATCAGCTCGTAGGGATGGACCCACCCCGGGAGCCCCCGGATGCGCTCGAGCCACGCCGCGATGCGCGGGAACTCGAGCCAGTCCTCGCCGTACTCGTCGCCCCAGTACAGGTAGCCGCACAGCGACAGGTCGGCGACCGTCGGCCGCTCGGCGACGACCCACTCGCGCCCCGCGAGGTGGCCGTCGAGCACGCGCAGCGCCGCCTTCGCGCGACCGCGGAGGAAGTCGGTCACCTGGCTCTCCCCGGTGCCGGCGAAGCGCAGCAGGTAGCGCAGGGTGGCGATGGAGGCGGTGAGCTTGTGGTTGTCGAAGAGCAGCCAGCGCAGGATCTCGCGCCGCTCGTCGCCGCTCTCGCCGCCGAAGCGCGCGAAGCGTTCGGCCACGTAGTCGAGGATCACCCCGGACTGGGTGAGGCGCAGCCGTCCGTGCTCGAGAACCGGCACCTCGCCCATCTCGTTGATGGCGCGGAACTCCGGTGTGCGCGTCTCGCCGCCGAAGAAGTCGACGAAGCGCGGGGCCCAGTCCGCGTCGCAGAGGTTGAGGGCCAGCGCCGCCTTATAGGCGTTGCCGGACTCGGCGAAGCAGTAGAGGGTGTACTCGGCCATCTTCAGCTCCCGCGCCGTCGGCGGTCCGTGGAGGGGCGGCCCGCGCCGGTGGACCGCCGGACGTGCGCGTAAGCGCCATCATCGCCCTACGGTACCTCCCGGCGCCAGACGATCGAGCAGCAGGTGACCGCGCCCTCGCACTTCGCGACCTCCGAGGCGGGCACCGGCACGACGGCGAGCCCCTCGGCCTCGAGCCGGCGCCGGGTGCGCACGAGCTCGCGCGGATACACCACGCTCCCCGCGACCGCGAGCGCGTTGGCGCCGCCGGGCTCGGCAGGATCCACCGCGATCCGTCGCACCGGACCGAGGCAGGAGGCCTCGACCCGTTGCGGATTGACGAGCACCGTCTCGGCGTCGAGCGCGGTGACCGCGCTCTTCAGGTGCAGGCAGCCCGTCAGCGGCACCGCCTGCACCCGATACCCGTGGGGCTCGAGCGCCGCGGCGAGGGCCCTGGCGCCGGCCTCGTCGGTGCGTCCGCCGGTGCCGACGTAGACCGAGCGCCCGAGCACCAGCACGTCGCCGCCGTCGAGCGTCGCCGGCGCCTCGATGCGCACCGTCGGCCGGTGCGCCGCGAGGATCGTCGCGACCGCGTCGACCTCGCCACGGCGGCTCGCAGCACCGGGACGGGCGAGCACCGCGACCTCGTCGAGCACGACCGCGGTGTCCTCGACGAAGACCGCGTCGGGGAACCCGGGCGCAGCGGGGAGCACGAGGACCTCGCAGCCGAGCCCGGCGAGCGCCGCGCGATAGGCCTCGTGCTGCTCGCGCGCGAGTGCGACGTCCACCGGGGTCCGCTCGACGTGCGTGAGCTCGCAGTCGGCGAGATCCGCGCCGACCTCGCGCACCAGGGCGAGGAGCTGGTGCCGCCCTCGCGCGCGGGGCGACAGCGAAGGGGCGCTGCTCACGCCGGCGCCGGCGCCAGCAGCTCGTGACCGAGGAGCCGGTCCTCGGCATCGAACAGCGTGCGGATCTCGAAGCGACGGCCCGCCAGCATCAGCGGGAACCAGTGGCGGTCCGACGCCCACATCTGCGCGTAGGGGATGGCGTCGAGCGCGGTCCACAGCGGCGCCGCCTCCTCCGTCTCCACCGGCTCGCCGATGAGCCCGTCGGCGCGGAAGACGTGAATGCGCATCGCGATGCCGGCGCGCACCTGGAACAGCACCTCACCGAGCTTGCGGGGGTCGAGCGCGGTCACCCCGAGCTCCTCCCGGACCTCGCGCAGCGCCGCTGCGAGCGCGCTCTCGCCGGGGTCGAGACGCCCCCCGGGCCCGTTGACCTTGCCCGCGCCGATCCCGCGCTTCTTGCGGATGAGGAGCACCTCGGCGTCGCGCACCACGAACAGCACCGTCGCCTCCTGCTCGGCGACCCAGTCCGGCCAGTGGATGTCCTCGAAGCGCTGCGCCGTCGCCCTGGCGGGGTGAACGCTCATGCGTCCGAGGCTCCGTCGTCGGATCCGCCCGGGAGCTCGAGGCCGGCGATGCGGGCATAGAGCCGGGCGACGGAGATGTCGTCGTCGCCGCCCATGCCCGCCGCCGCGGTCATCTCGAACAGCTGCAGGCCGGCGCTCGCCATGGGCACCGGGAAGGTCGCGGCGCGGGCCGCGTCGAGCACCAGGCCGAGGTCCTTGGTGAATATGCTCACGGCGCTGCGCGGCGTGTAGTCCCCCTCGAGCACGCGCGGCACGCGATTCTCGAACATCCACGAGTTCCCGGCCGCGTGGGTGATCACCTCGTAGACCGTTCGCGGGTCCAGGCCCATGCGCACGGCGAACGCCACCGCCTCACCGGCGGCGGCGATGTGCACGCCGGCGAGGAGCTGGTTGACGAGCTTCATCGCCGATCCCGCGCCGGGCGCGTCGCCAACGCGGTAGACGACGGCGGCGAAGTCCTCGAGCAGCGCCCCCGCGGCAGCGAAGGCCTCCGGCGAGCCGGACGCGATCAGCGTCGTCTCGCCGCTCATCGCCCGCGCCTCGCCACCGCTGGTCGGCGCGTCGAGGTAGTGCCTGCCGAGGCGTGCGAGGCGCCCACCCAGATCGCGGGCGGACTCGGGCGGGATGGTCGCGCAGGAGACGAAGACCGCCCCTTCCTCCATCGCCTCCGCGACGCCCGCCTCGCCGAAGAGCACGGCCTCTGTCTGGGCCGCGTTCACCACGACACAGACGACGCACGCCGCTCCTCTCGATGCGGCGCGCGCGTCGGCGGTCGCGGCGCCGCCCTCCCGCTCGAACGCGGCGCGCCGCTCCGCGACCAGATCGACTCCGAGGACCTCGTGCCCGGCACGTCTCAGCGAGCTGGCGATGCCGAGTCCGATGGAACCGAGTCCGATGACGACGACGCGCATCTGATCTCCTCCCCGCAAACGATGACCCGGCCCGATTCTCGCACGGCACGACGCCCCCGAGAGGCCGCTCGTCGATCACCGGTGGCGGGCTGGTGAGCCCTCAGGCCCGCCGCACGACCCTGCGCGAGACGATGCGGAAGCGCCCGAGGAGCAGCACCGCGGCCACCGCGGTGCCGACGAGCACGCCCTGCATCAGTCCCGGCGCCCCGCGCTCGAGCGCGACGCCGAGCCCGTACCCCGCCGGCACCATGGCGGCGACGAAGGCGAGCAGGTAGAGCCCGGTGGCAGGCCACACGTCCCCGGCGCCACGCAGCGCCCCCATGGCGACACCCTGCATGGCGTCGGGCACCAGCACGAGGCAGGCGACGGCGATGGTCGCGACCGCGAGGCGGAGCATCTCCGGGTCGTCGCCGAACAGCCCGGCCAGCGGCAGCGCGAAGGCGCGATAGAGCACGGCGAACAGGAGCATCACGCACACCGAGAGCCCGATCGCGACCCAGCCCGCAACCGCGACGCCCCGCTGATCGCCGCGCCCCACCGCGTTGCCGACGCGCACGCTCGCGGCGGTCGCGAGCCCGATGGCACACATGAAGCCGAGGGCGATGAGGTTCATCCCCGCGGTGTAGGCGGCGACGTGGGTGGCGCCGACCCAGCCGGCGAACCACGTCATGGTCGAGAAGCCCAGCGACTCGGCGCAGTGCGCGACGCCCATCGGCAGGCCGATGCGGCGCAGCCGGCGGTCGAGCTCACGCACCGGGCCCAGCCCACCGCGCAGCCCGAAGCGCTCGGCGTCGATGCGGGTGAGGACGTAGCCGGCGAGCGCGGCGAACATCAGCCAGCGGACGATGCCGGTGGCGATCGCCGCGCCCTCGGCGCCGAGCGCCGGCGCCCCGAGATTGCCGAAGATCAGCACCCAGTTCAGGGCGGCGTTGAGCACGTTGGCGAGGAGCATCACGACCATCCCGGGCAAGGGGCGCCCCAGACCCTCGAGGAACAGGGTCGTGGCCGTGAACAGGAACAGGCCGGGTAGCCCCCAGCCGAGGACGGTGAGCACCCGCCCGCCCTCCGCGGCGAGCTCGCTCTCCTGGCCCGTGGCACGCAGCAGCGGCTCCCCCGCGAGGCACAGAGCCGCTAGCAGGGCACCGTGGACGAGCGCCTGGGCCATCGCCACGCGCCACACGCGTCCACAGGCTTGCTCCTCACCGGCCCCGTGCGCCTGAGCGGTGAGGACCACGGCTCCCATCGCGAGACCGATGCCGAGCAGCATCATCGGCGCCTGGGTGGCCGAGGCGAGGGCGTAGTAGGCGAGCTCGCGTGCGCTCGCGTGACCGCTCATCGCGGTGTCGACCACCATCAGGCCGAACATCCCGAGCCGCCCGAGCATGACGGGCACCGCCAGGGTGAGCGTGCGCCGAGCGTGAATCCGGAGCGGCAGCCGCTCGCTCACCTCGCGCGGGCTTCCGGGGCCCGCTGGGGCAGCCACAGGGTGACGCGGGCGCCCTCGCGGGGCGCGCCCGCAACGGTCACGCCCCCACCGTGCTGCTCGAGGATGCGCCGCACCAGCGGCAGGCCGAGGCCGACGCCGCGGGACTTGGTGCTGTATAGGGGCTCGAAGATCTGGTCGAGATCCGCCACCTGGATCCCGGGACCGCTGTCGCGAACGGCGATCTCGACGCGCCCGGCGCGGCATGCGCTCGCAACGTGCACCTCGCGCGGACCCTCCGGTGCCGTGTCGAGCGCCTGCCAGGCGTTCTCGACGACGTTCACCAGCGCCTGGCGCAGCCGCTCGCGGTCGGCGTCGACCTCGACCCCGGCATCGAGCGCGCGCGACATGGCGACGGCGGCGGGCACGTCGAGCTCGTCGAGGGTCCGCGCGAGCCACGGATCGAGCGCGAAGCGCTGTCGGTCGAGGGGGCGCTCGCGCGCGTAGTCGAGCAGCTCGTGGGTGATGTTCACGCAGCGGATCACGTTGCGCTCGATTCGCTCGAGCACCGCCGCGACCGGCTCGGACGGTCCCGGCTCCAGGCGACGCTGGAGCACGGCCACCGATGAGCGCACCGTCGCGAGCGGATTGCGCAGCTCGTGACTCACCGTCGCCATGAGCTCGCCGATCGCGGCGAGGCGCTCGCTGCGCACGAGCTCGGCCTGGGCCGAGGCGAGCTGCGCCTCCCGGGAACGGGGGAGGGTCACGTCGGTCCAGACCTCCGACAGCCCGCCCTCGGGGAGCGTGGCGCGGCGGATCTCGACGACGCGCCCGCCGGCGATGTTCCGGGACTCGGTGGTCTGCTGCTCTGCGCCGAGGCGCTCGAGGTGCGCCGCGGCGAGCGCCTCGGGCGAGCCGTGGTCTCCGAGGTCGCCCCGGCGCGCGAAGAAGGCGACGATCTCGCCGAGGGAGACGCCGCGCACGCAGAGCGTCGGCTCGATCCCCGAGTGGCGCACGTAGGCGTGGTTCCACACTGAGAGCTCGCGCCGGGGATCGAAGACCGCGAGCCCCTCGTCGAGCCGGTCGAGGCTCTGGAGGATGATCGGGTGCAGATCCGGGGGCGTGCGCCACGCCACCGGATAGCTGCCGGTGACGATCCCGGTCACCGCGACGCCGTCCTCCGACAGCGGCATGCACAGCCGATCCCACTGCGCGACGTTCAACGACGGAGCGGCGTCGGTGCGTGTGAAGAACGGCACGCCGTCGGCGACCATCCGCCGGTAGAGGGCGAGGTATAGGCGCTGCGAGACCGAGGGCAGCTCGGAGGTCCTGCGTCCGGTCATGTCGCTGCCGAAGTTGCGCGCGATGTCCGAGCCGTAGCGCGTATAGCGGTAGTCCTCGCCGCCGTCGAGCACCTCCAGGAGCATGATGTTGTCCCGGCACGGCTCGTAGTCGCTCGGGTCGAGATCGCGCCAGGCCGGGATGCGCCCGTCGGCGCGCGCTCGGGCGGCATGCCAGGCGCGGTGCAGCGAGCGCAGCCCCTCGCGGCCGAGACGGGCGTCGGTGATCGCGTCACCGCGCTCGTAGACGACCAGCCCAGGCTCCGCCATCGTCCGCCCCCCCCGGCGCCGGCAGCCCCCCTGCGACGCGTCACCCGCCGATGATACCCAGCGCAGGCACCGTAGGGGCGCTCGAGCGACGAGCTCGCGCGGTGCGGTATCATCGCTGATTGTCCCCGGGGTCGCCCCGGCCCGGCCCATCTCGGAGAAACCCATGGACGCAAAGACCAAGCTCGCGATCGACGACCAGTCCCTGTTCCGCCAGCAGTGCTACGTCGGTGGCGCCTGGGTGGACGCGACCGGCGGCGGCACGATCGAGGTCACCAACCCGGCGACCGGCGAGACGATCGGCACGGTCCCCGCGTTCACCGCCGAGGACACCCGCCGGGCGATCGAGGCGGCCGACGCGGCCTGGGGCGCCTGGCGCGAGAAGACCGGCAAGGAGCGCGCCGCGGTGATGCGGCGCTGGTTCGAGCTGATGATGGCGAACCAGGAAGACCTCGCGGTCATGATGACCACCGAGCAGGGCAAGCCGCTCGTCGAGGCCCGGGGCGAGATCGCCTACGCCGCGTCGTTCATCGAGTGGTTCGCCGAGGAGGCCAAGCGCGTCTACGGGGACGTGATCGACCACCCGCTGCCGGGCAAGCGGATCGTGGTGCTGAAGCAGCCGATCGGCGTGGTCGCGTCGATCACGCCCTGGAACTTCCCGGCCGCGATGATCACCCGCAAGTGCGCGCCGGCGCTCGCCGCCGGGTGCCCGGTCGTGATCCGGCCGGCGTCCCAGACCCCGCTCTCGGCGCTCGCCCTCGCCGAGCTCGCCGAGCGCGCAGGTGTCCCTGCGGGGGTCATCAACGTCGTCACCGGCCCCTCCTCCGCGATGGGCGCCGAGCTCACCGGCAACCCCACCGTGCGCAAGCTCAGCTTCACGGGCTCCACCGAGGTCGGCAAGCTGCTCATGGCGCAGTGCGCCGGCACGGTGAAGAAGGTGTCTCTGGAGCTCGGCGGCAACGCCCCCTTCATCGTCTTCGACGATGCCGACCTCGACGCGGCCGTCACGGGCGCCATCGCCTCGAAGTACCGCAACGCCGGGCAGACCTGCGTGTGCGCGAACCGCATCCTGGTCCAGGACCGCGTCTACGACGCCTTCGCGGAGAAGCTCGCGGCCGCCGCCGGGGGCATCCGGCTCGGCAACGGCCTGGAGGAGGGGGTGCAGCAGGGCCCGCTCATCAACGAGAGCGCCGTCGAGAAGGTCGAGGAGCACCTGAGCGACGCGCTCGACAAGGGCGCGAAGGTGGTCGCGGGTGGCTCGCGCCACGCGCTCGGCGGCACCTTCTTCGAGCCGACGGTGATCACCGGCGTGACGCCGCAGATGAAGGTCGCCCGCGAGGAGACCTTCGGGCCGCTCGCCCCGCTGTTCCGCTTCGAGACCGAGGACGAGGCCGTTGCCATGGCCAACGACACCGAGTTCGGCCTCGCCGCCTACTTCTACTCCCGCGACAACGCTCGCATCTGGCGCGTCTCCGAGGCGCTGGAGTACGGCATCGTCGGTGTGAACGAGGGGATCATCTCGAACGAGGTGGCGCCCTTCGGCGGCGTCAAGGAGTCGGGGATCGGGCGCGAGGGCTCGAAGTACGGCATGGACGACTTCATCGAGCTGAAGTACGTGTGCCTCGGGGGCATCGACGGCTGAGGCGACGCCCGACGAGCATCGAGGCCGACCTCGGGGCGAGAATCGGGCCGGCGATCGGCCAGCTGTCGGCCGGCTATCGGTCAGGCGCGCCGAGCAGGAACTCGCGCACCGCTGCGATCTGATCCGCGCCGTTGAGCGTCGGGGCGTGGCCGATGCCGTCGGCGAGGACGACGCGGGCCCGGGGGCCGCGCCGGGTCATCTCCTCGGCGGTGTCCGCGAGCAGCACGTCCGAGCGCCCCCCGCGCACGACGAGCGTCGGCGCGTCGATCCGGTCGTAGAGCGCCCACAGATCCACGTCGGCGAGGGGCGCGCTCGCGAGGTTCTCCCCGATCGCCGGGTCGAAGGCGAGGGCGAGATCGCCCTCGAGCGTCTCGCGGGCGCTCGCGCGCACGAAGGCGAGCCACTCCTCTTCGGTGAACGGGCCGAAGGTCGAGTAGGCGTCTGCCATGTACGCGCCGAGGGCGTCGAGCGAGCCGAAGCGCAGGCCGCGGTTGGCGCGCTCGACGATGTGCTCGAGCGCCGAGACGGGCACGAAGGGCCCGATGTCGTTCAGCACCAGCCTGCGCACGGGCGTTCCGGGCCGGGCGGCGATCGTCATGCCGATGAGCCCGCCCATGGAGGTGCCGACCCAGTCGACCTCGTCGACGCCGAGACGGGCGACGAGCGCTGCGAGGTCCGCGCAGTACACGGGATACCCGTAGTCCTCGCTCCGGCGCAGCCAGTCGCTCGCCCCGCGCCCGACGACGTCCACGCACACGACCCGGTACGCGTCGCTCAGCGCGCGAGCGAAGGTGTCGAAGTCCGCGCCGTTGCGCGTCAGGCCGTGGACGCACAGGAGCACCCGCCCGTGCGGCGCCCCGTACTCGCGGTAGGCGACGCGATGGAAGCCGGCCGGGTCGAGGGACAGGTAGCTGCCCGGGCGAGGGCTCACGAGCGG
>CAJIAT010000063.1_pt1 | contig 26442 bp, 24 predicted proteins | sample 9199161 | NCBI WGS metagenome assembly CAJIAT01 (sample SAMEA7708281, study PRJEB35096) | sediment metagenome | biome: marine neritic benthic zone biome [ENVO:01000025]; feature: sediment [ENVO:00002007]; material: shallow marine sediment [ENVO:03000034] sea grass bed [ENVO_01000059] ... | reverse complement strand
GCGCGCGCTCGAGGTAGACCTCCCGATCGCCGCCGGCATCGGCCTCGAGCGCATCGAGGGACGAGCGGGTGACCGCGATGGGCGTGCGCAGCTCGTGCGACAGGCGCCGGGCGAGGTTCTCCAGGTACTGGTTGTGCTGGCGCAGGCGCTCAAGCATCGCGGCGAAGGCGCGGCCGAGATCACCGATCTCGTCGCCCGCGCGCTCTGCGCTCATCGCCGCCACGACGCGACCCTGGGCGTCGATCGCTGCATCCGCCTCGTCCCGGAGCCGGCCGAGGCGTCCGGCGAGCCGTGCGGCGACGAGCGCGAGGACCAGCGTGACGAGGGCGAACACCGCGAGGGTCTCCTGGACCAGCCCGGCGAGGGTCTCGCGGCGGGCGGCGACGATGCCGGAGGTCGTCTGCTCCACGACCACCGCGCCGGCGACTGCGTCGCCCACCCGGACCGGCTCCGCGGCGGTCACCACGAACAGCCCACGCTCGCCCTGCCGGCGCCAGCGCCGGGCCGCCGCTCCGGCGAGCGCCTCCTCCACGACCGGGTCCGAGAGCGTGGCCGGCGGCGTCGGGGGCGAGTCGTCCTCGAGCCGTGGTGGGCGCAGCGCGAGACCGAGGACGCTCGCGAGCAGGTCCGGCGGCGCCTCGCTCTCGAGGTCGCCGCCGCGCGCGACGATCCGGCCGCGCGCGTCGACGACCCGGACGCGGCGTCCGGCGGTGCGGCCGAGCCCGCGGAGCACGCTCTCGATCGCCGCCGAGGGCAGACGCAAGGCGCCGGGGGCGCTGGCGAGGGCGCCCGCGGCGCTCGACAGGATGAGCGGACCGTAGCCGCGCGGGCGCCGGTCGACGTCGACCACGTCGACGGCGAGACTCGGCGAGACGAGCCCGAGCGGTGCCTTGATCTCCATGACGTAGCCGCCGGGGCGCCGTTGCCAGGCCGCGCGGATCCGGGTCTCCGGTCGGCGCAGCTCGCCCGGGGCGCCGTCCGAGGGCGCCACGGCGAGGATCTCGTACGCGCCGACCCAGCCGGGCGAGAGCGAGGTGAGCACGAAGTGGCGAGGGCGCCCGCGGGTGTCGACCGCCCGCAGGCGCACCCGGTCGCTCGCGGCGCGCCCGGGGATCTCCGGATTGCCGAACGCGAGGACATCGTCGTCGACGGCGATGCGTGCGTAGAGGTGCCGGCCGTGCTTCGCCGCGATCAGCGTCGCCCTCGCCGAGGCGCTGCCGAGCATCGGTCCGGACGCGGCGAGCACCCCGAGCTCGCGCTCGTATCCGAGATAGTCCTCCCACTCCGCGTCGTAGCCGTCGATCTCGATCGGGTGCTCGAGCGCCTGGACGTCGATGTCGGAAGCGCCGGAGCCGGGGCCGAGCCCCTCGATCGGCATGATGTCGGGTCGGTCGTGGAGCGCGCCGGCGAGCGCCGCCGCGGCCCCGGCGACGGTCTCCTCCAGGCCGTCGCGCAGATGGTTCTCCATCTCGACCACGTAGCGGTAGCCGATCCACGGGATCGCGAGGAGCAGCAGCGAGGCGAGGCCCACCTTGGCCCGGATGCTGAGCCGCCGGCCCACGGCCGCCGCGCCCCCGTCGCGGCGCTCGCGGCTACGGGCCACGCGAGTGGCCTCGGCGCCGCCCGACCATGCTCCCTTCGCTCTCGTGTCCACCCCCGCTGACGCCACGCGCCCTCCATCGCGGCTCGGTCCGCGGCGCTTCGCGCCCGGCCGACCGCTCAGCCCCTGTGAAGCAAGGATAGCGCTGCGCAGGAGGCGGGAAACGGGACACGGTCCCCGCGGCGCGACCCGGGCCTCACTCGGACTGCGACCACCGGTAGCCCATCGCGTAGACCGTGTGAATGCAGTCGAAGTCGGGGTCGATCGCGGTGAACTTCTTGCGGACGCGCTTGATGTGGGAGGTGACCGTGCTGTCGTCCACGACCACGTTGGCCTCCTGCATGAGCTGCTCGCGGGTCTTGACGTGGCCGGGGAAGCGAACGAGCGCGTGGACGATCCAGAACTCCGTCACCGTGAGCGGCACCGCCTCGCCGCGCCAGGTCACGGCGATGCGCTCCGCGTCGAGCTCGAGCGGTCCGCGCTCGATTACCTCGCCGGCGCTCTCCGGCTCGCGCAGCGCCTCGACCCGGCGCAGGAGCGCCGCGATGCGCGCGAGCAGGTGCGGCGTGCTGATGTCCTTTGTGAGGTAGTCGTCCGCTCCGAGGCGCAGGCCCGAGATCGCGTCCAGATCGCTGTCGCGTGCCGTGAGGAAGATGATCGGGACCGTGCGCGACAGTGCCCGCAGCTCCCGGCACAGCTCGTAGCCACCCTCGGCCTCGTCGCCGAGCCCGATGTCGACCACCGCGAGGTCCGGCAGGCGCTCGCGGAAGGCGTCGAGGGCCTCGGGGCGCGAGCCGTAGGTGAGGACGTTGTACCCCTGACTGCCCAGGACGGCGGCGTAGTTCTCTCGGATGGCGTGCTCATCCTCGACGATCGCGATTCTGCGTGCCATCGGCTGGCTCCGGCTCGAACGACGTCCGCTAATCTACTCCGAAGGCCGGCGCCGGGGGGGCGGGCAGACCGATTGCCACATTCCCGCCACCATTCGCCGCGACGGCGCCCCCGCCAAGGCTAAGGTTATGCCGGTTGCCGGCCGATGATATGGCCCGTTCCCACGACTGAGGATCCGCCCATGTCGGTCGACGCGCCGGCCAGCCCGCTCAACCAGCAGATCGCCGGGGGGCTGCTACGCTGCGCCGCCGCCGGCGTGGCGGTCGGGCTCACCGCCTCGGCTCTCATGGTCGCGCTGGTCCTGGCCCTCGCCTAGCCCGGGTCTGTCCTAGCCCGGGCCTCTCCTAGCCCGGGTCTCTCTCGCCCGGATATCTCACCACCGCGTGTCGGCCCCGGCCTGGTGGCCTGCGGGCGGCTCCGCCGTCGTGCCCGGACCCGCCGGTCGGGTATCCTGCCGCTGCCGGGGCGCTGCGCCCGCCAACGGAGCTCTGACGTGGCCATCTTCCGCGGCGCGCACGCGTCCGACGCCGACTGGGAGTCCGCGGCCAGAAGCTGCCTCATCCAGCTCGACACCGGCTCGCATCGCAGCGATCTCGGCTTCATCTACGTCACCGACCAGCTGGCGAGCGACCTCGGGGAGATCGTCCACTTCATGCGCTTACGAACCGGCATCGAGAGCTGGGTCGGGAGCGTCGGTGCGGGGATCTGCGGGGCCGGGGTGGAGTACCACGCCGAGCCGGCGCTCACGGTGCTGGTGGCATCGCTGCCGGCGGGCTCGTTCCGCGTCTTCTCCGGACTGCACGAGAGCTTGGCGGGCTTCGATGCCGAGCACGGCGCGTGGTGCCGCGAGGCGAGCCCCTGGTTCGGCGTGGTCCACGGCGACCCGCGCAACGGGGCGATCGGCGATCTGGTCGAGCGGCTGAGCGAGCGCATGGGCAGCGGGTTCCTCGTCGGCGGGCTCTCGAGCGCGAGCCGACACCATTTCCAGGTGGCCAACGAGATCACCGAGGGCGGTCTGTCGGGGGTGCTCCTCGACTCGCGCGTCGCCGTCGCCACGCGGCTGACCCAGGGCTGCCGGCCGATCGGCGGCAGGCATCGGGTGACGTCCTGCGAGGCCAACGTGTGTCTGACCCTCGACGATCGTCCCGCCGCCGACGTGCTCTTCGAGGCGGCCGGGGATCTGGTAGCCCGCAACCCGCAGCTCATCGCGGGCTACATCTTCGCGGGCCTGCCGGTGCGCGGATCCGATACCGGTGACTACGTCGTGCGCCACATCGTCGCGCTGGACCGCGAGAGCGGCGCGATGATGATCGACGCGCCGCTCGAGCCCGGTGGCGCCGTGCTGTTCTGCCGTCGCGACGGCGAGGCGGCGGTCGCCGATCTGCACCGCGTCGCCGCCCAGGCGCGGCAGGGGTTGGCGAGCGAGCCGCGCGGCGCGCTGTACTTCACCTGCGTCGCGCGGGGGCCCGGCCTGTTCGGCGAGCTCCACGCGGAGCTCCGGCACATCGGCGAGGAGATCGGCGAGACGCCGCTCGCGGGCTTCTTCGGCAACGGGGAGATCTCGAGCAACCGCCTCTACGGCTACACCGGCGTCCTCACCCTGTTCGCCTGAGCTCGCTGCGGGCGGGCCCGCCCGCCGATCAGTGGGTGCGGCTGACGATGTACTCGGACAGCCAGCGCAGGGTCGCCGCGGCCTCGCCGAACTGCGCCACGCTCTCGATGGCCTGCTCGTGCAGATCCGCGGCACGGCGCTTGGACTCGGAGAGCCCCATGAGCGCCGGGTAGGTCGGCTTGTTCAGCGCCTGGTCCGCGCCCTGCTGCTTGCCGAGGGTCGCCGTATCGCCTTCCACGTCCAGGATGTCGTCCTGGATCTGGAAGGCGAGGCCGATGCACTTGGCGTAGTGATCGAGGCGAGCCAGATGCTCGGGCACGAGATCGGGCGACGAGAGCGCGCCGAGCTTGACGCTCGCGCGGATCAGGGCGCCGGTCTTGTGGATGTGCATGTTCTCGAGCTGCGCGAGGTCCAGGGTCTGGCCGACGGCAGCGAGATCGATGGCCTGGCCGCCAGCCATGCCGCGCGAGCCACTGGCGATGGCGAGCGCCTCGATCATCGCCACCCGCTCGGCGGGCCCCGCGAGCATCCGCGGGTCGTGGGCGAGGACGTGGAAAGCGAGGGTCTGCAACGCATCGCCGGCGAGCAGCGCGGTCGCCTCGTCGAAGGCCCTGTGGCAGGTCGGCATGCCCCGGCGCAGGTCGTCGTCGTCCATCGCGGGCATGTCGTCGTGCACGAGTGAGTAGGCGTGGATGAGCTCGACGGCGCAGGCAGGCCCGTCGAGTCCCGCGCTGTCGAGTCCGAGCGCCTCCCCGGCGGCGTAGACGAGAACGGCGCGCACGCGCTTGCCGCCGTTGAGCACCGCGTAGCGCATGGCCTCGTGCAGCCGCATCGGCGCGATGGCCGGATCCGGCAGGCGTCGCTCGAGCGCCTCGTTGGCCCGCTCGCGCAGGTGCGCGACGTGCGCGGCGGGGTCGGTCATGCCTGCTGGTCTTCCTGCTCGCTCTCCGGCTCCGGCTCGAACGGCTCGAGCGCACCGTCGCGCCGCCCGAGGATCCGGATCCGCTGCTCGGCGCTGTCGAGCGCACGCTGGCAGGCGCGCCCGAGCTCTACGCCGCGCTCGTAGTGCTTCAGCGACTCCTCGAGGGAGAGCTCGCCGCGCTCCATTCGCTCGAGCAGCGCCTCGAGCTCCGAGAGCGCCTGCTCGAAGTCGAGCGCGACCTGCTGCTTGTCCTGCGTCACGAACCCCTCCCGGTGGCGCGCTAACCTACAGCGCTCGCGCAGCGAGGGTCAACGCGCGGCGCGAGGATGAGGCAGAGGCGGAGCGTCGCGAGATGCACGCGCGTCGAGCTCCGCCCTCGCACGCCCGGTTGACACCCGAAGGGCTGCGAAATTACGCTTCGCTCACGCTTTAGACTGAGTCTAAACTGCACGAAACGCACCGCCACGCATCGGGCGTCGGCGACCAACGGGGAGATCGAGAGCATGGATCTGAAGGGCAGCAAGACCGAGCAGCACCTCAAGGACGCCTTCGCCGGTGAGTCCCAGGCCAACCGTCGCTATCTGTACTTCGCCCAGAAGGCGGACGTCGAGGGCTACAACGACGTGTCGGCCGTGTTCCGCTCGACCGCCGAGGGCGAGACCGGCCACGCGCACGGCCACCTCGAGTATCTCGAGGCCGTCGGCGACCCGGCGACCGGTCTGCCGATCGGCTCGACCGCCAACAACCTCAAGGCGGCGATCGCAGGCGAGACCCACGAGTACACCGACATGTATCCGGGCATGGCGAAGGACGCCCGTGACGAGGGCTTCGACGAGATCGCCGACTGGTTCGAGACGCTGGCGAAGGCCGAGCGCTCGCACGCGAACCGCTTCCAGAAGTCGCTCGACGGACTGGACTGATCGCGCTGGCGCGCCCGCACGCCGTCGAGGACGGCGTGCGGGCTCGGTCGGGTCGAATTCCTATTCTCAGACAACACGCGAACTAACTATTATAGATATCTGAAATTAAAGAGATTATTCTGTCAATTTCATCCGGCGCCTGAGCTTCTCGAGGCGCGCATGACCCCTCGCGGCTGACGATCCCAGCCGATACAATCGCGCCGCCGATGAGGGCCAGCACACCAATTCGAAGGAGCGCACGCCGCCGCACGCCGCGGGTCGCGCAGCTCGTGTTCCTTTGGCTCGCGATCTCGGTTCCAGTTGCCTACGGAGCCGACCCGGACGACAACCCCAGCTACGACCGCGGCGCCGGTCCCGGTCTGTCCGGCCCGAAGTCGAAGGATGCGCCGGGCCTGCCGGCCTTCCCGAGATCGGAGAACCTCGCGCGCCTCGACGCGGACGAGATCGACTCTGACTACGAGTACTGGATCGACGTCCCGAGCGTGACGCTGGATGTCGACGGCGTGGTCCGCTACACGCTGGTCATGCGCAGCCCGAAGGGCGTGCCGAGCGTCTTCTTCGAGGGCTTCCGCTGCGACGCGCGGTCCTACAAGACCTACGCCTACGGAACCCGGCAGGGCCGCTTCGCACCATTTCCGGAGCCGCAGTGGAACCCGATCTCCCTCGAGCGCGAGCGTCGCGCACGCGCCTACCTGTGGCTGCTGTACAACCGGTACTTCTGCAGCTTCGACGGCCAGCGCCACTCGCTCGCCGACATCCGAAAGCTGCTCGCCGGGAAGACGACGGCGACCAACGAGGGGTGGCGAACGCTGTGGGACAAGTGAATGTAGTGCAAGACAGCGAGTGCACATGAGCCAGCGCCGATGAGCGAGGTCTACGACGCATCAGCGATCGAGGTCCTGAGCGGTCTCGAGCCGGTGCGCAAGCGTCCGGGGATGTACACCGACACGGCGCGCCCCAACCATCTCGCCCAGGAGGTGATCGACAACAGCGTCGACGAGGCTATCGCCGGACACGCGAACCGCATCGCGGTGACCGTGCATGCGGACGACTCGATGACCGTGAGCGACGACGGGCGCGGCATGCCCGTCGACGTGCACCCGGAAGAGGGGATTCCCGGGGTCGAGCTGATCCTCACCCGGCTCCACGCGGGTGGCAAGTTCTCCAGCAAGAGCTACCGCTTCTCGGGCGGACTGCACGGCGTCGGCGTCTCCGTCGTCAACGCCCTGTCGTCGAGCCTCGAGGTGCGCGTTCGCCGTGGCGGCCAGGAGTACCTCATGGCTTTCGCCGGAGGCGAGAAGGTGCGCGAGCTGGAGGCGACTGGCACCGTCGGGCGGCGCAACACGGGCACCACGCTGCACTTCGTGCCCGACCCGAAGTACTTCGACTCTCCACGCTTCTCGCTCTCGCGGCTGCGCCACGCGCTGCGCGCGAAGGCGGTCCTGTGCCCCGGGCTCACCGTCACCCTCGAGCTGGAAGCGACCGGCGAGCGCGAGGAGTGGTGCTACCGCGATGGGCTCGGCGCCTACCTGCTCACCGAGCTCGACGGCGCCGAGACGGTGCCCGCGGAGCCGTTCACCGGCAGCATGGAAGGCAACACCGAGGCCGTCGACTGGGCCCTCGCCTGGCTTGCCGAGCCTGTCGATGGCGTTGCCGAGAGCTACGTGAACCTCGTGCCGACGCCCCACGGCGGCACCCACGTGAACGGCCTGCGCACGGGGCTCCTCGAGGCGGTGCGCGAGTACTGCGAGTTCCGCAACCTGCTGCCACGCGGGGTGAAGCTCGCGCCCGAGGACGTGTGGGAGCGCTGCGCACACGTGCTCTCGGTGAAGATGAGCGACCCGCAGTTCACCGGTCAGACCAAGGAGCGGCTCTCCTCGCGCGAGTGCGCCGCCTTCGTCTCCGGAATCGCCAAGGACGCGCTCAGCCTCTGGCTGTCCCAGCACCCCGAGTCGGGCGATCGGATTGCCGAGATCGCCATTGCCAATGCCCAGCGCCGGCTCCGGGCGAGCCGCAAGGTGGTGCGCAAGAAGGTCACGAGCGGGCCCGCGCTGCCGGGCAAGCTCGCCGACTGCACCTCCCAGGACATCTCGCACAGCGAGCTGTTCCTGGTCGAGGGCGACTCGGCCGGCGGCTCGGCGAAGCAGGCGCGGGACCGGGAGTTCCAGGCCGTCATGCCGCTGCGTGGCAAGATCCTCAACACCTGGGAAGTCGACCCGGCGGAGGTGCTGTCCTCGCAGGAGGTGCACGACATCTCCGTCGCGCTCGGCGTGGATCCCGGGAGCGACGATCTGTCCGGGCTGCGCTACGGGAAGGTCTGCATCCTCGCCGACGCGGACTCCGACGGCGCGCACATCGCCTCACTGCTCTGCGCGCTGTTCGTGCGCCACTTCCCGGCGCTGGTGGCGGCGGGGCACGTGTACGTGGCGATGCCCCCGCTGTACCGCATCGACGTCGGCAAGGACGTGCTCTACGCCCTCGACGACGACGAGCGGCGAGGGCACCTGGAGCGCATCGCCGCGGAGAAGCGCAGGGGCAAGCCGATCGTGCAGCGCTTCAAGGGGCTCGGTGAGATGAATCCGCCCCAGCTCCGCGAGACGACCATCGCCCCGGACACGCGGCGCCTCGTGCGCCTGGTGGTCGAGCCCGGTGACGACACCCATGGCGTGCTCGACCTGCTGCTGGCGAAGAAGCGCGCCCCGGACCGGCGGGCCTGGCTCGAGGACAAGGGCGATCTCGCCGAGGTCTGACAGCCCGCCGTGGCGGGCCGCCGACCGGCCCGCGGGCACGAGCCGTCATCGTAGACCCGTCGTGCGCGCCGTCCCGCGCGCGAGCATCACGCTGCCGGACCGCGGGCGCGACCGCACTGGAGAGAGCACATGACCGAGAGCACGGCCTTCGACGAGATCGAGCGTCGCCCGCTTCGCGAGTTCGCCGAGAAGGCTTATCTCGACTACTCGATGTACGTGGTCCTCGACCGGGCGCTCCCGCACATCGGCGACGGGCTCAAGCCCGTGCAGCGGCGCATCGTCTACGCGATGTCCGAGCTCGGACTCGCGGCGAGCGCGAAGTACAAGAAGTCGGCGCGCACCGTCGGCGACACCCTGGGCAAGTTCCACCCCCACGGCGAGTCCGCCTGCTACGAGGCCATGGTGCTCATGGCCCAGCCGTTCTCGTTCCGCTATCCCCTCGTGGACGGGCAGGGGAACTGGGGCTCGCCGGACGACCCGAAGTCCTTCGCGGCGATGCGCTACACGGAGGCGAAGCTCACGCCCTTCGCCGAGGCGCTCCTGGCCGAGCTCAGGCTCGGGACGGTCGACTGGGTCCCCACCTACGACGCGTCGTACGAGGAGCCGTCACTGCTGCCGGCGCGGCTGCCGCACGTGCTGCTGAACGGGACGTCGGGGATCGCCGTCGGCATGGCCACGGACCTGCCGCCGCACAACCTGCGCGAGGTGGCCGCAGCCTGCGTGCGCCTGCTCGAGGATCCGAAGGCGAGCGTACGCGAGCTCTGCGAGCACGTGCGCGGTCCCGACTACCCAACCGGCGCCGAGCTGGTGACGGAGCCCGAGGACCTGGTCGCCCTCTACGAGTCGGGCCACGGCTCGTTGCGCGTGCGTGCGACCTACGACGTCGACCGCGATGCGAGCGCGATCGTGATCACGGCGCTGCCCTTCCAGGTCTCGGGCGCTCGCGTCCTCGAGCAGATCGCGGCCCAGATGCTGGCCAGGAAGCTCCCCTGGGTCGAGGACCTGCGCGACGAGTCGGACCACGAGAACCCGACGCGGCTGGTGGTCGTGCCGCGCTCGAACCGCGTCGACGTCGAGCGGCTCATGTCGCACCTGTTCGCGACCACCGATCTCGAGCGCACCTACCGGGTGAACATGAACGTCATCGGGCTCGACGGACGGCCGCAGCGCAAGAGCCTGCGCGCGCTCCTCGTCGAGTGGCTCGAGTTCCGCCGCGCCACGGTACGGCGGCGCCTCGAGCATCGGCTGGAGAAGGTCCGCGCGCGCCTGCACATCCTCGAGGGGCGCCTGGTCGCCTTCCTCAACATCGACGAGGTCATCGCCATCATCCGCAGCGAGGACGAGCCGAAGCCGGTGCTGATGGCGCGCTTCGCTCTGAGCGAGGCACAGGCCGAGGACATCCTCGAGCTCAAGCTCCGCCACCTCGCCAGGCTCGAGGAGATCCGGATCCGCGGCGAGCAGGAGGAGCTCGAGAAGGAGCGCGACGGGCTCGAACGCACCCTCGGCAGCAAGCGGCGGATCACCCGGCTCATCCGCGACGAGCTCACCCGGGACGCCGACGCGTTCGGCGACGACCGGCGCACCCGTCTCGAGACCCGCGCACCGGCCGAGGCGCTCGGCGAGACCGACCTGGTGCCCACCGAGAGCGTCTCCGTGGTCGTGTCGCAGAAGGGCTGGGTGCGGGCGGCCAAGGGCCACGAGGTCGACCCGGAAACGCTCAGCTATCGATCCGGCGACGGCTTCCGCGGCGTCGCTCGCGGGCGCAGCAACCAGACGGCCGTGTTCCTCGACTCGACGGGACGCACCTACTCGCTCGCGGCGCACACGCTGCCCTCGGCACGGGGGCACGGCGAGCCACTGGCGGGCCGGCTCAAGCCGCCCGACGGTGCGACCTTCCAGGGCGTGATGCTCGGCGAGCCGGGCGATCGCTATCTGCTCGGCACGGATTTCGGCTACGGGTTCGTCGCGCGGCTCGACGAGCTCCATGCGAAGAACAAGGCCGGCAAGGCGGTCCTCACGGTCCCCGCCGGCGCTTCGCCGCTCGCGCCGTGCCCGGTGCGCGACCCGGCGAGCGCGCGAGTCGCGGCGGTCACGAGCGCCGGCTATCTCCTGGTCGCCGACCTGGCGGACCTCCCCGAGCTCGCCCGCGGCAAGGGCGTGAAAATCATCGGCGTGCCGCCGGCGCGGCTGCGCGGCGGCGAGGAGCGGGTTTGCTCGATCGCCGTCCTCGAGGAAGGCGCGGCGCTCACGGTGTACGCGGGCAGGCGGCACCTGAAGCTGCGCCTCGCCGATCTCGAGCACTACGCGCTCGGCCGGGGACGGCGCGGGCGCAAGCTGCCGAGAGGATTCCAGCGGGTCGACCGGATTGCCGCGGAGCGCTGAGAGGCGAGGGCGCCGACGGTCGCGACGCTCGGCGATGGAGGAGCGCTCGCAGACCGGTCGCGGGCCCAAGGAGCGTCGACGAGCCTGGAGGCCGGCAGCCCAAAAAAAAAGAGAGCCGAGGCGGCGGGCCTCGGCTCAGCAGAACGGACCTTGGGAGGAGGAGGGGGTATCCGTTCTGCACCAGGTCATCGGCGGCTCGCGGCGGAACTTTAGCCCGGATACCTCACCGGATCGCACGAGCGCTCGCTCGTCGATTGGATCTCCAGCGGATTCGTCGAGTTCGGCGTCGAGCTCCGAGGTACGACCTGCACCTCCGGCGCTGCCGAAACTGCCGGAAATCCAAGGTCCTGCGCGATCGTCTCGCGGATCGGCGAGATTCTCGACACGGCACGGTTGATCGGGCGTCCCGGTGTCACCATCTGGGGGCACACGGGGGCGGGCGCGCAGCGGAGACGGCTGTCGACATGATGCGAATCGGGCTGTTCCTGGTCACCAACCTCGCGGTGCTCGTGGTGATGAGCGTCGCCTTCTCGCTGCTCGGGTTCCAGGGCTTCCTGGACGAGCAGGGCGTGAACCTCGATCTCCGCTCGCTGCTCGTGTTCGCAGGGTTGATCGGGTTCGGCGGCTCGCTGATCTCGCTGGCGCTGTCCAAGAGCGGCGCTCTGCGAGCGACGGGCGCCCACGTCATCGCGTCGCCGTCGAGCCAGGTCGAGGCGTGGCTGGTCGACACGGTCGCCGAGCAGGCCGCCCACGCCGGGATCGGGACGCCGGACGTCGCGGTCTACGACTCGCCGGACATGAACGCTTTCGCGACCGGCATGAATCGCAACGACGCCCTGGTGGCGGTCAGCACGGGCCTGCTCCGGGGCATGCGGCGCGAGGAGGTCGAGGCGGTCCTCGCTCACGAGGTGAGCCACGTGGCCAACGGCGACATGGTGACCCTGGCGCTGGTCCAGGGGGTGGTCAACACCTTCGTGATCTTCGCCTCGCGGGTGGTCGGGCACCTCGTCGACCGTCTCGTCTTCCGGGTCGAGCGCGGACACGGGCCGGGATTCTGGGTGACCGCGATCGCCGCCGAGCTGGTGCTCGGCATCCTCGCGAGCGTGATCGTGATGTGGTTCAGCCGCTGGCGCGAGTTCCGCGCCGACGCCGGCGGCGCGCGCCTGGCCGGAAAGCATGCGATGATCGCGGCCCTCGAGCGCCTGAGCGGCACCGTGGACCAGCCCCACCTGCCGGACCAGCTCGCGGCGTTCGGGATCTCGGGGCGCTTCGGGGGCGGCATCGCGGCGCTGCTGAGATCGCACCCGCCGCTCGAGGAGCGGATCGCGGCGCTGCGCGCGGCCGGGTGAGGCCGGGCCTGCGCGCGCCGCGCGCGACACGTTCCGAACACCCATTCAGGTAGGAGAGATGGCGAGCTACAACACCAACGATCTGAGAGGCGGGCTCAAGGTGATGGTGGACGGCGATCCGTGCACGATCATCGAGAACGAGTTCGTCAAGCCGGGCAAGGGGCAGGCCTTCGTGCGCGTGAAGCTGCGCAACCTGGTCTCGGGCCGGGTAGTCGAGCGGACCTACAAGTCGAACGAGTCCCTCGAAGGCGCGGACGTGATGGAGGTCGACCTCCAGTATCTGTACAACGACGGCGACGCCTGGCATTTCATGAACGAGAGCTCCTACGAGCAGTTCGCGGCCGACGCCGACGTCGTGGGGGATGCGGCGAGCTGGCTCAAGGAGCAGGACAGCTGCACCGTCACGCTGTGGAACGGCTCGCCGATCGCCGTCCAGCCGCCGAACTTCGTCGTACTCCAGATCACCGACACCGATCCCGGGGTGCGGGGCGACACCGCGAGCGGCGCGACCAAGCCCGCGACCGTGGAGACCGGCGCCACCATCAAGGTCCCGCTCTTCGTCGAGCAGGGCGAGGCGGTCCGCATCGACACGCGCACCGGAGAGTACGTCTCGCGGGCGAAGGATTGAGCAGCGCCCGCGGGCGGGCGCCGGACCGGTGAGCTGGCGTCCCGCCGCATCCGTCGACCGGCTCAGACGCCGCGCCGAGGTGCTCGCGACCCTGCGAGCCTTCTTCGCCGATCGGGGCGTGCTCGAGGTCGAGACCCCGCTCCTCGCGCGCCGAACGACGAGCGACCCGGCCATCGAGAGCGTCGCGGTTCCTCTCGCCGAGGGCACCGACCGATGGCTGCAGACCTCGCCCGAGCACGCGATGAAGCGGCTCCTCGCCGCGGGCGCCGGACCGATCTACGAGATCACCCGCAGCTTCCGGGCCGGCGAGCGCGGACGCCTGCACAACCCCGAGTTCACGATCCTCGAGTGGTACCGCCCGGGCTTCGACCACCACCGGCTGATGGACGAGGTGGCCGCGCTCGTCGAGGCAGTGCTGGGGCTCACGGAGCAGCGGCGGATCAGCTACGACGAGGCGCTGCGCGAGTGCGCCGGCGTCGCGGGCCACCAGGCGCCGGCGGAGGCGCTCGCCGAAGCCTGCGTGCCGGCGGGTATGGATCGGGACCGGGCCCTGGAGGCGGGACGCGAGGCGATGCTCGACCTGCTCCTCGCCGAGCGCGTTCAGCCCGCCCTCGGTCCCGGGCTCGCCTTCGTCTACGACTTCCCCACCTCGAAGTCCGCGCTCGCTCGGGTGCGCCCCGGGACGCCGCCGGTCGCCGAGCGCTTCGAGGCCTTCGTCGACGGGGTCGAGCTCGCCAACGGCTACCACGAGCTCGCCGACGGCGAGGAGCAGGCACGGCGCTTCGGCGCTGACCGGGCGCGCCGCGCCGCCGCCGGGCTCGCCGACGTGGAGCCCGACGAGCGGCTCCTGGAGGCGCTCGAGCACGGGCTCCCGGCCTGCGCGGGGGTCGCCCTCGGAGTCGATCGGCTGACGATGCTGGCCACCGGCGCGCACGACATCGCAGAGGTGATGGCCTTCCCGTTCGAGCGCGCCTGAGTGGCTAGCCCGGACTGCACCAGTTCTCGTCGACGCCCTCGCGACGAGAACTGGTGCAGTATCCGGGCTAGCCGGTGCGCGCGAGCGGCTCGGCGTCGGCGAGGGGGCTCAGCGAACGCACGTAGCCCGCCGGCTCGAGAATCGTGTTGCGCGGCTCACCGCGGTGCGGGTCCGGGTAATCGAGGGTGAAGTGCAGCCCGCGGCTCTCGTGGCGCGAGAGCGCGGACCGGATGATGAGGTCGGCGACGAGGGCGAGATTGCGCAGCTCGACGAGGTCGTGTCCGATGCGGAAGTGCCCGTAGTACTCGTCGATCTCGCCGAGGAGCATGTCGACGCGGCGCTTCGCCCGCTCGAGTCGCTTGTCGGTGCGCACGATCCCCACGTAGTCCCACATGAAGCGGCGCAGCTCGTCCCAGTTGTGCGCGACGACCACCTCCTCGTCCGAGTCGGTGACCCTGCTCTCGTCCCAGGGCGGCAGCGCAGGCGGCTCGGGCACCGCCTCGAGACCCTGGGCGATGTCCTCGGCCGCCGACCAGGCGAAGACCAGGCACTCGAGGAGCGAGTTGCTGGCCATCCGGTTGGCACCGTGCAGGCCGGTGCAGGCGGTCTCGCCGATGGCGTAGAGGCCCCGCACGTCGGTACGCCCGAGCCGGTCGGTGAGCACCCCGCCGCAGGTGTAGTGGGCCGCGGGGACCACCGGCACCGGCTCGCGGGTCATGTCGATCCCGAGCCCGAGCAGACGTGCGTGCACCGTCGGGAAGTGCTCGCGCACGAAATCCGCCCCGCGATGGGAGATGTCGAGGTAGACGCACTCGGCGCCGAGACGCTTCATCTCGTGGTCGATGGCCCGGGCGACGACGTCGCGCGGGGCGAGCTCGGCGCGCCGGTCGAAGCGATCCATGAAGGGGGTGCCGTCCGGGAGCAGCAGCCTCCCGCCCTCGCCGCGCACGGCCTCGGTGACGAGGAACGATCGCGCCTCGGGATGGTAGAGGCAGGTCGGATGGAACTGGATGAACTCCATGTTCGCGACCCGGCAGCCGGCCCGCCACCCCATGGCGATCCCGTCGCCCGTCGCGACGTCCGGATTGCTCGTGTAGAGGTACGCCTTGCCCGCGCCCCCGGTCGCGAGCACCACGGCGCGCGCAGCGATCGCGTGTACCTCGCCGCTCGCCGGGTCGAGGACGTAGGCGCCCACGCACCGGTCCGTTTCGAGGCCGTGCCGGGTGCCGGTCACCAGATCGATCGCGACGTGGGACTCGAGCACCGTGAGGCCCGGCGTCGCCCGCGCCCCGGCGGTGAGCGCGGCGCTGATCGCCGCGCCGGTCGCATCTGCAACGTGGATGACCCGCCGGTGGCTGTGACCACCCTCGCGGGTCAGGTGATAGCGCAGCTGACCGTCCTGCCCGGTCGCCCGGGTGAAATCCACGCCGCGCTCGACCAGCCAGGCGATGCACTCCCGGCCCCGCTCGACCGTGTGGCGCACGATGCCCGGGTCGCACAGCCCGGCGCCGGCGGTGAGCGTGTCTGCGATGTGCGACTCGAAGGTATCGTTCTCATCGAGGACGGCGGAGACGCCGCCCTGAGCGTAGAATGTGCTTCCTTCTCTGAGCCGGGTCTTGGCGATCACCGTGACCCGGAGGCGCTCGGCGAGGCGCAGCGCGAGGCTGAGGCCGGCGGCGCCGGCGCCGATGACGAGGACGTCGCAGGCGGTGCGGGGCTCACTGCGGGAGTTCTGCATATAATCCGCCATCGGCTCGCCACAGGGGTGAAGAACGTCGCCGGGGCGGGAAACTATATCGGCCGACTCTTGTCTACGACAGTAGGCGCGGGACCGCCGAAGCTCGTTAAGGAAGAGGCCGAATGGCCGACAGCGGTCCTGACCGTGAGCTCGTGGAGCGAGTGCAGCGGGGTGACAAGGCGGCGTTCGACCTGCTCGTTCGCAAGTACCAGCACCGGCTGGTCAAGCTCATCTCGCGCTACGTCCGCGACCAGGCGGAGGTGATGGACGTCGCCCAGGAATCGTTCATCAAGGCCTATCGTGCCTTGCCGCGCTTCCGGGGAGACAGTGCGTTCTACACGTGGTTGTACCGCATAGCTATCAACACGGCCAAGAACCACATCGTGGCGCAGTCGCGGCGGCCGCCGGACACCGATCTGGACGCGGCCGACGCGGAGCAGTTCGCGAACGGTTCGGATCTGCAGGAGCTCGCCACGCCCGAGCGGATCGCGCTCCGGGACGAGATCCAGGCCGCGGTCGCCGGGGCCATCGACGACCTCCCGGAGGACCTGCGCGTCGCGATCACGCTGCGAGAGCTCGACGGACTGAGCTACGAGGAGATCGCGCAGACGATGGACTGCCCGATCGGCACCGTGCGCTCGCGGATCTTTCGCGCGCGCGAGGCGATCAACCGGCGGCTCGAGCCGCTGATCGACTAGATGGGTGCTCCGAAATGGGCTACACGTGGGAGGCTTCGACCTGCGGCGCGGGGGGCCTGCTGCGCGCGGCAGCGATCGACGTTTCCGCACCGCTATCAAGCGTGGCGACGCAGGATGCCAGCCGCCCGGCGAGTGAGGACTGACGAAGAGTGAGCAGATGACGGAACAGGAACGGGAGCGGCTCTCGGCGCTCGTGGACGGCGAGCTGGCCCGCGCGCACGAGGTGCGCGCGGTCGACGCGGTGCTCGGCGACGACGACGAGCGCCAGCGCTGGGATCGGTATCACCTGATCGGTGCCGCGCTGCGGGCCGAGGCGCACGGCGCGGGTGGCGATCTGGCGGCTCGGGTGCGCTCCGCCCTCGAGATCGAGCCGGTCGCGCAGGCGCCACGCCGCGCGCCGGTGAGCCGCGCCCGCCTCGCGATCGCGGCATCGTTCGTGGTCGCCGTCGTCGCAGGCGCCTGGGTGCTCCAGCGGGGCCCGGACGGCGAGCCGACGACCGAGATCGCGACCCGGGACGACACCCGCGCGGCGACGCAGCAGGTGGTTGCAGCCGTGACCGCCGATTCGCCGTCCCAGAGTGGCCTCGCAGCGGCCGTGGACGCAGAAGAGCTCGCCGACGAGATCAGCCGCGCGAGGACCGTGGACCTCGTCGACGCTGCTGGCGGTATGAGCACGCTCGCCGGCGCGACGGTCGCGGGCTCCGGGAGCCGATGGCCGAGCACGCAGGGCACCGTGCCGCGCAGGCTCAGCGACTATCTGGTGAGCCACAACGAGCGTGGAGCCATGACCGGGATGCACCCCTACGCGCGGATCGTGGCCTATCCGGACGCCTTCCGCTGAGCCCCCGGCAGCTCCGCAGACCCAGGTGATCGCCGCACATGCACCGACCTTCTAGCCTCCACGCCCGGTGGCTCGCCGGGCTCGTGCTCGGCTGCGCCGCCGGCACGGCCGCGGCCGCCGAGGACGCCCAGGCGCTGCTCGCGCGGATGGTGGAGGCGGCGCGGACGCTCAACTACGACGGCACCTTCGCCTATCGCAAGGGCGAGGTGATGGAGTCGATGCGGATCATTCACCGCGTCGAGTCCGACGGCCGCGAGCGCGAGCGACTGGTCTCGCTGAACGGCACGCCGCGCGAGGTCATTCGCGACGATTCGGAGGTGCGCTGCATCCTTCCCGACGACGGCGCCGTGGTGGTGGCGAAGTCGCGTACCTCCTCGGCGCTCCCGCAGCCCGCGCAGGCGCTCGCGCGCGCCGGCGGCTCGCGCTACTACCGGCTGTCGGTGGCCTCCGCGGCGCGGGTGGCCGGTCGCGAGACGCGCTCGGTGACCATCGAGCCCGTCGACCGGTACCGCTACGGCTACACGCTGTGGCTCGATGCCGAGACGAGCCTGCTCCTGCGCTCGCAGGTCCAGGGCCCCGACGGCGCAGTGCTCGAGGAAATCGTCTACACGTCCATCACGCTGCCCGAGTCGATCCCGGATGCGCTGCTCGAGCCCGAGAGCACATCGCGCGCGTTCACGGTCAAGGACCTTCGCGCCGCGCAGGCGCCGGAGGTCCCCACGCCCGCCTGGACCGTCGACGATCTGCCGCCTGGATTCATGATCACGGACCGGGACGCGGCCCCGGGGCTCTCGGGCGTGCCCGGACCGATGGCCCACCTGGTGGTGAGCGACGGGATCGCCTCCGCCTCGGTCTTCGTCGAGCCGCTCGCGGGCGGTGTCGAGCCCCTCGAGGGCGCGTCGTCCATGGGACCGGTGAGCGCCTTCGGGCGGGTCCGTGACGGCCACCAGATCACCGTGGTCGGCGAGCTGCCACCGACCACGGTCGAGTGGATCGCGGGCGCCGTCGCCCCGCTCTGAGCGCCGGCCGGCGCGGCGCAGCGGAGCGGAACCGGGCCCAGGGGCGTCGCGTCCCCGAGCGCGACAGCCGACCGGGCGATATACTTACCGGTCATCGACAGGACGCCGGCGTCTGCCGGCTCGGACCGGCGCCACCGGGCCGGTCGGCACCGACCACTGGAGCGAACGGCGATGCCCCCCGACGCGGAGGAGTCCCCTCCGCCCGCCCGGGGACGGCAGGAGCGGCCGAGGCGCCGGGCGCCAAGGCCACGCGGGCCGAGCCGCCCGCCATGCGAACTGTAGAGGGACGACGACAGAACATGTTGCCAATTCGAACCTTCGTGGCTGCGCTCGCTTGCGCGGCGACCCTCGCCGCGAGCGCCACGGCGCTCGCTCGGACCCTGCCCGACTTCATCGAGCTGGTCGAACGCAACAGCCCCGCGGTCGTCAACATCAGCACGACCCAGAAGCGGCAGGCGGGCACTGCACCGCAGCTCCCGAAGGGCTTCGAGATGCCGGACCTGCCCGAGGACAGCCCTTTCCACGACTTCTTCCGCCGCTTCTTCGGCGAGGGGGGCGAGGGCGAGCAGTTCGATACGGAGTCCCTCGGCTCCGGGTTCATCATCTCCTCGGACGGCTACGTGATCTCCAACAACCACGTCGTGCGCAACGCCGACGAGGTGATCGTGCGGCTCAGCGACCGTCGCGAGTTCAGCGCCAGGGTGGTCGGCACGGACGACCGCAGCGACATCGCGCTGCTCAAGATCGACGCCGAGGACCTGCCCACGGTCCGGCTCGGCGTCGACTACGACCTCAAGGTGGGTGAATGGGTCCTCGCCATCGGCTCGCCCTTCGGCTTCGACCACTCGGTCACTGCCGGCATCGTGAGCGCCGAGGGGCGCAGCCTCCCAAGGGAGAACTACGTCCCGTTCATCCAGACCGACGTCGCGATCAATCCGGGCAACTCGGGCGGGCCGCTGTTCAACCTCGACGGCCAGGTGGTCGGCGTGAACTCGCAGATCTTCAGCCGCACCGGCGGGTTCATGGGGCTCTCGTTCGCGATTCCGATCGACGTCGCGATGGACGTCGCCGAGCAGCTCAGGGACAAGGGCAGGGTCTCGCGCGGTTGGCTCGGCGTGCTGATCCAGGACGTCACCCGCGAGCTCGCCGAGTCCTTCGGCATGGAGCGCCCCCAGGGGGCGCTGGTCGCCAAGGTCCTCTCGGACAGCCCTGCGGAGGCAGCCGGGTTCCAGGTCGGTGACATCGTTCTCGCGTTCAACGGGATGGAGGTGAGCCGGTCCTCCGATCTGCCGCCGATCGTTGGACGCACGCGGGTCGGGACCGAGGTCCCGGTGCAGATCCTTCGCGACGGCAAGGCGGTCACCCTCGAGGTGCGCACCGACGAGCTGCCCGAGGAGGAGGCGCTGAAGCTCGGCGAGGCGCCGCCCGCGGCGCCGAAGACCGCGAGTGACGTACGGCTGGGGATCAGCATCAGCGATCTCACCGACGAGCAGCGCGAGAGCCTCGAGGTACGCGATCAGGGCGTGGTGGTGACGGAGGTCGAGCAGGGCCCGGCGCAGCGGGCCGGGGTGCGCAGCGGGGACGTGATCCTCATGCTCAACAACGAGAAGGTCACCAGCGCCGAGCAGTTCGAGGAGCTCGCCGGCTCGCTCCCCGCGGGCAAGGCGGTGTCGATTCTCGTCCAGCGCCAGGGCAACCCCATCTTTCTCGCGTTGAAGACCGACCGCTGAGGGGCGCCGGCAGTGGCGCGCGAGCCCGGCGCGAGCTGAAAAACAGCCGCGTTGCTGATAGCATTGCGCGCTCACCGCCGGGCCACGGGCAAGCCGTGGCGCAGTCCCCGCCGACTTCCCCCCTCTCGCAGATGAGCCGCATCCGCAACTTCTCGATCATCGCGCACATCGATCACGGGAAGTCGACCCTCGCGGACCGATTCATCCAGATCTGCGGTGGCCTGACCGAGCGCGAGATGGCGAACCAGGTGCTCGACTCGATGGAGCTCGAGCGCGAACGCGGCATCACGATCAAGGCACAGAGCGTGACGCTCGGCTACACGGGGAGCGATGGAGAGCGCTACCAGCTCAACTTCATCGACACGCCGGGCCACGTCGACTTCTCCTACGAGGTGTCGCGCTCCCTTGCAGCCTGCGAAGGAGCGCTGCTGGTCGTCGACGCGGCCCAGGGAGTCGAGGCTCAGAGCGTCGCGAACTGTTACACCGCGCTCGAGCAGGGTCTCGAGGTGGTCCCGGTGCTCAACAAGATCGACCTGCCCGCGGCCGATCCCGACCGGGTCATCCAGGAGATCGAGGACATCATCGGGCTCGAGGCGCACGACGCCGTTCGCGTCAGCGCCAAGACCGGCGAGGGCGTTGACGCGCTGCTCGAGTCGCTCGTCGCACGCATTCCGCCACCGCGGATCGAGGCCGACGCGCCGACGCGGGCCCTCATCATCGATTCGTGGTTCGACAGCTATCTCGGCGTGGTGTCGCTGGTGCGCGTCGTGGAAGGCCGGCTACGCCGAGGCCAGAAGTTCCGCGTGATGTCGACCGGCCGCGAGCATCAGCTCGACCGGCTCGGCATCTTCACCCCGAAGCGCACCGACCGCGAGATGCTCGAGTGCGGTGAGGTCGGGTTCGTCGTCGCAGGGATCAAGGAAATCGACGGCGCGCCGGTCGGCGACACGATCACCGATGCGCAGCGCCCCGCCGAGGAGGCGCTCCCCGGATTCAAGACGGTCCGCCCGCAGGTCTTCGCCGGGATCTTCCCTACCGACTCCAACGACTACGAGGCACTGCGCGAGGCGCTCGGCAAGCTGCGCCTGAACGACGCCGCGCTGCACTACGAGCCGGAGACCTCCGCGGCGCTCGGCTTCGGCTTCCGCTGCGGCTTCCTCGGAATGCTGCACATGGAGATCGTGCAGGAGCGGCTCGAGCGCGAGTACGCGCTCGACCTCATCACCAGCGCGCCGACGGTCATCTTCGAGGTGTTGACGACGGCAGGCGAGACGCTCTACGTGGACAACCCCGCCCGGCTGCCGCCAGCGAACGAGATCCACGAGATGCGCGAGCCGATCGTCCAGGCGGACATGCTCGTCCCGGACGAGCACCTGGGCAACGTCATCGCGCTCTGCGTGGACAAGCGCGGCGCCCAGAAGCGCATGATGTACTCCGGGCGTCAGGTGAGCCTCGCCTACGAGCTGCCCATGAGCGAGGTCGTCCTCGACTTCTTCGACCGGCTCAAGTCCGTGAGCCGAGGCTACGCCTCGCTCGACTACCACTTCGTACGCTACCAGGCGGCTCCCCTGGTCAAGGTCGACATACTCATCAACGGCGAGCGTGTCGACGCGCTCGCCGTGATCGTCCACCGCGAGCGCGCCCAGCAGCGTGGGCGCGAGCTGGTCGAGCGCATGAAGGAGGTCATCCCGCGCCAGATGTTCGACGTGGCGATCCAGGCTTCCATCGGCTCGCAGATCATCGCCCGGCAGACGGTCAAAGCGCTGCGCAAGAACGTCACCGCGAAGTGCTACGGGGGCGACGTCACACGCAAGCGCAAGCTGCTCGAGAAGCAGAAAGCCGGCAAGCGAAGAATGAAACAGGTCGGCAAGGTGGAAATCCCGCAGGAAGCGTTTCTCGCCGTTCTGCAGGCCGGGAGAGAGCGGTGAGGTTCGATTTCCCCACGATCATGGTCCTGCTCGTGCTCGTCACCGGAGGGATCTGGGCCTTCGATGCGGCAGTCCTCGCCAGGCGCCGGCGCCAGGCCGTCGCCGGCGCGGGCGCGGACGGGGGCGACCCCGAGGCGACGCCCCAGGAGCCGAAGATCGTCGAGTACGCCAAGTCCTTCTTCCCGGTGTTCCTCGTCGTGTTCCTGCTCCGCTCGTTCCTCGTCGAGCCCTTCCGGATCCCGTCGGGCTCGATGATGCCGACGCTGCTCATCGGCGACTTCATCCTGGTCAACAAGTTCAGCTACGGAATTCGGCTGCCGATCCTCGACCGGAAGGTGGTCGAGATAGGCGATCCCTCCCGCGGCGACGTGGTCGTCTTCCGCTATCCGGAGGACCCGTCCACGCCGTTCATCAAGCGCATCGTCGGGATCCCCGGGGACGTCATCGAGTACCGGAACAAGACCCTCTTCGTGAACGGGGAAGAGGCCGAGCAGTCGGGGCGCACGGTCTTCACCGGGACGGGATCGGGCACGACCATGACCGGCGCGACCCTGCTTCGCGAGCACCTGGACGAGGATACCCACCCGATCCTCGTGGTCGACAATCTCCCGGGTCAGCGGGTCCGCACACAGGTGCCGAGCGACCACTATTTCGTACTCGGCGACAACCGCGACAACAGCCGCGACAGCCGATACTGGGGCCTGGTCCCGGACCGCAACCTCATCGGCAAGGCGTTCACGATCTGGATGAACTGGGACGGACGTCACGGCCCGGACTGGTCGAGAATCGGCCGCTCAATCGACTGAGAGCGCCGCTCCGCGCGCCAGCCCCGGAGGGCGAGGCGCGCACGGATCGGGCGATCCGCCGGCCCTGCGCCGGCAACACCGCGATCCGTGGTCCACAATAGGAGGATCGAAGGCTGCAACTGGGAGTCACGAGAGATGCATTCGAAGACGCGACAGCGCGGCATGTCCCTGTGGGGGATCCTGTTCCTCCTGGCGGTATTCGGGTTTGCTGCAGTGATCGGCCTCAAGCTGATTCCGGTCTATCTCGAGAGCTACAAGATCAACAAGGCCATGGCCGGCGTGTTGTCCGACCCCCGAGTGGTAAACCAGTCCGACCGCGACATCATCGTCGCGCTCTCCAAGCGGCTCGACATCGACGGGATCACCCGCGTCAACGACACCAACTTCAAGGAGTACGGGACGATCATCAAGCGCGACAACATCGTGCGCATGGAGATCTACTACCAGGTCGAGGTCCCGCTGTTCGGAAACCTGACCCTGCTCGCCGACTTCGAGAAGTTCGCCTCGAGCGCCGACTGAGATGATGCCGGTGCCGGCGAACGCGCTCGAGCGCTCTTCGTGACGCATGTCGTCGGACCCGCGGCAGCGGCTGCAGGATAACCTCGGCTACCGCTTCGCCGACCGGTCGCTGCTAGAGCGGGCGTTGACGCACCGGAGCCTCGGAGCCGAGAACAACGAGCGCCTCGAGTTCCTCGGCGACGCGGTGCTCAGCTTCCTCGTCGCGGAGGCGCTGCATGGTCAGGACGTCGCTGCCCCGGAAGGACGTCTGACGCGGCTGCGGGCTTCACTGGTGTGCCGCGAGACCCTCGCCGAGATGGCGCGGGACGTGGAGATCGGACCGTGCCTGCGACTCGGGGGGGGCGAGCTCAAGAGTGGCGGACGCGATCGCGACTCGATTCTCGCCGACGCGTTCGAGGCGCTGGTCGGCGCAGTGTACCTGGACGGGCACTTCGACGCGTGCCGCACCGTGGTGGCCGATCTCTTCGCGGGCCGCCTCGCGCGGGCACTCGCGGGGGACAGCCTGAAGGACGCGAAGACGCGCCTGCAGGAGATCCTCCAGGCTCGCGGCGAGCCGCTCCCCGTCTACCGCGTCACCGGTGTCGATGGGGCGGATCATGCGCAGCGCTTCACCGTCGAGTGCGCCCTCGACGACCTCGGAATCGTCACGGTGGGCACCGGGCGCTCGCGCCGCGGTGCCGAGCAGTCGGCCGCCGCCCGCGCCTACCAGCGGGTCTCGGAGGTCGTCGCCGGCGAGGCGAAGCAGGTTCGGTGAGCACGGAACCCGGTAGCGCTTTCCGCTGCGGCTTCGTTGCGGTGGTCGGTCGACCGAATGTCGGGAAGTCGACGCTCGTCAACCGGCTCGTCGGCGAGAAGCTCAGCATCACCTCCGCGCGGCCCCAGACGACCCGTCACCGGATCCTGGGCGTGCGCACCACCGAGACCGCTCAGGCGCTGTTCGTCGACACCCCGGGGATCCATAAGGGACGGGCCCGCGCGCTCAACCGCTACATGAACCGGGCCGCGGTCGGCGCGCTCCTCGGCGTCGACGTGGTCGCATTGGTCGTCGAAGCGCTCACGTGGAAACCCGAGGACGACTACGTGCTCGATCGCGTGCGTGAGCACGAGTCGCCCGCTTTCCTCGTCATCAACAAGATCGATCGGGTCAAGGACAAGAGCGCGCTGTTGCCGTTCATCGCCGAGTGCGCCGCGAGGCACGCCTTCGAGGAGACGGTGCCGGTCTCGGCGAGCCGCGGCTCGGGGGTCGACCGTCTTGCCGAGCTGTTCGAGGCGGCTCTGCCGCCGGGCGAGGCGCAGTTCTCCCGCGACGCGTATACGGACCGCTCGGAGCGATTCCTCGCCGGCGAGATCGTTCGCGAGAAGCTCATCCGCCGACTCGAGCAGGAGGTTCCGCACCGGCTCAGCGTGGAGATCGAGACCTTCACGCGCGAGGATGCCATCACGCGCATCGGCGCCGTCGTGTGGGTGGAGAGCCGTGGGCAGAAGGCCATCGTGATCGGGCGCGGCGGCCGGCTGCTCAAGCAAGCCGGCAGCGAGGCGAGACACGGGCTCGAGGAGATGCTCGGCGCGCGAGTTCACCTGGAGATCTGGGTGAAGGTGCGAGCGGACTGGTCGGACGACGAACGCGCGCTGGCGCGCTTCGGCTACGAGGAGTGAGGCAGCGACCTCTACGGAACACCGCATGGCGAAGCCTCCAACGCGCAGCCCGCTCCGGAGCCCTGCCGAGTGATCCGCATCGACCTCGAGCCCGGCTACGTCCTGCACCGGCGCGACTATCGCGAGACCAGCCTGCTGCTCGAGGTGTTCACGCCCGGCGCGGGCAGGGTGGGAGTCGTGGCGCGCGGGGCCCGGGGGAAGCGCTCTCCCTGGCGTGGTCTGCTCGAGCCGTTCGCGCCGCTGCTGCTGTCATGGACAGCCCGCGGAGAGCTCGCCACTTTGACCCACGCGGAGCATGCAGGCGCGGTGCGGGCGATGCCGACCGAGCGTACGCTCGTCGGCTTGTATCTGAACGAGCTGGTTCTGCGCCTGCTCGAGCGCCACGATCCACACCCGGCCCTGTTCAGGGACTACGCCGAGGGACTCGCGGGGCTGGCCGCCGAGGGGCCCACGGAGCCGGTGCTGCGGATCTTCGAGAAGCGGCTGCTCGCCGAGATCGGCTACGCGCTGCTCCTCGACCAGGAGGTCGAGACCGGGGCACCGATCCGGCCCGACGCCCTGTATCGCTACGAGCCCGAGCGCGGTCCCGTGCAAGCGCGGGAGGGAGCCACGCACGCCGGCATCACGGTCCACGGCGCGACTCTGATCTCTCTTGCTGCCGAGTCGCTCACCGCGCCCCTGGCGCTCGCTGAGTCGAAGCGTCTGATGCGCGCCGCACTGGCCGTGCATCTCGGCGCGACGCCACTGCGCAGCCGGACGCTGCTCGAGAGCCTGCGGGCCGCGCGCAGCGCGCAGCGATGACACGGTAGCGGACGTGGTCTACGGCATCGGCATCGATCTGGTCCGCATCGCACGCATGGACCGAGCCATCGAGCGGCACGGCGAGCGATTCGCGCGGCGCATCCTCGGTGACGAGGAGCGGCGTGCCTACGCCGAGAGCAGTCGGCGCGCAGCCTTCCTGGCCAAGACCTTCGCGGCCAAGGAGGCGCTGCTCAAGGCCCTCGGGACGGGCCTGCGCGACGGGATGGCGTGGCACGAGATCGCCGTCCATCGGGACCGGCTCGGCAAGCCCTGGGTCAGCTGCTCGGGTCGCGTCCGCGAACGCCTCGAGCAGGCCGGCGTGCGCGGCTGTCACCTGAGTCTGACCGACGAGGGCGACTACGCGGCCGCCTTCGTCACCCTGACCACCGAGCCCACCCCGCAGGGTGAGCGCTAGCCCGGATATCTCACCGATCGCACGAGCGCTCGCTTGTCCCTTGAATCTCCAGCGGATTCGGCGAGCTCGGAAGTACGCCCTGTACGTCCTGCACTCGCCGAATCCGCTGGAAATCCAAGGTCCTGCGCGATCATCCCGCGGATCGGTGAGATATCCGGGCTAGCCCGCATATTGCATCAGGCATCGTGGATCCTGGCGCAGGACAGGTGCGTCTGGGCGCCGCTGTGGAGTGCGAGTGATAGCCGTCGCTATCGCTCGCGC